>Ga0228701_1000700_pt1 | contig 25687 bp, 23 predicted proteins | sample McNCre117_Aug_MG_2_FD_178017 | JGI IMG/M metagenome (GOLD analysis project Ga0228701, IMG submission 178017) | Freshwater microbial communities from McNutts Creek, Athens, Georgia, United States - 11-17_Aug_MG | ecosystem: Environmental > Aquatic > Freshwater > Creek | place: USA: Georgia...
CACTCTTGTTTTTACCGCAAAGCGAGAGAAAATCGGAATGTTTAAACCGAGTGAAATAACCTTGTTTTGGGTATTATTTATTTGATCAAAGTAATCCATCGATAAAGCGTTCGATTGATTCGCAGACATACTGGCGCTTAAGGATAGGGTAGGAAGCGATCCAGCTTTAGCTACCGAAATTCCTTTTAAAGCACTCTGAACGCGCAAATCTGCGGCCTTGACTAAAGGCTGGATGGCTAATGCTTTGGCATATAAATCCTCTATTCCTGTACCATATCCGTTTGAACTGGGCGTAGGAACCTGGATACGCTGCAATTCGATGGCTGTAATGCTTGAATCGTTTAATAATTGCAATAAGGTTAATTTATTCAAGTCTAAAGTACTCTGAAAGCTAACCACATTCGATTCTTCATTCGCTAGCTGCGCCTTCAAATCCAACAAATTAGAAGGGGCAAGGGAGCCCGCATTCACTAATTTCTCTGTGCGAGCGATTTGCAATTTTGTGATTTCTGTCTGCGATTTCGCGATGCTCAATTGATCTTCTGAATTCAAAATCGCCAAATAGGAAAGCACCACTTGAAGCGAAATGTTTTCCTTGATAGAAGCTAAATCCTCTTGTGATGCCTTGAGGTTGTAATCGTTTTGGAGAACCGTGTTACGGATTTGACCCCCATTAAAAACCATCACTCCTGCATTCAAACCCAGGTTATTGTAATTAATGTTCCGTGAATCGTAACCGTTCGTGAAGGGGTTAATACTCCGGCCAAAACTCGATGACTGGTTCACATTCGCACTTAAATTAGGCAATGCGTTATTCTTCGACTGTTGCCACTGCAATTGAGCATTACGTAAACTCACCTCATATGACTTCACATTCAGGTTGTGTTGTAACGCGATTTCCACCGCTTTCGAAAGCGATAATTGAACAGTGTTTCCGTTCGCCTGAATCGCCGAAGCGTTTTGCGCTGTTGCCGAAATTCCACTAGTCAAAAGCAAAGCAGAAAGGCTGAATATTTTTAAAGACATAGGTCAACAATAAAATGTATGCAAAGGTAAACATTCCCGTGAATGCCGCTCCTTATTTTAGGATAAACGGCAAGGGTTCAGGATGAAACCCCATTTATGGCAGCACTTGAAATTTTTCTTTCGCCACTTTCCGGGAAAAAGCATTAAAATGCCACCACTCATATTCGATGGGCATAAAGCCTGCTTGCTTCATCGCATTTCGTAAAATTAAGCGATTATCTAGGGCTTTTTGACTTAATTTCCCTGCTTTTAACAAGCGCTCTTCTTTTTTAGGGTAAGCCATTTCTCCAAAAAAATCGTATTTAGTCCCCATATCCAGCGGTTTTCCTTTCTCGTCCACCACCGTCAAATCAATCGCACTACCATAATTGTGAATCGAATGCTCTCTAGGATCTGCCACATAGGTCCGGCGCTTTTCTGGCGTATATTCCGTCAACGTATTCCAAAGTTCCCACTGCTTAGAAAGCGGTCGCGCCGCATCATAAATTAACAAATGATACCCAGGATACTTTTTTTCCAGATTTTCTTGTGCCTTTCTCAGCATCACCATCGTCTCTTTTTGCAAGTAGGCATGCGTCAAACACCCATACACGTTCTTCTTCATAAAATTATCAGAAGTCGCATATTTTAATTCAACCAAAACACTCGGCACCTGCTCCCTAACTTCTTGAAGGCCCTGTTTCTGCATAGATATTTCAGCGGCACAAGTCGATTTTTGTGCCTTAGCACTTAGACTTAGTAACAGGATTATTCCTGCTTTAGCGAATTGTCTCATCATTTTGACGGAATTTTCCCTAAATTTAATCGTTTTTTACCTCTCTGAACCTATGGCTTTAAATTGGATTTGGTTTTTATTCTTCGGTGTCGCGTTTGTCGTCGCCCTCATTCAATTCATTTTCTTCGGCAATACGGATATATTTAAAATCCTGGTAGACGGAATGTTTGACTCTGCGGAAGTAGCCGTGATGAAAGTAGCCCTTCCATTAACCGGTGTGATGGCCTTTTTTATGGGCATCTTACAAGTAGGAGAGAAGGCTGGCGCTATTCATTTTTTAGCCCGCAAAATTCAACCTTTTTTCTCGCGCCTTTTTCCAGAAGTACCTAAAGATCACCCCGTTCACGGACAAATGATTATGAACTTCTCTGCGAATTTACTTGGCCTTGATAATGCTGCGACTCCGTTCGGTCTGAAAGCCATGCAAGGTTTACAGGATTTGAATCCTACCAAAGAAACTGCCTCCAACGCACAAATCATGTTCCTCGTGCTTCACAGCGCAGGACCTGTTTTAATCCCACTTTCCATCATGGCCCAACGGGCTATTTATGGTGCTCAAGATGCTTCAGACGTATTTATACCCTGCTTAATGGCCACCTATGCGGCCACTATTACAGGCCTTATTTTCGTCTCTATCAAGCAAAAAATCCGCTTATTCGACCCTGTCCTTTTCGGCTGGCTTTTTAGTATCACAGCGATCTTGGCCGGTATACTTTGGTACTTCAGCGGCCTCCCTAAGGAACAAATAGATATCCAATCTAAACTCTTCAGCAACGGCATTCTATTTACCCTGATTTTCTCCTTTGTCGCGGCAGCCTTTTACAAGAAAGTAGATATTTTTGGAACCTTCGTCGAGGGTGCCAAAGGTGGCTTCGAAACCTCTGTCCGCATCATTCCTTACCTGGTGGGTATGCTCGTCGCCATTTCTTGTTTACGCAATTCAGGCGTTCTAGACTTCATGGTAGATGGAATGAAAATGGCCGTAAACTACATTGGCATAGATAACCGCTTCACAGATGCCATGCCTACTGCTCTTTTACACCCCGTTTCTGGCAGCGGTTCTCGTGCCATGATGATTGATACGATGAAAACCTTTGGTCCAGATTCCTTCGCTGGCCGCCTTTCTTGCGTGTTCCAAGGCTCTGCCGAAACAGTCTTATTTGTAATCGCCCTATACTACGGATCTGTTCATGTGCGCAATATTCGCTACACGCTTTGGGCTGGTTTGGCCGCGGATTTGGTGGGGATTATTACGGCGATAGGGGTGAGCTATTTGTTTTTTGGGTAAGCATTAAATGGTGAATGGTGAATGGTAAATGGTAAATGGTGAATGGTAAATGAATCAAAAATCTACCATTTACCATTCACCATTTACCATTTATTTATCTGCTAATGCTGCAACAAGCTCAAACCCCAGACTCTCAATCTTCAATCTTACCTCGTGCTTGTTTTTCAGACCAACGATTTTGGCGGTTTGGCCGGTGAGTGGACCGGATTCGATGGTGATGTAATCTCCTATTTTCGCAGTTGTACCGATCGTTTCAACCTCGAGGTGATCTGAAAGGAATTGTTTGATGGCTAGAATTTCATCGTCTTGAATGACGGCTGGTTTGTGTAACCAATAGACGAAATTAACCACACCGAAAGTGCGGCGCACTAAGCCACTTTGTTTTTCAAGATCGATGTTAACGAATACGTAAGAGCGGAAGAGGACTTCTTCTACCCATTTTTTTCGGTCAGACCATTGCTTCTTACGCTTCGTTGTGGGGCAATAGGCTTCGATGCCTAGCTCTTCGAGACGCAAGGAGACTTTCTTCTCCATTCGGGATTTTGTGTAAATCGCGTACCAGGCCATGCTTATAATCGGGCGTCAGCCAGGTCTTTAGAAAGAATGGATTTAATGTCAAAAATGACTCCGTTTTCCGCTTTAAGTGCGGCGAAGGGGAGGTCAAGGAATTCGTTGTGGGCTACCGTTAAAACAATGGCTTGGTATTGATCTCCTGGTTTGGAAACTAGTTCGATGCCGTGTTCATGCATCACTTCTTCGGCATTTGCCCAAGGGTCATAGACGTCTACATCCATTCCAAAATCCACTAATTCCTTGTAAATATCTACTACTCGGGAATTGCGAATGTCTGGGCAGTTTTCTTTGAAGGTGATGCCGAGCATGAGGGTTTTGGCGCCGCCTATTTTTTGGCCTTTATTAATCAACAATTTGACTAATTTATTCGCCACGAAAATGCCCATGTTATCGTTCACGCGGCGACCCGAAAGGATCACCTGTGGATAATAACCCAAGCTTTCCGATTTGTGCAATAAATAATACGGATCCACGCCTATGCAGTGGCCGCCCACTAAACCGGGTTTGAAATTCAAGAAATTCCACTTCGTTCCCGCTGCTTCCAAAACCTCTGTGGTGTCGATGCCCATGCGATCAAAAATCAAGGCTAATTCGTTCACAAATGAGATGTTTACGTCGCGTTGCGCATTTTCGATTGCCTTGCTGGCCTCTGCCACTTTCATAGAAGGCGCCTTGTGCGTGCCGGCTGTGATGATGGAGCGGTAGAGTTGATCTACTTTTTCGGCGATGGCTGGAGTAGAACCGGAGGTTACTTTTTTGATTTTGGTCAACGTATTCACCTTGTCCCCTGGGTTAATGCGCTCTGGCGAATAACCGCAGAAAAAGTCTTTGTTGAATGTTAATCCAGAGAATTTCTCCAAAACAGGGACACAATCCTCTTCTGTACAGCCTGGATAAACGGTCGATTCATAAATGACTAAATCTCCTTTTTTCAAAGCCTTTCCGATCATCTCCGAAGCCTTTAAAAGAGGACTTAAATCCGGTTTTTTAAAGTGGTCTATGGGGGTAGGAACCGTAACAATAAACGTATTGCAGGTGCTTAAATCTGCTGTATTCGAAGAAAAAGTAAGTGAAACAGATGCTTTTAATTGCTCTGCGCTCACTTCCTGTGTGCGGTCGAAGCCGCTATTTAATTCCGCAATGCGGCTGGTATCAATATCAAATCCGAGGGTAGGTATTTTCTTCCCAAACTCCACTGCCAGTGGAAAACCCACATATCCTAGGCCAATAATGGCGATCCGTGTACTCATCTTATTTGTTCGAGAAAAGTTTTACGTCTGCCTGAACCATGTCTTTCACTAGCGCAGCTAAATCGTATTTTAAAGTCCAGCCTAATTTTTCTTTTGCCTTTGAAGGATCCCCGATCAATAATTCGACTTCCGTAGGGCGGAAATAGCGCGGATCGATAGCGATTACTTCTTGTCCCACCGGAACTTGATAAGCTGGGTTTGAACAAGAAACCACCGTTCCTTTTTCGTTTACTCCCTCGCCAGAAAAAGCCACTTCAATGCCTAATTCGGCGAACGACATCCGGATAAATTCGCGCACCGTTGTCGTAATTCCTGTCGCGATGACATAATCTTCTGGGGTATCCTGTTGCAAAATTAACCACATCGCTTCGATGTAATCTTTCGCATGGCCCCAGTCGCGTTTTGCGTCTAGGTTACCTAGGTGAATCTTTTTTTCTTGTCCCAAAGCGATTTGGGCAACTCCACGTGTAATTTTACGCGTCACAAAAGTCTCTCCACGAAGGGGAGATTCGTGATTAAATAAAATACCATTCACCGCAAACATATCATACGCTTCGCGGTAATTCACCGTAATCCAGTAGCCATATAACTTAGCTACGGCATAGGGGGAACGAGGATAAAAGGGTGTCGTTTCAGATTGTGGAACTTCCTGTACAAGGCCGTAAAGTTCCGAAGTGGACGCTTGGTACACTTTCGTCTTTTTAATCAACCCTAGCAAGCGTATGGCCTCTAAAATACGCAATGTTCCGATCCCGTCTACTTGTGCAGTGTACTCTGGTTCATCGAAAGAAACTTTCACATGAGACATCGCTCCCAAGTTGTATATTTCATCTGGTTGCACCTCTTGAATAATGCGAATGATATTCGTGGAATCACTTAAATCTCCGTAATGCAAGATAAAAGAGGCAGAATCCACATGGGGATCTTGGTACAAATGATCAATACGATCCGTATTAATCAAAGAGCTTCTGCGCTTGATACCGTGCACGATATAACCCTTATTTAAAAGAAATTCCGCTAAATAAGCGCCATCTTGTCCTGTTACGCCCGTAATGAGAGCTACCTTTTTTCCTGTCGACATACGATTCATTAAGAAATCAAAATTACGCAAAAAACGGGCCTAACGCAATTATTCATACAGGGCCAAAATCGCCTTTTCATGTTTTGCGTAAATCGCTTTGCGCTTTAATTTTAGGGTTGGCGTAATTTCTCCATCTGCCACGGTAAACAAACGCGGCAATAAAACGAATTTTTTCACCTGTTCGTATTTCGCTACTGCAGTCATCGTTTCCAGTACTTCCTGCTCTATTTTTGCAAAAACTTTTGGATTTTTGATCAAATCCTCAGGTCCTTTAACACCCAATGCTTGTTGATCAGCCCAAACCTGCAAGGCATTAAATTCAGGGATAATCAGTGCTGATGGGAATTTTTGGCCTTCACCCACCACCATACATTGTTCAATAAAGGGCGATTCTTTCAATTTATTTTCCACTAATTGAGGCGCCACGTACTTACCTCCGGAGGTTTTAAAGATTTCTTTCTTGCGATCAGTAATCTTCAAATATTTTCCGTCCACCATCATTCCAATATCGCCCGTATGGAACCAACCTTCTGGGTCAATCGCCTCTGCGGTTGCTTCTGGATTTTTATAATATCCTACCATCACAGAATCGCCTTTTACACAAATTTCTCCATCTTCTGCAATTTTTAATTCGATGGAATCCACCAAAGATCCCACGCATCCTACTTTAAAATCAGGAGGATTCACCCGAGATACAGAGATAACAGGTGAAGTTTCTGTCAAACCATAACCCTCCGAAACCGGAATGCCAGCTGCCCAAAAAACGCGAGACAAACGGGGTTGCAAAGCGGCAGAACCAGAAGCAATTAATCGCACACTGCCGCCTAAGGCTTCGCGCCATTTACTGAAAATGACTTTTCGGTAAAAAGCTAATTTCAAGGAATCGAGTAGTCCCAATTTTTCCATCGGGTCATAACGTAAGCCAAAATCCAAAGCACCAAAAAACAAAGTTCGTTTAATGCCTGAGAGCTCATTTCCTTTGGCCAAAATTTTATCGTATACCTTCTCTAATAAACGTGGAACTGTCGCAAACATCGCTGGCTTCACCTCTTTGATATTATCCGCAATCGTCTCCATACTTTCTGCGTAGTAAACCGAGACTCCATAGTACAGGTACATATAAACATCCGTGCGTTCATAAATATGACACAAAGGCAAAAAACTTAAAGCACGATCACTGGCATATAAATCAAAGAATTTACCTCGAATCAAGGCCTTAATGTTACTAACAATGTTATGATGCGTTAGCATCACACCTTTGGGTCTACCAGTCGTACCAGAAGTATAAATCAATGTCAACAAGTCATTTGCTTGTACCGCATCCATCAACGGTTGTAAAACAGCCGGATCTTTTCCTTCCCCTAATTCTTTCACTGCGGTCCACATTTCCACCTCTGCCACAGGGTCAAAGGTATAAATCCCTTTGATCTTTTTATTTCCTTTGGCTGCCTCCTTCACTTTTAAAAATAACTCTTCATTTTCACAGAAGACATATTTTACCTCCGCGTCCTTGAATATATAATCATAGTCCTCAATGGTGATAGTAGGATACATAGGAACCGTTACACCTCCAATTATTTGCACCGCAAAGTCCACAAAATTCCACGCTGGACGATTGCCAGAAATAATCGCAATTTTATCGCCTGCTTTTACTTTTAATTCCAAAAGACCAAGCGCCAAGGTTTGAATGTTTTCCAACGTACTTGCCGCTGAATAGTTCTTCCATTCTCCATTCCGCTTTAAATTGAAGAGATCTACCTTTTGAAAGTTTTGATAAGCATCTAAAAGATCGAATACACGATTAAACTGTTGATGAACCATTTGTTTGAAGGATTTAGAACAAGCAATTTAGCCAAATTGCACTAAATATAGTTCTTTTTGCACCTAAATTACTTATCCACAAGTTATCCACAAATGCACATGGTTTTTAATACCTTTTTATCCTATTCAGTCAAATAGGTATTTAATAATATCAAAAAAGCATCAAAAAACCTTTTTTCCTCTGAAAAACTTATCCACACATATAAATTAAAAAAAGAAAAAGAGTTGAATATCTCTTTTTTGTTTTTTCTTGTTGTTCTCTGTGGATAAGTGGATAAGTCTAATTCGTGTTTGTAAGTGCTTGATATGAATGAGTTTTGCGAAATCAAATGACAATATACCTCTGTGGATAAGTTCCTAATAACTTGTGGATAAGTTTGAGTTTATCCACATCATGCTGGCGGACTAAAATTTTATCCACATTTATGCACAGCGATTGTGGATAAAAACGATAGTTATACACCACTTATCCACAGGCTTATTGGGTGTTTATCCACAAATCGCTTAACTGGAAGTTTGCTTTTAATTTGATCTTCGAATCGAAGTAGTAAATGGGCTCAGACCTTGTTTTGGTCTTGTAATTACCAATATCCCATTGTCCATTTTCATTGGTATCTACGATAGCGCGTAGAGTATAAATGCCAGGTTCCACGTTTATAAACGAACAAGGTCCCGTACTTCTAAGCTCGTAAGCTTTTTCCAGTTTTTCGCCTTTTAATAGCTGGTAGATATAATGGCCAGGCTTGCGAATACCGCCTTCAATTGTCCCCGTTTCTTCAGGATCTAGACGCTTAATGACCTGTTTGTATTCATTCGTAGAATCAGCTTCTGGGCCCACGAAAGCAATTTTATCTAAGGCCAAAGTAAATTTTGCTTGGGTAGGTAAAAAAGCACTTTTAATGGTTAATACATTCTGGAATTTGTTCCAGCTAAATGCTTCGTCCGGGAAAGTTAAATCATCCTCGTTTTCAGTCAAAATATGCACCTTCTTGGATACCCATTGCAAAATGGGTTTAGGGAAAATAATGCAAATAGAGTCTGTAGGAACGATTTGTGCTCCTACTTTAGGAAATACATCAAATCCCAAAGGCACATAAATGGACTTTTCTTTCTTCGCTAATTCTCGGAATTTTGCCTTTAGTTTGAACTCGTATTTTCGACCAACTGAATCCTGCAAAGCCGCTTCTATTTTCAATGTATCGGCCTTATTCAAGCCCCCAGCATAGATTCGTAGGTTACGGTCGTTTTCGATTTGATAGAGCGGTTTTTCACTAGTCGAAAAATGTAAATCAGCGGCCTTAATTCCTCTGCTGAACTCATACAATACGGTCTTAGCTGTAGAAGTTGTTTTGTTTAATTTTAGCGCATCCTGATTTTGCAAAGCGATTTTGAAGTCGTGTGTTTCATTTTTACGTAAATCAATAAAGGGCTCTGTAATAAAATCAACGGATTCTTTAGCAGAATTATAGAGTAGGTTATTATTTCCATCCTCAAAAGCTGCCATATAGTATTTTCCTGCCGCTAAATTTTCTAATGCATAGGTGCCAGAGGTGTCTGTCCGAACAAAATAATAGGGCTTTGCTTTATCAATGGATAAGCTGTCTGTGTAGGGGTAAAGGCCCACTGTGATGTTATCGGCCTTTTTATTCGTAAGTAAGTGTTTTACACGACCTTCAATTTTTAATGAGTCAATGGTGTTTGAAGTACTGAAAACAAGTTTGATATTTTTGCCTTTGTTACGCTCTGCGACGTCTTCAATCGCATTTCTAAAATTAAACGTATAGGTTGTATTCTCTTTCAAAGCACTGTCCAAAACCAATGTTAATCCATTAGGGCGAATCCGCGTTTCATAATTCCCGATGAATGGAGTAATCAACAGTTCTTGATTTAAGCTTTTAACGCTTATATACTCGTTAAAATTCAATTCGATCTTCTTGCCCTTAAAATTTTTGCTTTTGTTTAAGGGAATAGACGTAAGAACTACCGGAGCGAGTGTATCCTTTTTTCCACCAGGAGGCGAGGCCATTTGGGCGCAACTTTGAAGAAATACCAAGCTGATTCCAACACCTAAGAATATAAATAAAAAACTGATTTTCAGATAGTTAAGCATGTTCAAATAGATACAAATTGCTTGAATAATTTGGTTTTCCTAGCATTGCCCTCAGGTTTGAAATCAATCCAATACAGAAAGAATGGACTAAGCGTTTGTTACCTGTTTTATATTCATTGCTAAGCAAAGAAATGTAAAAGCTATCAAAGAGTAAGCCGCGGCTCTTTTTTAATTTAAATCCGTATTTCTCTGCTAGTGCAGAAATGGTGGACGGTGTAAAATGATAGATGTGTCGTGGAACATCATAGGCGGCCCAGTATTCCTCAAAATAATTTGCATCGAAAGACGCAGGATTAGGCAAGGCTAAAAGTAGTTTTCCGTCTTTAGCTAGGCGACTTTTGAAGAATTGAAAGTATTCATCTAGCTCATATACATGTTCTAAAACATGCCAAAGTGTAATTACCTGAAATTCTTTCTCAGGAGCAATTTCTTTCAAAGATGGCGCAATGCTTATCCCCGTTAGTTTGGCTGCTCTAGCTGCCGTTTCAGGGTCTAATTCAACGCCATTAATCTGCCATCCTTTTTCTTTAGCGGCAGCTAAGAAGTGACCGTTTCCACAACCGATATCGAGTAATGCTTTGTTTCCTTTTTTCTCTGATTCTATCCAATTCGTTTTCGATTGCAAGGTAAACTTGCGTACTAGGTGGTACAATTTATTGACAATTCCTTCTTGGGTATCGCTATGGGAAATGTAAGCACTTGCGTGGTAATAAGGCCCCGCTTCATTCGCTGCCGGTCGTGGGTTCGTGTAGATCAAACGACAAGAATCGCAGGTTACGATGTGGAACATTTCGTTTGAAACGGTATAATCCTTTGCTTTGAATTTTAAGCTTGCATGAGGAGATCCACAAACAGGGCAATTTTGTATGTTTTCCATTAGCGTCCCATAAATAAAAGTAAGATCGAAATATCAGAGGCAGAGACACCAGAGATGCGACTTGCTTGTCCGATGGTCTGTGGCAAAATGGATTTCAATTTAATACGTGATTCTGTCGAAAGTGTTTTGATTTTATCGTAGTCAAAATTAGCCGGAATACTTAAGTCTTCCATGGATTGCATTTTGTCTACCATCAAACGTTCTTTCTCTATATAGCTTTCGTACTTCACAACTATTTCCACTTGCTCGCGAACTTCTTGTGAATACTTGCTGACGATAGGCTCCACACTAGGATGCGTCGCAATTCGATCGAAAGATAAATCAGAACGACGCAATAAATTGACGATGGGTGCACCCTCTTTCAAAGTGGCACTTCCCTCCTGCTCAAGCCAGTCATTGACTTCGGTCGGCTTTACTTTGGTATTTTTTATTTCTTCTGTTAACGCAGCAACTTGAGCTTTTTTATCTTGGAATTTATTCCAGCGCTTTTCGGTTGCGAGACCTAGTTGATATCCCTTTGCAGTTAGTCGTTCATCTGCATTGTCTTGTCTAAGCAAAGTTCTAAACTCTGCTCGTGAAGTAAACATGCGGTAAGGTTCGTCTGTCCCTTTGTTTATTAAATCATCGATTAATACTCCGATGTAAGCGTCTGAACGGGACAAGGTGAATGGATCTAATTCATGTGTTTTTTGATGCGCATTTATTCCCGCGATTAATCCTTGGCAAGCCGCTTCTTCGTATCCGGTGGTACCATTGATTTGGCCGGCAAAGAATAAACCTTTTACGCGTTTCGTTTCTAAAGTCGACGTCAACTGGGTAGGCGGAAAATAATCATATTCAATGGCATAACCGGGTCTGAACATCTTCGCTTTTTCAAATCCAGGAATTAAACGAATGGCTTCGAATTGGATGTCTTCTGGCAATGAAGTAGAGAAACCATTTACGTAAATTTCTACCGTACTCCAGCCTTCTGGCTCAACGAAAATTTGATGGGAATCTTTATCTGCAAAACGGTTGATCTTGTCTTCTACCGATGGACAATAGCGTGGCCCTAAGCCTTTGATTCTTCCAGCGAACATGGGTGATCTGTCGAATCCCTTGCGTAATACATCGTGTACTTTTGTATTCGTATGAGTGATCCAACAAGAGCGTTGCTCAGTCAGTGGAGTTTCAGTTAAGTAAGAAAACGAGCTTGGATTCTCGTCCCCTTTTTGTTCCTCCATGGAGGCGAAGTCTAAGCTTCTTCCGTCTACCCGTGGAGGTGTTCCGGTCTTCATTCTTCCCGCTTCAAATCCTAATTGAACTAGTTGTTCCGTTAGTCCGATCGCCATTGGCTCAGCCATTCTTCCTCCTCCAAAATGCTTCTCCCCTATGTGAATCAATCCATTTAAAAAGGTTCCGTTTGTTAACACCACTGCCCGCGCAGTGAAGGTCATTCCCATTCGTGTGATAACTCCTTTAACCTCTCCATTTTCAACGATTAATTGTTGAACAGAATCTTGCCAAAAATCAACATTCAAATTTCCTTCCAATGCATTTCTCCATTCTTCTGCAAATCGCATCCGATCTGACTGGCAGCGAGGAGACCACATCGCTGGACCTTTGGAACGATTCAACATTCTAAATTGAATCATGGTCTTATCCGATATTATTCCAGACATTCCGCCTAGTGCATCGATTTCTCGAACAATTTGACCTTTTGCCACACCACCCATAGCAGGGTTACATGACATCTGGGCAATCGTTTGCATATTCATTGTGACTAACAAAACACGTGAGCCCATTTGCGCTGCAGCATAAGCTGCTTCGCATCCGGCGTGTCCCGCTCCTACCACAATTACATCGTATGAATTTAGCATAGCTATGAATGTTTCACGTGAAACATTTTAGTATTGTTTAATGTAAAAATCTTCCTTTTCGGTCATAAGCGCCTTATCCTCTTTCTTCTTATCCTTGTATCCCAAAAGGTGTAATAAACCGTGCACCATGACGCGTTCTAATTCTGTTTCAGCGGTACCAAGTGTGGCTCCATTTTCTTTCACACGATCAATAGAAATAAAGATGTCTCCTTCTATTTTTTTCGGGTCTTCTGAATTGTCAAAAGTCACAATATCTGTCAGTGTATCATGATTTAAATATTCCTGGTTTATCTGTAATAGATAGTCGTCAGAACAGAAAACATAGGTCAATTCGATGATCTTTTTGCCTTCTTGTTTCGCCACCTCGTTTAACCAGGCCTTGTGTTTTAACTTCTCTTTAAGGGAGAATGTAATGTCTTCTGTACAAAATTGAATCATGCGCGCAGTATTAATCTGCAAATTTACGAAAAAGCATCCTCGAAATGCTCAATTTTAAAGGCTTGTGGATAAAAATTCACCGAAATGCTGTCAAAACGCACTTCTTGATGCCATTTATGTTGGTATTGGTAGGCTCGTGCGGCTCTATTAAGTAGCCTAATTTTGTTTTGTGTGATCTTCTCTTCAGGATGCCCATGTGACAATCTGCTTAAAGACTTAACTTCGATGAAGATGAGCAGATCTCCTTTTCTGGCAATGATATCGATTTCAGCTCGTTTATATCGGTAGTTTCTAGCCTCTATCGTATAGGCATTTTTCAGTAGGTAATCTACGCTGACTTGTTCCCCCAGCTTCCCAAGTGTTATATGTTTTGCCATTATTGTATCTTTGTTTTTGATAAAGGTAGTGCTCCTATTTTCTGGGTGCTATCAGGATCTTGATAAAGGAATGAAGCAGAATAAAGAAGTTCAATTTGTTGATTTAAAACTGATAGAATACAAGAATGCTTGGGATCTCCAGGAGACTTTGTTAAATCGCATAGCTACGGTTAAACTAGCGAATCGCGGCTTAGCAGAGGATGCCAAAGAAATCACACAGAATTATGTATTGTTCTGCCAGCATCCGCATGTGTATACGCTTGGAAAGAGCGGAGACGAGTCGCATTTGTTGTTGCAAGAATCCTTCTTGTCTACCATAGGTGCCACCTATTTTAAGACAAACCGGGGAGGCGATATTACCTATCATGGACCAGGTCAATTAGTGGGATACCCGATTTTAGATTTAGAGAATTTCTATACGGACATTCACTTGTATCTGCGTATGTTGGAAGAGGCGATCATTAAAACTTGCGAAGGATATGGTTTGGTCGCAGGAAGAATTGAAGGCTTAACAGGTGTTTGGATTGATCCTGAAACCGAAGGAGCACGCAAGATTTGCGCCATGGGCGTGAAGGCATCGCGTTGGATTAGTATGCACGGTTTTGCACTGAATGTAAATACGGATTTGAGCTATTTCTCGCACATAGTGCCTTGTGGTATTGCCACGCGTGGAGTTACATCTTTGCAGCAGGAATTAGGCAAAGAAATGGATTTTCAAGCGGTTTCTGCTATGGTTAAAGGGCACTTGAAGGACTTGTTTAAGATGGAATTACAAGATGTTTCACGTGAAACATTGAATGCATAAGGCTTATACGTTCCACGTGGAACAAAATAGAGATGGATACATTAAAAAACTTTAAGAACACCCTTTTTATCGACATCGAAACTTCGTCAGGAGTATCCGATTTTGCCCTACTTTCGGATAAGATGAAAGAATTTTGGCTAAAAAAGGCGAAAAATTTAGTGAATCCGGCTAATATTAGCTTGGAAGAGATGTATTTCGAGAAGGCACCATTGTACGCGGAATTTGGGAAGATTATCGTAGTAGGAATGGGCTTTTTGTTCGTCAACAAACAGGGTGAGATGGCCTTAAAAGTGAAGACCATTGCACACGCTGATGAAAAAACACTTCTCACGGAGTTTATAGCGTTCGTAAATAAGACCTATAAGTCGAGAGAATTGACGCTAGTGGCGCACAACGGGAAGGAGTTTGACTTTCCATACCTTTGCAGAAGGATGCTAATTAATGGTTTAGAAATTCCGAAATCATTGCAATTGCAGGGCAAAAAGCCCTGGGAAATTATCCACCAGGATACGATGGAGATGTGGAAATTTGGGGATCGACGTTCTTATACTTCGTTGGAATTGTTAGCCGAATTAATGGGCATAGCTGGGGCAAAAGCAGACCTTTCTGGGGACCAAGTGAATCGGGTATTTTACAAGGAAAATGGCTTAGCTAGGATAAATGGCTATTGCCTAGAAGATGTGATTGTAGTGGCGCAACTCTATCTACGTTTTCACTTTTTAGATCTAGTTGCGCCAGAAAATATTGTCAAATTATAAGGCTTTTGCAGGATTGCCAAAGACGCGTTTGGAGGCTGCTACATTCTCTATCACGACACTCCCCGCCCCTACGGTTGCGCTCTTTCCTATCTTCACACTTCCCACGATGGTAGAGTGAATACCTACGTAAGCGTTGTTCTCAATAATGGCTTCTTTCCCAATGACTGAACCAGCTCCGATCGATGCGAAATCTGCGATTTGCGCTCCCGTTTCTACGATGGTTCCTGAGCCAATGATAACGTGATCTCCTAGTTTTGTTTCTGGTAAAATCTGTGCTCCGCTACCGATGAAAATACCATATGCAAGGCTTTTTACGTCAGCGATATTAGCGGATGGGTGTATAGCATTAACGGGTTTTACTTCGCGTTCTTCTAAGATCAATTCGATCATTTTCTTGCGCTCAGTCGGGTTTTCTAAGGCCACAAATACGCCACAGTTTTTGCCAATTAATTTGAAATAGGATTCATCATCAGCGGTTCCTAAGACGGGAATTTCGCCAATGCTCGTGTCCTTTTTTTTCGGATCATCATCTAAGAAACCGTAAATAACGACGTCGTTTTTTTGAAAAATGTGGGCTACTTCTAGGCCAAATGGATTTACTCCAATAATAATTACAGGTAATGAAGTCATTTAGGATTGTATTTTATGCGTATAATCTGAAAGTTTAAAGCTTGGTTTTCCGTCTTTTAATAGGACTAATTCGGTGTAATTTTCGCCTAATGAAATAGTGGATTCAGGGGACAAATGCAAGTCTTTCCCGTCGATTTCTGTCAATCCATAGAAAGGAGACATGTCACCTATGTTTTCTACAACCCAAGAATAATGGATTTTGCCATCGGTCATAGGGGTTTCAACGAGGTTCCATAATACATCTGCTCGAACGCTTGCACTTAGGGGCGCGTCTGTGATTTTAATATCTACAATCGCGCGTTCATTAGTAGGTAATGCCTCGTATGCTTGAATGGATTCTGATTGATAGCTTCCATTAGCGATAGCACAAAATGCGTCTAGTAAAAGACAGGCATTTAATTTTCGTAAGGATTGTTTTTCTAGGTCCCAGCCTGCTCCACCTGATTCTAATAAAACGAGTCCATAGCCACGAGAAGAAAAGGTATCACCAAAGGCTCTGGATTCATATTCATCCGTCCATTTGGCAATTTTTCCGGGAATGATTGGCTGAATTTGGTGGAGCATTCGCTGGCAGATTTGACCTGCGCGTAAGCGAGAAGGAGTCCATGTTCCTTCATCATCTCCAGTGGTTGCTAGGAGAGCAATGTGTGTTTGATTCGCACTGTTGCCTACGGAATACAAGCGATTTTGATCATGTAAATTGAAGGCAAATGCAGGTTTGATTTCATCCGCCCAAGTTGATAAAATGCGCGCTTCCACCGAGTTTTGTTTGCTTGCATCTCGGTTCATATCAATGCCTAAAGCTGTTTCACGTTGCCATCTCTCTGCGCCGTCTGCATTTAAGCGAGGAATGATGCGCAAGGTTATATTTTGATGCAATTTTTGCTTTAATTCCTTCGATAATTGGGTATTTGTGGATAATAAACGAAAAATATCAGCTAAGGCCATGGTAGCCGTGGCCTCATCTCCGTGCATTTGGGACCAAGCAATGACTTGAATGGGACCTTTGCCCCAGCAGACTTCGTGAATAGGCCTTCCCTCTTCTGTTTTTCCAAGTTCGCGAACGGAGAAATGGGTGGACCATTCGGCGATTAATTCATTCCAAAGCGTAGCAGAAAAGCGTCGATTTTTGATGCGATTTTCGCGGAAAGAGTCGTAGTGTTCAAAGGTTTTGGCAAACATTTTAGTGCGGTTTAGGCAGGTAATCTGCCCAGGTTTGAAATGAAAAAATACCTTTTTTTCCTGATCCAAATAGAACGATCAGAGTAACGATTAAATAGCAAAACCAGGCGGATGGACCGAAAAGTTCCACTCCTAATAAGGTCGCGGCGATAGGAGTTTTGGCAAGACCTCCATACAAACTAACAAAACCGATGGCAGCTGCTAGAGCAAGCGGAAAGTCTAGCAAACTAGAAAATCCAGTACCCGCATGGGAGCCGATCAAAAACAAAGGCGTTGCTTCTCCCCCTTTAAATCCTAAACCTAAACTGAGGTTTGTTGCCAGCAATTTCCAAAGCGCAAAATCAGGTGCGACTACATCGAAGGGTCGAAGTAAAAATTCAGACCCGAGTCCGATCGTATCGTGAAATACCGGGAAGCTTAGTACGCCGAATAAAATTAAGCCCGCGAGAATCCCTTTTAGAGGACCTTGTACGGGTAATTTGTCGAACGCTGAAATTATAATCGATTCTGAGCGCTTATAGATTAGGGCAATTAGGGCTAAAAATAGGCCCAGGAGCACTAATTTCGCACAAAATGCACTAGAAATGGAGGGTAAAAAAATGCTGGGGTAAGTTAGATGTTTTGTGCCGTACACGTGGAGACTGACATAATTAGCTAAAAAAGCAGCGAAAAGGCAGGCTGGGATGTGACGAAAATTTATTTTACCTACCTCTCCTACTTCGAGGGCAAAAAGGGCACCGGCTAGTGGTGTTCCGAAAACGGACGCAAATCCGGCGGCCATACCTGCTTTAGAAAATATACTTGCACTACTTATTTTCTCTCCCAGCACTCGGCCCATCGTCACGGCTGTTCCTTCACGACCAACAGATGCTCCAGCTAGATGACTGAGCCAAGTAGCGGGAATGATGAGGAAAGGGGGGAAAGCGAAATAGTGGAATACAAATCCCACGAGGGGTAAGGCATATAGGAAGGATCCAGTGTGTTGAATCCAGTTTAAACCAGCTAAAAATAGCGAGGAAAGGCTCCCTGTAGCGAAGGAGAGAGCGACCAATAGGCCTAGATTCGTCAGAAATGCCTTAATTCGAGCCAAAACAACAATAATTTTGTTTCAAAGGTAAGAATTATATTTTCCCTACCTTTGCAAATCTACTACAATGCCGAATCCAATGGATGAATTTTTACGTTTGGGATTAAATCCACAGCTACAACGCGCTTGCGACGCGGTGGGTTATACAAAACCAACTCCGATCCAGGAGAAGGCGATTCCCCTATTATTGCAAGGACATGATTTGCTAGGAATTGCGCAGACGGGTACCGGTAAAACGGCGGCCTATGCTCTGCCTATTTTGATGCGTTGCAAATATGCTCAGGGAAAAACCCCTCGGGCCTTGATATTAGCGCCTACTCGTGAGCTTGTGATGCAGATTCACAGTGTGATGATTGCTTTAGCGCAGTTTACAGACTTGCGTATTTTAGCCTTGTATGGCGGATTAGGTCCAAAACCTCAGATTCAAGCCCTCGAGGCTGGGGTAGACATCCTGGTTTCGACTCCGGGCCGATTCCTGGAATTATACCGAAAGGATGTGATTGTAGTTAAGGAATTGAAATTCCTGATTTTAGATGAAGCGGATAAGATGATGGATATGGGCTTCATGCCACAGATTCGTCAGATTTTGGAAAAAATACCCTACAAAAAACGGATGAATGGTTTGTTCTCTGCGACCTTCCCGGAGAAAGTAGAGAACCTGTCCCATGAGTTTTTGGAGTTTCCTCACAAAATCGAAATTACTCCGCAAGCCACACCTGCCAGTCAGGTGATGCAATCGGTGTACGAAGCACCTAATTTATTGACGAAGTTAAATGCCTTAGCCTATTTCATGCAAAGCCCTGATTTTCATAGGGTTATGATATTTTGTCGCTCCAAAGATGCGGCAAATGAGGTGGAGAAATCGCTTTTAAAAACCTTGCCGAAAGACCAGATTCGCGTTATTCACTCCAATAAGGGTCAAAACACGCGTATTAACGCCATGGCCCAATTCCGTGAGGGAAATGTACGGGTTTTGGTGACGACAGATGTGGCGGCGCGCGGGATAGATATCCCTAAAGTTTCCCATGTGATCAACTTCGATGTGCCCTTGATTTATGAGGATTATGTCCACCGAATCGGCCGTACAGGTCGCGCAGAGGAGATAGGCGAGTCCATTACCTTTATTACTTTGGCAGAAAGTTACCACTGGGCGAAGATTGAAGAGATTATTCAGCAGAAGATCGAAATCGAGCAGCTTCCGGAGGGAATAAAGATCGAAGAAACGCCGTTTTTAGAGCAACAAGACATGTTGCGCGCGGTGGATGATCAGCGAAAACGGGAAGATCCTGATTTTAAGGGAGCTTTTCACGATAAGAAATGGGTGATTAAGGCCAAAGCTGCAGGTAAGAAAGTTCCGCAGAAAAAGGCCGTAACAAAGGCTGGACCGAAAGGCGGCGCTGTCCAAGGTCCTAAGCCTATCGTTCGAAATAATCGCCCGGGTAAGAATGCAAAATTCCGTCCCGGCGCTTCCTCTACTAAAAAGAAACGTTAGTTTTGTGTCTATGAAAAGAGTTCTGTTTTTGTGTTTGATATCCTTTTTAGGGTATTCCCAGTCGAAACCGACTACTGTACCTGCCAAACCCGTTCGCGCAGCGAAATATGATGTTTTGTATGGTTCGAAACCCCTTTCTAAAGCGGATCAAAAAGAATTAAATGAGTTCGTGGCGAGCTGCGATGCTTCTTTTGGATCAAGAGCTGAGGCGGTGACTTTCTTTGCGGAACGAGCTTGGGAATATGTGGCTTCTGCTCATTTAGACACGGCGACCTATCGCTTTAATTTGATAAGTGCGTTAGACCCGAATAGCGTGGATGCATTCTGGGGGCTGGGTGTTATTTCGTACCAAAGAGGAGATAACGATCTTGCTATTCGTCTGTTAAACAAGGGTTTAGAACTAGATTCCACTCAGTCGATGATGCGCGTGGATTATGCGATTGTGAAGTTAGATTGCTACCAGAAGGGAATCGATTGTGGAACGTTGGACGAAGTAGAAACGGAATTAAAACACGCCTTAGCGCAGGATCCAAAAAATGCGAATGCCTGGATGAAACGCTGTCAGGTGGCTTATTACAAAGAAAATTACGAGTTAGCTTGGACCTATTTCCACGAAGCTCGCATGGCTGATATTTTGCAATTGGACTTGAATTTTGGATCGCTATTAGCGGCGAAATTGCCTGATCCGAAAGGGATATTTAAATAGTGTAGCGATGGGTATTCGTTCCTTTTTTGCCAAACCCCTAGCGACCCGTGTCGTTAAAAAATACCGTTTAAGCCAAGAGCAGGCCTTTGAGCGCCAGGACTTTTGGTTGAAACAAATGGTAGCGAAGGCGGAGAAAACACTTTTTGGTAGAGGACATTCCTTTGCTAAAATCCATAATTACCTCGATTACCGTTCTAACGTACCTATCTTCGAATACGAAGACATCAAACCCTATATTGATGAAGTGGTGGCAGGTAAGGTAGATATTCTTTGGCCTGGAAAACCGGCTTATTTTGCCAAAACCTCAGGGACCACTTCTGGCGTTAAATACATTCCCATTTCAACAGATTCCATGCCTTTTCATATTACTGCGGCGCGGGATGCCTTGTTGCATTATGTGTATTACAGTGGAAATGCTTCGTTTTTAGATCGAAAATTGATCTTTTTAAGCGGCTCGCCGGAGATGACGGAGACGAATGGTGTGCCTACAGGTCGTCTATCTGGAATCGTGAATCATCATGTTCCGAGCTATTTGCGCGGAAATCAATTGCCATCATATAAGACGAATTGCATCCAAGATTGGGAGCAAAAGCTCGAGGCGATTGTACAGGAGACAATTTCGAAGCGAATGGGCTTAATTTCTGGGATTCCACCTTGGGTGCAGATGTATTTTGACCGTTTAGAAGAGTTATCAGGCCAAAAAATAGGGGACCTTTTTCCTGATTTTCAAGTCTTTGTTACTGGTGGCGTGAACTTCGAGCCTTACCGAGAGAAACTAATGGCCTCTATAGGCCGAGAAATCGACGTAGTGGAGACTTATCCGGCTTCGGAAGGGTTCATTGCATTTGACGACTCTTCGGGCGAACCTGGGCTATTATTGAACGTGGACGGTGGCATTTTCTTTGAGTTTGTTCCCACAGATACGTATTTTGGGGCTAATCCCGAGCGACTAAGTCTCACGGAGGTCTCGCTGGGCGTTAATTATGCCATTTTATTGACGACGAATGCGGGACTTTGGTCCTATTCTATCGGCGATACGGTGAAGTTTGTTTCCCTGAATCCCTACAGAATTGTCGTAACTGGGCGGATAAAGCATTTTATTTCGGCTTTCGGTGAGCACGTGATTGCAGAAGAGGTGGAGAAAGCCTTAGCTGCAGCTCTAAGCGCCTGTCCAGAAGCTCGCGTGGTGGAATTTACCGTCGCTCCACAGGTTTCTCCTGAATCGGGTTTGCCTTATCATGAATGGTTAGTGGAGTTCTCTGCAGAGCCTACTTCTCTTGCCGCATTTCAAGAAGCCTTGGATACATCGATGTGTGCACAGAATATCTATTACCGCGATTTAATTACAGGATCAATTTTGCGTCCATTAGTGCTCACCTCACTTCCTGCTGGAGCCTTTATTTCCTACATGAAGTCTCAGGGTAAATTAGGGGGCCAAAACAAAGTTCCCCGCCTTTCGAATGACCGGGTGCTGGCAGCAGGCTTAGTCCACCTTTGGCCTTAAAACAATTTCGTCATTAGAAGGTTAAAACAACACAGCAATGTGAGTAATAATGTTTTACATTTACCTTCTATTAAAAACAACAACAAGATGATAAAAGTACATGGATATGGTGCCGTAAATCCGCAAGCGCCGGTGGCTCCAATTGATTTTGAGCGACGCGATGTGGGTCCTAAGGACGTTAAAATAGACATTCTCTATTGCGGGGTTTGTCACTCTGATATTCATATGGTGCGTTCAGAATGGGGACCTTCTGTGTATCCGATTGTTCCAGGTCACGAAATCGTGGGAACCATTACGGAAGTAGGTGCGGAGGTGACGAAGTTCAAAGTAGGTGATTTAGCAGGCGTGGGTGTATTTGTGGATTCTTGCCGTGAGTGTCCTTCTTGTAAAAAGGGGCAGGAGCAGTACTGCGATGAAGAAATGACGCCTACCTACAATGGTTATTACCGCGATGGGGTGACGCAGACTTTTGGCGGCTATTCTTCTACATATGTGATTGATGAGGCATATACCTTGCATATTCCTTTTACCAAAGAGCTGGAGCGCGTTGCTCCCCTTCTGTGTGCCGGCATCACGACTTATTCTCCTTTGCGTTATGCGGGTGTAGGGAAAGGTCACAAAGTGGCGGTACTAGGTTTGGGCGGATTAGGTCATATGGCGGTGAAATTTGCGGCTTCTTTTGGTGCTGAAGTGACCATGTTAAGCACCTCCCCGTCGAAGGAGCAGGATGCGATGGCATTGGGTGCACATCACTTTGCTTTATCGACAGATCCAGTAACAATGGAATCCTTGAAAGGTTCCTTTGATTTTATTTTGAACACGGTGGCGGCGCCTCATGATATGAACAAGTTTTTAGGCCTTTTAAAGGTGGAAGGCAAAATGCTTTTAGTGGGAATTCCTCCTGAAGATGCTCGTATTGGTGCTGCTACGTTGATTTCCAAAAGACGTTCCATCATTGGCTCTATGATCGGCGGCATCGCGGAAACGCAAGAAATGCTAGATTATTGTGCTGCACACAACATTCTTTCGGATGTGGAAATGATCGACATGAAAGATATCAATGAGGCTTATGAACGCGTGATTAAATCCGACGTAAAGTACCGCTTTGTGATTGATATGAAGTCGCTACGCGACTAGTCATGACTAAGCCACGAAGTGGCGACTAAGTCCTCGGTCTTGGTTTCATCTTCAAGCTATCCGCAGGGTAGTTAGCTTTTAACAAAGCCATTTGTGCTTTAGCCCAGTTGATGATTTTAGCGCGATCAGCGTCTGATAATTTGGCATTACTATGCAAGCCAAAATAGGTGTAAGAAGGAAGGGGCATCTCGCCCTCCTCTACCTGTTCGATTGTTTCCTCTAATTTGTGGTTTTGCACGGCGATAGGCAGCTTTGTGAACGTCGCGTAGTTCAAATGACGCTTCCCATCATTCACGTGATGATCTAACCAAAAACCTACCGGCTGGATGTTGCTGTACCAAGGATAAGTAGATTTATTCGAGTGACAATCATTACAAGCGTTCTCTAAAAGTACTTTTACGTCCGCAGGAACCTCATACTTTGTTTCGAGTGCGTAGGTGTTGTCGTTTGAAAGGTTTTTCTCTGTAGGAACAAATTGGATGGCGATTAATACAACGATTAATCCGATAATGATTTTATTTTTCATGTAAATAGGGTTTTTAATACAATGGCAAGTTATTCATTTATTGTTTCGAATTCACCTTTTTCTAAGTTCTTGCGGACGTTATTCGTCGCAAAAATCTTACCATTCATCGAAATGTAGACGCCAGGAGGCAGAATTTGAAGGAAAGCTAATGCGCTACCTAGGTTAAACATCCCATCCGAGCTGCCAAATTTGTAAGGAATCATAGCACCCGTGAGGACGATGGTTTTGGGTAGTTGTTGTGTGGCCAAAAACTGGGCCGTTTGAACCATCGTGTCCGTTCCATGAGTAATCAAAATCCGATCTACCGCGCTAGATGCACAGGCGGTACTGATCAGCTGGCGATCGACATCCGTAAACTCCAAACTGTCTTTCATCAACAAGGTATTGATCGAGACATCGAGTCTACTTCTGCCTTTTTCAAGCATTTCAGGCAGATGCGTTTCTTTGAAAAACAACGAACCATTTAGCTCGTTGTATTCTTTGTCAAAAGTTCCGCCGGTTACGTAGATTTGGATCATACCATTAGGTGTTTAGAAATGCATCACTCACCTTAAAATACTGCTTGTTTAAACGGTACACTTTTAGGCGCGAATCAGTATCGGATTTTTTGAAAATAATGAAATTAACATCAACCTGAAGAATGGCTTTTAACTTCAAATTTATTTGATGTAAAATGTCATTTTTCATTCGAATATTGTGTGAAAAATGGACACCTTTTTGCTCCACTAATTCAAGTAATTCGGAATTAGGCACGTCGTCTTTTTTTAATAAATATTTAATGACTTTTAATTCTGTTTCATCGAAATTAATGGCTGCTTTTCCTAGGTATAAAAGGCCATCTTTGTCGGTGATAAGTTTAGTAGTTTCGGGTTTAATCCGAAGGAAAAGGAAGATAAATAAACCACTAAATAGCAAGGCAATAAAAGCTATAATGGCAGTTGAATAGGTTTCCCAAATATCCATTTCGACAAAATCAGTAGTAGACTGTGGCTCGCCTAAAAAATCAACGAGCGGCAATGATACTAAATCAACTTGCTGTGTGGAATGGTTGTGATTAAAATAGAATATGTGCTTTTGTTCTACAATGGGCTTGAATTGCTCATAGATTTTAGTGGATACTGCCTCGTTTTGGAATGTTTCGTAGGTGAAAGTTGAAAAATTGATGCGTAGGATTCTTCGTTCTTCTGTGAAGGCGAAGTAGTAGTTTTCGTCTTGGAAGTTTTTCGTATTATTCCCAAAAAACAGGGCCGTTTTCCCCTTCTTCTCCCAGTGCTTTGTGCGCAAATTAAAATGCCAAATATCCCGTGATTTCTCTAATTTTAAATTGTCAAATTGATTTGTTGTAATACCGTTAAACAAGTAAATATTTTCTCCGTCTCGGTAGAGATTAATGTCAAATAATCCGGGGGGAACTTGCTTCCCATTGACAGGGGAATAGACCTCCCATTCTTTGGACTTTAAATCAAAATACGTAAAGAAATTTCTAGCGGACCAAAATCCGTATCCGCCAAATCGAAAAATGCGGTTATCATACACAAAACCCTCGCTATTAATTTGCATTTTGTGTTCATAGGATTGATCGATTTTGACTAATTGATTTCCCTTTAATTCAAACACCGCACCACCTAAATTATGGCTGAGATATAAGTGGTCATTTATGATCGAAAATTCATAAGAGGAAGGGACAAAATTTTTCGCGAACGTGCTATCTGAAAAGGCAAAATAAGTGGGCTCAGATTGCGTCATTTCAGGAATTTTAATCCGGGAATAGCGATTGGATTCAATCACATAAATATAAGGCTTTGCGTAGGTAAGTAATGTATTTGGGTTTGTGGGCAGACTTATTTGATCCGCAATACTGCGGAAGTTGGTAATTAAAAGGAGAAATAGAAGTAGGTTTTTCATTTAGCTTAAAATTAAGCTAATTTTTCCAAATACTGGCTAGGGGTCATTCCCGTTTCGGATTTGAAAGCCTCGTAAAAAGTAGATCGGGATTTAAAACCAGAATTAGATCCGATGGCATCTACAGTTAAGTTTTCTGCATTCCCTTTTTGCAATAATTCTTTAGCATGTGTAACCCGTAAATGTATACGTAGGTCAGTAAACTTTTGGTTTAAAATGTGTTTACAGGCAAAAGAAATTTGCTTTTGGGATGTTCCAAGTGCTTTTGCAACCTGGGCTAATTCGAAGGAGGGGTTTAGGTAAGGTTTTTCTGTTTCTAAATAGTATTTGATTTTTCTAGCCAGCACTTCATAGCTGGCAAACTCTGCTGGGTTTAGGGGTGTTTTTTCTTTTTTTGGCTCCTGCTGAACCGGAGGGAGTCCATAAATTACTTCGGGAAAAAAGAGAATAAGTGCTAAAGGAAGGAAAATATAGGCTATACTA
>Ga0228701_1000702_pt1 | contig 25662 bp, 20 predicted proteins | sample McNCre117_Aug_MG_2_FD_178017 | JGI IMG/M metagenome (GOLD analysis project Ga0228701, IMG submission 178017) | Freshwater microbial communities from McNutts Creek, Athens, Georgia, United States - 11-17_Aug_MG | ecosystem: Environmental > Aquatic > Freshwater > Creek | place: USA: Georgia...
CGTGTCGTCCAACTTGGATGAGTTTTTTGAAGTGCGTGCGGCGCTGCACAACAGCGTTGAACACCCCAAGGCCCCGCTGGATGCGGCGGGTACACATGCGCAGCATTCGCTGAGCAAAGTGGCGCATGCCTTGGTGGATGAGCAATACACGCTCTACAACGATGTGCTCATGCCCGCGTTTGCCAAAGAAGGTGTGCGCATCTTGTCGCACGGCGAGCGCACCTTGGCGCAGCATCAGTGGGTAAAAACATTTTTTGAGCGCGAAGTGCGCCCCTTGTTGTTGCCCGTGGGCTTAGATCCCGCACACCCGTTCCCACAAGTGGCGAACAAGTCGCTCAACTTCATCGTGCGTTTGTCGGGCAAAGACGCGTTTGGGCGCGATAACGAAGTTGCGATTGTCAAAGTGCCTCGCAGCTTGCCGCGTTTGATTGCCTTGCCTGAGAAGCTGTGTGGCAAGCGCCAGTTGTTTGTGTCCATCTCCAGCGTGATTCGCGCCCATTTGAAAGACCTGTTTCCCGGTCGCGATGTGGGGCAGTTCTCGCAATTCCGTGTGACGCGCCACTCCGATTTGTCGGTGGACGAAGAGGATGTGAAAAACCTGCGCACCGCCTTGCGCCAAGGTTTGGTGCACCGCAATTACGGACAAGCCGTGCGTTTAGAGGTGTCGTCGGGCTGCTCTGATTATTTGTCTGAGTTTTTGTTGCACCAGTTCGAGTTGCCGCACTCGGCGCTGTACCGCGTGCACGGCCCTGTGAACTTGGTGCGTTTAAATCAATTGATTGATTTGGTGGACAACCCCAAATGGTTGTTCCCGCGTTACACCGCCAGCTACCCGCAGCAGATGGTGACAAACGGTTCCATCTTTGATCGCTTGCAGCAGGGCGATGTGATGATTCATCAGCCCTACGAAAGTTTTGATGGTGTGTTGGCGTTCTTGCGCGAAGCGGCACGCGACCCCGATGTGTTGGCCATCAAGCAAACCATTTACCGCACGGGTGCAGATTCGGTGTTGATGGAGCTGTTGCGCGAGGCGGTGCAGCGCGGCAAAGAAGTGACGGTGGTGGTGGAGCTCAAAGCACGCTTTGACGAAGAAGCCAACATCAATTGGGCCGAGAAGCTGGAATACATTGGCGCGCAAGTGGTGTACGGCGTGGTGGGCTTGAAGACGCACGCCAAGATGCTGTTGGTCACACGCCGCGAAGGGCGCAGCATTCGCCGTTACGCCCATTTGTCTACGGGTAACTACAACCCGCGCACGGCCAAGCTCTACACCGATTTGAGCCACATCACCAGCGATCCCAAGCTCACGCAAGACGTGGAGAGTGTGTTCAACCTATTGGCCAACCAAAGCAAGATTCCACGCTTGAACAAGCTGATGATTGCGCCGTTCCAGCTGCAACGCAGCTTGATCGACAAGGTCGAAAAAACAGCCCATGCCGCTGCGCAAGGGGTGGAGAGCCGCATCATCTTGAAGATGAACACGCTCACCGATGAAAAACTGATGGAGGCTTTGGTGCATGCCGGTCAGGCGGGTGTGCAGATCGACCTCATCATTCGTGGCGCCTGCATGTTGCCTGCGCAACGCCCGGGTGTGGCAAGCAACATTCGTGTGCGCTCCATCATTGGACGTTTCTTAGAGCACTCACGGGTGTTTTATTTCCGCACGGGCAACGATGAGTCTTTGTATTTGTCGAGTGCCGATTGGATGAACCGCAACATGTTGCGCCGCGTGGAAGTGGCATGGCCTGTGGAAGATGCGGCCATTCGCCAACGCGTGATTGATGAATGTTTGGTGGCCTATTTGCACGACAACGTGGATGCGTGGCAATTGAATGCAGACGGGCAGTACACCCGTGTGCAAGCTGCCAAGCCCAAACGTGCCGCCACCAAAGTGGCGCAAACGACACCGACGGTTGCGCCATCACATGGCGCACAAGCCGCCTTGATGGCGTTGTATGCCGCCAAGCTTTGAGGCAAAGGAGCTGACATGGACTTGATTTTGTGGCGTCACGCGGAAGCGGAAGTGGCACAAGAGGGCGGTGATGACTTGTCGCGCTCGCTCACCAAAAAAGGTGAGCGTCAGGCCATGCGCATGGCGGCTTGGTTGGATCGTCATTTGCCAGAAGGCACGCGTGTGTTGGTGAGCCCGGCTCGGCGCACGCAACAAACCGTGGCGCCTTTGGGGCGTAAATTTAAATTGCGCGATGAACTGGTGCCCGAAACCTCGGTGGACGACGTGTTGACGCTGCTGAAGTGGAACCCCGAGACAGGGCCGCAATTGAAAGGGCCTGTGTTGCTGGTGGGGCATCAGCCGTATTTGGGCGAGCTGGTGGCCAAGCTGTTGGGTATGCAAGAACACACATGCCCTGTGCGCAAGGGCGGTGTGTGGTGGCTGCGCACCCGCATACGCGACGGTCAACCCCAAACGGTGTTGCTGACCGTCGCCTGCCCAGAACTTACTTCGAGTTCTTGGGACGACCGGTCTTGATGGTCGGGACGTTGCTCAATGCTGCTTTGAACTGAATGTCGCTCATGGCGGCCAGGGCTTTGACGCCTGCACGCAGCAATTCGCTTTTCTTCACCGCTTGACCAAGCTTGCCAGCGCGGGTCTTCAGCCCATCGATGACCACGTATTCATCTTTAGGGATGGTGAAGCTGTCACGTACCAATTTTGGTTTTTTGACCTTGGCAGGCTTCACAGCTTTCACGGGCTTGGCGGGAGCAGCCTTGACAGGGGCTTTGGCAGCTACTTTTTTGACCACAGGCTTTTTGGCCGCAGGGCTTTTCACAGCGGGCTTCTTAGCGGCTGCTTTTTTCACGACGGGCTTTTTGGCGGCGGGTGTCTTTGCAGTTGCTTTTTTGGCTGCACTTGATTTGACAGCAGCTTGAACGATGGTTTTTTGAGTGGTGGTACTCACTGTTTATTCCTTGAAATTCGAAAATGAATAAACAGTTTATACCGTTTAAATGAAATCACCTAGTGTCATATATGTCATGGTTTCGTCACAAAATCAAACGTCCACGGGGCTTTGGCCCAAGCTGAGCTTTCTTGTTTGAGCAAGTGCGCGGATTGCGGAAATTCTTGTGTCCATGATTCATGCGCGTGCAAGCTGATGCGTTGTTTGTGTGTGTCGCAGTTCAGGCGCAGGTCTTGGTATGCGGGGTCTTTGCGCGCGTGGCAAAGAATCAGGCTCACCCGCAAGGCCATGAGCATCTTGGCGAATTCGTCGTCTTGCAACTCGTCTTCTAACTTTTTCAGCTTGCCGCGTTGACCCAGAACGAGCAAGCCCAAACGGTGCAGTTCGGGCATGCCAAAGCCCAGCAAGTCGGCGTTGTCCAAGATGTACGCGCCGTGCTTGTGGTAGTCGCTGTGAGAAATGGCCACGCCCACCTCGTGCAGTTGCGCGGCCCAGCTCAGTTTGCGGCAAAGTCGGTCTAGGGTGTCCGCATCGTTGTCTGTGGGTTTGACGCACATCTGTTGTAGCAAGTGCACCGCCACACGGCCCACGCGCTGGCCTTGCGCGGTGTCGATGGCGAACTTGGTGGCCAAGCGTTGGATCGACAAATCGCGGGTGTCTGTGTCGTGGTCTTCACGCTCGACCATGTCAAACAACACGCCGTGGCGCAGGGCTCCTTGTGCCACATGCAGGGTGTCAATTTTTAGCAGCGTCATCAGCGCACGCAGCACGCTCACGCCGCCGCCAATCACCGCGCGTCGGTCTTCTTTCAGGCCTTCGAGTTGCACCTTGCTGGCTTGTCCTGCGCGTACCAAACATTTGACCAACCAGTCCAAACCATCCAAGGTGATTTCGCCTTCGGGGAAGCCTGACAACGCCAAGATATCGGCCACCGCGCCCACGGTGCCTGAGGCACCATACGCTTTGTTCCATGCGTGGCGGGGGTAGGTGGAGAGGGCTTCTTCCAGCACCGCTTGTGCGGCAATTTCGGCGCGGTAAAACGCTTGCTCGGTGAATTCGCCGGTGGGGAAATATTTCATCGACCAAGCCACGCTGCCCACGTGAAACGAGGCGGTCTCGCTGGCTTCCAAGCCTTGGCCCAACACGAGTTCGGTGGAGCGCCCGCCAATGTCAATCACCAATCGGTGGTCGTGGTTGCTGGGCAGCATGTGGGCCACGCCTTGGTAAATCAAACGCGCTTCTTCGGTGCCTGCAATCACCTCAATGGGAAACCCCAAAATCTCGCAACCTTTTTTCAAAAACACATCGCGGTTCTTGGCTTCACGCAGCGTTTGGGTGGCCACGGCACGGACTTGTGATTTTTTGAAACCCGACACACGTTCGGCAAAGCGGGCCAAGCAATCCCAGCCGCGCTGCATGGCGTCGTCGGTGAGGTTGCGGTTTTCATCGAGGCCGTTGCCTTGACGCACGGTCTCTTTGAGGTAGGCCACGCGCTGAATTTGACCGTGGTCGTAACGCCCAATTTCAAGGCGAAAGCTGTTGGAACCCAAATCAATCGCTGCGAGGAGTGTGCCGTGTTTCATAAAAACAATATTACTGTTTATTTGTGACGGAAATATGTCACAGCTTTGTCACGAAGGGCACTTAAAGTTCGCATCAATTCTTAGCTAGGAGGCTGTGATGAATACCTTTGATGAAAACGACCAACGCAACCATCCCCGTTCGGATGAGACGGATTTCAGCCGCATGGTGGATGCAGCCCTTAGCCGCCGCCAATTGCTAGGTGCAGCGGGCGCAGGGCTGGGATTGTTTTTCGGTGGTCACGGTCTGGCGCAAGCCGCTATGGCAGGGCAGACCACCAAACGCACAGGTCCAGCCATTGGCTTTACGCCGATTGCGGCCAACGGCTTAGACACCCTCACATTGCCTGCGGGCTACCAGTGGCGCGTGCTGGCGTCTTGGGGCGATGCCTTTTTGCCAGGTGGCACACCGTTTGACCCCGTCACGCGTGGCACCGCCGCAAGCCAAGCCCTGTCCATCGGTGACAACAACGATGGCATGAGTTTTTTCAGCTTGAGCGCAGACCATGCCGTGATCGCCGTCAACAACGAATACGCCAATTACGAATACCTGTTTGTCAATGGTCGTTGCAGCAGCTTAGAAGACACGCGCAAAGCACAAGCCGCGCACGGCGTGAGCGTGTTTGAAGTACGCCGTGTGGCAGGGGTGTGGCAGCTCCAACCCAACGCACGTTTGAACCGCCGCATCACCGCCAACACCGAGATGCGTTTGAGCGGTCCGGCGGCTGGCAGCGCGTTGCTCAAGACACAAGCGGACCCCAGTGGCAAGGTGGCCTTGGGCACATTCAACAACTGCGCCAATGGCCGCACGCCTTGGGGCACGTACCTCACATGCGAAGAAAACTTCAACGGCTACTTTGGCAGCGCCGAGAGCTTGCCGCAGAACGTGGCTGAGAGCGCCGCCTTCAAACGCTACGGCATCAGCGCCAAAGGTGCGGGCATCAACTGGCACCCGTTCGATGAGCGCTTTGACTTGGCCAAGAACCCGAATGAGCCCAACCGTTTTGGCTGGGTGGTCGAGATCGACCCGATGGACCCCACCAGCACCCCCATCAAGCGCACCGCCTTGGGCCGTGTGAAACACGAAAACGCCGAAGTGGTGGTGAACGCCGACGGCCATGTGGTGGTCTACATGGGCGACGACGAGAAGGGCGAGCACATTTACAAATTTGTCTCTGCCAAAAAGTTCGACGCTAAAAACCCGAAAGCCAACCGTGACTTGCTGGACGAAGGCACTTTGTATGTCGCGCGCTTTGCCGCAGTCGATGGCAAAGCAGAGGGCGAGGGCGAATGGCTAGAGCTCACGCACGGCAAGCATGGGTTGACCGCCGAAGCGGGTTTCAAAGACCAAGCCGATGTGCTGGTGCACACCCGTTTGGCCGCCACAGTGGTGGGCGCCACCACGATGGACCGCCCTGAGTGGATTGCTGCGCACCCCACCCAAGCGCAGGTGTATGTGACCCTCACCAACAACAGCGACCGTGGTGTGAAGCCCAACCAATCCGTGAACGGCCCCAACCCCCGCGCCAAAAACGTGTACGGCCAAATCGTGCGTTGGACGCCCAAGGGCAACGACCACACGGCCCACACGTTCACTTGGGACATCTTTGCTTTGGCAGGCAACCCCGCGCTGCACAAGGACGCTTACGCAGGCTCAGCCAACATCACGCCTGAGAACATGTTCAACAGCCCTGATGGTTTGGCGTTTGACCGCGATGGCCGCTTGTGGATTCAGACCGATGGCGACTACAGCAACGCCAAAGACTTTGCCGGCATGGGCAACAACCAAATGTTGTGCGCCAACCCTGTGACGGGCGAGATCAAACGTTTCTTGGTGGGGCCTGTGGCTTGCGAGATCACGGGCGTTGCTTTCACGCCCGATCAAAAGACGATGTTTGTCGGTATTCAGCACCCGGGCGAGAAGCTGGCCCCATCCCACTTTCCGCAAGGCGGCGATGCGGTGCCACGTTCGTCCATCATCGCTATCTCACGCCGTGATGGGCGTGTGGTGGGGTTATAACGCTTCTAAGGCCGCACACACCTCGGCCAAGTTAGGACGCTTGGCGGGCGTGTCGTGCAGGCACTGTTGCGCGAGTTGTGCCAAGGCTTGATTTGGCGCAGCATCGCATTGCGCAGCCAACTCTTCCAGCAAGCAACCCAAAGCGCGCACCTCGATGTTTTGCAAACCTGGCGCGTGCGTTGCATCGCCCACATCAAAAAACGAGGCAGCCCCAAAGTCGCCCAACAAGGCATCGCCTTGAGCGTTGTGCAAGATGTTGTGCGCGTACAAGTCACCATGCAGCACGCCACGCGCGTGCAAATGCGCAGTGGCTGAGGCCATGCCTCGGGCAATGCGTAGCGCAGCAGGCCCGCTCAATCGCTTGGCTGGGTCATACACATCGCGCGTGCAGCTCGCAAGGCTGGGAGGCCCTGCAAGGTTGCCAAAGTCCGGCGCAACCAGCGGCATCACCAAGGCTTGCGTGTGCTCGGGGTGTTCGGTCACGCGGCCCATGGCGCTGATGAGGTGAGGGTGTGCGCCTGCGTGCATGCACGCCGCCATTTCGCAGTCGGGCAGGCCATCGCTGGTGACGGCACCTTTGAAGCGCTTGACGGCGACGGGCTGTTGGCCTTGTGCTGTGTGCATCAGCGCTTGGTGAATCACGCCCGAGGCGCCTTCGCCGAGTTGGTGTTGCAGTTGCAGCTGCTGCCACGGCACATGCTGCATGTCTGGCGAATGTGTAGACGCGGGAGCCCACGTTTCACAAAACGGGTTGCCCGCGTAAGCCAGCCAAGTCAGGCGCGGCAGCTTGAGCAAGGATGCTGGGAACTCGCGCAGTTGATTGGCCGACAGGCGAATCAGCTCTAAGCGTGTGCAGTGGGCCAGCTCGTTCGGCAGCGTTTGCAGTTGGTTGCCCGCGAGCGCCAGTTTTTGTAGATGGGTGCATTGCCCAATTTCCGCAGGCAATTCGGTGAGCGCGTTGTCGGTCAAGATAAGCCAACGCAACAGCGGCGGCAACGCCTTGGGCGACACATGGGAGATGCGATTGGCTTTGAAGCCCACCATGCTCAGCTGCGCACATTGGCCCAACACTTCGGGCAATTCGGTGAACGGGTTGTCCGAACAAAAAATCACGCGCAGTTTATGCAAGCGTGGCAAGTCATCGGGCAGGGCGCTTAGTTGGTTGCCCGATAAATCTAAGATTTCCAGCGAGTCGGCGAGTTCAAAAATTTCACGTGGAAATTCGGTCAGGCCGCAACGCAGTTGTAAGCGCTGAAGGCCTTTGAGTTCGCCGCTGCGCAGTTGTTCCAGTGTGTGCATATCAAAGCGGAATGAGCTTCACAGCCAAACCCACCAAGGCGCACACGCCAATGGTTTGCATCACACTGCGCTTGTATTTGAAAAGCATCACAGCGGCGCCCACGGCGATGAGGGCCGAGCGCACATCAAACGCACCCTCAAATCCTGCTGGCCAGAGCAAGTGGTAACCAAAGAACAACGCGAGGTTGATGACCACGCCCACCACGGCCGCGGTGATGGCGGTGAGGGGCGCGGTGAACTTGATGTTGCGGTGCGTGCTCTCCACCAACGGACCACCTGCCAAGATGAAGATGAACGACGGTAAAAACGTGAACCACGTCACCAAGCAAGCGGCCAAAGCGCCTGCGGCAAACAAACTCTCGGGCCCCAACAGCGCTTTGACATAGCCGCCGATGAACGCCACAAACGCCACCACCATGATGAGCGGGCCGGGCGTGGTTTCGCCCAAGGCCAAGCCGTCCATCATTTGCGTGGGTGTGACCCAGCCAAATTCACTCACTGCACCTTGGTACACATAAGGCAACACGGCATACGCACCACCAAAGGTGAGCAAGGCCGCTTTGGTGAAGAACCAACCCATTTGGGTGAAGCTGTGCTCCCAGCCAAACACCGCGCACAACACGCCCATGGGGATGGCCCACAACACAGCCCCTGCCAACAGCACCTGTGCCAAACCAGCCAAGCTGAAATGCGCGTGTGCAGGCGTGGGGGTGTGGTCGTCGATCAACGCAGGGCCATACGAGGCGTGCGATGCACCGTGCCCACCGCCGGTTTGAAACGTGTGTGGCGAGATGCGCCCACCGATGTAACCCACCGCCGCTGCCACGCCCACGATGAGCGGGAAGGGCACATCCAGCGCAAAAATGGCCACAAACGAAGCGGCGGCAATGGCCCACAACACGTTGTTCTTCAAGGCGCGCGAGCCAATGCGATGCGCCGCTTGCACCACGATGGCGGTGACCGCAGGCTTGATGCCAAAGAACAAACCCGCCACCCAAGGCACATCGCCAAACGCGATGTAGACCCACGACAGCGCGATGAGGATGAGCAGCGAAGGCAACACAAACAAAGCCCCCGCCACCACGCCGCCCCAACGCTTGTGCATGAGCCAGCCAATGTAGGTGACGAGTTGCTGCGCCTCTGGCCCAGGCAACACCATGCAGTAGTTGAGCGCGTGCAAAAAGCGTCGCTCAGACAACCAGCGGCGGCGCTCCACCAGCTCTTCGTGAAGGATGGCAATTTGCCCCGCAGGTCCACCAAAACTGATGAAGCCGAGCTTGAGCCAAAACCAAAACGCTTCGGCCATGCTTACGGCCGCAGGCGCGACTTGTTCGGTTGTATCGGCTGACGGTTGGGTGTTGCTTGAGTCTTGGGTCATGTGTGTGATGCGCTGAGTGTGTGTCGTTGAGTGGGGCAGCGTCAGTTCAGGCTTTGGGTTTGAACCGTGTTGCATCTAAAAACTTCGCCAGCCGTGCTTCGATAGGCAGCGGTTCGCCATGCCATTGCGCCGCGAGCAATTCGCCGCAGAGCAAACCCAGCGTGAGCCCGCGTGAGCCCATGGCCGTGTTCATGTACAAGCCTTCGGGCGTGTGGGGCACGCGGCCGGTCATGGGCAAGCGGTCGTGCACGCCGCAGCGCACACCGGCCCAGCCGTGCACGCGTGGGGTGGCTGTGCCAACGCTGGCAAACAAAGGCGCGAGCGCTGAGGCCGTGTCTGGCTCTAAGGCGTGCAAGCGTTCTAAGTTCTCGGCGTGGTCGGCATCGAGCAAACGGGCATCGCTGTGGATGCGGTCGTACGTGGCACCGGTGTACCAAGCGGGGCCATCGGGCGAGGCGATGTTGTGCACAAAGCTGCCGTTGCCGTTCACGGGCGTGGCGGGCATGTATGCGCCGACTGGTACATCGGCCATCAAGCCCCAAGAAATTTGCCCTCGCAGTGGGTTGATTCGTGGTGCGCTGCCGTCTTCGGTGGCGGTGGCAATGAGCGCCGCAGAGCCGGGGCCTGCGGCCAACACCACGCGTGACGATTCGGCTAAGACTTGGCGGCCTTGTAAAACCCGCCACTTGGCTGCGCTTGTCTTGGCTAGCGCATCCACGTTTGCGCTGCCTTGCCAGCGGATGTTGGGGTGGTCGAGCAAGGCGCGCACCAATTGCGCAGGTCGAAGCCACGCACCGCGTGGGTGCCAATACGCGTCATCGGGTGCGGGTGGTGGGGCTTTGTGCGTCCAATCGTTCGCGGCCTGGGCGTGTTCGTTGAGCCAGCTCAAGGGCACACCGCCGCGTCGTGTTTTGCCGGGCAAGCGGCGTTCGCGCACGCCGGTGCAGCCCCAGTCGACGCCTTCGGTCAGTAGCGTGCGCATGGTGTGTTCCATGTGGCGCAGGCCGGCACGCGAGAGGCGCGACACGCCGCTGTCGTCGTGCGAGGTGTGTGGTGCAACCACGCCCACGGGCAAGCCGGATGCGCCTGCGGCGGGCGTCGCCCCAGCGTCAAGCACGGTGACTTCCCAGCCGCGTTCAGCCAAAGCGCGTGCTGTGCCTGCACCTGCAATGCCCGAGCCAATGATGGTGACCGTGCGTTCATCTAAAGCGGGGGTGTCTGTCGGCATGGTGCACGGGCCTGTGGTGTGCACCCGCAACACATCGGCAAACTCGGGCCAATCGGCGTGCGGGCCCACGCACAGTGTGAGCATGAGGTGAGCGTCTTGAGCCGTTGCACCATCCAGCGCAAACCGTAAGCGGTGAACGCCTGGCAACAAACCCCAACACTGCGCCGCCAGTTGCTGCGCGAATGGCAACAGGTCGGGCTCTGAAGCCGCTGAGCGAAGCAGCACGTCAGTTTGCAAGGGCTGCTCGGCGTGTGCCACCACATGCAAGTGGCGAGGGCGTGTCGCATCGGCCGTCCAGCTGTGCCACAGACGTAGAAAAGCCAGCTCGTCAAAGCTGGCTTGGGTGTGGCACCAGCTGCTAGCGCCGTGCCATGCGTGCTGCCCCGTCACGCGTGTGTTTAGGCGCTTGGTGGCACGTAGCCTTGCACGGCGTCAGCGCCGTCGCCGAAGAAGTGTTTTTCCATTTGGCGCTTCAGGTATTCACGGGCGCGTTGGTCGGCCAAGTTCAAACGGTTTTCGTTGACCAACATGGTTTGTTGCTTGATCCAATCGGCCCACGCTTGCTTGCTGACGCTTTCATAAATGCGCTTGCCCAACTCGCCTGGGTACGGTGGCAAATCGAGGCCCTCTGCTTCGGTGCCGAGTTTGATGCATTGAATGGTGCGTGACATATGTGGATGTTCTTTGTGTCTGGAGGGTGAAACGGGAAAAATGAACTGTAGCAATGGTAGTAGAACCCTTGCTGATGCGTTTGCCTCTGTATGATTAAATCCTTTGTATTAAAAATAAATCGTAAAGAGGTGAAAATGGTGCGTAAATTACTTTCTGCAATTGATCCTTTGATCAACCGCATCGGCGCATTGCGCCGGTATTTCTCTGCTTCCAACGCCGCAGGCCTTTCGCGTTCAGTGACTTTTTTATGTGCCGTAGGCATGGCCAGCTTGCTCAGTGCTTGTGGAGGAGGAGGAGGAGGAGGAGGAGGAGGTGGAGGTGGAGGTGGTGGTGGCATTGCCTCCTACTCCATTGGCGGCACACTCAGCGGCTTGGCAAACGGGCAAACGCTTGACCTAGCCCAAGGCAGCGAAACCCTCACACTCAGTACCAACGGTGCATTCACCTTTGCCACCTTGGTGACCCAAGGCGGAAATTACGAAGTCAAGGTGTCGGGCCAGCCGCCTGTTTGGCAAACCTGTAGCGTCAGCAACGGCACTGGCAGCGCCAGTGCCAACGTTAGCAACGTGGTGGTGAACTGCGTCAGCTCCGACGCCGCGGCCACCGACCTGCTCAACGACACCGGCATTGACTGGTGTACCGAAAACATCACCACCCCCAGCACTTGGGTCAACAACGCGTTATGCAGCGCTGTCAACTGGGTGGGCAACCTGTGGGGCCAGCAGCAAGATGCCTTTTTGGGTCGCGATGCTCAAGCCAAAGCTGGCACCCTCAGTAAAGTGGGCGGTGGCATGGTGGGTTTTGACTTCACCAAAATTGGGGCCAGCGGCAAAGCGTTGGCGAAACAGGGCGAAACCTGGAGCGATACAGGCACCGAAGCCGCCAGCACCCAATGGGACTGCGTGCGCGACAACGTGACAGGCCTGGTGTGGGAAGTCAAACGCAACGACGTCACCCACCTGCGCCACATGGGCCACGGCTACGCCTGGTACAACCCCGACAGCACCACCAATGGTGGCGCGGTGGGTTACGAAACACCTCTGCTCGACACCAATGGCAACGCCGTCAACGCCCCCACTTGTGAGGGTGTGGCCGATGTGAACAAGTGCAACACCCAAAGCTACGTGACGGCGGTCAACACCGTGGGCCTGTGCGGCAAAACCGACTGGCGCCTACCCAACGTGGACGAGTTGCGCAACCTTGCCCACACGGGGCGAACCAACCCAGTTATTGACACGGACTATTTCCCCAACACCTCTACAGATTGGATGTGGTCGTCTTCGCCCAGTGCGAACTACAGCGGCAGCGCTTGGTTTGTCTACTTCAGCAGCGGCGACGGCAGCATCAACACTAAGTACTTAGCCTACCGTGTGCGTTTAGTGCGTTCCGGTCAGTGATGTTTGATTTTTGGTTTTAAGCCACATGCCAACGCCAGACTTGCAGCCAGGGCTGCCCACCATTTGCCGCGATGTCAACCGTTTGCTGTTGGCCGTAGAGCCGTGTGTGCGCAACTTTTCCCGCTGCCACAAATACCAGGGGGCTGACCTGCGCCAGCAAGCCATGCACATGGTGCGTCTGGCTTTGGTGCAGGACTTGCGGTTGCAGATCAAGCCCCAAATGTGGGTGGACAAAGCACACAGGGGCAACACATTTATTCCATTTTTTGCAAGGAGAACGACGATATGAAAAACACAACCACATGCTTGCTGCTGTGTTTGCTCGGCCTAAGTGGCGTGGCTCAGGCCGCCTGCAATCCCAACATACCGCTCACGCGCCCCGACAGCCGTTATGAGGCGGTGGCAGGCGCCACCCCAGCAGGCAGCGAGGTGCGCGACAAGGTGACGGGTCTAGTGTGGCAGCGCTGTGTGGTGGGGATGGCATGGAATGGCACCGCCTGCACTGGCACTGCAAGCAACCTGACTTGGCAAAACGCCTTAGATGCCGCCCGCACCGCCACAGCCAGCACAGCCACCACGGGGGCCAGCGCCACTTGGCGCGTCTCCAACCATGCTGAGCTGTACAGCTTGGCTGAGCGGGCTTGCTACAACCGTGCCATCAACACCACTTGGTTTCCTGCCACGCCCTCAGGTTGGACGTGGTCGTCTTCGCCCTCTGCCAACGACAGCGCCGCCGCTTGGGGCGTCAGCTTCGACGTCGGCCTCGGCAACCTCGCCTATAAGTCCAGCGCCTACCGTGTGCGTTTAGTGCGTTCCGGTCAGTGATTTTGGGTGTTTGAATAGGGCAATTTATGAGCTGGCAAGAAACAGGGTTGTCTGCATCCAATGACTCAATGAGTGCCGTTGCTTTTGCGGATTGCTTGGCATCGTCTTGCATGATGTAACGCACCAAGACGTTGGTTCCAGCCCGATCATCGTGCACTCGCGCCACGTTTTGCGATAGCTTGGTTCATGTCATCGATGGAAACCGTTTTCGTGGGTTTGCCGAACATACCTCTGAATTCGGTGATTTTTTGCGTGGCTGCTACGAATTCGTAACGCCCAGGTGCAATGTGGACAAAGTCGACGCGATCACCTGCATCGACTTTCGAATCGTGTTGCACATCGGCTGGAATGGTGATTGGTCCTTTCCGGTCAGGGTGGCGATCGTTGTCTTGAATTCTTTACGATCGCGTAAGGACATTTTGAATGTCATCTAGTTTTTTAGGCGTTCAAATCACCTTGAAGTGGTGTGTGCCATCGCGGGCGAGTTGCTCGACCAAGCCAAACTCCCAGTCCAAATAGCCTTGCATGGCTTCGACGGGGTTGTTGGTGCCTTCGTACGGGCGGCGGTAGCGGTCCACGCGCTCGACGGCCATTTGGTGGTCGCCCGTTTGCAGCTTGCCACCCGCAGCAAGCCACGCGGCGTTGCCGCCTTCGAGCCACACCACATCGACACCGGTCTTGACCAAGGCTTGCACATCGGCCACGGCAAAGCGCGACACGCTGCCGTTTTGGCAGGTGAGCACATAGCGGTAGCCCTTGTGCGCGGCGGTGAGTGAGGCTTTGAGCTGCGTGCGCAGCACCCACCACGCGCTGTGGATGTGGCCTTGGATGTATTGGGCGCTGGTGCTGAAGTCGAGCACCACGGTGTGGCTGTTGCGGTCGGCCAGCCAAGCTTTGACTTGCGCCACGTCCACGGCGGTGACGGGGCTTTGCGGTTCGGGCAAGGGCGGTGGTGCCACTTCGGTGTGGGTGAAGTCTTCGGCGGTGAGGCCTGCCACCACATACACCTCCCAACCCATTTGGGCCAACCATGAAGCGCTCATGTTGGCGCGTGCGCCATCGGTGTCGCACAGCACCAAGCGTGCCCCGCGCACGGCGGCTTGGTGGTCGGTCTCTTGCACCAGTTGGCCACCGGGGGCGCTGCGTGCGCCCCGCACATGGCCTGCGGCGTATTCCTCGGGCGTGCGCACGTCAAAGAAATAGGTGGTGCGTGTGGTGTCGGCGAGCCATGCGTTGACGTCGTCCATGCGCGCACGCTTCACGCCAGCACGCAAGGCCACAGCAAATGCGCTGGCGGCGGCTTTGGCGCGCGTGGCATCGTCCACCTGCGGGAAATGTGCTTGCGCACCTTTGACCAACTCTTGCCCTGACAAGGTCCAGCCAATCGTGCCGTTGCGCAGCGCGCTCACGGGGTTGGGAATGCCCGAGTTGATGAGCGACTGCGTACCAATGATGCTGCGTGTGCGTCCCGCGCAGTTGACGATGATGCGCGTGGTGGCATTGGGTGCGAGTGCGCGTGCACGCAACACCAGTTCAGCACCGGGCACGCTGATGCCGGTCGGGATGCTCATGGTTTGGTACTCGTCAAAACGACGCGCGTCCATCACCACCACATCGGCTTTTGAATCAATGAGCGCTTTGACTTCTTGGGCTGACAGCGAGGGTGTGTGGCGTTTGGATTCGACCAACTCACCAAACGATTTGCTGGGCACGTTGACATCGCGAAACACTTCGCCGCCTGCGTCTTGCCAGCCTTGCAGGCCGCCGTCAAGCAGATGCACATGTGTGTAGCCCATGCGTTTCAAGGTGCGCGCAGCAGGCAGGGCAAGGTCGTCGCCATTGAAAGCCGTGCCGTACACCACGATGAAGGTGTCCAGTCGCGGGATGCGTGTCCACGCATCGGCTTCGATGCGGCCCAACGGTAGGTTGGCTGCAAACAGTGGGTGGCATTGCGCGAAGGGGTCTTCCTCACGCACGTCGAGCAGCGCGATTTCTTGGCGTTGCAAGAGGGTTTCGCGAATGCGGGCGTAGGGCGCTGATGGGAACTCACCTGCGGTGAGGGGAAACTCCAGTGGTGTTTCGGCCTTGGCATTGCTGTAACCCGAAATGAATTCTTTCACCGTGCCGTCTTCGTGAAACACATGGCGGCTCACTTTGCCAATGTTGGCGCCGTACACATGGATGCTGATCGAGGCTTGGTCGCTCAACGCATTCCACACGCGGTGCACATCGCCGATGGTGGGCGACACGGCTTCCACGTCACCTGCTTCTAAGCGGTCTTGCTCGCCACTGGGTTGCCAATGGCCTTGTGCGTTTTTGGCAAACGGTTGGCACAGCTCTGCGCCGCGCAGCATGCCGATCATGCCCCACACGGTGTGGTCGTGGATGGGCGTGGCTTGGCCTGGGCCCCACACAAAGCTCACCACCGAAAAGCGGTCATCGGGGTCGGCGTAGAGCAAAAACTGTTGGTAACGCTCGGGGTTGGGCTGGGCGTATTCGTCCGGCAACCAATCGTCTTGTGCCACCAGTTCAGCCAACAGCGGTTTGCCACTCGCCAAAATGGCGGCTTCGTCGGCGGTGCTTTTGAGCAAGGCATCGAGTTGGGTGACGAAGTTGTGTAAACGAGGTGTATCTGCGAGCTGTGGTGTACGTAAAGTCATGGCTTGTCTCTGGTTTTTTGGCGTGTGGGCCATGGGTGTGATTGTTTCACAGCGACAATCGCACTCAGCCGCTTTGGAGACAGTTGTGTTTGTAAATCTTTTGAATCATCCCCGCCGCGTATGGGCGTTTGTGTTGCTGGTCTGTGTGGGCCTGCTGTCGTTTGGCATGTACTTGCAGCATGTGGTGGGCCTAGAGCCTTGCCCCATGTGCATCGTGCAACGCTATGTGATGGTGCTCATGGCCTTGGTGGCCTTGCTGGGCGTGTGCTTCCCTTGTCGCAAAGGCTCGTTGGGAGTGGGCTTGGGCCTGTTCGTGCTGGCCGCTGGCGGTGCGTATGTGGCCGCACGCCAAACTTGGCTGCAGTGGTACCCGCCCGAGGTGGTGTCGTGTGGCCGAGACTTCTACGGCATGATCGAAACCTTCCCCCTGCAACGCGCTATTCCGATGATCTTCAAAGGTGGCGGCGATTGCTCGAAAGTCGATTGGACGTTCCTCGGCGGCTCGATTGCCAACTGGTCGTTTGTGGCCTTCGTGGTGTTGGGCTTGCTGGCTTTGGCAACTTGGGTCAAGGTGTTGCGCTCAACGGCGGTGCCAGATGCTGCTGAGCAAGACGCCGCGTCTTAAATAAAAAACGGGGCCTGTTGTGTTGAACAGGCCCCGTTTTTTTACAGCTTCTTCACCAGAACCAAGCTCTTGCGGTCCCAGTTGTATTTGCGCTTGCGCGCTTCGGGCAACCAATCGGGGTCGGCTTGCACGAAGCCGCGTTTCAAGAACCAGTGCTTGGTGCGGGTGGTCAACACAAAAATGCTCTTGAGGCCTTTGTTGCGCGCGCGTTGTTCGATGCGCTTCAACACCTTCTCGCCATCGCCTTGACCTTGCGATTGGGGCGACACGGTGAGTGCGGCCATCTCGGCGGTTTGCGCTTCGGGGTAGGGGTAGAGCGCCGCACAGGCAAAGATCACGCCGTCATGCTCGATGACGGTGTATTGGCCCACATCGCGTTCAATCTCGTTGCGGTCGCGCTTGACCAGCGTGCCGTCTTTTTCAAACGGCTCAATCAGTTGCAAGATACCGCCCACGTCTTCGTGCGTGGCTTCGCGCAGCTCTTCGAGTTTTTCGTCCACCACCATGGTGCCAATGCCGTCGTGCATGTACACCTCGAGCAGCAGTGAGCCATCCACCGCGAACGGCAAGATGTGGCTACGTTCCACGCCAGTCTCGCAGGCCTTGACGCAATGCTGCAAGTAAAACGCGATGTCGGATGGATTGGTGGTGTGCGGCAGGGTAGACAGCAATTGCTTGGCTGCGTCCAGCGGCAACTCGGTGTCGATGGGGTTGTCTTCGCTCTCGGGCTCCATGGGGCGAATGCGAATGCCCGGTGTTTCGGTCACAAACAGCAGTTTGTCGGCTTGCAGCGCAGTGGCCACTGAGGTAGCGACTTCTTCCATCGTGAGGTTGAACGCTTCGCCGGTGGGCGAGAAGCCGAAGGGCGAAATGAGCACCATCGAACCCGCGGCGAGGGTTTGGGTAATGCCCGCCACGTCCACCTTGCGCACGAGGCCCGAGTGCTGAAAGTCCACACCGTCCAAGATGCCCACAGGGCGTGCCGTGATGAAGTTGCCAGAAATCACGCGCACGGTAGCGCCTGCCATGGGGGTGTTGGGCAGGGCTTGGCTGAAGGCCGCTTCAATCTCAAAGCGCAGCTGGCCTGCGGCTTCTTGCGCGCAGTCGAGGGCTACGCCATCGGTGATGCGCATGCCGTGTGAGTAGTGCGGTTGGTGGCCTTTGGCGGCGAGTTGTTCGTTCACCTGTGGGCGAAAGCCGTGGACCAACACAATGCGCACGCCCATGCTTTGAATGAGCGCCAAGTCTTGCGCCAAGTTGGGCAGCTTGCCTGCGGCAATGGCCTCGCCCGCGATACCGACCACAAAGGTCTTGCCGCGGTGCATGTGAATGTAGGGCGCGACCGAACGGAACCAAGGCACAAAGGTGAAGTCAAAAACGGCGGACATATCGGTGATTTGGCGGCTGGTTTGCGGCGGGTAAAGGGGTCGGCGCCCAAGGCGGAGGGCGGGCTGGGATAATTGCGAATTGTCACCCAAGTTAGCGCCTGTTTTGTCCACCTCTAGCCCCCAGTCTTTTCCGTTCAAGATTGAATTTCCTGAATCGTTGCCCGTCTCGGCCAGACGCGAGGAAATCATGGCGGCCATGCAGGCCCACCAAGTGGTCATCGTGTGCGGTGAAACGGGCTCGGGCAAGACCACACAGTTGCCCAAGATGGCGCTGGCCCTTGGTCGCGGTCAGCGACCAAGCTCAGATGATGTACGTGGGCAAGGGAAATTGGTCTCTGACCCCAAATTCCCACGCAAGCAGATCATCGGTCACACCCAACCCCGCCGCATTGCCGCCAGCTCGGTGGCCAAGCGCATCGCCGAAGAACTCAAAACCCCGCTGGGCGAGGTGGTGGGCTACAAGGTGCGCTTTCAAGACCGCTTGAGCAAAGACGCCTCGGTCAAGCTGATGACCGACGGTATTTTGTTGGCCGAGACGCAAAACGACCCGCTGCTCAAAGCCTACGACACCCTCATCATTGACGAGGCGCACGAGCGCAGCTTGAACATCGACTTTTTGTTGGGCTATTTGCGCGAAATCTTGCCGCGCAGGCCTGACCTCAAAATCATCGTCACCTCGGCCACGATTGACGCGGACCGATTTGCGCAGCACTTTGCTTCAGCCAAGGGGCCAGCACCGGTGTTGATGGTGTCGGGCCGTACCTTTCCGGTGGAAATGCGCTACCGCCCGTTTGAAGAGAAGCGTGACTACGACCTGAACAACGCCATCGCCGACGGCGTGGACGAGCTGTGGGGCAACCCATCGCAGCAGGGCGACATCTTGGTGTTCTTGCCCGGCGAGCGCGAAATTCGTGAGGCCGCAGACCACTTGCGTGCGCACCTGAGCCACAGCCCCGTGTTGCGCGGTGCGGAGGTGTTGCCGTTGTTTGCCCGCCTGTCGCAAGCCGAGCAAGACCGCGTGTTTGACAGCCGCAGTGGCCGCCGCATTGTGCTGGCCACCAACGTGGCCGAGACCTCACTCACCGTGCCCGGCATTCGCTATGTGATTGACGCAGGCACCGCACGCGTCAAACGCTACAGCTGGCGCAGCAAGGTGGAGCAGTTGATGGTCGAGCCCATCAGCCAAGCCGCTGCTAACCAACGCGCAGGCCGTTGCGGCCGTGTGGCCAATGGCATTTGCATCCGCTTGTACGACGAGGTCGATTTCAACGGCCGAACGAAATTTACCGACCCAGAAATTTTGCGCAGCTCGCTCGCGGGCGTGATCTTGCGCATGAAGTCGCTGCACCTCGGCAATGTGGAACAGTTCCCGTTCCTCGAAGCACCACGCCCCAAAGCGATTGCCGATGGCTACCAACTGCTGGGCGAACTCGGCGCGGTGGACGACGACAACGAGCTCACCAACGTAGGCCGCGAACTGGCCAAGTTGCCGCTCGACCCGCGCGTGGGTCGCATGATTTTGGAAGCCCGTGAGCGCAATGCTTTGGACGAAGTGCTCATCATCGCGTCGGCCCTGAGCGTGCAAGACGTGCGCGACCGCCCGATGGAAGCGCAAGCCGCCGCCGACCAAGCGCATGCCAAGTTTGACGACGACAAGAGCGAGTTCAGCGGCTACCTCAATCTGTGGAAGTGGCTCGAAAACTCACGCGGCGGCAAGCCGCATGTGCCGACCAGCATGAAGCAGCAAATTGCCGTCAAGCAGCCCCAAAGCCAACAAAAATCCGGCAAGCAAACCGTTGGTGTGACGGGACATTCCGAACACAAGCTGAGCAACCGCCAATACGAAGCGCTGCTGCGCCAAAACTTCATCAACGTGCGCCGCGTGCGCGAGTGGCGCGACACGCACACCCAGCTGCTGACGGTGGTGACCGAGCACAAATGGCGCATCAACACCTTGCCCGCCAGCTACGAGCAACTGCACCTGTCGATGTTGGCGGGTTTGCTAGGCAACGTGGGCTGCAAGCTCGAAGACGACGAGGCATATTTGGGGGCGCGTGGCATCAAGTTTTACCGTCACCCCGGCGCACATTTGCGCAAAAAACCAGGCCGTTGGATTGTGGTGGCCGAGTTGGTCGAGACCACGCGCTTGTTTGGTCGAGGCATTGCTGCGATGGAGCCGCATTGGCTAGAGCAAGTGGGCAGTCATTTGCTGAAAAAACAATTGCTTGACCCGCATTGGGAAAAGAAAGCGGGCGAAGTCAAAGCGCTCGAACGCGCCACGCTCTATGGCTTGGTGGTTTACAACGGCCGCCGTGTGAGTTTCAGCTTGGTTGACCCAGTGGGAGCGCGTGAAATTTTCATTCGCGAAGCGTTGGTGGCGGGCGAGCTGGACACCAAGTTGCCGTTTCTCGCGGCCAATCAAAAGCTCATCGCGCAAGTGGAAGAGCTGGAACACAAATCGCGTCGCCAAGACGTGTTGGTGGACGACGCGCTCATCTACGCGTTTTACGACCAACAGCTGCCAGCGGACGTGTGCAGCTTGGTCACGCTAGAACATTGGTATCGCGACGAGGTGAAACGCCAGCCTAAGTTGCTGTGCCTGAGCCGTGAAGAGTTGATGCGTCACCAAGCGGCGGGCATCACCACGCAAGCGTTTCCTAAAACCTTGCGCATGGGCGGTGTGGATTGCACAGCCGACTATCTGCACGAACCCGGCGACGCTAAGGATGGCTTGACGGTAGCCGTGCCGCTGTTTGTGTTGAACCAAGTGAGCGAAGAGCGTGCCGAGTGGTTGGTGCCGGGCATGTTGAACCAGAAAGTGCATGCGCTGCTGAAAACGCTGCACCAAAAACCGCGTTCGCGGCTTGTGCCTTTGCCTGAAAGCGCAGCACGTTTGACCGAGGCTTTGAGTGCGGCTGAGGTGTTTGGCGCGGGCTCACTGACCGATGCGTTGTTGAAACTGGTGAGAGCCGAAACGCAGCTCGACATCAAACGTGCGGACTTCAAGCTCGATATGTTGCAGCCGCATTTGTTCATGAACTTCCGCGTGGTGGATGAGCATGGGCGGCAGTTGGGGCATGGGCGTAATTTGGGGGCGTTGAAGGCGGAGTTGGGGAGCCAGGCTCGGGGGGCTTTTCAGGCTTTAGCTGCTTTGAAAGGTGTGGGGACTCTTTCTAGCGCTGTTGCTGGCGTTGACGAGGCTGCGGTGTCGGCTGATGGGGCACAGCGGGCGCCTCATGCCTCACAGAAATCGTTGCCCGCTGTGCCCCATCAACCAACATCTTCTAGCAAGGGGGCGTCTGTTGCGGCCTCTTCTCCACCTGCTGATCAGCGTTACACCAGCTGGATCTTTGGCGAATTACCGGAGTTGATGGAGATCACCCGAGGCAAGCAAACCCTCATTGGGTTTCCTGCGTTGGTGGATGTGGGCGATGCGGTGTGCATTGAAGTGTTTGACGAGCCCGAGGTGGCGGCCACCAAACACCGTGCGGGCTTGCGGCGCTTGTTTGCCATTCAAATCAAAGACGCGCTCAAGTACCTTGAAAAGAATTTGCCCGACTTGCAAAAAATGTCGGTGGCGTACATGAGCTTGGGCACATCGGACGAACTCAAGCAGCAAATATTGGATGTGGCTTTGGATCGCGCTTTCTTGCTCGACCCATTGCCCACGAGCGAGGCTGATTTCAAACGCCGCCTTGACGAAGGCCGTGGCCGACTGACGCTGATTGCCAACGAAGTGGCTCGCTTGGCAGGTACGGTGCTGACCGAATTTGCAGCGGCCAGCCGCAAAGTGAAAGACACCAAAATCAGCCCCGACAGCGTGGCCGACGCCGCGCAACAGCTGCAACGCTTGGTGGGCAAACGCTTCATCGCCGACACGCCCTACACACAGCTGCAACACTTTGCGCGCTACCTCAAAGCCGTGGTGCTGCGCCTAGACAAACTGCGCGCCGATGCTGCACGCGATGCCACCAAACTGGCCGAACTCAAACCACTGGAGCAAAAGTATTGGCGCTTGGTAGCCGAGCGCAAAGGCGTGACCGATGCGCGCATGCAAGAGTTCAGATGGCTACTGGAAGAGCTGCGCGTGAGCTTCTTCGCGCAAGAGCTGCGCACGCCCCAGCCGGTGAGTGTGAAGCGGCTGGATAAGGCTTGGCAGCAGTTGAGTTATTGAAGGTTTTGGCGGTCTAACTTGAGTTTTTCAATGTATCGTCGATTTAAGCTCGCCAAATGATCTAGGTCTGTCTGGCCGGTAATTGCAAGCCGTTCTGTTTCAATCCTTCCAACGCAAAACTGCATTCGGTTTAAGGAGATGACTTCTTCGGTGTGGCTTCTGATGTATTCAAGGACTGTTTCTGCTGTGAACACCCCAGATGGCATTTCAGTCTTGAATTTGGCCTCACCTGTAAAAACTACTAACGATTTAACGGTGCTAGGTGGCAAAAAATCGAGTGATTTTTTGATGGCTTCGATGTGTCGATGGTTTTGAAAGATTGGATTCTGAAACTTAAATTTTTTACCAAAGAGAACTTGAGTCCAAGTCGCTTGCTTAGCGTTTGCAAATATCCAACCGCTGTAGTCTTTCGTCTCGATAACAAAGATGCCAAACCTCGAAACCAGGATGTGATCAATTTGTGTCGTCCCATCCACTAACTGCATCGTGATGTGGTTGAAGAGATGGTAGTTGGGTGAAGGAAAGTTCAGTTGAATTGCACGAGAGATAAGCGCTTCACCTCTGTTTTGAAAAGAGTGGGTTCGATAGCGTGCGTGATAGTGGCCAAGTGCATAACTCACGACAAGCGCGAGCCCGAGAAAAATATACAAGTTAAATGGCATTGGGCCTCTCAGTGCAAGGCCGCCAGAGCCGCTTCAGGCGCTTTGTCCAACACTTTAAGCAGCGCCTTGGCTGCGCCCGTCGGGCTGCGTTTGCCCTGTTCCCAGTTACGGATGGTTTCTAGCGACACATCGATACGTGTGGCGAATTCGGCTTGGCTAAAGCCTAAGCGGCGTCGCACGCGGCGGGCAAATTTAGCTGCGTCTTGCATTGCTGCGGCATCGTCTTCTGCCGCGTGCTGTGCAATTTGAGTTTCAGTGGTGGCGTCAAGTTTGGCTGTGTTCAACCGACCCACGCGTTTGGTGCTGATGGGGTTGGGTTCAATCTTCATGCGTACCGTTTTCATAATGCTTGACCTCTCGTGCGTTGGCTTTGCGAGCTGAGATGATGCGTGTGGCTTGCGGGCGAGGGGTGTAGACCACTACAAATATCCGCGAGTCGATTGCACCTAGCAACTGAAAGCGTTCTTCACCGTAGCTGTACCGCAGGTCTGCGCGGATGAGCCGGTTTGGGTCAAAGAACGCTTGGGCTGCATAAGCAAAGTCAAAACCGCGTTCGTTAAAGCAAGCGTCGTTTTTGATTTCATCCCACTCGAAATGCATGTTGAGTGTAGGCCATTGGCCGACTTTTGGCAATGGTGCCAAATTAGCTTGGGGCTAGGTCAGTCTCAGGGCCATGTATCGTTGAACATGCAAAGGTTGTAACCGTGCATGGCCCAAGGCTGTGTAAGCGGTAGGCAACGATGCGCAGTAGTTGCTTTAGGTGCACAGGGTTACCCCCGCATGGGGCCTGTTTTGGCTAGCACCGACAACGCATCCCAAAACGGCACAGGGGGTTTGCGGTTTTTGGGGGCGTTGGCCAAGGCGTAGCGATTGCCTGCGGGGAGCAGGTGCAGTTGCAGCCCGAGCATTTCGAGTTTGTCTCCGTCATCGGCGTTGTCGAAGTTGCTGCGCATGTGGCGCGGGTCGACCAGTGTGACGGCACCACGCCCCACAATTTCGACCGATTGGTTGGGCTCGATGACCAAGGCGGTGTCTTCGTCAATGCCAACTCCCAAGAGGTCTGGGCGTTGGGCCAAGGCCGAGAGTAAGCGGCTCAGGCGATGGCGCTGCGAGAAGTGTTGGTCCACGATGGCGTTGGGCATGAAGCTCAGGCCGATGTCCATCGAGACCACATCTTTTTCTGGCGTGGGGGTGGGCGCGCCTTGGGCCAGCATGTGGCGCGACATCACGGCCGCACCGGCGCTGGTGCCCGCAATGCAGGTGCCGTTTAAGTGAAAGGCTCGGTGCATGGCTTGCGCAGCGGGCGATTCCCACAGGCATTGCATGAGTCGGTTTTGATCGCCGCCGGTGATGAAGATGCCATCGGCCTCGGCCAGTTGGCTGACGACGTTGGGCTCGGAGGCATCGTCACGGGTGAGCATGGGCACGACCTCGCAGTTGAGGGCTCCTAAGTCTTGAAACACAGCTTGGTAGCTGGCCCACACCACATCGGGCACGCCGCTGGCCGCGTTGATGACGCGAATCTTGGCGTTGGGGCCGCCGCTGAGTTCAAGAAATTTACGCAGGATGATGCGGTCTTGTTTGCGGTCTTCTGCGCCGCCAATGATGACCAAGCGGCCTTGTGTTTTGTGGGTTTGTGCGGCAGTGCCCAAGGGCAGGGCGGCACTGGCCAGCAGCGCCAAAAGCTGGCGGCGATGAAGGTGTGTCATACAGAGTGAAGGGCAGAGGTCAGCAGCGCGCGCAGGCTGTTCTGTTCGCGCTCGGGTTGAAACAAGGCGGCGCGTGCTTGGCACGCGTGGGTCAGTTGAGCCAACAAACCATCCGCTTGTGTTTGGGTGCGTTTGCATTCGCGCAGCAGCGCCGCCAGTTGGGTGGCATTGCCGGGTTCAAAGTAGCCGGGGTAGTCGTCGCCGAGCATGCCCACATTGCCCGAGACCCGCGAGGCCAACACCGGCGTGCCGCTGAGCACGGCTTCCATGATGACGTGTGCGCCGCCTTCCTGTCGGCTGGTGTGCACCAACACGTGTGCGCGTTGAATGCTGCGGCGTGTTTGTTTGTAAGGTTGCTCGCCCAGCCAGCGGTAGTGCGGGCATTGGTTGCTCACGCGTTCGGCTTCTTTGGCGAAGGCGGGCTCTAGTGCTTTGCCAATGTGGTCGATGTAAATGCCTTCGTCTGCGTGCAAGGCTTGCACGGTTTGCCACAGCACTTGCGGCCATTTTTCATCACGCAGATGCCCGACCATGGCCACACGCAAATGTGCCTGCGTTTTGTTGACGGCTGGCAGCGGTGTGCTGGATGGGTAGATGACGTGTGCTTTGCGTTGCAGATGCGCGGGCAACGCGTGCAGCCCCTCGGCTTGCAGCACGATCAGGTGGTTGGCCAGCTCTAGCGAGCGCTGGGCATCTGCATCGTGTTGAATGTCTTTGTACAAATCGGTGCCTGTGAGGGCCAGCGCCAGCGGGCGCTCAGGATGCGCGTTGGCCCAGGCAGCCACCGATGGCGCAGAGCGTCGCGCGTGAAGCGCCAACAGAATGTCTGCCTCGTGGCCATCGGGCCAAGCCGAGCTGATGCGCACCTGAAACGCGCCCGACAACAGCTGAGCCCAGCGCTGGGCTGTTTGCCAATTGCCGTTGTTGGCGTCAGCCAGTGCAGGCGTGACGAGGCACAGGGTGGGCAGGTGCATGCGGGATTACAGGCGAGCCAGTCGGCCAAGGGCGAGCTGCAAGGTCTCATCTTTTTTGGCGTAGCAAAAGCGCACCACGCGTTGGTCAAACCCGTCGGCGTAAAAGGCGGACAAAGGAATGGCGGCCACGCCAATTTCAGAGGTGAGCCACTT
>Ga0228701_1000704_pt1 | contig 25624 bp, 26 predicted proteins | sample McNCre117_Aug_MG_2_FD_178017 | JGI IMG/M metagenome (GOLD analysis project Ga0228701, IMG submission 178017) | Freshwater microbial communities from McNutts Creek, Athens, Georgia, United States - 11-17_Aug_MG | ecosystem: Environmental > Aquatic > Freshwater > Creek | place: USA: Georgia...
TTCATAGGCGTCTTTGGCCGCGCTGATGGCCGTCACCGAGATGTCTTCCACGATCACGTGCGGGGCCATGACGATGCAACCCGCAACAGGCAATTGGCTGGCATGCAGCAAAGCGATGGTGCCGCCGTCCGAGTGGCCCAGCAGCACGGGGCACTCAATACCGAGTGTTTGCAGCAACTCAGGCAAGACCGTCAGGGCTTCGTGGTGCATGTAATCCGGCAGCAAACGGCCGCTGCGTTGCCCGTTTGATGAACCCGAAGGCCCGCGCACGTTGGGCACCGCATCGGATTGACCGTAGCCCCGGCGCGAATACACCAGACCCGCGCAGCCCAGGCGGCTGCACAGTTGGGCAGGCCAATCGCGCCACAAGGCCGCGCTCCCCAGTCCTTCATGCAGAAAAACCAACGTGGGCTGGGTGTTTTTTAAAGGGCCGAGGATCTGACAAACCTCCAGCTGAACGCTTTGGATACTTATTTTTACGATGGGTTTGATCTGCATCTGAGTTTTTGTAGACGGTCCGATTACACTTGACCGCGATTTTGAAAGCGTTTTGTGATTGTTTTGTCCCGATTTTTCCGTGTTTTGGCCTGCGGTTTGTTGATTTTCTCCTTCGGGAGCGCCTTGGCACAGTCCCCGGCCCCGGTGTTTGTCCTCAATTCCCTCGATGGCAATGTCAGTGTGATCGATCCGGTCACCTGGACCGAGACCCGCCGTATTCCGACGGGCAAAGAGCCGCACCACCTGTACCTGACACCCGATGAGAAATCAGTGATTGTGGCCAATGCCATGGGCGATTCGCTGACCTTCATCGATCCGCGCACAGCCCAGATCCAGCGCACGGTGAGTGGTATTCTGGACCCATATCACTTGCGGTTCTCGCCAGACATGAAGTGGCTGGTGACGGCGGCCAACCGCTTGAACCACGTGGACATTTACCGTTGGGATGGTCGTGATGCCACCCTGGCCAAGCGCATCCCCACCGGAAAAACCCCCAGCCACCTGTGGATCGACAGCAGCAGCAAGACGGCCTGGGTGACGATGCAAGATAGCGATGAGGTGGTGGCCATTGATCTGGTCACGCAAACCCTGAAGTCACGCACCCCAGTGGGTTCGGTGCCCGCCGATGTGTTTGGCACACCCGATGACAAGTTTTTGCTTGTCGGTTTGACTGGCTCTGATGGGGTCGAGGTGTTTGACATCACCGGGGCGCAACCCAAGCTGGTCAAGAAGATCCCCACAGGCAAGGGCGCGCACGCTTTTCGCGCATTGGGCGACAAGCGCCATGTGATGGTCAGCAACCGGGTGACCAATTCGATCAGCCAGGTGGACTACATCAACATGTCGGTGGTGGCGCAGTTCCCCGGGCCTTCTGGCCCGGATTGCATGGACATCACGGCCGATGGCAAGTTCATTCTGGTGGCTTCGCGGTGGGCCAAGAAGCTCACGGTGATCGACATCGCCTCGCGCAAGGTGGTGCGCCAGATCCCGGTGGGCAAGTCGCCGCACGGGGTGTGGACGCTGGACCATGCGCCCCGCAATTGAGCGTTTTCGCACACTGATTGCTGCTGCCGTTTGGGCGGGCAGCCTGCCTCTGGCTGCCGCCCCTTGCACCCAGCAGGTGTACCTGACCTTTGACACGGGCCACATGGGCGTTGCTCCGCTGGTGGCCCAGGTGCTGGCCCGTCAGCAAGTGAAAGTCACGTTTTTTGCCGCCCACGAGAAAACCCAGCAAGGCGATGGCACGTTGGGCCAGTATTGGGCTCCATGGTGGAAGGCCCGGGTCGCCGAGGGCCATGCGTTTGCCTCGCACACCTGGGACCATGCGTATTGGCTGGCCGACGTGCAGGGTCCGGACGGGTCCGGGTTTGTGGTGCGGCCCAGTGCGGGTGCACAGGCCGGACAGTCACTGACCTGGACGAACAAGGACTATTGCGATAACTTGCACCGCGCTGCGGGCCGTCTGCGCGAGTTGACTGGTTCTGCGGTGTTGCCCTTGTTTCGCGCGCCAGGGGGCAAGACATCCCCCGCATTGATCAACGCGGCCCGCCAGTGCGGCTATGCCCATGTAGGCTGGGCCGATGCCGGATTTTTGGGCGATGAGTTGCCCAGCGACAAATACCCCAATGCAGCTTTGCTGCAAAAAGCACTGCACAGCATCCGCGCTGGTGACATTCTCATGGCGCATCTGGGTATCTGGTCGCGCCAGGACCCATGGGCCCCTGCGGTGCTGGAGCCCTTGATCACGGGTCTGAAGGCGCGGGGTCTGTGTTTTTCCACCTTGCGCGAACATCCGGCTTACCGCGATTGGATCGCACAGCACCCTCGCTGAGAACACCCTTGTCTCCTGTGTTTTTGCCCGATTCATCACAATCTGCTCATGGATTTTTTGACCGACAGTTTTGAATGGTTGCAGCAGGCGCTGTATGAAACCCTGGTGCAGCCTTTGGCATTTGCAGCAGGGCAGGGCCATTTGCTTGAAAAAGCCTACGAAGGCACGGGCTGGGTGGTGGCTGGCTTGCTGCAACTGGCCGTGATGCTGACCGTGATCACCCCCATGCAACGGCGCTGGCCAGTCGAGCAGGTGACCGATCGCAGGGCGGTGCAGGTGGATGTGCTCTACACCTTGATCCACCGACTGGGTTTGTTCAAGCTGGTCATGTTTTTCACGCTCGACTATGCCTTTGAGCAGGGCCTGGGCGTCTTGCGCGCCATGGGCTTTCCCACTTTGCATCTGGATGGCTTGTGGCCCGGTGTGACCGATTTGGCGCTGGTCAGCTTTGTGCTGTACCTGGTGGTGTTTGATTTTGTGCACTACCTGATTCACCGGGCACAGCACCAATCCAATACTTGGTGGGCTTTGCATTCGCTGCACCATTCGCAGCGGCAGATGACCCAATGGACCGACAACCGCAACCATTTGCTCGACGACATGCTGACCAGCCTGATTTTGTCGGCAGTCGCGGTGCTGATCGGTGTGGGGCCGGGCCAGTTTGTGGCGCTGGTGGCCATCAGCCAGCTCAGTGAGAACTTTCAGCACGCCAACGTCCGCATCTGGTTTGGCCACATCGGTGAACGCTTGTGGGTCAGCCCACGTTTTCATCGCAGGCACCACAGCATTGGCATCGGCCATGAGTTCGATGTTAAGGGCAAGAAAGTGCTGGGGGGATGCAATTTCGGTGTTTTGCTGCCTTGGTGGGACATGCTGTTGGGCACAGCCGACTTTCAACTGCGGTTTGACGCCACCGGCGTGCGCGATCAGCTTGAGCAAGGCCGCGACTATGGCCAGGGTTTTTGGTCACAGCAGTGGCGGGGCTTGCTGCGCTTGCTGGGGCGGGCCTGAACGCCTCTTTGTGCTGGCTCCTGCCAAGCCCCGTGAGCTTCGCGCTTGCGGGGCTTTTTTCTTGAAATTTCAAGGTCATGTCGAAAATTTTCATAGAAATGGGAAAATTTCCCATAAAATTTCACCATGTCTGAAAACCGCCCCGTCTCCGTTTTGCCAGAAGCCTTGGGCATTGCCCAGCCGCTGGTCACATGGTTGCTGCGTTCGGGGGTGGGCTATGGCGAGTTTGTGGCGGCCCTGAAGCCTTTGTTCCTGGCGCAAGCCGAGCGCGAACTGCAGGCACAGAATCAAAAAATCACGGATTCATCCTTGAGTCTTTTGTCCGGATTGCATCGCAAGGATGTGCGTGCGTTGCGTGCATCGGCCGAGGGCGATTTGCAGACGGTAGCCGCACAGCGCAGCGCTTGGGGCAAGCCCAGTACAGCCAATCAGGTGGCCACCCATTGGATGGGATCGCCCGAGTGGCCAGATGTTTTGCCTGTCAGTGGTGCACAGCCCTCGTTTGAAAGCCTGGCGCAATCGGTGTCGCGCGATGTGCATCCCCGCACCGTGCTGCAAGAGTTGCAGCGCTTGGGCATCGTGCGGCAAAGCGAGGGGCAGGTGCATTTGTTGCGCGATGCTTTTGTGCCAGATGCCGCTCATGCGGAGGCGCGCAAATTGACCGCTGGCGCGGTGGCTGATCACTTGCATGCAGGGGTTCACAACTTGACCACACAAGCGCAGGGCAAGTTTCTTGAACAAAGTGTCTTTGCCGATGGGCTGAGCCCCGAGTCGGTACAGCAGTTGAATCTGTTGGCCAACCGGTTGTGGGCTCAGGTGCTGGAACAGGTGGTGCAGGTTGCAACACCTTTGTGCGAGCAAGACAGTGAGCATCCCGAGCCTCAGCGATTTCGCCTGGGGCTGTTCAGTTACAGCGCACCTGATCAAGGTGCATCACCGGCCGACTCTGCTCAAGCAGATCGCCCCCCTACGGAGTCCCGTTCATGAAACCTGTTCAATTTTTCAGATCCAGTTGGTTGTCATTGGGGGTGGTTCTCTCTTTGGTCGTGCAACTGGTCGGCTGTGGCGGGACCCAATTAGCGGGCGGTGTGGGCAGTGGCGGCAGCGGCTTGGCCGAAGGGGCTGTCACGGGGTTTGGCAGCGTCATCGTGGATGGTGTGAGCTACAGCGATGGTGCGGCCACTGTGGAGCGTTGGGGGGACAGCGGTGTCGCCGAGGTCAAATGGGGCCAACGGGTGCGTGTTTACCACACCGATGGGCAGGCCAGCCGGATTGTGGTGTTGCCGCAATTGATAGGGCGTGTTTCGGCAGCAACCGATGCTGCGGGTGACTTGGTCATGCTAGGACAGCGCGTGCACATTGTCAGCAGCGCCGATGCAATCCATCCAGCAACGGTGTTTGAAGGTTTGAGTCAGGTGACCTTGGGTGATGCGCTGGAGGTGCATGGCAGCTGGAGCCGTGACGCTGCAGGGCGCAATGTGTTGGTGGCCAGCCGCATTGAAAAATTGACCACCTTGCCCGACACGGTGTTGTTGACCGCTTGGGTTGCTCAGCGCATGGGCAATGTCCTGGTGCTCGATGATGTTGGGCAGACCCCGATCACAGCCAGTGAGTTGCCTGACAGTGTGCAAGCAGGTGCGTTGGTGAGTTTTTGGCTGACCAGCAGCGCGGTTCAGACACCCGCTACCTTGTCGTTGCCGTGGGTGGCTGCGCGGGTCGCTTTGGCCAGTGCACAAGTCACTCAGGATACATCGCTGGATTTGCGAGGCGATGTCAGTGGCCATGAGGCAGGACGAATCCGTGTGCAGGGAGTTTGGGTGGATTTGCCGGCCGACTGGCAGGGCGCAGCCCCTTCGGATGGCACACCGGTGCAACTCAAGTTGGTGGGGCGTGCCAGTGGGTGGCAAGCCAGCAGCTTGGTGGTGCAGAAAAAGGACACCTCGCCTGACATTGAATTGAAGGGCTCCGTGCGTTGGTTGGGGGGCAATACCTTGCAGTTGCGCGGTACGGCAGTGCAGGTCCCGCCCAGCTTGCTGACGGACAGTTGCGCCAATTTGCAGACTGGACAGGAGGTGTTCATCAGCCTCAAGGCCCGTCGTCGTGATCCGGGTCAGCTGCCTCAGGCTACCCAAGTCACCTGTTCGGTGCAGATTCCTGATGCCAGTGTGCAGGAGGCGCAAGGCGTCCTGATGGGTGTTGACAGCACGACCAAAACCGTTGAGGTGCGTGTTGACAATGCCACGCTCACCTTGATTTGGACCAGTGGGCAGACCCTCATGCCGTCCATCACTGCATTGCGCAGTGGCATGTCGGTCGAAATCGAATACCAGCGCGGCAGTTCGGGGCTCATGCTGCGCAAAATCAAACCTGAATGAGCCTGTTGATCACATTTCACACACCAAGGAGTCACCCATGAACGCACAACGCATTCGCCAAAATCTGGGGTTGAGCACCATCGCTTTGTCTGTTGCCCTGCTGTCTGCTTGTGGCGGCGGCACCGGTACCGCCAGCAATACAAACGGCATCACCCCCACACTCAGCGGCACGGTCACGGGCTTTGGCTCGGTCATTGTGGATGGGCAGGAAATTGAAGATGCGTATGCCCGCATCGTTCATGAAAACGCCGATGGCAGTCAGAGCAATGACGTTTTGCAAATGGGGCAGCGCGTGCGGGTTGCACACGATGGCGCGAACAAGGCCAGTCGTGTGTTGATTGATGCGGCCGTGATCGGTGTGGTCAGCAGCAAAGGCCCGAACACACTGACCGTGGCGGGTCAGGTGGTGTTGATCAATTCGGACATGGCTGCTGGACCGTTGACCGTTTTTGCCGGAGGCTACTCCGATCTGAGCAGTGTGCAGGTCAGTGACATGGTGCAAATTCATGGCACTCCGGTATATGACACAGTGACCAGCAGCTACAAGGTGCAAGCCACGCGGGTTCAGAAAGACATGGGGGTGGCGCGGGTGCAGGTCAATGGCAAGGTCGCGGGCTACACGACGACCAGTGCCGGAGCGAGCTTCGCCCTCAATGGTTTGACGGTCAACACCACGAGTGCCACCGCACTGCGCCCCACCGGTGCAGCCTTGGCCAATGATGTGCAGGTCACCGCTTACGGGGCTTCGTTGGTGGGAGGGGTGTTGACCGCAACCCATGTGCGTGTGAACCGCGATCAAAACAGCGGCAATACCAGCATGCAGGCGCAGCTCAGTGGTGCGGTGTCGAATTACAACGCCAGTGCTGGCACGTTGGATGTGCAGGGCACCACCGTCAGGGTCGGTGCAGCCGTTGTGCAGCCGAGTGGGGCCATCATCGCCAACAAGGCGTATGTCATGGTCAAGGGCAGTGTGGCCAGCGATGGCAGCATCACCGCTACACAAGTCCAGGTGCGGACCAGCGACACCAGCAATGCCTTGGCAAAAGTCCAACTCATCGGGGTCATCAGCGATTATGTGGACAGCACCAGTTTTGTGGTGCGCGGCGTGCCGGTGGACGCCAGCGCCATCAACTTCAGTGCGGTGTGTCCGGGGGTGACGGTGGCCAACGGCTTGCCGGTGCGAGTGCAGGCCACACAGCAAGTGGGAACTGCGGTGGTCAAGGCCGTCACTGTGGCTTGCCAGGTATCCCCCACGACCCAATTGATCCGACCGGTGGATGGCACGGTGGCCAGTGCGGATGCGGCCAGCCAAACGTTCAGCCTGATGGAGGACAACCGTTCCCAAAGTGTGCGGTGGACCGATACCACCACATTTGTGGGTGTGACGGCGGACACGCTGTTGGGCAAGATGCTGCGAGTTGAAGGCTTTCTGGATGGCACCACCTTGGTGGCGCGGCTGGTTCGGCTTGATGACAACAGCACAGAAACGCCGGAACTTGATGACAAGCAGTTCCGTCAGCCGCGTCAGAACCAAGGCGCATCTCAAGGCTGGCAGCATTACCACCGTGATTGATTGACGGCTTTTTGATCACCAATCGGCTGCGCGCCGGAGGCGTCCATGCTCACCCCGTGCGCTCTGGCCCACGGGGTTTTTTGTTTGTGCGCAAGTGATTGGCCGGGCGGTGTCACGGGTTTGGGTGGATCACGTGGGCCTGCTGATAAGCTTTGCGCCATGAATTCAATGATGGATGCTTTTTGGCGTGCAGCGGTGTACTGCCTTTTGCCGCGGGTCATGGGCTTGTCGCTGTTGCCTTTGGTACTGATGGCGGTCGTGTCCGGTGGTTTGGGGTGGCTTTATTGGGACGGCGCTGTGCTGGCGCTGCGGGCATGGCTTGATGACACCTTGGGCTTGCAGGTGGTGTGGCGCGGGTTGGAGACCATGGGACTCGCTGGCCTCAAGAGCGCGGTGGCACCGTTGCTGGTGATCCTGGCGGTCACGCCGGTGGTGGTGGTGGCCACCTTGCTGGTGGTGTCGTGCTTCATGACCCCCGCTTTGACGCGCCTGGTAGCGCAGCGCCGCTTTCCGCAGTTGGTGCGCAAACAGGGGGCCTCTGCCTTGCAAGGCCTGTGGTGGTCGGCTTGGTCGGTGTTGCTGGCATTGGGGGCTTTGCTGATCACTTTGCCTTTGTGGCTGGTGCCGCCTTTGGCCATGTTGCTGCCCGGGCTGATCTGGGGCTGGTTGACCTACCGGATCATGGCGTTTGATGTGCTGGCCGAGTTTGCCAGTGCGCCGGAGCGTCTCGCCTTGCTGGCGCGTTACCGCCTGCCCTGGTTGGCCATGGGGGTGGTCACCGGTCTGATGGGGGCAGCGCCCAGCTTGGTCTGGGCCTCAGGGGCCTTGTTTGCGGCGGCCTTTGTGATTCTGGTGCCAGTGGCGATCTGGATCTACACCCTGGTGTTTGCTTTTTCTTCTTTGTGGTTTGCGCACTTTGCACTGGCGGCTTTGCAGACTTTGCGCGACGAGTCCGGGCAGTCTGTGGCCGAAGAGGTCTGGCCTGCCGCAAACCCAGCGCACAGCGCAGCACGCCAGGCGATGCTGCCCGACAGCTCACCCAAGCAGGGTGGGCATCTGCATGGCGAACCTTGAGGGGCGCGCCTTCTGTCCTGTCTTTTTCTTCACACCTGCGGCCTTCGGCCTGAAAGCACCCCATGAGCACCTCAATAGCCTCTGTTCCCACTTTTGGCGTGATCATCATTGGTGATGAAATCATGTCCGGCAAGCGCCAGGACAAGCACTTGCCCAAGGTGATTGAATTGATGTCGGCACGGGGCCTGACGTTGGGCTGGGCCGAATACATTGGCGATTCGCCCGAACGCATCACGGCCACTCTAAAGCGGGCGTTTGAATCGGGCGATGTGGTTTTCAGTTGTGGTGGCATCGGGGCCACTCCGGATGACCACACACGCCAGTGTGCAGCGCGGGCGCTGGGGGTGCCGCTGGCGCTGCACCCCGAGGCCAAACGGCTCATACAGGAGCGCATACAGGACACGGCCCGTGAGCAAGGGTTGCCCTATGAGCCTGAGCGGGACGACAACGTACATCGGCTCAACATGGGGGTGTTCCCGCAAGGGTCCGAAATCATCCTCAACCCTTACAACAAGATTCCCGGCTTTCGTTGTCAGGGGGCGGGCGGGGGCATGGTTCACTTTGTGCCGGGTTTTCCAGTCATGGCCTGGCCCATGATCGAGGCCGAGCTGGACGCGCACCATGCCCGCCATTTTCGGCAAAACGCCTGGCTTGAGAAATCGGTGATCGTGTTCGGCTCGATGGAGGCGACCCTGACCCCGTTGATGGAGGCGATTGAAGCCGGGCATCCGGGCGTCAAGGTGTTCAGCTTGCCCAGTGTGGATCATCCGCAGTGGGGCCGCCACATTGAATTGGGCGTCAAGGGCGCACCCGAGCAGGTCGATGCTGCTTACCGCGACTTGCGCGACGGCTTGTTGCCGTTTGGCTTGCAGTATGGCACCGAAGTGGTGCGTTGAAAATTAATTCACCAAAATGGTGCATTAAGATGCAAAAGTGGTGCATATTCGTGTGCTCGGTGGCTGTGGCCGCCCAACAGCCTGGTTGACAGGTCGTGTGCCAGAAAAATGGGCTGCGGGTCTGTCGCACTTTTTTGCACAAGGGTTGTCCGACGGGCCCATGACGAAGGCACAATCACGGGTTGTTCAAGGTCGGGCAGCTGGGTCAGGTTGGCACAGAAACTGCAAGACCTGACAGTACGTTCAACCAACCCTTTCCAACCAGGAGAATCTGATGGCCAAGACCGTCGCAGACGTGATGAAGATGGTGAAAGAGAACGAAGTCAAATTCGTTGACTTCCGTTTCACCGATACCCGTGGCAAATGGCAGCACATTACTGCGCCCGTGTCGCAGTTTGACGAAAGCAAGTTTGAAGACGGTCAAGCCTTTGACGGTTCTTCGATCGCTGGCTGGAAGGGCATCGAAGCCTCCGACATGCTGTTGATCCCCGATCCAAGCAGCGCGATCATTGACCCCTTCTTTGAAGAAGTCACCCTGGTGCTGATCTGCGACGTGATCGAGCCCACCGACGGCAAGGCTTACGAGCGCGATCCACGCTCCATCGCCAAGCGCGCCGAGACGTACCTCAAGCAATCTGGCCTGGGCGACACCGCCTACTTTGGTCCCGAGCCAGAATTTTTCTTGTTCGACGACGTGCGCTGGAGCACTGAGCCCAACAACACGTTCTACGCCATCGACGAAGCCGAAGCCCCATGGAACAGCGGCACCAAGATGGACAACGGCAACAGCGGTCACCGCAACCGTGTCAAGGGCGGCTACTTCCCCGTGCCTCCCGTTGACAGCACGCACGACATGCGCAGCGAAATGTCCCTGATCCTCGAATCCGTGGGCATCCCGGTCGAAGTGCACCACCACGAAGTGGCTGGCGCTGGTCAGTGCGAAATCGGCACCAAGTTCTCGACCCTGGTCGAGCGCGCCGACTGGACATTGCTGCAAAAGTACGTGATCCACAACGTGGCCAACGCTTACGGCAAAACAGCCACCTTCATGCCCAAGCCTTACGCTGGTGACAACGGTTCCGGCATGCACGTTCACCAGTCCATCTGGAAAGACGGCAAGAACCTGTTTGCTGGTAACGGCTACGCTGGCTTGTCTGAATTCGCCCTGTACTACATTGGCGGCATCATCAAGCATGCACGTGCCCTGAATGCGATCACCAACCCCGGCACCAACAGCTACAAGCGTCTGGTTCCTCACTTCGAAGCGCCCGTGAAATTGGCTTACTCCGCCAAGAACCGCTCGGCTTCGATCCGCATTCCCAACGTGGCGTCTGACAAAGCCCGCCGTGTGGAAGCCCGCTTCCCCGATCCACTGTGCAACCCTTACCTGGGCTTTGCGGCCCTGCTGATGGCGGGTCTGGACGGTATCGAGAACAAGATCCACCCCGGCGAAGCTGCCACCAAGGATCTGTACCACCTGCCTCCAGAAGAAGACAAACTGGTGCCCACCGTTTGCTCCAGCCTGGACCAGGCCCTCGAAGCGCTGAATGCTGACCGCGCCTTCCTGACCAAGGGTGGCGTGTTCACCGATGCCTGGATCGATTCGTACATCGAACTGAAGATGCAAGAAGTCACACGCAGCCGCGTGGAAGTGTCTCCTGTCGAATACGACATGTACTACTCGCTGTAATCAGGCATGCGCCCGATTGCACAGTCCAGTGCAAGAAAAGGACGGCTTCGGCCGTCCTTTTTTTTCGGGCACAGCCCACAGACCATTCAAGGTGATCGCATGCATGTCACGCACAAACCGTTACACCCAGTGGTGTTGGCCGTGTGGATGGTGCTGATGGCCTGTGTCTGCACAGCCAGGCCCGTCATTGCCCAGGAAGCGGTTTACCGCTGCGGGCAGGAATACACCAATGCCCCGCAAGACAAAGCCCGCTGCGTGCGGGTGAGCACCCAGGCGGCGGTGGTGATCGAAGGCACCCGTCCCGCAGGCCAGGTGGCACGCACCCATGCGGGGCTGGCTCCAGCAGCAGGCACCACGGCGGTGCCGGATGACCGCACCAAAACAGAGCCCATGCGGCCCGAGCCCGCCCAGCGTGAGCGCGATGCCCAGGCCCGTGCCATTGTGGCGGCCGAACTCGACAAGGCCCGCCAGCAGCAAGCGCAGTTGCTGACCGAATACAACCAAGGCGAACCGGTGAAGTGGGCCAGCGAGTCGCGCAACCACCAGAAATACCTGGACCGCGTGGCTGCGCTCAAGGCCGCCATAGACCGCAACGAGCGTGACATTGACAGCTTGCAGCGCGAGCTGGCCCGCCGCCCCGTGGCCGCCAACCCTTGAAACTCCCCATGTCCCCCAACGCTTCCCGTTTTTTGGCTTTTGACTTGCTGGCCACGCCGGTGGCGGTGCTTGAAGGCTCCGGCCGTGTGCGCTTTGTCAATGCCGCACTTGAAGACGTGCTGGGCATGTCACGCCGCACACTGCTTGGCTTGCACATGCCCGACTTTTTTGTTGATCCCCAACCGCTGGCCCACGCGCTGACGGGTGCCCAGTCCAATGAGTTTGCTGCGCTGCGCTATGAAGCCCAGTTGCGGCGCCCGCACCACAATGACAGCTTGCCGGTGCATGTGATCGTGGCGCCATCCGACCAGCAGCATGAGATCATTGTCGAGTTGTTGCCGGTGGAGCAGCAAACCAGGCAAGAACGCGAAGAACGCCTGCTGGAGCAGGCCCAGGCCAACAAGGAGCTCATCCGCAACCTGGCCCATGAGATCAAGAACCCGTTGGGTGGTATCAGAGGGTCTGCCCAGTTGTTGGAGATGGAACTCGACAACAAAGACCTGGCCGAATACACCCAGGTCATCATCCATGAAGCCGACCGCCTGCAAACCCTGGTGGACCGTTTGCTGGCACCGCACCGCCGCCCGCATGTGGTGGGTGATGTGAACATCCACGAAGTGTGCGAACGGGTGCGCTCGCTGATCCTGGCCGAGTTCCCAAGGGGGCTGAAGGTGGTGCGCGACTACGACATCTCGATTCCCGAGTTTCGCGGGGACCGTGAGCAGTTGATTCAGGCCGTGCTCAACATCTCGCACAATGCAGCGCAAGCACTGCAAGAGCGCATGGCACAGGGCGATGCGCAGATCACGCTCAAGAGCCGCATCCTGCGGCAAGTCACCTTTGGCAAGCAGCGTTATCGCCTGGCATTGGAATTGCATGTCATCGACAACGGGCCTGGTGTTCCAGACTCGATCAAGGACCGCATTTTCTTCCCGCTCATCTCGGGACGAGAAGGTGGTTCGGGCCTGGGTCTCACATTGGCGCAAACCTTTGTGCAACAGCACCACGGCATGATCGAATGCGACAGCGAGCCCGGTCGTACGGATTTCAAGATCTTGATTCCGTTGCCTTGATTTGAAGAAAGTGCCACGTTGATGAAGCCGATCTGGATCGTAGACGATGACCAATCCATTCGCTTCGTGCTTGAAAAAGCACTGTTGCGCGAAGGCTTGCCCACCCGCAGCTTCACCCATCCGCGTGAGGTGCTCAAGGCGCTGGATGCCGAAGACCCCCAGGGCGGCCCCCAGGTGCTGGTGAGCGACATCCGCATGCCCGGCGGCTCGGGTCTGGATTTGCTGGCCACGGTCAAAGCGCGTTTGCCCGCGCTGCCGGTGATCATCATGACCGCCTTCTCCGATCTGGACAGTGCCGTGTCGGCTTTCTCCAGCGGGGCTTTTGAATACCTGCCCAAGCCATTTGATTTGCCCAAGGCCATCGAATTGATTCGCCGTGCCGTGGGCGAAAGCCAGCGCGAAGAGGTGACCGAAGAAGCAATGGTCGATGCCCCCGAGATGCTCGGTCAGGCCCCGGCCATGCAGGACGTTTTTCGCGGCATCGGTCGTCTGGCACAAAGCCATGTCACGGTGCTCATCACCGGTGAGTCTGGCTCGGGCAAAGAGCTGGTGGCGCACGCCTTGCACAAGCATTCGCCTCGTGCAGGCCAACCATTTGTGGCGATCAACACGGCTGCCATCCCCAAAGACCTGCTGGAGAGCGAACTCTTTGGTCATGAGCGCGGTGCCTTCACGGGCGCGCAAGCCTCGCGCCGGGGTCGCTTTGAGCAGGCCGATGGCGGCACCTTGTTCCTCGATGAAATCGGGGACATGCCGTTTGACCTGCAAACCCGTTTGCTTCGTGTGCTCTCAGATGGCAACTTTTACCGCGTGGGCGGGCACAGCGCCATCAAGGCCAATGTGCGTGTGATCGCGGCGACGCACCAAGACCTGGAGCAGCGCGTCAAGGAAGGCGTGTTCCGGGAAGACTTGTTCCACCGCTTGAACGTGATCCGGTTGCGTTTACCGGCCTTGCGGGAGCGGCGCGAAGACGTGCCGGTGCTGGCCCGTTATTTCTTGCAACGCAGTGCGCAGCAGTTGGGGGTGGAGCCCAAACGCATTTCGGACGCCGCGCTGGAGCGGCTCGGTCAGTTCCAGTTCCCGGGCAATGTGCGCCAGCTTGAAAACATCTGCCACTGGCTCACGGTGATGGCCCCGGCGCAGGTCATTGAGGTCAAGGATTTACCGCCCGAGGTGCTGGACACGCGCAGCGGACCTTCCGTGAGCAGTGCCGTTTCCGTCGCCAACCCTGTGTTGTCGCCACTCGAGGGGGGAGACGCCGTCGGCGCAGAGCCATCGGGGGCGGTCGAACATGGAGTAGGCAGCGGTACGCAGGTCGCCGCCACACCTACGGTGCTGGGCGGTTCATGGGAATCGGGCCTGGAAGACGAAGCGCTCAGCTTGCTCAACAGTGGCCGCACCGATGTGTGGGACGTGCTGACCCGTCGCTTTGAGACCAGTCTCATTCAGGCAGCGCTGGCCACCACCCGGGGGCGGCGCATCGAGGCCGCCCAAAAACTGGGCATCGGTCGCAACACCATCACCCGCAAGATCCAGGAACTGGGGATCGACGACTGAGCTGTGCAGGTGTGGGCATCTCATGTGGGAGCCGCGCCCTCGCGGCGATAAGGCATTGGCAGTCCCCACAGATTCGCCGCGAAGGTGCGTGCCTGCCCCACCTTAATTCTTGCGCGCCACCCAATAGGTGGCGCCTTCGGGGCCATATTGCTCGGCATGGGGTTCGTCGCGGTTCAGGGTGAATGTGTCGCCGGGTGTGAGGTAGCGTTTTTGGGGGCTGCCGTCGGGGGCGGTGCAGCTGAGCCACATCTGGCCAGCGGTCACCCGTGCTTTGACCGCAAACGGGTGCGTGTGCGTGTCCAGCACCACGTTGGGCGCCCAGGTGCGCTCCAGCACTTCGTCAAAACCTTCGGCCAGGGCTTGCTGCTTGAATGCTTCAAAAGTCATGGTGGCAACCTCCGTGAAATGACCGTAAGGCGCGTGCGCTGACCAGTCTGTGGGCGCCGAAAACGCCATGGGCGCATCGGTGAACGGGTGCGCAAACGCCAGCGACTGTGCGTGCAGCATCAGGCGCGGGCTGAGCGCGCGCACAGGAGCAGGTGCATACAGCGCGTCGCCCAGCATGGGGTGACCGATGCTTTGCAAGTGCACGCGCAGTTGGTGGGTGCGGCCGGTGAACGGCTCCAGCTCCACCAGTGTGGCGGTGTCGCTGCTTTGCAGGGCGCGCCAGCGGCTGCGGGCGGGTTTGCCGTCGGCGTGCACGATGTGCAGCGGGCGGCGTTCCCAGTCGAGCAGGATGGGGCCGTCAATCGTGCGCCAGCCCTCTTCATCGGCAGGCACATCATGCTGGGTTTGTAACGGTTGCCCGGCCACTACGGCCACATAGCGCTTGTCCACCTGGCGGGTTTCAAACAGGCGGCTCATGCGCCGCTGTGCTTCAATGCCGCGCGCCATCACCAGCAGGCCCGAGGTGTCCTGGTCGAGCCGGTGCACCACCAGCGCTTCGGGGTAAATGGCTTGCACCCGGCTGGCCAGGCAGTCTTGTTTGTCGGGTCCACGCCCGGGCACTGACAGCAGGCCGCTGGGTTTTTCCAGCACCAGCAGGTGTTCGTCTTCGTGAAGGGGAGTCATCTGGGCGTTTGCAAAATGGGCCGGGTGTGGGCTCAGCCCGCTTTGGCGGCAGGGTGCAGCAGCACCACATCGGACAAGGGTCGGGCCACACAGGGCAGCACCCAGCCTTCGGCTTTTTCTTCGGCCGACAGGCCGGGCCACTCGACGGTGTAAGTCACTTCGCCGCTGACCAACTGGCAAATGCAGGTGCGGCAGGTGCCGTTGCGGCACGAACTGGGCAACTGCACCCGCGACATCTCGGTCGCTTCAAGCAGGGTCAGGCCGCCCTCCACCTCGAATTGCAAATCGGCGGGCAGCACGCGGGCGGTGAAGGTCTGAACAGTGTCAGTCATGGCACAAAAAGAGCCGGGGCAGGCCCGGCTTTTTGCGATGTCAGATTTATTTGACTTCGGTGACGAACTTCTCAAGCGGGCGGCGCACCTTTTTCAGGCCCTCCAGCCAGTCACCTTCAGCGCGGTAGCCCAGGGGCACGATCACCACGCTGCGCAGGCCACGGGCCTTGAGGCCCAGGATCTCGTCCACGGCTGCGGGCACGAAGCCTTCCATCGGGGTGGCGTCCACTTCTTCGAAGGCGGCCGAAATCAGCGCGGCACCCATGGCGATGTAGGCCTGACGGGCGGCGTGCTCGAAGTTCACCTGTGCATCACGGCCAGGGTAATTGGCCAGCAACATTTGACGGTAGTTTTCCCAGCCTTCGTTGGTGCCACCGCGCTCGGCGTTGGTGAAGTCAAAGTAGGTGTTGATGCGCTCGGCGGTGTAGTTGTCCCAGGCGGCGAACACCAGCAGGTGCGAGCCGTCGGTCACCTGGGCCTGATTGTGGGCCTTGGCCTGGATTTGGGCACGGATTTCGGGGTTGGTCACCACGATCACTTCAAACGGCTGCAAGCCGCTCGAGGTGGGAGCCAGACGGGCGGCTTCGACGATGCGGCCCACTTTGTCCTGCGGCACAGCCTTGGACGGGTCCATTTTTTTGCAGGCATAGCGCCATTGCATCTTGTTCAGCAAATCGGACATGGTTTTTCCTTATAGGTTGTTGAGAAGGGGTGCTTGATTGTGGCCGAAACCCTATGCCACCTGCTGCCATGTGCCTGTTGGCAGGTCCCGCAGGTGATACGGGCCGATGGCGATGCGGATCAGGCGCAGCGTGGGCAGGCCCACGGCGGCGGTCATGCGGCGCACCTGGCGGTTGCGCCCCTCGCGGATGACCAGTTCCAGCCACGAGGTGGGGATGTTCTTGCGCTCGCGAATCGGCGGGGTGCGCGGCCACAGATCGGCGGGTGGCTGCACGGCCTGTGCCCGGGCGGGCAGAGTGGGGCCATCGTTCAGCGTCACGCCCCGGCGCAGTTGGGCCAGGGCCTTTTCATCCACCAGCCCCTCGACCTGCACCAGGTAGGTCTTTTCCATCTTGAAGCGCGGGTCGGCAATGCGTGCCTGAAGCGGTCCGTCGTCGGTCAGCAGTAGCAAGCCCTCGCTGTCGGCGTCCAGCCGCCCGGCCACATACACCCCGGGCAGGTCGATGTGGTCCTTGAGCCCGCGCCAGCGCCCCTCGGGGGTGAACTGGCTGAGCACGCCATAGGGTTTGTTGAAGCGGATCAGCATGGCCCTGAGCGTATCAGGTCGTCGGTTAGCATCCCCCGCATGAGCACCCAATACGAATGCCTGAAAAGCGCCGACCTGTATGCCGAAGCCTTTGGCGTCGTTCCCCCTGAAACTTTGCCCGGCAAACAAGTCTGGCCGCGGCAAAAGGGCTTGTTCATCCGCAAAGCTTTGACGGCAGAGGTTGTGCTGGCACCTGATGCCCCCAACGAAGCCAGCCCGCTGGTGCTTGAACTGGCCCAAGGCCAGTTCGGGCTGGTGCCCACCTGGGTCAAGTCGGCGTCAGACGCCAAACTGCGCTCGACCAAGTTGGCTGTGACCCGCTATGAAACCATGAGCACTGCCACGCCCACGCGCGAGACCTGGCTCAAGGGCCAGCGCTGCATCATCCCGATGCAGGCTTTTCTGGAAGACGACTGGCGCAGCGGCAAAGCCGTGCCCACCCGCATCGCCCGAGTGGACGGCAAGCCCATGGGTGTGGCGGGCTTGTGGGAACACTGGGCCAAAGACGGTGAAGACATCACCAGCTTCACCCTGCTGACGGTGAACGCCAACAGCCATGCGCTGATGAACCGCTATGGCCAAAACGGCAACGAAAAGCGCATGCCCGCCATCTTGAACGAAGGGTCTTGGGCCGCCTGGCTGACCGCCCCCATCGACAAGGCGCGGGAATTCATGCGTGCCTACCCGGCCAACTTGCTGCTGGCCAATCCAGTCCAGAAAAAATAAGCTTCTGCGGCCGTTTGGTACCCATTTGCGGGCTGCCTGTTGAATAAGCAATGTGTGCCAGACCGCATGAAACAAAGGCTTGCACGGATGTCCACGGTGTTGTCCACAGCTTCATGCACAGACGTGCGGGACAACTTGGGCGCCATGCCCGGCGCTCACAGCGACTGCCGATAGCGCTCCAGCATCTGGGCCTGGGTTTCGGCTTCAATTTCTTCGCCTTTGAAGGCGCGAATCTGGTCGCGCATCATCTCGGCCATGCTGGGCAGCTGAGCCCGGTCGGTGTGGCGGGTGGCGTCCCACAACTGCGAGCGCATCATCGCCTTGCCGCAGTGCAGATAGACCGACTCCACCGTCAGGCGGATCGCCAGCGCGGGCGTGCGCCGCGCATCGGCGCACAGCGCCAAGTCGGCCGGGTTGGTAGACAGCACGGCGCGGCCATTTACCCGCAAAGTCTCGTCAAAGCCCGGCACCATGAACAGCAAACCCAGTCGCCCGGTGGCGATGATGTTTTCCAGTGTGTCGAGCCGGTTGTTGCCTGGCGCATCGGGCACCAAGAGCGTCTGTGCGTCGCACACCTTGACGAAACCCGGCTCGCCCCCGCGAGGCGAAGCATCCATGTGCCCATCCGCATCGCTGCTGGCCAGCACCACAAAGGGCGACAGCCCCATGAACTGCACTGCATGCGCATCGAGCGCCGGGATTTCCTTTTTGAGCGAACGCTCACGGGCGGGGCCGTAGAGGGCGCGCAGGTCAGAGAGGGTGGTGATGTAATGGGCTGACATGGTGGGCTGAGGTGAGGCGAAATACCCAAATAGGGTTGGTTCATACCTAGTTTGGGTATTTGGCAATGGCTAGCTGTGGATATTCTGGCCCAAAGCGATGAATGGCCGCGGCCCAAATCCGTGCGGCAGAGTTAGAACCCTGACCCCGGCTCACTCAAAAACGCCAGCTCCTCTGGCGTGGACTCGCGGCCCAGAATCGCGTTGCGGTGGGGGTAGCGGCCAAAGCGTTCGATGATGGCTTGGTGGCGCAGTTCAAAGCGCAAGGTGTCTTCCATGCCCGGCTGATCAAACAGGACCACCGCTTGCGCGTGCACCAAGGCGGACTCGCTGTGCATATAGGGCATGTAGGCAAAGCTGCGCTGCGCCAGGGGCAGACTGCGGTCCTGCCCACTGGCCACCAGCTCTTGCGCCAGTGCCAAAGCCAGCGGGTCTTGGACAAAAGCGCGGGGCGTGTCGCGGTACACATTGCGCGAGAACTGGTCGAGTACCAAGACCTCGGCCAAGCGCCCCTCGGTCGTGGTGCGCCAGGTAAACAACTCACACCGTGCCGCTGCCTCCAGCGTGGCACCGAAGCGGGTGCGGATGGTTTCGTCCAAAGCGGGGTCTTTGGCGAAGTGCTGCTTGGGGGTTAGTTCGGTGAACCAGAAATCGAGGATGGAATGAGGTTGCATTGCAAAGTCACTTGAAGAAATCAGTTGATTCAATCCGTGTCCGCAATGTCCATCAGCGGAACACCAGAGCGCCTGGCGGCATCGGTCACGCATGTCAGCAGTTGCCGAGTGCCCGGTTTGACCAGCGGCAAGGATACGACTTTCTTTACCTGCGCCATGCCCGAAGTAAACAGTGCAATGCAAGCATGCAAAGGGTGTTGGGCCGATGCATAGACGATGCCGTCCAGTTGCTGCCCTCGGCACTCTTGCGCAAAAGCTTGGGTAATGGCAATGCGTTGGGCTTGAAGCACGGGGTAGGGCTCGGCCAGTGCCCGCACATCGGCCAAGCGCAGACGGCCTTTGGTGGTGAATGTCACCAGTGACTTGCGGGCCAATTCGTCGAGCGATCGGCTGTGCACATCGCGCCGAAAAATCGACTCGTACAAGGCGGTGTGTTCGCTGTCGGCCAGATACGCCGTTGCCTCAGATGGCAAGCAAAAGCGGCCTGTTTGCAAACCGGTGGGCGCCAGCAACAAACCGTTGATGCGTACGCTGGTTTTGCGTGCACGCGTCAGCTGCACGCGGTGAAACGTCTGGCCCGGGGCCAGTTCAAGGATGTGTGGATGCAGGTCTTTGAATTTCATGGAAAGAGGCGGTCAATGCCCCTCTGCCTTGGCCAGATCGATCACGCGTTGGGCGGGTGTGCCTTGCTCCAACGCGGTGCGGGGTGACTGGCCGTCCAGTGCCGGGTGCGGGCTTTCCAGGAAAGCCAGCAATTGCCAGCCATCAGTCGAACCCAAGGCGGCAGCCATGGGCGCCAGGACCGGAAAGATGAACGGCTCGAACTGCCAGCGGGGCAGCTTGTAGCCCCGACGCAGGTGCGACACGCCAATGCAGCGGCCGCTTTTGATCCAGGCGTTCATGGTCACGCGGGTGGTGCCGGACAGGGCAGCCGCTTCGTCGGTGGTGATCATGTCGGCCGCCTGAATGCGTTGCAGCCGGTACTGCGCGCCAAAGCGCAGCAGCGCATTGGTTTGTGCTTCCGAGGCGTATGGGTCTTGGCCGCTGGCTTTGTCATGGGGCAAATCTGGGATGGCAGAGAGAGGGAAAGTGAGGGTGTTCATGGTGTGAAGCTTTCAGTTGCCGCCTGTTACCAAACAAAACGGGGCCAGCAAAAAACATGCTTGCTCCGTTATTCTAGATTGATTGGTTTATTTCGTAAAGTTGGTTTTGTTGACGAGTCGGTTGCAACTAAAACCCCGACCCCGGCTCACTCAAAAACACCAGCTCCACGGGCGTGGACTCGCGGCCCAGGATGGTATTGCGATGAGGGTGGCGGTCAAAGCGCTCGATGGTGGCTTGGTGGCGCAGTTCAAAGCGCAAGGTGTCTTCCATGCCCGGCTGATCAAACAGGAGCACCGCTTGTGCGTGCACCAGGGCGGACTCGCTGTGCATGTAGGGCATGTAGGCAAAGCTGCGCTGCGCCAGGGGCAGGCTGCGGTCTTGCCCACTGGCCACCAGCTCTTGCGCCAGCGCCAAGGCCAGCGCGTCTAGCGCAAACGCGCGGGGCGTGTCGCGGTAGACGTTGCGCGAGAACTGGTCCAGCACCAAGACATCGGCCAACCGGCCTTTGGGCGTGGCGCGCCAGGCAAACAATTCACACCGCGCCGCTGCCTCCAGCGTGGCACCGAAGCGGGTGCGGATGGTTTCATCCAAGGCGGTGTCTTTGGCGAAGTGGTCCTTGGGGGTGAGTTCGGTGAACCAGAAGTGGAGGATGTCGGTGGGATTCATTTATAGGGTTGACTAGTGAGGGTGTTCGATTTTTTGCAATATTTAGAATTACATTTGTGGCTTAATTATCAAAGCAGTGGCAGATGTCAGCACCGTTGAAATGAATGGCCATCAGAAAAACCTAGGAGAACGGCGACATCCTCAGTTAGGTCGGCACAGGAGACCGATGGGCATGTGCGCCGCCGAGCTGACTCGGCGCGGCCTGCCGCATCAGGTGCGCAAAAAGGCCTGGCAGTTCGGTCCCGCCTACGACAGCATCAATGTGATGAGCCTGCACTCCAGCAAAGGACTGGAGTTCTCCGTGGTGGCGCTGGTTGGCGCCGGGCGCATGCCCGGCGAGGGCGAAGACGAGCGCGAGGAAGCGTGGTTGTTCTGTGTGGGGGCTACGCGGTCGACGCAGCGGCTGGTGATTTGAGCGATTGGGCTCGGTAGTTTTTCGACTCGTTTTGGAGATGCTTAATGTTTACTGCTTTCTTGGATTTTATTAATTCGGACCTAGGTGTTGCAATATCCTGGTTCTGTGGTGTTGCCGGATTTGCATATGGGTTCTTCCAAAAGAAAGAGACTCAGAGAGTGCGAATGGCGATGAATGTTTTGATTAACCACGAAAAGATCAAGAAAACCTCAGGAAATCTTGATGTCGTCGATGGTGGTGGGGATTCTGTTTCGCAGGTTGGCGACAAGAGTATTTACACGAAAAATAACTCCGGCGGCATGCATATTAAGATGTGATATTGGCATGAATAAGACCGTTGTCATTAAAAATAATTCCGGAAATGTCAATATTGGCGATTCTCCCGAGTACAGAATTAATTCTGTGATAAATGAGTTGTTAATAGATCTTGCGGCTACGCCCTTTAGGTTTGAGCGGACAGATCGGAGAGTGCCAGTGGCGGCTGTTCGAAAGATTGAGCATAACAATGTTCGTAAAAATAAGCATGTTATCCGTCAATATCTTGAACATTCAGCGGCAATCGAGGCTGCTTACGAGCGCATTGATGCGTTGACTCCTTTTGGCAGGGAGGTTATTCTTCGAAATCTCAATGATCTTTACTATCAATGTCTGGATTTCTTAGGTATAGACCACTTTGAAAGTATTGATATATTAAAGATTCGTGAGAACTCGGATCAGATACTTGACTTTATAGTTAATCATCTAAAGAACTTTGCTTTTGAATCAAAGAATGTTCCGTCGATGAAGGAGCATGTCGTACAAGGTGTTAGTGTAATTGTTGCACACGCCTTCCTTGAGTGCATTATTTTGGAGGTGCCGAACGATGCTGCCACTTCCGGGGTGTGATCCGAGAGTTAATGTTGTTGTGCTTGGTGCGCGTCTTATAGATGAAATTCGCGCGGAAAACTGTAGTGTAGAAAAACTTTTATTCGAATTGCCATCGAAATTAAAGGTCTCTACCGATCACATAATTTTGACGTTGGATTGGTTGTTTGCTATTTCGGTCGTTGATGTGGATCAGGGGATGGTGAGGATTAAATGAAAATCAAGCATCTTAAAGTTGATGTGAATGGTGTCTCCATTAGGGATATTAAGTTTCATGACGGACTTAACTTGGTGGTCAACCAGAGGGGTGTTGGTCGAACTGGAAACAGTATTGGTAAGACCACTTTGGCTAGATTGGTGGATTATTTGTTCGGAGGGGGTGTAGAATCGATTTATATTGATGAGGAGTTTAAAAAACCAAATCTTGAGATTGAGCTACTCTTAAGTTCGTCTGACGTTGTTGTGAGTCTCTGCTTTATTGACCTTTCTGGAGCTAATTTTGAGATAGCTCGAAACGTCTGTATTGATAAGAAGCTTAGGAAATTTTGGATTCAGGGAAAGACTGTTGATGAGGGCGAGTTCTTTGCTAATGTGATGTCACGGGTTCTAGATATCACCGGTAAGAGACCTTCCATAAGATTTGTTGCGCCCAAATTTATAAGAGACTCCGGGCACAAAATGTTGAACACCACACATTTTTTAGATAAACGTGCTTCGCCCAAGGATTACGCGGAGTTGTTTTTGTATTTGTTTGGCTTCGAGGATACTGCGCTGCTTGAAGAAAAGCGATTGGCAGCAAATACTGTTTCTAAGGCTCAGAAGCGCGTCTCAACAATTAATGCTCTTGTGAAGGAGCAGAAGCCCGGTTCGGAGGTGGCGAAGTATCGAGCAAAACTGAAGGTGTTAGAGGATGATTTCTTGCGGTTTGACTACTCTCCTAAATTTGAAAATCCAGTTAGTCGTCTCTCTGAGATCCAAGTGAAGGAGGATGAGTTGGTTGACATGGCTCTTGATGTATCCGCAAAGATCTCGAACGTAGAGCGGACTCTTGAAATTTTGGGTGGTGCTGAGAAAGGCTATTTGTCAGAGCAGGTTCGCGCAATTTACTCGTATGTGGGAGTTGCCATTGAAGGGCCGATAAGAGATCTTAAGCAGGTATTGAATTTTCATGCAGAGCTTGTCGAGGCGAAAAAGGCCTATCTTGGAATCGATTTGCCTACGCTATATGCGCGAAAGAATGCGCTGGAGTATGAAATCTCTTCCCTGACTGAAGCTAAGCTAGAGGTCTTCTCGGACATACGCTCAGAGGAGAGTATCTCGCGAATAACTCAGAAACTAAAGGAGTTGGGTGATCTGAAAATCGAGTTGGGTCGGGTTGAGGGTTTGTTGGAGCAGCAGAGAAGGACTGCGGCAGATTTGATCCTCGCTCAAGAGCAATATGCACTGCTACTGCTGAATATTTCTCAGAATTTGGATTTGGTTCATAGGTTTCATCGAGTTTTTAATCGTTATTTTGCCTATGTGTCGAAATCGATTCATGGAGAGATTTATAGTTTTGATTTTGAGTTTAATGAAGAGTCTGGCATCTGTTCACTAGATGTTGTTAGCGGATCGTCTAATCCCGAGGGCGGAAAGAAGAAGGCGGAAGTTATCGCTTTTGATTTGGCCTATATTCTGACGATAAATAGGTTTGGTTTGGTTCGGCCAAAGTTTGTCTTTCACGATAGTATCGAAGATATCGATACAAGGCAGATTCAACTTATTTTTAAGGTGGCTAAGAGGCTGCCTGGTCAGCAAATTGTCTCTATGCTGGTCGATAAATTTGATCCGCTTGAGTATGAAAAATATTCTGCTGCTCAAATTTTGGAGTTGTCGGAGTTCGATAAGTTCTTCAGGGTGAGGTAAAAAAGCCGGCACCAAATATATTGGCGCCGGCTTTTCGACAAGTAACTTTCTTATAGGCTCTATTTCCCCCAAGAATCTTTCAACCCCGTCACCCGATTGAACACCGGCTTCGCTCCCGCCACATGATCCGCACGATCCGCCACAAAGTACCCAAACCGCTCAAACTGGAACTTCTGGTCCGGCTGCGCAGCGGCCAGTGATGGCTCCACATAGGCCGTCACCACTTTCAGGCTCTCCGGGTTGAGCGACTGCAAGAAGTCTTTGCCACCCGCGTCAGGGTGGGCGTCGGCAAACAGGCGGTCGTACAGTCGCACTTCGGCTTGCACGCCGTCGGCCACGGCCACCCAGGTGATGGCGGCTTTGGCTTTGACGCTGTCAGCGCCGGGGGTGCCGCTCTTGGTGCCGGGGATCACTTTGGCGTGCACTTCGGTCACTTGGCCAGCCGCGTCGCGTGCGCAGCCGGTGCATTCGATCACGTAGCCGCCTTTCAGGCGCACCACGTTGCCGGGGAACAGGCGCTTGTAGCCCTTGGGTGGCACTTCTTCAAAGTCTTCGCGCTCGATCCACACTTCTTTGCCGATCTTGAACACGCGCTCAGCCGGGGGTGTTTGGCCCTCGGCGATGGCGCTGTGGGGCAGGGCGGGCTGGGTGCAGGCCTCAAGGTAGCTGTCGCTGCCAAAGGCTTCGGCCCAATTCGTCAGCACCAGCTTGACGGGGTCGAGCACGGCCATGCCGCGGTGGGCTTTGTTTTCCAGGTCTTCGCGCAGGCAGCCTTCGAGCGTGCTGTAGTCGATCCAGCTGTCGCTTTTGGTCACGCCAATGCGGTCGGCAAACAGGCGCAGGCTCTCTGGCGTGTAGCCCCGGCGGCGCAGGCCCACGATGGTCGGCATGCGGGGGTCGTCCCAGCCGCTGACTTTGCCTTCATTGACCAGTTGCGCCAGCTTGCGTTTGCTGGTAATCACATAGGTCAGGTTCAGGCGGGCAAATTCGTATTGCTTGGGGCTGGGTGCGGCCAAGAGCTTGCATTCGCACAAGCGCTCCATCAGCCAGTCGTAAAACGGGCGTTGGTCTTCAAACTCCAGCGTGCAGATGCTGTGGGTGATCTGCTCCAGCGCGTCTTCGATGGGGTGGGCAAAGGTGTACATCGGGTAGATGCACCAGGTGTCGCCCGTGTGGTGGTGGGTGGCGCGGCGGATGCGGTAGATCGCCGGGTCGCGCATGTTGATGTTGGGCGAAGCCATGTCGATCTTGGCGCGCAGCACGGCCGCGCCGTCGGCCAGTTGGCCGTCGCGCATTTCGCGGAAGCGCGTCAGGTTTTCTGCCACGGTGCGGGTGCGGAAGGGGCTGTCCACGCCGGGTTTGCCAAAGTCGCCCCGGTTGGCGCGCATGTCTTCGGCGCTTTGTTCGTCCACATAAGCGTGACCGGCTTGGATCAGCGCCTCGGCAGCGCGGTACATGAAATCGAAGTAGTCGCTGGCCTGGTAGGGCGCGGCGCTGCCGGCGGCTTGCCCGATTTGGGCCCAGTCAAAACCGAGCCATTTGACGGCGTCGATGATGCTGTTGACGTATTCGGTGTCTTCTTTTTC
>Ga0228701_1000707_pt1 | contig 25578 bp, 27 predicted proteins | sample McNCre117_Aug_MG_2_FD_178017 | JGI IMG/M metagenome (GOLD analysis project Ga0228701, IMG submission 178017) | Freshwater microbial communities from McNutts Creek, Athens, Georgia, United States - 11-17_Aug_MG | ecosystem: Environmental > Aquatic > Freshwater > Creek | place: USA: Georgia...
ATCAGCCTGGAGATCCGATGCACACCCGCTACCCACAACCCGAACTCAAAGACTTGCCCGAAGACATTCGCGCCAAGATTTTGGAAGTGCAAGAAAAAGCGGGTTTCGTGCCCAATGTGTTCTTGGGGCTGGCACGTCGCCCTGCCGAATGGCGCGCCTTCTTCGCCTACCACGATGCCTTGATGGTGCCCGAGTCAGTCGGGCGCGAAAGTGGTCTGAGCAAGGGCGACCGCGAAATGATCGTCACCACCACCAGCGCCGCCAACAACTGCTTGTATTGCGTGGTGGCCCATGGGGCGATTTTGCGCATCTACGAAAAGAAACCCTTGGTGGCCGACCAAGTCGCCGTCAATTACCGCAAGGCCGACATCTCGCCGCGCCAGCGCGCCATGCTCGACTTTGCGATGAAGGTCTGCCAGCACTCCGACCACATCGAAGACGCAGACTTTGCCGCCCTGCATGCGCACGGCTTCAGCGACGAAGACGCCTGGGACATTGCCGCCATCACCGCCTTCTTTGGTTTGAGCAATCGCATGGCCAGCTTCAGCCACATGATGCCCAACCCCGAGTTCTATCTCATGGGTCGCGTGCCCAAACAAAAGTAAATGGAATGCCGCAGCGGTTGCGGTGCGTGTTGCATTGCACCGTCCATCACCAGCCCCTTGCCAGGCATGCCACAGGGCAAACCAGCCGGTGTGCCCTGCGTGCAGTTGATGCCAGACATGCGCTGCGCGGTGTTTGGCCAGGCGGAGCGCCCCGATTTCTGTGGTGGCCTGCAACCTCACTTGGAGATGTGCGGCACAGACCGAACCGCAGCGTTGCTGTGGCTCACCCAGTTGGATGCAGCCACAACACCATCGGTACGCGACGCAGCAGCGTCTAGGGCGTGACGATCTCGCGCATCCAGTCGGGCAAGTCGAGCGCTTTTTGATTGGGAAAGTCGACCCAAATCGTGGTGGCACCCCCTGCCGCGTAAATCACACCGGGCTTATCGACCAACTCCATCGTGCCCCAGGTTTCAAACGTGGTGCGGCCTGGGTCGCTGGTGTACATCTTCATCAACACCTCGCCCGGGTATTCGAGCTGTTTGTAGAAATTGCAAAACGCGTTCACGATCACCGGGCCATGCCCATCGGCTTGAGGCTGGGCACCAATGGAGCGCATCCAATCGACACGAATGGTTTCGAGGTAGCGAAAATACGTGGCGTTGTTCACATGGCCCATCGCATCCATGTCACCCCAACGAATCGGGATGCGCATCTCGAACACCAGTTTTTTGTGTTCAGGAATCTCGAACTTCATAGCGCGAAGCCGTCGTCGGCCGCGATGATGGCGCCATTCACAAAGTCGCTCTCGCCGCTGGCCAGCATGACCAGCAAGGCGTCCAAATCTTTGGGCTGACCCACGCGTTTGCGCGGCAGCATGTTGACCAGCTTTTGGCCTTGCTCAGTCTGCCAGTGGTGGTGGTTGATTTCGGTGTCAATGTAGCCTGGGCAAATCGCATTCACATTGATGCCAAAACGGCCCCACTCCACCGCCAAGGCTTTGGTCATTTGCACCACCGCCGCCTTGCTCATGCAGTACACCGCGATTTGCGGCAGAACTTTCAAGCCAGCCACCGAGGCAATGTTGATGATGCGCCCGCCTGTGAACGAGCCCGGTGCGGCACCTTTGGCACGCGCCAGCATGCGTTTGCCCACCTCTTGCGCCACAAAGAACGAGCCTTTGACGTTGGTGTCGAACACAAAGTCGTAATCCTCTTCGGTCACATCTTGCACACGCTGGGTGGTGCTCACGCCGGAGTTGTTGACCAAGATGTCAATGCTGCCCACTTCGGTCTCGGCACGGGCCACGGCGGCCTGGATGCTCTCGCGGCTGGTCACATCCAAAGCGACCACATGGGCGTCCCCGCCTTCGCTTTCAATTTCGGCCCGAAGCTCTTTGAGTTTTTCCACCCGACGGCTGGCCAGCACCACGGCTGCACCCGCACGCGACAAGGTACGCGCAAACTGAGCGCCTAAGCCGCTGGATGCGCCGGTCACCAAGGCCACGCGGCCCGATAAGTCAATGCTGTATGCCATGCCTGTCTCCTGTGTGTATTGAGTTATTTCATTATGACAAGTGCCCCTGCCGAAGGCCCTAAAATCTGTCGCACCTCTGACAACAGAATGAGACACGACACATGACACAAGAAGAGATCCTCGCCCAGTTCGGCCCCCGTGAAGCCATGGAATACGACGTCGTCGTCGTCGGTGGTGGCCCTGGTGGCTTGGCCACCGCCATCCGCATCAAGCAACTCGCCGCCGAAAAAGGCAACGATGTGTCTGTGGTGGTGCTGGAAAAAGGCTCCGAGCCTGGCGCGCACATCTTGTCGGGTGCGGTGATGGACCCCAAGGCCATGACCGAACTCATCCCCAACTGGAAAGAACTCGGTTGCCCGCTGAACCAAGAGGTCACCGGCGACGATGTGCTTTTCCTCAGCGAAACAGGTTCCAAGCGCACGCCCGATTGGTTACTGCCACGTAACTTGCACAACGACGGCTGCTACGTGGTGTCACTGAGCAATGTGGTCAAGTGGATGGCCGCGCACGCTGAATCGATCGGCGTAGAAATTTTCCCAGGCTTCACCGCCGCGGAAGTGCTCTACAACGAAGACGGCTCGGTCAAAGGCATTGCAACGGGCAACCTGGGCATCAGCAAAGAAGGCGAACCCACCGACAACTTCCAGCTCGGCATGGAACTGCACGCCAAGTACACCATCTTCGCCGAAGGTGCACGGGGCCACTTGGGCAAACAAGTGATTGCCAAATACAACTTGGCAGAAGGCCGCGATCCACAAAGCTATGCCATCGGCATCAAAGAGCTGTGGGAAGTCGACCCGTCCAAGGCCAAACCTGGTTTGGTGGTCCACACCTCCGGCTGGCCCATGCAAGACGACGCCTTTGGTGGCGGCTTTTTGTATCACCTCGAAGACAACAAAGTCACCTTGGGCTTTGTGCTGGGCCTGGACTACAAAAACCCCTGGCTCAGCCCCTTCGAAGAAATGCAACGCTGGAAAACACACCCAGCCATTGCAGCGCATCTCGAAGGCGCCAAACGCATTGGCTATGGTGCACGTGCCATCAACAACGGCACGCCACAAGCCTTGCCTAAAACCGTGTTCCCCGGTGGCGCACTGATTGGTTGCGACGCCGGCTACTTGAACGCTGCCCGCATCAAAGGCAGCCACGCCGCCATCAAGAGCGGCATGTTGGCGGCTGACGCCGCTTATGAAGCCGTGTCGGCTGGCCGCGCCAACGATGAGCTGAGTGCCTACCCCGCCGCATTCGAGAAGAGCTGGCTGAGCAAAGAATTGAACCAAACTCGCAACTTCAAGCTGTGGTTCAAAAAAGGCATGTTGGTTGGCACGGTGATGACAGGCATCGAGCAATGGCTGATGCCCAAGCTTGGCATCGACACACCACCATGGACTTTGCATGGCAGCAAGCCCGACCATGTGAACTTGGAACCTGCAGCACAGCACGCCCCCATCAACTACCCCAAGCCCGACGGCAAACTCACGTTTGACCGCTTGAGCAGCGTGTTCATCAGCAACACCAACCACGAAGAAAACCAACCCGCGCACTTGACGCTCAAAGACGCGTCGGTGCCTGTGAGCATCAACCTTGCGAAATATGCAGGCCCCGAAAGCCGCTATTGCCCCGCCGGTGTGTACGAGTTTGTGAAGAACGACGACAACAGCGACCGCTTGCAAATCAACGCCCAAAACTGCGTGCACTGCAAGACCTGCGACATCAAAGACCCGACCCAAAACATTGTGTGGGTCACGCCTGAAGGCGGTGGTGGCCCCAACTACAGCGGCATGTAAAGACTATGAACAAATATCACGCAGAACACACCTGGGTGCGCGTCGAAGGCGACACTGCATTAGTGGGCATCACCCAACACGCGCAAGACACCTTGGGCGACATTGTCTTTGTGGACTTCGCAGAAGTGGGCCAAACCTTTGCACAAGGCACGGTGGCTGGTGTGGTGGAGTCGGTCAAAGCTGCCGCCGACATGCACATGCCCGCGAGTGTGGAAATTGTGGAAACCAACGAAGCCCTGCGCGCCGACCCTTCGCTGGCCAACAGCGACCCAGAGGGTGCGGGCTGGTTTTACAAAGTCAAGCTCAGCAACCCTGCCGAGTTGGATGGGTTGATGGACGCTTCGGCGTATCAGGCCGTTACAGGCTAACCATCTATCTGGCAGCAATCTTGGCACGTAACCAGACCGGATCTCGGCGCGTGTCCAAGACTGCAATCACCGTAGCCACGTCGTTATGCAGTTGGTAGTAAATGGCATAGGGAAATCGGCTGCCCAAACTGCGATAAATATCACCGATTTGAACGTGTACACCGGCATGAACGATGAGCGAATCAACATCGGCCATCAGACTGTCTAAAAAATAAGCACCTAATCCAAGCTGCTGCTGTTGGTAAAACCAAAAACCTGCCAGCAAATCGTCTTGCGCTGAATCCGTGATGTTGATTGCGTTACAGCCGTTCAAGGCATCACCCGTTTGAGCGGTTTAACGGCTCGATTGCGTCAGGTCACGCAATCGGGTCTTGGCGTCTTCCCAAGCGCTGATTTTTTCATCCCCCGCTTGCATTCGAGCCAAACGACTGTCGAGCACTTGCTGATGCCATGCTGGAATTAAGCCTGCGTTGTGCTGCGCATCTTCGGTCATGGCCTGCCAAAGCAACTCCATCGCCTGCACACGAGCTTGCGCGGAAAGCTGGGTCAATTCGTGAAGTTGCATGTTGTCACCTTGTGATGAGCGAATATTAATCTAAACCGCGCTCGATAAACTTAGTTCTTTAACGCCCCTGGTGGTGGTCATGAGGACCACTAGGACACGCAGCTCATCAGTACTTGGGTCAGCCGATCGAGGTTTTGTTCGTTAGCTGGCTCCACAATCGCTTTGACAGCTTGCGCGATGTGCGCATCATCAAACACCTGTTGCCACAGCAGATGTGTAGCGCCTGCAACTTCGGTCAGTTGCACGCTCAATGTAAAAAATGGTTCGCAGTCATGACGAATCACGACACGTGAGGCGGGTTGAAGTTCAGTGAACACACTTTGGTTGGGGTAGCGTGCGCCGTCGGGCCCTACCATCACAAACGTCCAACGACCACCGACCTGAAATTCGAAGGTTTCAAATTCGTTGGTGAACCCGTCGGGCCCCCACCAAGTGGCCAACACATCGGCTGACGCAAAGGCGTTGTACACCGCTTGGGGTGAGAACGGCAAAGTTCTCTCGGTTTGAAACATCGTGAGCTTGTCCATCCAATTCACCACAACACAGCGATGCGTTCCAAGCTCATAAAGCCTGCCCCAAACGCGCAATGCCTTCTTTGATCTTGTCCACATCGGCCGTGGCAAAGCTCAAACGAATCGCAGATGCATCGGGGTTGCTGGCAAAGAACGGTGTACCTGGCACAAAGGCCACGCCTTTTTCAATCGCCCGTTTGGCCAGTTCGGCACCGTCTTTGACTTTGCCGCCCGCGCCGGTGAGGTTGGCCCAAAAGAACAAACCGCCTTGAGGCTGGGTAAAGGCCAAGGCGTCGCCCAATTCGCGCTTCAAGGCCTCTCCCATGGCTTGGGCGCGTTCGGCATACACGCTGCGCACATGCGCCAAGGTGGCGGGCATGCGGCCTGCTTTCAAATACTGAGCGGCCGTGGCTTGGGCGAAGGTCGAGGTGTGTGCGTCGCTGAACTGCTTGCACATGGTGGCACGGGCCAGCAGCTCAGGCGGGGCAATCATCCAGCCCACGCGCAGGCCGGGCGACAACACTTTGCTCAAAGAGCCGCAGTGAATCAGCCAATCCCGGCTGCCCGGCACTTGGTCGCTCAAAGCCAGCAGCGAAGGTGGTGGTGCCTCACCGAAGTACAAGTCGCCATACGGGTCGTCTTCCACCACCACGGTTTTGTATTTCACGGCGAGTTCGAGCACGCGCAAACGGCGCTCAAGGCTCAAGGTGGCGCCGCTGGGATTGCCGAAGGTGGGAATGAGGTACACCAGCTTTGGCTTGTGTTGCACGATCATTTCTTCGAGCTTGTCGACCTGCACGCCGTGTGCATCGATGGGCACGCCCACCACTTGCGGTCCGTATAAACGGAAACACTGGATGGTGGCCAAAAAGGTGGGGCCTTCGACCAAAGCCACATCGCTGGGGTTGAGCAAGGTTTTGGCAATCAGGTCCAAAGCTTGTTGGCTGCCGGTGGTGACGATCAAACCATCCGCAGACAAGCCCTTCACGCCCTTGCTCGCCATGAAAGTCGCCAGCTGTTCACGCAGCGGGTTGTAGCCTTCGGTGGCGCCGTATTGCAAGGCGGCACCGGGCTCTTCGCTCAAGGCACGGGCACTGGCTTCGCGGATGCCTTCGACGTCAAACATGGCGCTGTCGGGAAAGCCACCTGCAAAGCTGATGATGCCGGGTTTGCCCAGCAGTTTGAACAGTTCACGGATGGCGGAAGTTTCAACATTGTTGAGGCGGTCGGCAAATTGCATGGTGGTGAATAATTGGCGTATGAAAACACAGCACATTGAGCCTTTTTTTGCGACGCTGAAAGCAGCCAATCCGCAGCCCAATACCGAGTTGGAATATACCAGCGTGTTCGAGTTGCTCACCGCTGTGCTGCTGAGCGCACAAGCCACCGATGTGGGCGTGAACAAGGCCACGCGCCGACTGTTCCCAGTGGCCAACACACCGCAACAAATTCTGGATCTGGGCCTGGATGGTTTGGAGCATTACATCAAGACCATCGGTCTGTACCACAGCAAAGCTAAGCACCTCATGCAGACCTGCCGCATCTTGGTTGAACAGCATCAAGGTGCTGTGCCACGCACCCGTGAGGCCCTGGAGGCTCTGCCGGGGGTAGGCCGCAAAACGGCCAACGTGGTGTTGAACGTGGCGTTTGGTGAGCCCACCATGGCGGTGGACACGCATATTTTTCGGGTCGGCAACCGCACGGGTTTAGCCCCAGGCAAAACGCCGTTAGCGGTCGAGATGCAACTGATGAAGCGCATCCCAGCGCAGTACCTGGTGGACGCTCACCATTGGCTGATCTTGCATGGCCGCTATGTGTGCCAGGCACGCAAACCGCTGTGCTGGCAATGCGGGGTGTCGGACTACTGCAGCTTCAAGCCCAAAACCCCCAAGCCCTGATCACTGAAATTCTTTCTCATGCATCCAAGCCGCGTGCTTGGGAGCTTGACGGGTTTTGCTCCACTCTTCGAGCATCTCCCATTTCACCGCGTCGAGCTTTTCGTACATCTCAGGCGTGCCCACGTCACACGCCAATTCCAAGCGGTGGCCATTGGGGTCGAAGAAGTAAATCGACTTGAAGATGGTGTGGTCGGTGATGCCCAACACCTCCACGCCGCCAGCTTCGAGCTGGGCCTTGGCCGCTTCGAGTTCGGACATGGTGTTAACTTTGAAGGCAATGTGCTGCACCCACTCGGGCGTGTTGGTGTCGCGTCCCATGGCAGGCGCTGTGGGCAATTCAAAAAACGCCAACACATTGCCGTTGCCTGCATCTAAAAACACATGCATATAGGGGTCGGGCGCTTTGGTGCTGGGCACCAGGTCTTCGGCAATGGCGAGCACAAAGTTCATGTTCAGGTGCTTGACATACCAGTCCACAGTTTGCTTGGCGTCTTTGCAGCGGTAGGCCACGTGGTGAATGCGATCAATCTTCATGGGGTTCTCCAGTTCAGCGTTTATTCGGCAGCGACGTCCGCACGCGCTAGGCGCAGTGCCTCGCGCAGCACCTGCATGTCGCCGATGTGGTTGGCCAAGAGCAAGATGAGCTTGGCATTGACCAAAGCGCTTTGTTCGTCGCTGAGGTTGCGGTGGGTGTCGATCAGGACTTGGTAAAAATCATCGCCCGGTGTGAAGTCACGAAAGTAGCGTTTGCCTGATTCGTTGAAATTGGGTTGCAAATTCAATGCGTGGTTCATGGTGTGTCCCTCGTTCAAACATTGGCCGTGGCGCGGCGCAGCGCGGCTTGCACCGCGTCACTGCTGAAATGGCGCCAACGGGCTACCACGTGTTGGTCGGGTCGCGCCAACCACACACTACCCGGCTGTGCGTCATAGCGCTTGGCAAACAAACCTTGCGTGTCGTGCAGCACAGCCACACCGTCGATGGCGCCCGCGTGACGCGTGATGACCAAGGGCTTGACAGGAATCGCCGCTGTTTCCAAGGCACGCAAGGCGGTCAAGGTGCTGGCCTCGAGTTGCGAAGCTTGGTCCACAAACACCAGGCATTGGAAGGTGTTGCCCAATTGGTCAATCAGCCAGACGTCTTGGCCGTTGCGCTGCATGGGCGCATCGTCCATGGGTGCGCCGGGCAACATGTCGCCTTTGAAAACATCGGTGTCTGGCGTGTTGAGCGTCGAATGCGTGATGAAACTCGGCACCGACAAACGGCCTGAGTTGACCAGCTTGCGCGCAAACGGATGATGTCGTGCCAGCTCCAAAGCCGCGTTGCGGAACATGCGGCTGGTGGCACTCTTGGGCGTGATGAAGTCGGTGGAACGGGTGGAGTTCAAAATGTTTTCATCGGCCGCGTAGGTGCGCTCAGCGTCGTAGCTGTCGAGCAAGGCCTCAGGCGCCAAGTGCTTCATCACCAAAGCCAGTTTCCACATCAAGCCATCGGTATCTTGCAGCCCGGAGTTGGCACCACGCGCGCCAAAGGGCGACACCTGATGCGCCGCATCGCCCACAAACAACAGGCGGTTGTGGCGAAAGTCTTTCATGCGACGGCATTGGAAGGTGTAGATGCTGACCCACTCCAGCTCGAAATCTTGGTCGCCAAACATGGTTTTCAAGCGTGGCAACACACGCTCGGGTTTGCGCTCCTCTTCGGGGTCGGCGTCCCAACCCAGCTGAAAGTCAATGCGCCAGACGTTGTCGGCTTGTTTGTGCAAGAGCACGCTTTGGCCGGGGTGGAAGGCGGGGTCAAACCACATGCGGCGCTCGGCGGGAAAGTCGGCTTTCATCACCACGTCGGCAATCAAGAAGCGATCTTTGAAAATATGGCCTTCGATGTCCAACCCCAAGTGGCGACGCATGGGGCTGCGCGCGCCATCGGCCACCACCAGCCAGTCGGCCTCGACATCAAAAGTACCTTCGGGCGATTCGAGGGTCAGGCTGGCGTGGTCCGCTTCTGCGCGCACGCCCACGGCCTTGCATTTCCAGCGAATGTCCACGCCAAGTTCGAGTGCGCGGTGGATCAGCGCCTCTTCCAGGTAGTACTGCTGCAGGTTGATCATGCCCGGGCGCTTGTGGCCAGGGTCTGGCACCAGGTTGAACTGGTAGACCTCTTCGTCTTGCAAAAACGTGCGGCCAATGTTCCAGCTCACGCCCTTCTCGCACAAGGGCTGGCCCACGCCCAAACGGTCCAACACCTCCAAGGTGCGCTTGGCGTAACAGACCGCACGCGAGCCAACCGATACCGAATCGTCCTCGTCAAACAGCAACACGTCCAAGCCGTGCAAACGGGCATCAATGGCAGCGGCCAAGCCCACCGGGCCGGCACCCACCACCACCAAGGGTTTGCGCTGGGGCGGCTGGGTCATCAAATCCGTCGGCGGGATGTAGTTGAATTTGGGATAGGTATAGGAACCCATGGTACGTGTCTCCTGCAGCTGCTGCTTATTTTTGAGATGCTCAGAAGTTTAACATTGGTAAATCAATTTCTCTAATCGAAATTTCAAATACCACCCGAAATCATCCTCAAAAACAAAAAAAGGCCACCCTAGGTGGCCTTTTGAAAGGGGGAAGTACAGATCAGTCGGCGTAAATACCCGCCTTGCGAATGACAGGGCTCCACTTCTTGATCTCGGCCTCCAAGTGCGTTCTCAAGCCTGCGGGTGTGACTTTGTCCATCGGTGGCACATCCGAACTCAAGTCGGCCAAGCGCTGCTTGACCATCGGGTCTTGCAAGGCCACACGCAAGGCGGCATTGATCTTATCGATGATGGCAGCAGGCGTGTCTTTGGCCGCGTACATGCCGTGCCAGACCTTGACTTCAAAGCCCTTGAGCCCTTGCTCGTCCAGAGTGGGCACATTGGGCAAGGCGCTCAAACGCTTGAGGGTGGTCACGCCATACACCTTGACACGCGCCTCTTTGATCAGTGGCACGGTTTGGGTGGTTTGGTCGCACAACAAATCGACTTGACCGCCCAACAAATCGTTCATGGCAGGGCCCGTGCCTTTGTAGGGTACGGTGGTGAGGTCGGTCTCCAACGCACTCATGAACAGCAAGCCGCACAGATGCGAGACTGCGCCCAAGCCCGCGTTGGCCAAGGACACCTTGTCTTTGTTGGCCTTGATGTAGCTTTGCAGTTCCGCGAAGTTGTTGGCCGGAAAGTCTTTGCGCGCCAACATGGTCATGGGCACATCCACCACTTGGCCGATGTATTCAAAGTCTTTGAGCGGATCGAAGGACAGCTTTTTGTACAAGGCCGGCGCTGTGGCCATGCCCATGTGGTGAATAAACAGGGTGTAGCCATTGGGCGCAGAGCGCGCCACGCGCGAGGCGGCAATCGTGCCACCGGCACCGACGGTGTTTTCCACCAACACGGTTTGCCCCAAAGACTTGCCCATGGGGATAGCAATCATGCGGGCCACCACGTCGGTGGGGCCACCAGCGGCAAACGGCACCACCAGGGTGATGGGCTTGTCGGGGTAGGTTTGCGCCTGGACTGCGCCGCAGGCCAGGGCACAGGCCAACAGCACGGTTTTCAAGGTCTTCAAAGTTTTGTTGTGTGGTGTCATCGGTCTCTCCAGCTTTCTAACAATAGGGGCAGATCATGCGTTCATCACGGGTGATCGTGAATCCCTGTTTACCCGCGACGCAGGTCATACCTGCGACAAAATTTGGCGCGCCAGTTTGAGCACTGGTGGGTCGACCATCTTGCCATCGACCGTGAAAGCGCCCCCACCCGCTGCGGCTTCTGCCGCCAGCACGCGGTGCGCCCAGTCTTGCTGTGCCGCACTGGGGATGAACGCCTCACGCACGGGCGCGAGCTGCGCAGGGTGAATGCACAGCTTGGCAAAAAACCCAAACCGGCGGCTGCGTGCTGCATCGCTCAACACCAGCGCCAGGTCTTGCGTGCTGGTGCTGACCCCATCAATCGGCGGTGGCAAGTTGGCCAGGCGCGAGGCCATCACCAAGCTCAGACGCACTGACCCCAACTCGGCCTCGTCCGCACCGCAGACCATGCCCAAGTCCGCTTGCAAATCCAAATGGCCCAAGGCCAAGCGCACCACCTGCGGTGCTTGCGCCACCTCATGCAGGGCGAACAAGCCTTGCGCGGTTTCGATCAAAGGAACCAAGGGCACCTGTGCCCCAACCGCCTGCGACACCCGCGCCAAGTCGGCCGCCGATTGGGCCTTGGGCACCATCACGGCACCCAGACCCGCCAAGGCGGGCAGCCAGTTCAAATCGGCGACGGCATCGTCGGTGCTGAGCGCGTTGATGCGCACCAGGATGCGCGCACGCTGGGCGGCAGACCAGCCCTGCCACGCGTGTGAAATGGCCTCGCGTGCAACCGCCTTGTCGGCCAAAGGCACCGCGTCTTCCAAATCTAGGATGACCGCGTCTGCCCCACTGTTCAGCGCTTTTTCAAAACGCTCGGGCTTGTGGCCCGGCGCAAACAAAAACGTGCAAGCGCGGGCTAGAGGATGCAGGTCAGACATAAATAAACGCCCTCACCTCAAGCACGTGTGGGCAACACGCGCTGCACCCGAGGCCACTGCATGACTTGCCACAGCTGCGCCACCGCGGCCGCCATTTCGTCTGGCGACGCGCCACCGCTGTGCGCGGCAAGCCGCATGGCCTTGGCCGTGATTTCGTCGCGGCTCAAGGTGTTGCCAGGGTCGCCCTTGGGTTCGTCCACGCGGCCTTTGAACTCACGGCCATCGGTGGTGTGCACGGTGACCTTTCCAATCCAGCGCTGTGGATAGGCTGTGTCGACCTCCTCGTCCAACACCATCTCGACTTTGTCGCGCAAGGCTTGCGTCACATCGTCTTTGAAATGCTGGTCAAACTCGCTCAAGCCCGCATGCTCAAAACGCGCCACCAACGCCAACACGGTGCCCATGCTGAACTTGCTTTGGTGCACGGTGCTGGGGTGGGTCACCGGGCCCAGCACATCGATGGCGCCTTGGTGCACATGGGTGACCACGCGGGCCAGGTCGGCAATTTTGAGCTCATGGTCTTGCATGACTTGGAGCAAAGCGTCGGCTGCAGGGTGCGTGTGACGGCACGAGGCGTGGTACTTGAACGAAGTTTCTACCGTGGCCCAGCGCGTGCCCAAGCCTTCGGTGAGCTTGCGCACATCGGCATCGCTGGACATGCCTGCGGCCATGCCTTGTGGGCCTTCCAGAATTTGTGCAGCACCGGTGAAGTTGTCTTTGGCCAAATAAGCGGCCATCAAACCGGCGCCTGCGGCATGCGCGGTGTGCAATTGTTTGGAGTCTGCAGCGGTGCGCAAAAACTCCCACAAACCGGCAGATTGGGTACCCGCAGAGCCCAAGGCATGTTGCATTTGGGTGGCGTTGAGCCCCAGCAAATGCCCTACCGCCGCAGCAGCGGCCAAGGTGCCGGCCGTGCCCGTGGTGTGAAACACCTTGTAATGCGAGCGCCCTAAAAACTCACCCACCCGAATGCCCACTTCGTAGCCCACAACAGCCGCGGTGATGAGCTGTGCACCTGTGGCACCCAAAGCCTGCGCCACCGCCAACACAGGCGGGAACACCACGGTGGCGGGGTGAAACACCGAGCCGTTGTGCACATCGTCTTGCTCCGCCACATGCGAGGCGGCGGCATTGGCCATGGCGGCCCAATAGGGACTGCTGGTGCTGCGGTTGGTGAACACCTCGCTCGGTCCCGATGCGGGGCCCATGCTCAAAGCGAACTTTGTCAAGGTTTCCACAGGGCGCGAGCCGTGACCGGCGATGGCAGAACCAAACCAGTCGACCCACAGGTCTTCGGTTTTGCGCAACACATGCTCAGGAATGTCCGCCGTTTTCAAATTCGCGGCAAAGGCAGCCAGTGTGGCGGTAGCGCTGGTGGTGGCGCTGTTCGAAAAAGCATTCATCGTTGAACTCCCAGTTCTTTCAAAATCGCGTCGGTGTGCTCGCCCACTTGGGGAATGGCATCCATACGGTAGTCAAAGGCGCTTTGCTTGCCCGGTGGCAACAAGGCGGGCAAGTCGCCCGCAGGCGAGCCCACCGAGGTCCAGCGCTCACGCGCCTTGAGTTGTGGATGGGCCCACACCTCGGCCATGGTGTTCATGCGGGCATTGGCAATTTGCGCCACATCCAAGCGCTCAATCACTTGTGCAGCCGTCAAGGCGGCAAAGGTGTCGAGGATGATTTTTTCTAAATCGCTGCGGTTGGCGTTGCGACGGGCGTTGCTGTCAAAGCGTGCATCAGTGGCCAGCGCAGGTTGCTGCAACACATGTTGGCAAAACTGCACCCACTCGCGCTCGTTTTGCAACCCCAGCATGACCGTGCCGCCATCGCCTGCCGCGAAAGGGCCATAGGGATAAATGGTGGCGTGCGCAGCGGCACTGCGGGGCGGAGGTGAGGCGTTGTCCATGGCGTAGTACATGGGGTAACCCATCCACTCGCCCAAGGCTTCGAGCATGGACACATCGATGTGTGACCCCTCGCCGGTTTTGTCGCGCTGAATCAGCGCCGACAAAATGTTGGTGTAGGCGTACATACCGGCGGCAATGTCGGCAATCGAGTTGCCACTTTTGCTGGGATGCTCCGGTGTGCCGGTGATGCTCAAGAAACCCGCTTCGCTTTGAATGAGCAAGTCGTAGGCCTTTTTATCGCGGTAAGGACCATCGTTGCCATAGCCCGAGATGTCACACACGATGAGGCGCGGATGCTCAGCGCGCAAGGTGGCAGCGTCTAAGCCCATGCGACCGGTGGCACCAGGTGCGAGGTTTTGCACCAGCACATCGGCTTTGGCAATGAGTTGCTTGAGCACAGCCAAGTCTTGCGGATCTTTGAGGTCCAGCGCCAAGCTTTCTTTGGAGCGGTTCACCCACACAAAGTGCGAGGACTGGCCCTTGGCGCGTTGGTCATAAGCCCGCGCAAAGTCGCCCGCACCGGGGCGTTCGACCTTGATGACGCGCGCGCCCAAATCGGCCAACTGGCGTGTGCAAAACGGGGCGGCAATAGCGTGCTCCAACGACACCACGGTGATGTGGTCGAGCGGCCGAACGTGTGGCGTGGTCATCGGGGCGCCTTAGAAAGAACGTGGCAAGCCTAGCAAGTGCTCGGCCACATAGGAATAAATCATATTGGTCGAAACCGGCGCCACTTGGTACAGACGGGTCTCGCGGAATTTGCGCTCAATGTCGTACTCACACGCAAAGCCAAAACCACCGTGGGTTTGCAGACACACGTTGGCGGCTTCCCAGCTGGCCTTGGCCGCGAGGTACTTGGCCATATTGGCTTCGGCGCCCGCGTTTTGCATGGCGTCGATTTTTTCGCAGGCTTTCCAGCGCATCAGGTTGGCCGCTTCGAGTTCGATGAAGGCATCGGCAATCGGGAACTGCACGCCTTGGTTCTGGCCGATCGGGCGGCCGAACACCACGCGTTCGCTGGCGTACTTGCGGGCCCGGTCGATGAACCAGTAGCCATCGCCAATGCATTCGGCAGCGATCAAGGTGCGCTCGGCGTTCAGGCCGTCGAGCAAGGTCTTGAAGCCCTTGCCTTCTTCGCCCAGCAGCGCGTCTTCGGGAATTTCGAGGTTGTCGAAAAACAGCTCGTTGGTCTCGTGGTTGACCATGTTCAGGATGGGGCGCACGGTCAGGCCGCTGCCAATCGCCGTCTTGAGATCAATCAAGAAACAAGACAAACCATCGGAACGCTTTTTCACCTGATCGACCGGCGTGGTGCGGGCCAAGAGGATCATCAAATCGCTGTGCTGAATGCGCGAGATCCAGACCTTCTGGCCGTTGATGACCCAACGGCCATCTTTTCGAACGGCGCTGGTCTTGAGCTTGGTGGTGTCGCTGCCGGTAGTCGGCTCGGTCACGCCCATGGACTGGATGCGCAGCTCACCGGTGGCGATCTTGGGCAAGAACTTGTCTTTCTGTGCTTGTGAGCCGCTGCGCACGATGGCGTTCATCACATACATCTGACCGTGGCAAGCACCCGAGTTGCCACCCGAGCGGTTGATCTCTTCCATGATGACCGAGGCCTCGGCCATCGACAAACCCGAGCCACCGTATTCCTGCGGAATCAAGGCAGCCATCCAGCCCGCCTTGGTAAGCGCGTCGACAAACTCTTCGGGGTAAGCGCGCTTCTCGTCGACCTTGCGGTGATATTCGTCAGGGAACTGGGCGCAGAGGTCGCGCACGGCGTCGCGGATGTCTTGGTATTGGTCGGGGGTATGCATCTGGGTGGTCTTCTTTTGATTCAGTGAAATGGTCAGCCGAGCTCGGCGGTGGCTTGCATGGTCAGCCAGCCTTCGTGGTCTTGCGCCCACAGGCGCACGTGTGCGCCGTCGGCTTGCGGTTGGCCATTGACGCGCAAGATTCGTTGGTCGCTGCACTCGAAGGTGGGACGCAGCGCTTTGAATTCAAAGCGCTTGACTGGTCGATCGGTGTGGCGACGCACGAGGTCGACTAATAAGGTCGCAATCAAGGGGCCGTGCACGATGAGGCCGGGGTAGCCCTCGACATCGGTCACGTATTTGCGGTCGTAGTGAATGCGGTGGCCGTTGAAGGTGAGCGCGGAGTAACGAAACAGCAGCACGTCATCGGGCGTCACATCGCGTTGCCACAGCTCACCCGTGGGGGCTACCTGCTCTGCCACGCTGGATGCGGGCGTGGGTGCTGGCACAGGGTCGCCGGGTTGGGCTGCGGGGCGATAGACGATGTCGTGCTCTTCGGTTAAACAGAGGCCTTGGGCGTTGTGCACCTCGTGCTTGACGAGCACAAACAACAAATCGCCCGTGCGACCCGATTTGTGTGTGACCGATTCGATGGTGGACACGCGCTTGACGGTATCCCCTACTTTGAGCGGCGCATGCCACTGCAAACGCCCGCCCGCCCACATGCGACGCGGCAGCGGCACAGGCGGCAAAAAGCCACCGCGCTTGGCGTGGCCGTCGGGGCCGATTTCACTTTGGCGGTGATGGGGCAAGAAGAACAACCAATGCCACAGCGCGGGCAAAGGTGTGCCAGCGATGGGCAAGGGGTCATCACGATCCAGCGTGGCGCTCAGGGCACGCAAGGGTGCGGGCGTGATGAGGTCTTCTAGGGTTTCGCTGCGGCCTTGCCAGGTTTGCAAATGCGCCAGGGTTTGGGGGTCGAGGTGGGTGGTCATAGATCAATCAATCGAGGCGCCAGATTTTTTGACAATCTGCGCCCAACGCGCGATGTCGTCATTCAACAGAGCAGCAAACTGCTCTGACGTGGTGGGCGCTGCCATTTCCACGCCTTGTAGCTCGAGTTTGTCACGCAAATCTTTGGCCGCCAGCGCTTTGCCCATGCCGTCTTGCAATTTGGTCAACACCTCGGCAGGCACACCCGCAGGTGCAAATAAGCCAATCCACAAAGTGCCGCTGTAGCCAGGCACGGCTTCGGCCAAGGCAGGCACCTCGGGCAAGGCAGGTGAACGGCGTGGGCTGCTCACAGCCAAGGGCTTGAGCTTGCCCGCCTTGATGTGCGACAACGACGACGGCAAACTGGCAAACACCAGCGGCAGTTGGCCACCGAGCACATCGTTCAAGGCTGGGGCCACGCCTTTGTAGGGCACGTGCTGCAAATCGATGCCAGCCATGCTGTTGAGCATCTCACCCAACAAATGATTCAAAGTGCCGTTGCCCGCCGAGGCGTATTGGTAAAAACCGGGTTTGGCCTTGGCCATAGCGATCAGGTCTTTGATCGACTTGGCGGGAAAGTCGGGATGCGCCAACAACACATTGGGCACCGCACCAATCAAGGCCACGGGTTTGAAATCTTTGACGGGGTCAAAGCCTGGGTTTTTGTAGAGCGCAGGGTTGATGGCCTGGCTGCTGCTGATGGTCATCAACAAGGTGTAACCGTCTTTGGCCGACTTGGCAGCGAACTGGGTGCCGATGTTGCCGCCCGCGCCGGGACGATTTTCCACCGCCACAGGAGAGCCCAACACCTCGGAGAGTTTTTGGCTCACCACACGACCCACGATGTCGTTGGTGCCACCGGCGGTTTGGGGCACGATCATCAAAATCGGGCGACTCGGATACGCTGCTTGGGCCATCGCCGCGCCCACAGCCACACACAGGCTGACGCCAGACAGTGCGCGCAGCACCCAACGGCGTGGCGCCGAGAGGGAATGAATCATGCAGACCTCCAAAACAAGTGGGCGGATGTTCGACCGATTAGGGGCTGAATGCAATCGGTAATTTTCAGACCCAGCCTTTTGTTTTTTCGAAGGCTGGTATTTGGGATTTAAGATCACGCCATGCATTTTGACCTCAATGACCTGCGCCTGTTTGTGCTCGCCGCTGACGAAGGTAGCCTGACCAAAGCTGCCGCCAAACACCATCTGTCACTGGCCGCTGCAAGTGCGCGCATCAAAGCCCTGGAAGCCCAAACCGATTTACCCCTGCTGTATCGGGAAGCACGCGGTGTACGCCTGTCGCCACCGGGGCAAGCGTTTTTACACCATGCCCGTTTGATGCTTCATCAAGCCGAGCTGCTGCGCAGCGACTTGCACGAATATGGTGGGGGGCTACGCGGTCGTCTCAGGATCTATGCCAACACCACAGCGGTGACCGATTTTTTGCCTGAAATCTTGCCGCGTTTTTTATCTGACAACCCCAAAATCAACATCGACCTTCAGGAAAAACCGAACGCTGAAATTGCCAAAGCCGTGTTGGATGGCCGTGGCGACATTGGCATTGTTTCGGCCCCGATGAATGTTCTGGGCCTGCAAAGCACCTACTTCAGCACCGATCGTTTGGTGCTGGCTACCGCGCGCAAGCATCGGCTGGCCAAGCGAAAGCGCATCTCGTTCGCAGAAATTCTGGATGAAGACGCGGTCGGTATGCACCCCGACAGCACCTTGCAAACTTTCTTGAGCCAGGTGACCGAGCGCTTGGGTAAGCCGCAAAAATTACGGATTCAACTCGCGAGTTTCGATGCCATGTGCCGCATGATTGGCGCAGGTGTGGGCGTGGGCATCGTGCCCGAGTCAGCCGCCAAACGTAACCAGGTCAGCATGAATTTGGCCTTGATTGAGCTGACCGAACCGTGGAGCGTGCGCGAGCGCTACATCCTGACCCGTGAACAAGCGATCCTGCCCAGCTATGCCCAAGCCCTGATCGCGCAACTGTGCGCCCACTACGCCTCCAGTGGCGCGCCTCATGACTCAAACCGCAAGAGCGGCACTCAAACGCGCGGCGCAATCAAAGCCTGAAGCACATCGGCCGCCATGTGTTGCGACAAAAAGTCGGCCAGTCCCTCAAACACCGTGTCCAACGTGGGTGCATCAAAACCAAACAAGGCGCGCAACACCGTCGGGTCTTCAAACAAGCCGTGCAGATACACACCCAACACGTTGCCTGCATCGTTTTGCCAGGCCAAGCCGGGAATCACCTCATGCAGCACCGCGCCTGCCGCCACCATGGCAGGGTGCGCCTGGGTTTGGCCATGGTGAATTTCGTAACCACGTGCGAGCACTCCTGACAACGCCGCCCACGGGCCACGCACCTGAGAGAACTGCGCCTGTGTGTGCAACACGGTTTTGTGTTTGGCAAATGCTGTGACCAAGGGCAACAAGCCCAGACCCGGCGCATTGCCATCGATGCCTTCGGTGTCGATCAGGGCCTCACCGAGCATTTGCAAGCCGCCGCAAATCCCCAGCACGGCACCACCTTGCTGGGCATGCGCCGCCACGGCGGCATCCAAGCCTTGGGCACGCAACCAAGCCAGATCGCCGCTGGTGTTTTTGGAACCCGGCAAGATCAGCCAATCGGTAGCGGCATTCAAACCCGCCAGATCTGCGGGGTGGCGCACCCACAATAGTCGCACCCCAGGCAGGTTGCGCAAAGGCTGAAACTCATCCAAATTGCTGATGCGCGGGTAGGCGATCACCGCCACCGTGCGCAGGGCCTGTACACCTTGCGCACCTTCGCCTGGCAAGGCGCCAGCAACACGAGAGCCAGCCAGGGTGTCATGGAACAAACCATCCTCTTCAGGCAACCCATGTTGCCACCACATGGGCAGCACCACGACCGTGGGCACGCCGGTGCGTGCTTGCAGCATCTCAGGCCCTGGGGCCAACAGCGCAGCATCCCCACGGAACTTGTTCAACACAAAACCGTCAATGCGTGCTTGATCTTCGGCTGGCAGCAAAGCCCAGGTGCCATACAGGTGGGCAAAGGCGCCGCCCCGGTCAATGTCAGTCACCAATAAGCAACGCGCATCGGCGTAGCGCGCCACACGCAGGTTGACGATGTCACTGTCCATGAGGTTGATCTCGGCGGGTGAGCCTGCGCCTTCAATCACCACCACGTCGTTTTCGGCACGCAGCGCATCCAACGCGGCAGCAATGTGGGGCCACACTTTGTCGCTGCGTTCGCGCCAGGGTGTGCGGCTGAGTTCGGCGCTCACCTCCCCTAACAGCACGACTTGGCTGCGCGTGTCGGCCTCGGGCTTGAGCAACACGGGATTCATGCGCACATCAGGCTCGGCCTTGGCGGCCAGTGCCTGAAAGTACTGCGCAGAGCCCACTTCACCCAAACCGTTGTGGGAAGCCACCACCCGGGCGTTGTTGCTCATGTTCTGCGCTTTGAACGGGGCCACCTTCAAGCCTTGGCGTGCATACCAGCGACACAGCGCCGTGGTGAGCCAGCTTTTGCCTGCGCCGCTCGACGTGCCAAGCACCATCACGCAACGCGCAGTCATGGCGAGACCTGGCTGTTAGGCAACTTGGGCACGGCCACCCACTGCCCCTCCAAGGCATGAATGGCGATGCGGTGTTCAAACACAGCCTCGACCGCACGGTGTGTGGCCGCATCGGTACACGCGCCTTGATGCACCACGCGCCCGGTTTGCATCACCACCATATCGTCGGCATGCAAGGCCATGCCAATTTCGTGCAACACGCTGATCACCGTGGTCTGTTGCGCAGTCAAACAGCGCACCTGCTCCAGCCAATCCACTTGGTGTGGCGGATCAAGGTTGGTCAAGGGCTCGTCCATCAACATCACCTGGGCCTGCACGGCCATGGCACGCGCCAGCAACACACGTTGACGCTCACCGCCAGACAGTTGCCCCAGCGCTCGCTCGCGCCAGTCCCAGGCTTGGGTGGCTTTCAATGCCGTTTCGACCACCGCATGATCATGGGCATTCGGCGCAGCCAACCAGTCTTGATGCGGCATGCGGCCGAGCATGACCACATCCCACACCCGCAAATCGTCCGAGGCCGCTTCGTTTTGCCCCAACCACGACAACTGTTGCGCACGCTGGCGGCGATCCATGGCCATCAACGCCTGATCAAACAAAAAGACACCACCTGTCGCAGGCAGCAAACCCGCCAAGGCTTTGAGCAGGGTAGATTTGCCTGCACCATTGGGGCCCACGATGCTGGTCCAGCGTCCCGCGCCAAACGCCACTTCGACGCCGTGCAAAATTTCTTGCCCAGCGAGCGACACATGCAGATCATGGGTGTGCAAAGCAGGCGTGCACGCACTCATGGCTTGGCTCCTGCCGTTTGGCTGCGGTACATGAGCCACAGCAAATAACCGCCACCCAACACCGCCGTCAAAACCCCCACAGGCATTTCTTGCGGCGCCAGCGCCATACGGGCCAACAAATCAGCGGCCAACAACAACACACCACCCATCAGCGCAGACAACACCACCAACGCCTTGTGCTTGGTGTTCACCAGCGAGCGCACCAAGTGCGGCGCAGCCAAGCCCACAAAAGCCACCAAACCCGTTTGCGCCACCGCCGTGCCCGTGGCCAATGCGAGCACGGCTACCAAGGCCACACGCACAGGCGCCAGCGGCAGACCCAGACTCAATGCTGTGGACTCGCCCAGACTCAGCGCATCCAGCACACGACTGAAAATAAATGCCAACACCAAGCACACCAGCAATACACCGAGCATCAAGACGCAGGAAGTCCAGCCGATGAAGCTGGTAGAGCCCAATAAAAAGCCTTGCATGCCTTGCAGCACATCTGGCCGCATGAGGGTGATGAGCGATGCCATCGCACCCAGCACCACGCCCACGATGACACCTGCCAGCAGCAAACGCAAGGTGTGCTGCACACCGCGCGCCAGCACCAGGGTGAGCAACACAGCGAGCACCGCGCCCACAAAAGCCGCACCCGTTAACCCTAAGCGCACCCACCATTCGGTAGCAAATGGATTGCCACCCAGCAAAGCCAACGCCACTGCCACGCCGAGTGAAGCCCCCGAGGCGCTGCCCAGCAAATACGGATCGGCCAAAGGGTTGCGAAACAGCCCCTGGGCGATTGCCCCGGCCAAACCGAGCAAAGCCCCCGCAGCACAAGCGCCCACGCTGCGCGGCAAACGGATATCCCACACAATTTGCCAAGCCACATCGTCGTGCCAAGCCTCGAGCCAGCTCTCGAACCCTGTGCTGCCCACGGCGCTGCCCAGCGCGATGCCCACCACGCACAGCAGCAACAAAGTTGCGGCCATCCATAAAGGGGAGCAACGCGCACCGTGAGAGGTCATGGCTTCACCTTCGGTGGATCGCTGGCTGTGTTTGCCTGGGCTGGATCTGTCAAGCACTGGGCCATCAAGCGTGCCGCCTCGGCCATGCGGGGGCCAGCACGCACCAACACATCCGATTCTTCCGATTTGAAATGGCACACACGCTGTGTGCGCATGGCACGCATGTTTTGCCAGCCGGGGCGTGTGCGCATGTCGGCCAAGTTGCTGTCGCCCACCATGATGAGGTCGGGCTGCGCACGCACCACAAACTCAGGATTGATTTTGGGAAAAGGCCCCATCGATGCAGGCAAGATATTGCGCGCGCCCAAACGCTGCAAGGTCTCACCAATGAAAGACGACTCACTGGCACCGTACGGCGCACGACTGACTTCGAAATACACGCGTTGGCCTTTGAACTGCGCCGGTATAGATTGCGCCGCGGCATTCACTGCCGCATCGATATGACGCCACACACGCTCGCTGTCTTGCACAGGCACATCCAAGGCCTGTGCCACGGTGTGCAACACGCGCTGCACATCGGCATGCGTGCGTGGCTCCAGGGCCAACACGGTCAGACCCAAGGCCTGCAAACGCTCTGCCCCACGGGCCGAGGTGGCCATGAGCACCAAGTCGGGCTTCAAAGCCACCACACTTTCGATGTTGGGGTCAATGCCGCCACCCATGCGGGGCAGCTTGGCGATGCTGTCTGGCCAATTGGAATAACGGTCCACACCCACCAACTTTTGGCACTGCCCGAGCGCGCACACGGTTTCTGTGAGCGATGGCAGCAAGCTGACGATGCGCTGCGGCGGTTTGCTGATGGTCACATCGACGTGACGGTCATCGCGCAGCACAAGGGCGTGGGTAACGCTGCTCGTGAAGCCAAGCAACAGGCAGCCGACCCACACGCGAAGGTGCACGACGCGATCACGCACAGGTGCTCTCCCATTGCTGAATGATGCGGTGCAGCTGCGCCACGCCATCGGTCAAGGCCGCAGGGCCTGGCTGCAAGATATCGGCCGATTTGATTTCAAACAACTGTTGATTGCGCACGGCGGGCACGTCTTGCCAGCCTGTGCGTGCGGCCACTTTTTCCGCGCGAAACTTCTTGCCGCACCACGAACCAATGATGATGTCGGGTGCACGCTCGATGATGGTTTGACTGTCAGCAATGATGCGGTCTTTGCCCATGGGCATTTGCGCGAGTTCGGGAAAACAATCGTCACCGCCCGCGATACTGATCAACTCAGACACCCAGCGAATCCCGCTGATGTGTGGCTCGTCCCATTCTTCAAAATACACCTTGGGGCGGCGTTTGAAGGTGGCTGCCATTTTTTGAATCGCATCCAAGTGCGCACGCATTTGCTGCAAGCGCTGCAACCCTTGCTCGGCTTGCCCGACCATGGCAGCGACTTGGTACAGCATGGCAAAAATTTCATCCACGCTGCGCTGGTTAAAGACCGTGACTTGCACGCCCGCACGGATAAGCAAGGCGGCAATGTCAGCCTGTAAATCGGAAAATCCAAACACGCAATCGGGTTGGAGCGCCAAGATTTTGTCGATCTTGGCGCTCAAGAACGCACTGACTTTGGGCTTCTCATCCCGCGCGCGGCGTGGGCGCACGGTGTAACCCGAGATGCCCACAATGCGCGCCTCCTCCCCCAGCAGGTACAGCCACTCTGTCGTTTCCTCGGTGAGGCAGACGATGCGTTGGGGTTTCATGGTGAGTAACAGTTGGTTGCTTAAAAATTGCGACGCGCAGAAATCAAAAACGCACGTCCAGGTTCCGGGTAGATGGAGCGCAAACTAGGGTTACAACGCGTGCGGTAATCGTAGTACTGTCGATCAAATAGGTTGGCAACTTGCCCAGACACCCACCATTCATCCACCTTCATGTTGTAGCGAATATTCGTTACACCATAACTCGGGATGGATTGCGCACAGGTGTTGGCTAAGTCGCCCGCGATTTTTTGATCTGACACCCACTGGGTCAGCAACATCAACTGCTGCGTATTGCTCATCTGATATGTCAGCTTAGCTGTGAGACTTTGCTGTGGCACCAACGGCATCGTTTTTCCTGCATAGTCTCCAGAGCGAAACACAGCCCTGCGCTCTGCCAATTGCAAGCCTCCAGCTAAGCTTCGACTGAATTGAGTTTTAGCCTCAAATTCAACGCCCTCCCGACGGGTGGGTGCAAAGTTCATGTTCGTCATGTAATCAGCACCCAAGCCAATTTCGTTGATCAGATCACTGCGATAGTAACGAACCGTCCAGTTGGAGGATTGTGTACGTTGGCGATATCCCAGCTCCGTATCGTGGGAGGTTTGCGGATTAAGCAAATTCAAGGTGTTGGGTGGACAAAGATAACTGCAGCTGTATTCATCTGATGTTGCCAAGCGGAAACTCGTACCCACGCGTGTGTAGATCTCCGAGCTACCAGTTACCCGCTTGGCAAGCCCTAATTCCCAACTGTTATTGCTCGCATCCAGTGATCCGATCGCATCACCTTTGGCTTGGCGATAAGACACGGTATGACGAGCCCCGCCATGGACTTTCAAGCCGACAGCAGTCCACTCCAACTCCTGACGCGCGTAAACAGCGTCAGAAGATTGGTCAATCTGCACATTGGATCCCCACCCTGTTCCCAGCAATAAATTATTCTGCGTCCAGCGCTGGGAATCGAGTCCGATCAGTAAACGGCCTTTGGCACCGAAAGCAGATGCATTCGTCCATCCTTTGAGGCCCGCACGTGTCGAACTGGTATCGCTGTTCGAGGTGTAATCGTCTGCAATGTAAAAACCTTTGGATTGCACCTGCCGATGATTCACATCAAGACCAACGCGCCAGTCACCCACGGACGCTTCACCGCTCAATAGCAAATTGGCTGTGTCGGTCTTGCCATGATCTTGGAGTTTGAAACTTTGATGAGGATTGGCTTGGAATTCGGCAACGCTCAGACCACCTGGCAAGCCACCTTGTTCGGACTGCATGCCAAACTGGATCGAGATGGCTTTGTCACCCTCACTCCAGTTGGCACGTGCGAGTGCATTGCGCTCTTGAACCTTGAAATTGTCGCGGTTGTTATCTGTGTTGTAGGCCGCGCCATAAATCTGATAACGCCAGTTATCAGAGACAGTACGCAATTCTGTACGGCCATCTCTCACTCCCATGCTTCCAATCGCCAGAGATGCACTCGCTCCAGGTTCGGACATACCGCGCCCCGTGACGATATTGATCATGCCAGCAGTAGCTCCATCGCCATGAACGACGGCTCCACTGCCGCGAACAATCTCAATCCGTTCAATGCTATCAATAGGGACCCAGCTGATGGATGCTCCGCTTGAATCACCCTCGTTCTGACGCACGCCATCCACCATGATCACCACATTGCTACCTGCGGTTTCGCCAAATCCGCGTAAATCCAGAACTGGGTTACGCCCACCCGTCGTGTCAAGACGCGTGACCACGCCACCCAGCCATCGAATGGCCTCGCTTGCAGTCGTCATGCCAGAAGCACGTATTTCCTCAGCAGTGATCACAGTAGCCCCCATAGGCAAAAGGGTCGGATCTTGTGGCATACGCGTTGCTGTGATCAGAGTTTCTGGCACCACACGCGCGTCGTATGACTGAGCCAACGCGGTCCCACACGCCAATGCCAACACAGAAAGCGCAGGCACAAAGCCACGCGCACGCAGACGGATCGATTTTTTCATGATTTAAAACCAACAGTGATGTGCTCTCACCGCCTTCCCCGACAGTGCTTGAGCGTTCAAGCAGTGCGTTTTCAGACGCACCGCCACCTTGTTGGCCGGTATCCGGGCTGA
>Ga0228701_1000711_pt1 | contig 25515 bp, 20 predicted proteins | sample McNCre117_Aug_MG_2_FD_178017 | JGI IMG/M metagenome (GOLD analysis project Ga0228701, IMG submission 178017) | Freshwater microbial communities from McNutts Creek, Athens, Georgia, United States - 11-17_Aug_MG | ecosystem: Environmental > Aquatic > Freshwater > Creek | place: USA: Georgia...
TGCGCCCTTGTAATTAACATTTGACTTTGCGTTTGGCACGGCATGATCAACATGCATGCGGTGCTCAAAAAACTGGCCAGCAGTTGCAAAGTACACACCGAGCAGATCAACTGAACCACCAGGTGCAATGAATTCAACCGTAGGAAGAATTCGAACTACATCTCCGCCGACTGTGACAGTGACTGACTTGAATGTTGCGTCCTTATCTACAACTGCATGGTGTCGTGCGGTGTAGACAGCCTTAGATTCAAACTCTTGCAAAGTTACAAACTTTAGGTTTGATCCCGGTGCAAGGCTGATCTCAAGATCTTCAGCTAAAACAGTGTCTGTTGTGTTTTCAACGATAACTGTTGCTAATGCATGATTTCCAAGAGTTATTCGAACTCGTGAGAACTCTGCGGTGTCCAAAGCGCCTGCAGAACGTCCCAAGAAGATTGGTTCTGCAACTTCAGTGTTAGCAGCGATAGCAAGGTGGGCAACTGATGTAGCCGCTCCCCTTACGCGCTCGATGATGACATCATCGGATGCAGCTAAAGACTCTAGATTTTCACGAGTAAAGGTGACGCCAGATGGCAAAGCACCCTTAGAAATAAGTGATTGGCGATCGGATTGAACCGCTGCACCATCATGTAAACCGCGAAGACGCTTGAGCGGTGTAAATCGCCACGCCTCTTCGCGCCCCGTTGGCGTTAAGTAATTAGTTGTTAAAACTGACATTAACCGACAGCACCTTCCATCTGAAGTTCGATAAGACGATTGAGCTCGAGCGCATACTCCATAGGAAGTTCACGAGCGATCGGTTCAATAAATCCACGAACAATCATGGCCATTGCTTCATCTTCATTGAGTCCGCGTGACATGAGGTAGAACAACTGATCATCACTGACCTTTGAAACAGTTGCCTCATGTCCCATCGAGACATCATCTTCGCGAATATCGACATACGGATATGTATCAGAACGAGAGATCGTGTCTACCAATAATGCATCACACTTAACTGTGCTTGCAGAGTGGTGCGCACCTTCTTGAACCTGCACAAGCCCACGATATGAAGTACGACCTCCACCGCGTGCTACTGATTTAGAGATAACAGATGAAGATGTGTAAGGAGCAGCGTGAACCATCTTTGCTCCAGAATCTTGGTGTTGACCCTCGCCAGCAAATGCAAGTGACAATGTTTCGCCCTTTGCGTGTGGTCCCATCAAGAAAATTGCTGGGTACTTCATGGTTACCTTTGAACCGATATTTCCATCGACCCACTCCATGGTTGCACCCTCTGCGCATGTTGCACGCTTAGTTACCAAGTTGTACACATTGTTCGACCAGTTTTGAATCGTGGTGTAACGAACTCGTGCACCCTTCTTCACAATAATTTCTACAACAGCTGAGTGAAGCGAATCTGACTTGTAAATTGGTGCAGTACATCCTTCAACGTAGTGAATGTATGAATCTTCGTCAGCAATAATCAATGTGCGTTCGAACTGACCCATGTTTTCAGTGTTGATGCGGAAGTACGCCTGCAATGGAATATCAACATGTACGCCCTTTGGAACATAAATAAATGAACCGCCAGACCAAACCGCTGTGTTAAGCGCCGCGAACTTGTTATCTCCAACTGGGATAACGGTTCCGAAGTACTCCTTGAACAGCTCAGGATGTTGCTTCAGTGCGCTATCTGTATCAAGGAAAATCACGCCTTGAGCTTCGAGGTCCTCTCGAATTGAGTGATAAACAACCTCTGATTCATACTGAGCAGCAACACCTGACACAAGACGCTGCTTTTCCGCTTCTGGAATACCTAAACGATCGTAAGTGTTCTTAATTTCATCTGGCAGGTCATCCCATGTTGTTGCCTGCTTTTCAGTTGAGCGCACGAAGTACTTAATCGTGTCAAAGAAAATTCCTGAAAGATCAGAACCCCAATTTGGCATTGGCTTCTTGTCAAACAGTGAAAGGCCCTTAAGGCGTAGATCAAGCATCCACTGTGGTTCAGATTTCTTTGAAGAGATGTCGCGGACGACATCTTCATTGAGACCACGCTTAGCGTTATCGCCAATCGTGCTTTTATCTGACCAACCGTATTCGTAGTTGCCTAGTCCATCGAGCTCTGGATGTGCTGTTGTCATGCACGTACCTTTCGAGTTGTTGTTTGATTTTTTGGAATAAATGTTGTGCACACGCCATCACCGTGTGCGATGGTTGCTAATCGTTGAACGTGAGTACCCAAAAGCTTTGAAAGCGCTTCCGTTTCTGCTTCACACAGTTGGGGAAACTCAGCTGCAACGTGTGCAATAGGACAATGGTGTTGGCACAGCTCTTGTCCCATTGGCTTTTCATGAACACTTGCTGCATAGCCCTGATCGGTAAGAAAGGCTGCGAGCGCATCTACTTTGTGCGAACGCTTTGCAATTGCAACGGTGGCTTTGCGTTCAATGTCATCTGCGCGAGATTGAGCAAATGCGTTTACTAAATGCTCGCCAGATTGCGCCGACATAAATTTAAGAGCAGCAACCGCCAAGTCATCGTAAGAGTGCTCAAACTTTTCGCGCCCCTGATCTGACATGACAAAAACTTTGGATGGTCTGCCACGACCACGAATAGATGATGCACGTGGATCGCGAGCTTCCAAGACTCCCTCATTGACCAAGAGATCTAGGTGGCGACGAATTCCCGCAGGGGTAAGACCTAAGCGCTCCCCCAGAACCGCAGCGGTTGATGGACCGTTTTCTAGAATTGAGCGGGCGACCAGATCCCTGGTGCGGGCATCATCGCCTGCTGGGTTGGCTCCTGTCATTTTCACAACAGTATTGTGTCGTAATTCGACACGTTCAGCCACTCGGAAGCCCCGCAGGCATCATGGGTCATAGGCTTATGCCATGTCCCGAACTGTGCGCCTTGCTCATCGGGCCCTTGTGCCAGCCTCCGGACTTCTCCTCTTTCTACAGGCAGCCTTAGTCGTTACTGGTGGTGCTGTTCGTTTAACAGGTTCAGGATTGGGATGTCCAACCTGGCCCGAGTGCACGCCTGGTTCATACACCCCCGTCCCCCATCAAGCCGAGGGGCAGCTGCACGCATGGATTGAGTTTGGAAATCGCTTACTGACATTTGTATTGGTCTTTGCATCAATAGCGGTCTTGGTGGCGGTACTCCGTGCGGGCCGAAAAGATCTACGTGGCTTAGCTGTAGGTCAGTTCTTAGGAATCTTTGGTCAGGGCGTTTTAGGTGGCATCACCGTTCTAACAAATTTGAATCCGATTCCGGTAGCAGGTCACTTGTTGCTCTCCATCATTTTGATCGCGGGTGCAACATCACTTCACTCAAGAAGACGAACTCCAATTACCTTTGTTAAAGCATCATCATTAACATCGAAGATCTCTATTACTCACATCGTTACCTCTTTTATTGTCATCATTCTTGGAACTTTGGTTACCGGTTCAGGGCCTCACGCCGGCGATGAACAAGCACAACGATTTGGTTTTGATATTCGAACAGTTGCTTGGATTCATGCCGATGCAGTGATCTTCTTGCTCGGAATCACAGTTGCCTTTTATGTTGCACAAGGAACCTCTGAACAAACAAAAAGAGCGCTCAAGGTTTTTGCCGTCATTGCACTTGCTCAAGGCGCTATTGGTTATATCCAATACTTCACTGGAATTCCCGAAGTTTTAGTCGCCGCACACTTATTAGGAGCAACCTTGGTTTGGATCGCATCGTGGCGCATCCGCCTGTCAGTTATCACAAAGAATGGATAAAGAATGAGTGCACTCACCGGATGGACAGAGCTAGATGATCGCGCAATTGCATATGCACGTGCATTAGCTGCAGATGCTGTGCAAAAGGTTGGCAATGGTCATCCAGGAACTGCGATGTCCCTTGCGCCTGTTGCATACACACTTTTCCAGCGCCATTTAGTGCACGATCCATCAGACCCACAGTGGTTGGGTCGCGATCGATTTATTCTTTCCTGTGGTCACTCATCTTTAACACTGTACATTCAACTTTTCTTAAGTGGCTATGGCTTGGAGATGAAGGATCTTGAAAGCTTTAGAACATGGGGATCTTTAACTCCAGGCCACCCTGAGTACGGCCACACGGCTGGAGTTGAAATGACTACTGGTCCTTTGGGACAAGGAGTTGCCACAGCGGTTGGCATGGCAATGGCTGCTCGCTATGAGCGCGGATTGCTGGATCCTGATGCACCAGCCAATACATCTTTATTTGATCACTCCATCTGGGTCATTTGTTCAGATGGCGATTTGCAAGAAGGCGTAAGTGCTGAAGCACATTCTCTTGCGGGAACACAAGAACTTGGCAATCTCAACATAATTTATGATGACAATCGAATTTCTATCGAGGGCGATACTCACAACGCCTTTACTGAAGATGTATCTGCTCGTTATCGCGCATATGGATGGCATGTAATTGAAGTTGCTGCTGCAAAGGATGGAAACGTCGATCTAGTTGCACTAGATGCAGCGATGACTGCTGCAAAGAAAGAAACCGCCAAGCCAACCTTAATTCGTATGAAGTCGGTCATTGCATGGCCTGCACCTAAGGCACAGGGAACGGCCGCTTCTCATGGATCAGCATTGGGCGAGGATGAAATCAAAGCGACAAAGGTTGCTCTTGGTCTAAACCCAGATGAAAACTTTGCAATGCCTGCAGAAGTTTTAGCACATGCGCGCTTGGTTAAAGAGCGCGGTGCTCAAGCGCGCAAGACATGGGATTCACAATTTGAAGGTTGGAAAGCTGTTAATGCCGATAAGGCAGCGCTGTTAGAAAGATTACAAAGTAAGTCATTGCCTGCAGGTTGGGATTCAGATATTCCGGTATTTGCTCCAGGTAAAGATGTTGCAACTCGCGCAGCATCAGGTGAAGTTATTAATGCGATCGCAGCAAAGTTGCCAGAATTTTGGGGCGGTTCTGCAGATTTAGCTGGATCAAATAATACAAGTATCAAAGGTGGTGGTTCATTCCTGCCAGCATCCTCAGCGATTAATGGCGCAAACCCATACGGGCGAATTATTCACTTTGGTATTCGTGAACATGCAATGGGATCTATTCTTAATGGAATCACTTTGCATGGTTTAACACGTTCCTTTGGTGGAACTTTCGCCGTATTTAGCGATTACATGCGCCCTGCTGTACGCCTTGCCGCATTGATGAATATCGGTTCAATCTATGTATGGACGCATGATTCGATCGGTGTTGGAGAAGATGGCCCAACTCACCAGCCAATTGAACATTTTGCCGCTTTGCGAGCAATTCCAGGATTAGATGTTGTACGTCCCGGAGATGCCAATGAAGTTGCTGAAGCATGGAAGACAATAATTCGACGCGGCAAAGCAACTGGAATTTTATTGTCACGCCAAAACCTTCCAGTGTTTGATCGAACAATCTGTGCGCCGGCATCAGGCACTGCAAAGGGTGCGTATGTACTTAAGGATGCAGATAATCCTAAGGCGATCTTGATCGCAACTGGTTCTGAAGTTTCTTTAGCAATAGAGGCTCAAACTGCACTTGCCGCAGAGGGAATTAATGTCCGAGTAGTAAGTGCGCCATGTCTTGAATGGTTCGCAGAACAAGATCAGGCATACAAGGATTCCGTCTTGTCCCCTGGTGTTATAAAGGTCAGCATCGAAGTGGGAATTGCCCAAGGATGGCGCGAACTGATCGGTGATTCAGGTGTAGCTATTTCATTGGAACATTACGGCGCATCTGCTGATGCAAAGAAGCTGTTTAAGGAGTTTGGCTTCTCAGTTGACAATGTCGTTGCACAAGTAAAGAGGGCAATTTGATGAGCGCTCAGCAAGTTTTAGATGCTGGAACTTCAATCTGGCTTGATGATCTTTCGCGAGCAAAGATAACTGGTGCAGATTCTCATTCACTTCCTTCGCGAATCGCAACTAGCGGAGTTGTAGGAGTAACTACTAACCCCAGCATCTTTAGCGCCGCAATCAGTGGTGCCGCCGAATACAGCGCAGACATCGCCCAGATGAAAGGCGCCAGCGTTGATGAAGTTGTTAAGAAGTTAACGACAGATGATGTTCGCCAAGCTTGTGATCTCTTCACTCAGATTTATACCAGCAGTAAAGGTGTGGATGGCCGTGTAAGCATCGAGGTCGATCCTCGTCTGGCCCATGACACTGCTGGAACAATTGCTGCAGGCAAAGAGCTGTGGGCCATAATCGATCGCCCAAATGTGATGATTAAAGTTCCTGCAACAATTGAAGGCTTGCCAGCTATTACAGAGTTAATTGCCGCGGGAATTAGCGTGAATGTAACCCTGATCTTTTCGGTAAAGCGCTACGGACAGGTAATTGATGCATATATGCAAGGAATTGAACGTTGCGAAAATCCATCTTCGGTGCACTCTGTCGCATCATTCTTTATTAGTCGCATCGATTCATCAGTAGATGCACTACTGAAGAAAGATGGTTCCGCGGAAGCAAATGCGCTCTTGGGAAAGGCCGCTATCGCTAATGCTCATCTTGCCTATCAATTATTTGAAGAGAAGTTTTCAACACCTCGATGGGAAGCATTATCGGCAAAGGGTGCAAACAAGCAGCGTCCATTGTGGGCATCTACCGGTGTGAAAGATCCTGCCTACCCCGACACTCAATATGTTGTCGAGTTGATCGCGCCAGAAACTGTAAACACAATGCCTCAGTCAACGCTTGATGCTTTGATCGATCATGGTGAGGTACGCGGCAACACAATTGCAGGTAAGTATCCAGAGGCTGTTGAGGTGTTGAAGGGCCTATCTGCCGTTGGAATTTCCTTGGATCAAATCACCACAGAGCTTGAAGTCGATGGTGTTAAAAAGTTTGCACAGGCATGGGATGAACTACTAGAGAATGTAAAGGCTGCACAACAATCATGATTTCACTAAAAGGTAACGCTCTTTCAAAAATCGATCGAACGTCGTCACAATACGAAGCACTACAGACTTTCCATGAGCGTTTGAAGTCAAAGGACTCAACGATTTGGGGTCCTGAAGCACAAGCAGAGGCTGCAATTCGTCTCAATTGGATCGATCTTCCAGAAAGCTCTCGAGATTTGTTGCCACAGTTAGATGCCCTTGCAGCAAAGCACCGCGATAAGAGCAATGTAATTTTGTGTGGAATGGGTGGGTCATCACTTGGACCTGAAGTTATTGCGCAGACCTTTGGAAAAAGTTTATTTGTTCTAGATTCAACCGATCCTGATTATGTTGCCCATGCTTTGAAAATTGATTTAGCTAAGAGCGTAGTTGTCGTTAGCTCCAAATCTGGATCAACTATCGAGACCGCATCACAACGCGCTCTATTTGAAGGTGCATTCAAGGATGCTGGCTTAAATCCAAAAGATCACATGGTCTTTGTTACAGATCCAGGTTCGCCACTTGATAAGCAGGTTCGTGAGGGTGGGTTTACAGTTGTTAATGCGGACCCAAATGTTGGCGGACGTTTCAGCGTCTTGAGCCCCTTTGGATTAGTCCCAGCAGCATTAATTGGTGTTGATGTTTCAGTTTTGCTTGATAACGCCAGTGATACCAAGAAAGCATTCTTTGCTGACGCTCAACAAATGTGTGACATCGCTTATTTGTTAGCGCATGTATCGGGACAATATGTTGCTTACACTGATGAAGCATCTGGCATGCCAGGCTTAAGTGATTGGATTGAACAGTTAGTTGCTGAATCGACAGGAAAAAATCAGGTTGGTCGACTTCCAGTTGTGGCTGAAAACTCTCACAATGGTCGAGAAGGTCAAGCCTTCACCATCGCTTTTGCAGGAAACGCTGATTTAGTAGTTGAAGGCGACCTAGCTTCACAGTTCATAGTGTGGGAATGGGTAACAGCCCTAGTTGGTGCGGCGCTTGCAATTGATCCATTCAATCAACCAAATGTTACTGAGGCAAAAGAACAGACCTCTGCCCTATTGAATGAATGGAAGGGCGTGCTGCCTTCATTTATCGGTGATGTAAATGATGGTGTTGTGGAAATTTTTGGCACAGGAAAGAATGTGACTGATGCTATTACGCAATTAATTTCTCAAATTCCAGAGGATGGTTACATCGCAGTCATGGCCTACCTGGATCGCAAAGATGATGCCAAGGTTGCAGAACTTCGCGCGATTCTTGCAGATAAATCAGGTCGTCCAGTTACCTTTGGTTGGGGGCCACGATTCCTTCACTCAACCGGACAGTTCCACAAAGGTGGACAACAAAATGGTGTCTTCCTTCAAATTACTGGAGATGTACAAAAGGACATCCCAATTCCAGGACAGAGCTACGGATTTAAAACCCTGGTTGCAGCGCAAGCGCTTGGCGATGGAAAAGCGCTGGCATCAAGAAAATACCCATTACTTCGATTCAATCTTAAGAATCGTGCAGTGGGTATCTCTGAATTACTGGATGCTGCTAAATCTTTGTAAGAGTTACTCTTCGTCTTCTCCACGGAGTTTACGAAGCGCCTCTTCTAGAAGTTTTTCACCTTCAGCATCTGTGCGACGTTCTTTTACATATGCAAGGTGGGTTTTGTAGGGAACATTTACTTCTGGGCTAGGTGGATTGTTGCGATCTCGTCCTGCTGGGTAACCACACTTTGGGCAATCCCATTCAGCTGGAATAACAACAGTTTCTTCGACTGCAAATGATGGACGCACTTCATGACCATTTGCGCACCAGTAAGAAACATATGCACGAGCGATCGAATCGCCGCGCTCTGCCTCGCCCATTGGTCCGGCGCCGACTCGGCTTCCGCGAATTGCACTTGCCATTATTTACTCCCAGTTAAATGCTTGATTAAAAATTAATTTATTTACTTAAGCAACAAAGAAAGAGCAACAACAAGTGCAAACCACAAGCCGCCAACGACGATTGTGATTCGATCAAGGTTGCGCTCTACAACAGATGAACCGCCGTAGTTTGAAGAGATGCCGCCTCCGAATAGATCGGACATACCGCTTCCCTTGCCCTTGTGAAGAAGTACCAAAAGGATCATGAGAACGCTGGTAATAATCAGCGCGATTGAGAGAGCTAGTTTCACTTTTCTTAAACTCCTAGTTCGTAGAGGGTAAGGATACCCGCCCCATAGGGGTAATGCTTACTCCGTCACCGCGTGGAACTTGGCGATCTTGGCCAATTCCTCTGGATCTAGGCTCGCTCCACCGATTAAAGCGCCATCTACATCTGGCTTCTTCATGATTTCCACGATATTTGATGACTTCACAGATCCGCCGTACAGGATTCGCATATTGGATGCGATCTCCGGTGAGCCGATATTTTCAACCTCTTCGCGGATAGCTGCGCAAACTTCTTGAGCATCTTCTGGTGTTGCGGTCTTTCCAGTACCGATCGCCCACACTGGTTCGTATGCGATAACAATCTTCTTAAGCTCTGGCTTTGTGAAACCTTCTAGACCTGCGCGAACTTGGCGAATCACATGACTTACATGTGTTCCAGCTTCACGAATCGCAAGCTCTTCACCAACACAGAAGATTGGAGTTAACTCGTTCGCAAGCGCAGCTTTAATCTTTCGATTGATCAACGCATCTGATTCCTGATGAATTGCACGACGCTCTGAGTGACCGACAACCACATATGTGCAACCAAGCTTTGCAAGCATAGAACCTGAGATATCTCCAGTAAATGCACCACTTGCTTCTGGTGAGAGATCCTGCGCTCCATATTGAAGGCGCAGGCGATCTCCATCAACCAAGGTTTGGATTGAACGTATATCTGTAAATGGAGGAATGACAGCAACATCGACCGCGTCGTAATCCTTGTCATCTAATCCGTAAACCAACTTCTGAGCAACTGCAATCGCCTCAAGGTGATTGAGGTTCATCTTCCAGTTTCCTGCCATTAATGGTTTACGCATTATGAGCTCCTTAATTGACTTCGTTTAGATTAATTCAAGTGCCTTTAGGCCTGGAAGTTCCTTGCCCTCTAGATATTCAAGTGATGCTCCTCCGCCAGTTGAGATGTACCCAAACTGTGAATCGGCAAAACCAAGTGCTCGAACAGCTGCGGCAGAGTCTCCGCCTCCAACAACTGAAATTCCTGAAACTTCAGTAAGTGCTTGCGCAACTACCTTTGTTCCAGCTGCAAAGTTAGGGAATTCAAATACCCCCATTGGTCCGTTCCAAAATACTGTTTTGCACTTAGCAATCTCTGCGGCAAATGCTGCTGCAGAAACTGGCCCGATATCAAGACCCATTTGATCTGCAGGAATTGCATCAGCTGAAACCAAGGTTGGTGTTGCATCAGCCGCAAATGCGGGTGCAACAACAATGTCAGTTGGAAGTAGAAGCTTTACGCCATTCTTTTCAGCTGTAGCGATTAGACCCTTCACAACATCGAGCATCTCTGCTTCGACTAGTGAAGTTCCGATCTCTTTGCCTTGCGCTTTAAGGAATGTGAACACCATTCCTCCACCAATAGCTAGCACATCAACCTTGCCCAATAAATTTTCAATCACGCCAAGTTTGTCTGAAACCTTTGCGCCACCCAGCACAACACCGTAAGGACGCTCTGGATTTTGAATTAGCTTCTTCAATACCTCGACCTCTGCAGCAACCAATTTTCCAGCTGCATGTGGAAGTAACTTAGGTAGATCAAAAACAGAGGCATGCTTACGGTGAACTGCACCAAAGCCATCTCCAACATAGAAATCAGCAAGCTTGGCTAGATCTGCAGCAAATGCTGCACGCTCTGACTCTTCCTTACTGGTCTCTGCTGCGCTGAAACGAATATTTTCCAGAAGAAGAATTTCGCCAGCCTTTAGTGATTCTGCAGTTGCTGTAACTGCTGCACCAGTTACCTCACCAGTGAACTTAACCTCGCGACCAAGTAGTTCAGCTAAACGCTTTGCCACTGGTGCAAGTGAAAGTTCAGGCTTTGCCTCACCCTTTGGGCGACCAAGGTGCGCAGCAATAACTAGTGATGCGCCCTTTTCAAGAAGGGTTTGAATAGTAGGAAGCGAGGCTTTGATACGTCCGTCATCCTTAATGACTCCCTCTTTCAAGGGAACATTAAGATCGCAACGAAGAAAGACTCGCTTTCCTGCTACATCAATTGTTGAAAGATCTGGCATTACAGAGTTTTACCAACGTAATCGATCAAGTCAACGAGGCGGTTTGAGTAACCCCATTCGTTGTCATACCAACCAACGATCTTGACCTGGTTACCAATTACCTTGGTAAGACCTGCGTCGAAGATACATGATGATGGATCGGTCACGATGTCTGAAGAAACGATTGGATCTTCAGTGTATGAAAGGAATCCCTTAAGTGGACCATTTGCTGCAGCCTTCATCGCAGCGTTGATCTCAGCAGCTGTTGCTTCCTTTGCTAGCTCAACAGTTAGATCTGTTGCAGATCCTGTTGGAACTGGTACGCGCATTGCGTATCCATCTAGCTTGCCCTTGAGCTCCGGAAGAACTAGTGAAATCGCCTTAGCTGCACCTGTTGATGTAGGAATCATGTTTGTAGCTGCTGCGCGAGCGCGGCGTAGATCCTTGTGTGGGAAGTCAAGAATTACCTGGTCATTTGTGTAAGCGTGAATAGTTGTCATCAAGCCCTTAACAATTCCCCAGTTATCCTGAAGTACCTTTGCCATTGGAGCAAGGCAGTTAGTTGTACATGAAGCGTTAGAGATGATGTTGTGCTTTGCAGCATCGTAAGAGGTGTGGTTTACACCCATAACAATGGTGATGTCCTCATCAGTTGCTGGAGCAGAGATGATTACCTTCTTTGCACCCGCTGTGATGTGCTTCTGAGCATCTGCAGCCTTGGTGAAGATACCTGTTGATTCAACAACAACATCTGCCTTAACTGATGCCCAAGGAAGGTTTGCAGGATCGCGCTCTGAGAAAACCTTGATCGTCTTTCCGCCAACGGTGATTGAATCATCTGTGAATGTAACTTCAAGACCTAGGCGACCCAAGATTGAGTCGTACTTCAATAGGTGAGCAAGAGTCTCATTGGGAGTTAGGTCGTTAATTCCGACGATGTTGATATTTGGGTTAGTTAGTGAGGCACGGAAGAAGTTACGACCGATGCGTCCAAAACCGTTGATTCCGACATTAATCACTTAAGTGTCCTTGCTACTAGTGGGGCACATGAAAAAGCCCAGCTGTTGGTGGTTCGTAAAACTGCCACAACGCTGGGGTCTTAGGTAGAACCTTATCAGTGAAGGTTCTATGAACTCTTGAGTATCTGGCCGTTAATTGAGCAAATCTGGTGATAATCCGCTCTCAGTATCGGGAATTCCAAGTTCTGCGGCCCGCTTATCGGCCATAGCTAGCAAACGGCGAATACGGCCTGCAATCGCATCCTTTGTCATTGGAGGTGTTGCCAGCGAGCCAAGCTCTTCAAGGGATGCCTGTCCATGGTTGATGCGTAACTCCCCCGCCTCTTTGAGGTGGTCTGGAATTGTTGGACCAAGAATCTCCATCGCTCGCTGAACACGGGCAGCGGCTGCAACCGCAGCACGTGCTGAGCGTCGAAGGTTTGCATCATCAAAGTTTGCAAGTCTATTTGCCGTCGCACGGACTTCGCGGCGCATACGTCGCTCTTCCCAAGCAAGTACAGATTCATGTGCACCAAGTCGAGTCAGCAGGACTCCGATTGCATCACCATCGCGAATAACAACGCGATCTACACCGCGAACTTCTCGCGCCTTTGCAACGATTCCTAAGCGACGAGCTGCGCCAACGAGAGCAAGGGCCGCCTCTGGTCCCGGGCAGGTAATTTCAAGTGATGATGAACGACCAGGTTCTGTTAATGAACCATGAGCAATAAATGCACCACGCCATGCAGCTTCAGAGTCGCAGATTGCAGCTGAGACAACTTGAGGTGGAAGACCACGAACTGGTCGCCCATTTGCATCTACTAAACCTGTTTGGCGTGCCAGTGCATCGCCTTCATTAATGACTCGCACAACATAGCGAGATCCTTTTCGTAAGCCACTTGATGATAAAACAGCAAGATCTGAATCATGGCCGTAGATATCTGCAATGTCTTTACGCAATCGGCGAGCACTCTGAGAGGTATCAAGTTCTACTTCTATAACTATCTTGCCTGCCGCGATATGAAGACCGCCTGCAAAACGAAGAAGCGAAGAGACTTCAGCTTTTCGACAACATGGTTTGGTGATTGAGAGACGAGATAGTTCGTCTTTAACGGATGCTGTCATTGCCATGGGGTTATCCAACCATCTACGCGCGCAAAATGTGGCCCAAATGGAAGGCTAATTTTTCAGCATCATGATGAATACTTCCCGGAGCTTTTCTAATATCTGCGACCACAATCTCTGAACCTAAGGTTGATGCCGCTGCACGTAATGAAGCCTCATCTCGCACCACGGATTGGTCCACAAGGCAGTAATCCACCTTTAATCCTGGGGCGTAGCGATGAAAAAACTCAAGGTGCTGTTCCGGGGTAGAGCCAGCGAACTCTTCTCCTTGAGATCGATTTGAAGCGTCAAGATTCAAAATCAAAATCTTTTTTGCTGCAGAACCCTTAAGTGCATCTAATTGAGCAGGAACTAGAAGATGCGGGATCACACTTGAAAACCAAGAGCCCGGCCCCATGGTGATCCATTCAGCCTCTGCAATTGCAGCAAGAGCTTCTGGGCGAGCATGTGGATCTTCGGGGATTATTCGTAAAGCTTCAATGTGCCCCTTTGCAGTTGCAACCTCTTTCTGTCCGCGAACAACGATGCGACCCGTTGAAGTTGTAAAGGTTCCTTCGATATCTAATGCAACAGCCGCCATCGGCAATACGCGACCGATAACTTTTAGCAACGCCCCAACGCGATCTAGCGCTACTACTGGATCATCGCCAGCATTCCACAAGGATGCGAGCAATAGATTTCCCATCGCATGCCCATTAAGTTCACCATTACTTACAAATCGGTGTTGCATGATTTCAGCCCAGGTGCGACCCCACTCATCATCAGCACACAAAGCAGCAAGTGCCATTCGAAGATCACCCGGAGGGAAAATAGGAAACTCTTCGCGCAATCGACCAGATGAGCCACCGTTATCCGCAACAGTGACTATCGCTGTTATTTCCTGAGTCACCTGACGCAGCGCTGTCAAAGTCGCAGCTAATCCGTGACCACCACCTAAAGCAACAACTTTAGACAAAGTTATTCACGACCTACATCACGGTGCGTAGGGTGAGCCGATACTTCAGCTCCAATTTCGTTGAGCTGTTTAGCAATCTCTTCGGTAATTGCAACGCTTCGATGTTTGCCACCAGTACAACCAACTGCGATAGTTACATACTTTTTACCCTCGCGCATGTAGCCATCCATCATTGAATTCACAAGACGAACATAATTGTGAACAAACTCTTTTACACCTTCGCTACCTAAAACCTTGTCACTGACCGCAGATGTAAGCCCAGTCAATGGGCGAAGTTCTGGGATCCAATGAGGGTTTGGGATGAATCGACAATCTAAAACTAGATCCGAATCAACAGGGATCCCATATTTATATCCGAAGGACAAAACATTAACTCGAATACCTTGCAACTTTCCAGAACCAAAGATCTCGCCGATTCGCTTTTCTAGTTGGTGAACATTGAGATTAGAGGTATCGATTGCAACATCTGATTGTGAGCGAACCTCTTCGAGCTTCTCACGCTCACGTGCGATCCCATCAACAATACGATCTTTACCTTGAAGTGGATGTGGGCGTCTTGTTGATTCAAAGCGCTGAACTAAAGATTGATCTGTCGCATCCAAGAAAACTAAACGGTAGGCAGATTTACTTGCCTTTAGTTCTGCTAATGCATGAGTCAGTTCATCGAAAAACTCTCCCCCGCGAACATCTACTACGACCGCTAGCTCTTTACCCTGCGGGCCTGTCCCCTTGCTGACCAAGGCTGGCAATAAAGCAGGAGGCAGGTTATCGACCACATACCAACCAAGATCCTCTAGAGCGTGGGCAACAGTAGATCGGCCAGCGCCAGACATTCCCGTGAGGATCAAGGTCTCTTGTGTCATGGCTCTATTGTGTTACATCTGTCAAGAATGCGGAAACACGCTCCATGCTCTTTTCAAGATAGGCAGGCAGCATCTCTTTATGCTCAGCGTTCTTTGTTTCAATGAGGTAGTTCAGCAGCAGTAACCGACGTTGTAGCAACAGAGCTTTCATCGCATTCTCTGAATACACGGGTAATGGGCGCACACTCTTGTATCCATCAAGTAATGCCGCATCTTGTTCAGGCGTATCAAGGTAGTACAGGGCGACAGCTAGATCTTGTGCCTCTACGCCAAAGCCGCAATCATCAAAGTCAAATATTGATAGCTGGCCTTCATGCCACATCAAATTCCAGCCATGATAATCGGCATGAATGATGTGCACCGCTGATTCGGCATACAACTGCTTTGTATATTTCATGATCAGATCATGGGCTCGTTGTATCGCATCTTTGTGCTCAGGCTGCAAAGTTGATTTATCAGAGAATAAATAATCTTCAGTTCCCCAGAAGAAATCATCAAAGGTGGGAAGTTGCGCATTTACCTCTAGTGCGAAATCAATTGAATTTTCATGCATCAGTGCGATTGAACGACCAACAAGATTAAGTTGATCCAGCGTTGGCTCATCGCCAATTTCCTCACCTTCGAGCCAGCTATACATAACCCCGTAAATGAACTGCTGTGAATCTTCATGAAGGGCGGAGATGACAAATTGATCATCCAGTGTTGCTATCGGTGATGGAACATTAATTCCTGCAACCCTAGAAAGAGCACGAACCCATTGAACCTCAGCAACAATATTTGCTTCATTGCGGGTTGAGTTAATGTTCAAACGCAAGGCATACCGTTGCCCAGAATCGGTTGTAACTGAAAAGGTTGCGTTGAACTCAAAGTTTATGCACTCAACTTCTGCATCTTTGATTCCATATTGAATCAAAATGTGATGAGCAAATTGGGTCAGCGAGTCTGTTTGCTCCGCAGCAGGCTTATCGAAAAAAGAAGTACTCATCTTCAGCTTTCCAAAATCTCGCCAGTTTCAACATTCACCCTTTGGGTAGTGATGCTACTTAAATGTTCTTCGATGATCGATGCGATCTTTGAACCGATTCCGGGAGTTGCTGCAATGTCCTCAACCTTGGCTTTGCGAATTGCGGCAACTGAACCAAAGCGATCTAACAACGCTGCTCTGCGCGCTGAACCTAGTTGCGGAATGTCATCCAAGATAGATTCAAGCATCACCTTTGAACGCCGTGATCTATGGAACGAGATCGCAAATCGGTGTGCTTCATCGCGAATTCGCTGAAGTAGATACAAGCCCTCACTATTGCGAGGCAGAATTAATGGATCCTTTGATCCAGCTACCCACACCTCTTCTAAACGCTTGGCCAACCCACAAAGAGCTATATCTGTAATACCAAGCTCATCCATCGCGCGCTTTGCGGCATTTACTTGAGGTGCACCACCATCAACAACTATTAACTGTGGTGGATAAGCAAACTTACTTGGCTTGCCACCTAATTCTGCAACCTCTGCCTCATTCTCTGTGCGGTCATCAATTAAGCGCTTGAGGCGTCGGGTAATCACCTGATGCATGGCACGAGTGTCATCAAAACCTTCATCGGTATTGATTATGAAACGTCGGTACTCGCTCTTCTTGGCCATGCCATCTTCAAAGACAACCATCGATGCAACAACACTTGTTCCGGAAATATTAGAGATATCAAAACACTCAATACGAAGTGGTGTGCGACCTAAATCTAAGTGCTCTTCAATCTCAGTTAAGGCCTTGCCCGACACTGCTGCATCGGTTGCGCGCTTGCTCAGATATTGAATCAATGAATATTGAGCATTTCGCTTAACTGTATCGAGAAGTTCGGCCTTATCCCCTCTTTGTGGGGTTTTAATCTCAACCTTGTGACCGGCAATTGTTGCTAACCATTGCTCAAGCTGCTCGCCGTCTTGAGGTTCCGAATTGATGTAAACACTTTTCGGAACTGCGATTGCACCATTTCCATAGATTGAATACAACAGTGATGTCACAACATCTTGCCCTTCAAGACCCATCTCTTGATCAACAATCCAGGAGCGCGAGCCTTTGACAGAACCACGTAGCATGGAAAATATAGAACCTGCCGCATGAAATCCATCGTGATAGATCGAAATGAAATCTCCATCTAAATCATCAGAAAAATTACCTTCCGTTGATTTTTGTGCCTTTTCAAAGGATTCGATCTGATCGCGTAACCGAGCAGCACGCTCAAACTCCTCGCTATTTGCTGCGTTCTGCATCTCTTCGTGCAACTTGGGCAAAATATTTTCCATCCCAGATTCCATAAACTCATTGAGCCGTTGAGCCAGTGCTTGATGATCCTCTTTAGAGATCCAATCGACGCATGGTGCTGCACATTTGCCGATGTCTCCCAGTAGGCATTGACGCTTACTTCGCTGCGCTCTGGTGAAGTTTGCCGATGAACAGGAGCGCACGGGAAAGACCTTGAGTAAAACTTCGAAGGTATTTCGCAAGGCCCAAGCGTTTGTATAAGGACCAAAGTATTTAAGTCCTGGACGCTTATCTTTGCGGGTAATGAAGATCATTGGGTACTCATCACTCAAAGACAAAGCTAAATATGGGTAAGACTTGTCATCCTTAAATTGAACGTTGTACTTAGGTTGATACTGCTTAATCCAACTAAACTCCAGCGCAAGTGCCTCAAGTTCGGTGCTAACAATGGTCCAATCAACTCGAACCGCTTCATGCACCATTCGATAAGTCTTTGTTGCGAGGTTTGCTTGAAAGTAATTACTCAAACGGTTCTTGAGATTTTTAGCTTTACCAACGTAGATCACTTTGTCCTGCTTGTTGTAAAAGCGATAGACCCCTGGGTGCTCAGGAATATTGCTTGGCCGATAACTTTGTGGATCTGCCATGAACTACTTCTTAGCTGTTGCTTTTCGATTGGTAGCTAAAATTTCACCCAGGAACTGACCGGTGTAGCTTTCTTTTACCTTTGCTACATTTTCAGGCGTACCTTCAGCAACAACCAATCCCCCACGGAATCCGCCTTCGGGACCCATATCGATCACCCAGTCTGAGCTCTTAATAACATCGAGGTTGTGTTCAATTACTACCACGGTGTTTCCGGTATCAACTAAACGATTAAGTACAGTTAACAACTTATTGACATCTTCAAAGTGCAAACCTGTTGTGGGTTCATCGAGAACATAAATTGTGCGACCCGTTGAACGTCGCTGTAACTCTGTTGCCAACTTGACGCGCTGAGCTTCACCACCAGAAAGGGTTGGTGCCGATTGTCCTAATCGAACATAACCAAGACCAACATCATTAAGGGTCTTTAGGTATCGTGAAATTGCAGGAACTGATTCAAAGAATCCATGTGCCTCTTCAATTGGCATGTTCAATACTTCTGCAATTGTCTTGCCCTTGTAGTGAACTTCGAGGGTTTCACGGTTATAGCGAGCCCCGTGGCAAACCTCGCACGGAACATATACATCTGGAAGGAAGTTCATCTCGATGGTGATGGTTCCATCACCTGAACAGTTTTCACAGCGTCCGCCCTTAACGTTAAAGGAGAATCGCCCTTGTTGGTAACCACGAATCTTTGCCTCGCTAGTTTCGGCAAATAAGGCGCGGATCTTGTCAAAGACCCCTGTGTACGTTGCTGGGTTTGAACGAGGCGTACGACCAATTGGTGATTGATCTACGTGAACAACTTTATCGAGCAGCTCGACTCCTGTAACAGTGCGGTGACGACCAGGTACTAAGCGTGCACCATTGAGCTTGTTTGCCAAGACGGTGTACAAAATGTCATTCACTAAGGTTGATTTACCAGAACCGCTAACGCCTGTTACCGAAACAAATACTCCTAGCGGAACTTCAACTTCGATGTCCTTGAGGTTGTTCTCCTTCGCGCCCTTAACGACAAGCTTTCGCTTTGGATCAACGGGACGGCGACTTTTGGGAATTTCAATCGATTTGCGACCAGATAGATATGCGCCGGTGATTGATTCCTTGGAAGCAATTAAATCTTCGTAACTTCCTGAAACAACTACCTTGCCACCATGTTCGCCTGCGCCTGGACCAATATCCACGATCCAGTCGGCGGTACGAATTGTCTCTTCATCATGCTCAACAACAATCAGGGTATTGCCTAGATTGCGCAATCGGGTAAGAGTTTCAATGAGACGCTTGTTGTCTCGTTGATGTAATCCAATAGATGGTTCATCAAGGACATAGAGAACACCAACTAGACCGCTACCGATTTGGGTGGCCAATCGAATGCGCTGTGCTTCACCGCCTGATAGCGACCCTGCAGGACGTGCCAACGATAGGTAATCAAGGCCAACATCGAGCAAGAAGCCTAGGCGAGCGTGAACCTCTTTCATCACACGCTCTGCGATCTGAGCTTCACGCTTATTCAGCTTGATCTGCTTTAAAAAAGTAGCGCAATCGGCAATTGAAAGTTCACAAATTTCGGAGATGTTTTTATCTCCAATAGTGACTGCAAGAACCTCTGGCTTCAAGCGTGCACCATTACAGGTTTCACAAGAGATTTCGCGCATGTAAGCCTCGTACTTATCGCGGCTGTAGTCGCTATCTGTCTCTTCATGACGTCGATGAATAAATGGAATTACACCTTCGAAACCGGTCGTGTAATTGCGGGCACCGTAACGCCCCTTGTACTTCATCTTAATTTCATACTCGTAACCATTGAGAATTGCATCTTTTGCTTTTGCAGAAATCTTTTTCCAAGGTGTGTCTAGTGAGAAAGGTAGATCCTTAGCAAGAGCCTCCAATAAACGAAGGAAGTAATCGGAGGATTGGCCACCAGACCATGGTGCGATTGCACCATCATTAATGGAGATCGAATCATCAGGGATGATCAAATCCTCATCTACCTCTTTCTTAGTTCCGATTCCTGAACACTCAGGACAGGCACCGAATGGAGAGTTGAAGGAGAAGGAGCGCGGTTCTAACTCTTCAAAGGAGAGTTCGCAATCATGGCAGGCAAGGTGTTCACTGTAAGTACGTTCCTTGTCCTCACCCTTTGCGTCTACAAAATCTAGAACAACAATTCCCGAGGCTAAACGTAAGGCTGTTTCAATTGAATCGGTTAGTCGAGTCTTGCTCTCGGCCTTTGCCGTTAGGCGGTCAATCACAACTTCAATTGTGTGCTTTTCTTGCTTTTTAAGTTTTGGTGCATCGGAAAGTTGAACCACTTCCCCATCGACGCGAGCACGTGAATACCCTTGAGTGATTAGATCACTAAAGAGTTCCAGGAACTCACCTTTACGCGCGCGGACAACAGGAGCTAAGACTTGGAATTTTGTTGTGGGTGGCAATTCAAGAATCTGATCAACAATTGCTTGCGGAGATTGACGGGTGACCGCCTTTCCGCACTTTGGGCAATGTGGGCGACCTGCACGGGCAAATAAAAGGCGCAGGTAGTCATAAACCTCTGTAATGGTTCCTACCGTTGAACGCGGGTTTCGGTTAGTTGATTTTTGATCAATTGAAACCGCCGGAGACAAACCTTCAATGAAATCAACATCCGGCTTATCCATCTGACCTAAGAACTGCCGGGCGTACGCTGACAGCGATTCAACGTAACGGCGTTGTCCTTCGGCGAAGATTGTGTCGAAGGCTAATGATGATTTTCCTGAGCCCGATAGCCCCGTAAATACAACTAGGGAGTCTCGAGGTAGCTCGATAGAAACATTCTTTAGGTTGTGTTCGCGCGCGCCGCGCACAACCAACTTATCGATGCTCAAACCCCAGCCTCTTCCATCATTCGTAGCTCTTTCTTCAAAATCTTGATCTCATCTCGCAAACGCGCTGCGACCTCGAATTGAAGTTCAGATGCGGCGTTGCGCATCTGCTCGGTGAGCGAGCCTATCAACGCGATGAGATCCTTGCGCGGTAAGGAGAGTGAGGATTTGTCATAGATTCCAGCGGCGGTATCTACACGCTTTGCCGCACCCTTTTCATGAGCCAAAAGCTCATCAGTGTCATCCGATTCTCGATTGATTAGGTCGGTTATATCAGCGATTTTCTTACGTAATGGCTGTGGATCAACTCCACGTTCGAGGTTATAGGCAACTTGCTTAGCGCGGCGGCGATTAGTTTCATCGATAGCCTTGGCCATTGAGTCTGTAATTCTGTCTGCATACATATGAACTTCGCCAGTTACGTTACGAGCCGCTCGTCCAATAGTCTGAATTAAAGATGTCGATGAACGAAGGAATCCTTCTTTGTCGGCATCTAAAATTGCTACGAGTGAAACTTCAGGTAAATCTAAACCTTCACGTAGCAGATTAATTCCAATCAAGACATCGTATTCACCGGTACGGAGTTCACGTAAGAGCTCTACACGCCGCAAGGTGTCTACCTCGCTGTGAAGGTAACGAACATTTACCCCTTTTTCCTGCAAGTAATCAGTGAGATCCTCCGACATTTTCTTGGTCAAAGTTGTTACCAAGACACGCTCATTCTTTTCTGCGCGAATTTTGATCTCTTCGAGTAAATCATCAATCTGACCCTTAATTGGCTTGATAACGATTTGTGGATCCACTAAGCCTGTTGGGCGAATTACTTGCTCGACAACATCTCCCTGAACCTTTTCCAACTCGTACTTGCCTGGAGTCGCGGATAAATAGAGCTTTTGTCCTGTTCGTTCCAGAAACTCTGGAAACTTAAGTGGTCGATTATCAAGGGCACTTGGTAGTCGGAATCCATGTTCGACCAAAGTGCGCTTACGAGATGCATCACCTTCGAACATTGCGCCTAATTGAGGCACGGTGACGTGACTTTCATCGATTACTACAAGGAAATCCTCTGGGAAGTAATCAAGCAAGCAGTGAGGAGCCGAGCCTGCAGGACGATCATCCAAATGACGCGAATAATTTTCAATTCCGGAACAAAATCCAATCTGCTCCATCATCTCAATATCAAATGTGGTTCGCATGCGCAGGCGTTGGGCTTCTAACAACTTTCCCTGTTTTTCGAAGAGATTGAGTTGTACTTGGAGCTCATCCTGAATATCGCCGATAGCTCGCTTCATAGTTTCAGGACCAGCTGCATAGTGCGTTGCTGGAAAGATAAAGATCTCTTCCTCGTCACGAATGATTTCACCTGTAAGTGGATGCAATGTCGTTAGCTTTTCGATCTCATCGCCGAACATTTCGATTCGAATAGCTAACTCTTCATACATAGGGATGATCTCAATTGTGTCGCCACGTACACGGAAGGTTCCACGTTCAAAGGCCATGTCATTGCGCTTATATTGAACATCGACAAATCTACGCAAAAGCGCATTTCTTTCAATCTCTTCACCTACACGTAAACGGACCATTCGATCCACATACTCTTGTGGCGTTCCAAGGCCGTAGATGCACGAAACTGTAGCTACGACAATTACATCTCTGCGTGTCAAAAGCGAGTTAGTCGCTGAGTGACGAAGTCGTTCCACTTCCTCATTAACGCTAGAGTCCTTTTCAATAAAGGTATCTGTTTGTGGAACGTATGCCTCGGGTTGGTAATAGTCATAGTAGGAAACAAAGTACTCAACAGCGTTATTGGGTAGGAGCTCACGAAACTCATTTGCAAGCTGAGCTGCCAAAGTTTTATTTGGAGCTAAAACAAGGGTTGGCCTTTGGAGTTTTTCGATCAACCATGCAGTGGTTGCAGATTTTCCGGTTCCGGTTGCTCCAAGTAGGACTACATCTTTTTCACCAGCATTAAATCTCTTAGCAATCTCTTCAATAGCCTCAGGTTGATCTCCTGCTGGCACATACTCACTAATGACCTGGAAGGGCTCAACTCTGCGTTGAAGTTCAGAGATCGGGCGCATTTACCAAGCCTACTTACTAATTATCGTGGAGGCTATCCCAAATGTTTTCAACCTGACGTAGAAGCTCATCTTCGGTGCCATCATTTTCAATAAGGAAATCGGCCACCTCGATGCGTTGTTCACGAGAGGCCTGAGCCGCAATACGACCCTCAATTTCGGAAGAATGCATCCCCCGCGCACGTAGTCGAGCAACCCGATTTTCCATTTCCGATTCAACTGTAATCACCAGATCAAAACGTTCATGTGCGCCAGTTTCAACTAAAAGCGGAATCTCATAAATAAGAATTTCATCTTGCTTCAATGAAGCAACCGCTTCTTCAAACTCTCGACGCACAAAGGGATGAACAATATTCTCTAGCTTTTGCTTGGCAGATGGATCTTTAAAAATAAGTTCACCGAGTGCGCGACGATCAATATCTCCATTTTTCAAAATGCCATCACCAAAAACAGTTACAACGTCATCAAATCCTTTAGAGCCTCGCTCGATCGCAGCCCGAGCCAACTGATCAGCATCAATCACCAACGCCCCAAGTTCAGCAAAGAATTGCGCAGCCAATGACTTACCGCAGCCAATGCCACCGGTGAGCCCAATTACACGCATAGGTAAAGGGTACCTTCCCTCAAGATTGAATGAGGGAATTCAGTAGATGCAAGAAAGGTTGCTCTGTAAATTAAAAAAGAGTCCAGTTGAAGTAAGCGAGGTTCAAACGTCTTTCTCGCGGCTTCAAGCTGGACTCTTTTTTATTGAGTCTTATGAATTACTCGGCAGCAACTTCTTCTGCTGGAGTTGCAGCTGCATCTGCAGCCTTTGCCTCAGCCTTTTGCTTCTTGTGTGCCATGAAACGCTCTTGAGCCTGAGCGTACTGACGCTCCCACTCTTCGCGCTGAGATTCATATCCTGGCTTCCACTCTTGTGAGTCAGCATCGAAACCTTCAGGGTAAATGAAGTTTCCTTCTGCATCGTAGCGAGCAGCCATTCCGTACTGTGTTGGATCAAATGCTTCGATCTCGATCTCATGACCTTCATTAGCCTGCTTGAGAGATAGTGAAATGCGACGACGCTCTAGGTCGATATCGATGATCTTTACGAATAGTTCATCATCAACCTGAACAACCTGCTCAGGGATTTCAACGTGGCGTTCTGCCAACTCTGAAATGTGAACTAGGCCCTCAATTCCTTCGTGAACACGGATGAATGCACCGAATGGAACAAGCTTTGTCACGACACCTGGAACAACCTGATTGATTGTGTGTGTACGAGCAAATGCTTGCCATGGATCTTCCTGTGTTGCCTTAAGTGAAAGCGATACACGCTCGCGTTCGAAATCAACTTCGAGAACTTCAACAGTTACCTCGTCGCCAACTTCAACAACTTCACCTGGGTGATCAATGTGCTTCCATGAAAGCTCTGAAACGTGAACCAAACCATCTACGCCACCAAGGTCAACGAATGCACCGAAGTTAACGATTGATGAAACAACACCTGTGCGAACCTGGCCCTTTTGTAGCTGGTTCAGGAATGTTGTACGTGATTCTGATTGAGTCTGCTCGAGGAATGCACGACGTGAAAGAACAACGTTGTTGCGATTCTTATCAAGCTCGATGATGCGTGCTTCAACCTGCTTACCAATGTATGGAGTCAGATCGCGAACGCGACGCATTTCAACAAGTGATGCAGGAAGGAAGCCACGAAGACCGATGTCCACGATAAGTCCGCCCTTAACAACTTCAATAACAGTTCCGACGACAACCTCGTCGCGCTCCTTCTTGCCTTCGATATCTCCCCAGGCACGCTCGTACTGAGCACGCTTCTTAGAAAGGATTAGGCGACCCTCTTTGTCTTCTTTCTGAAGAACGAGAGCTTCAATAATCTCACCGACTTTAACGATTGAGTTTGGATCTGCATCGTGGCGAATTGAAAGTTCGCGAGAAGGAATAACACCTTCAGTCTTGTATCCGATATCGACAAGAACTTCGTCGCGTCCAACTTGAACAACAGCACCTGAAACTAGGTCGCCATCATTGAAATTTCTGATTGTGCCTTCGATTGCTGCTAGAAAATCTTCAGCTGATCCGATGTCATTTACTGCAATTTGTGGTGTAGACAATTGTGCTCCGTAGGGATAGAAAGTAGTAGGGCCCGCTTTCGCGGCTGAAGGGCAAGGGTACGGTTTGCACGCTCACAAGGGCAAATCCGCTTAGTTTCTTGAGCGTGATGACTACACTAAATCACGATATGAAGCGCTATAAAGAGTTATTGGGCATGCCGCATGTACTGGTTTTGGCGATAAGTGCATTCCCCGCTCGTTTGGCGTACTCGATGATTGCACTGGGCATCTTCTTTAAAACCCAACAAACCACCGGATCTGTCGCCGCAGCAGGTTTAGCAATCGGATTGAACTCTTTAGCTGGATCCCTCACCGCAGGTATTCGTGGTTCTGTTATGGATCGCTGGGGACAAAAATGGCCGCTTCGCATTTTAGTACCTTCATATGCAACATTAATTTTGACCTTAAACACCATGCAATCTAAAGAATCGTTATTGATCACAGCATTTTTGCTCGGCGCAACCGCTCCCCCTATTAACTTATCGGTGCGCCCATTGTGGAAAGACATAGTTCCTGAAGATTTCTTACGTACTGCATATGCACTTGATTCCTCAATGATGAGCTT
>Ga0228701_1000712_pt1 | contig 25452 bp, 27 predicted proteins | sample McNCre117_Aug_MG_2_FD_178017 | JGI IMG/M metagenome (GOLD analysis project Ga0228701, IMG submission 178017) | Freshwater microbial communities from McNutts Creek, Athens, Georgia, United States - 11-17_Aug_MG | ecosystem: Environmental > Aquatic > Freshwater > Creek | place: USA: Georgia...
CTAAAAGGTGGACGATGCCGGTGCAAAACTGGAAGCCCGTGCTCAATCGATTTACCATCCAGTTCGGGGAAAGGATGCCAGTCAATTAACACTCGCCCCGTTTACACAAAATTCGGGACACCCTCGCACCTAAACCACTTGCACAATCCCAGCAACAAGCAACTCCCACACAGCCCAGCACACCCACAAGCTACAACCCCATCAAAGTACCCAAGCCATTACCTGCACCCACTCGCGTTGTCATCAAGCAAAACGCCACCCCAAAAGATGAGGACGTTAAAAACTTTGGGGATGTGGACCAAGCTGCACGCCGAATGCTGCCACCAAGCAAACGTGGTACGCCAGAGTGGAAGCTGTTCAACCTCTAATTTCGGGGCTGCCGTGCTGACAGCTGCGTGGTCTGCACACCCCATGCAGCCAACAAAAGCCAAACCGCCAACACACAGCGCACTATGCCCAAATGCTTAAGTTAAGGTTTTGCAGCTGCGCCTGAAATCTCACATTTGTGAGATATTGCCCCAGCCCAGCGTCAATTAAATCTACGCTCAAAAAATCGTTTGCAAACGAAAAACCAGTTTGCAAACCGGCTTTTGTAGGCAAACCCAGCACCAGACGCTTGCGAAAACAGCCGACAACGCTGAGAAACGTGCTGGGCAATAGCAACACAGCAGACACAGTGGAAAACTGCACGAAGAGCGTTTTCGTTGGGGCAATAAAAAACCCGCCACGTTGCCGTAGCGGGTTTTAGACTTTAAATCCTTAACTGGCTAAGCCAGCGGGGGGATTAGAAAGACTTGCTGACACCGATAGCTGTACGCTTTTGTGTGCTACCAGAGAATGCGGTCTGAGTTGTACCGTAGTCAATGTTGTCGTAACGCACATAAGCACGAGCTGTTTTGCTGAGGTTGTAGTTAACACCCAAGCCTGTCAACTTACGATCAGCGTTTGTAGTTGATTGGTCATCAACCTTTGCCACTTGACCAGAGATGTCCCAAGCGCCAACAGTGTATGTTGCACCGTATTGAGTGCTCTTACCCTTGCTTGCATCGTTGCTAGATGAGAATGAGCCCAAACCGGCGTGCAACTTCAAAGCAGGCAACACTTGGTATGTAGCACCCAACAAATTTTGAGTGCTAGTCAAATTAGCAGCCAAAGTTTTGTTGGTCAAAGTTGCAGGAGATGTTGTGTTATCAAATGCATTCATCGAAGTACCGTTGCTGCCAACAGAGTACTTGATACTTGTGTACATTGCGTCAACTGGACCGTTTGTATAGCGCAAAGCATACTCTTTCACACCAACAGTGTTACCCATACCGCTGGTTGCAGTAACGTTGTCGTTTTGTGGAGTAATACCCACATGAGCAGTCAAACCACCCAAGAAAGCGGGAGAAGAGTACTGCACAGTGTTGGAAATACGAATTGCACGTGCACCTGTGACTGCTGAACCTGAAGCTGCAGTCGACAGGTATGCTGCACCGCCGTAACCAGTTGCACCAGTACCAACGCCGTTAGCGATAGAGAAGTTGCTGCTGTAAGCAGAGCCAATGCCAGTTGAGTAGGCAGGTGATGCAACCGCTGTAGCGTTGGTCAATGTGAAGTTGTTAACTGCACCCAAACGCAAAGTGCCGAGCTTGGCATCAGTCACGTCCACGAAAGATTGGCTGTTAGCGAAGCCGGTAGCTTGCGCGCTAGATGCAGCAGCGTTACCTTGAGTTGCACCACCCAAATCAGACCAGTCAGTGTTGACAGAGCCGCCAACAGACATGCCGTTGCCGAGGTCTTCACGAACTTTGATACCAACAGTGGTTGTACCAGCAGATGAGCCGATTGTCTTGAGGTCTTTTGTGCCGTTGCTGTTAGAAACGGATGTGTAACCACGGTCAAAGTAACCGTCGATCACGACTGAAGATTGAGCGAATGCAGAGATGGCAGACAAAGCAGCCAAAGCAACGAGGGTTTTTTTCATTTCAAGGTTCTCCAAGGTTTGAACAGGGGCTCCAGACTTTCCAGAGCCAACCTCCGTTTTCGGGAAGTTGAACGTATTGAACCAGACGACACGGGTTTGGCGTATGACAACTGTCAAAAATTCGTCTTTTGCGTTGCATCTATGCAACAAACCACACCACACCCCCTCGCAAACCCTCGAAAACAGTGGCTTTGACAATTCTCAAACATCTAACAGTTCGGCTTCCTGTGGAGCTTGCGAGCGTTTTAAACTCTTCCCATGGACCGTTTACTCATTGCCGCCGACAGCGCCTTGCGCACCGTTTTTGCCCAACACCACGCCAACCGCCCAACCCCAATGTGGGCAGCCGAGTTGCCAACGCCTGCGCCGCTGACAGAGCCCGAGAAAGCCGAGGCTGCCGCCTTGATGCGTGTGAACCACGTAGGCGAAGTCTGCGCCCAAGCGCTGTACACCGCGCAAGCACTAGCCACGCAAGACCACGCGCTGCGCCAGCATTTGACAGCGGCTTGTAATGAAGAAACCGACCATTTGGCTTGGTGCGAGCAACGCCTAGAAGCCTTGGGCGGCCGCCCTAGCCTGCTGAACCCCCTTTGGTACGCAGGTGCGTTTGGTATCGGCTACGCCGCTGCCAAGCTGGGCGGCGACCGCATGAGCCTTGGTTTTGTGGTGGAGACTGAACGCCAAGTCGAGGCGCATTTAGAAAGCCACTTGGGCCTGTTGCCCGCGAATGACGGACCGAGCCGCGCCATCGTGACGCAAATGAAGGTGGACGAGGCGCAACATGCCAAAGAGGCGCAGCAAGCCGGCGCAGCCGAGCTGCCTGCGCCCTTCAAAGCCCTAATGCAAGTAGCAGCCAAGGTGATGACCACCGTGGCGCATCGCATTTAAGACTTTATTTTTTAAGCCTCAACCAGCTCAAAACTGGTGGTGATTTCTGCCGTTTTGCCCAGCATGATGCTGGCCGAGCAGTATTTGTCGTGGCTCATGGCAATGGCTCGCTCCACCGCAGCCGCTGGCACGCCTTGACCTGTGACGGTGAAGTGCATGTTGATCTTGGTGAACACCTTGGGGTCTTCTGTGGCGCGCTCGCTCACGATCTTCACGCTGCAGCCTTGCACGTTGTGACGGCCACGCTTCAAGATGAGCACCACGTCATACGCAGTGCAGCCGCCTGTGCCTGCCAACAACATTTCCATGGGGCGAGGGGCCAAGTTTTGGCCGCCGTTTTCGGGCTTGGCCGCGTCGGGCGCGCCATCCATCGCGACCACATGGCCGCTGCCTGTTTCGGCTACAAAGCCCATACCTGAACGAGTCCCCGAGTTGCCGGTCCAGCTGACGGTGCATTCCATGTTTTTCTCCAAATCATTTCTAGTGCAAATTTCTAGTCTCAATTGTCTGCGAATTGTTGCGCTGCAACAAAATTTGCATACAATTCAAGCTTGTCTCCTCCACCCTCAAAAGTGGATTCATGCCCTGAGTTGCAAAACTCAGGGCTTTTTTTTGCCCTTTTGTCTTAAGAGACAATCGTTCCATGTCTACTCGCCCCTCCAAAGCGCGCGCCCTGCAGCCCGCCGATTACCTGAAAAAAATCTTGACCGCCCGTGTGTACGACGTGGCCGTTGAATCTGCGCTGGAGGTGGCCAAAAACCTCAGCCGCCGAATTCACAACACCGTGCTGTTGAAGCGCGAAGACCAGCAACCCGTATTCAGCTTCAAGCTGCGCGGCGCGTACAACAAGATGGCGCACCTCACACCTGCCCAGCTAAAGAAAGGCGTGATCTGCGCCTCAGCCGGCAACCACGCCCAAGGCGTAGCGTTGGGGGCCAAACGTCTGGGTACCAAAGCCATCATCGTCATGCCCACCACCACGCCGAGCGTGAAGATTGAAGCCGTCAAGGCGTTGGGCGGCGACGTGGTGTTGGCCGGTGACAGCTACTCTGACGCTTACACCCACGCGCTCACGCTCGAGAAGAAAAACGGCATGACCTTCGTGCATCCGTTTGACGACCCCGATGTGATTGCCGGCCAAGGCACGATTGCGATGGAAATGCTGCGTCAGCTGCAAGGCCTGAACCTGCACCAACTCGACGCGGTGTTTGTGGCGATTGGCGGCGGCGGCCTCATCAGCGGCGTGGCCAACTACATCAAGGCGGTGCGCCCTGAAATCAAAGTCATCGGCGTGCAAATGGACGACTCGTCGGCCATGATGCAGTCGGTGCAAAAAGGCAAGCGCGTCACGCTCAACGACGTGGGCTTGTTCTCGGACGGCACAGCCGTGAAGCTGGTAGGCGAAGAGACCTTCCGCGTGAGCAAAAACTTGGTCGACAGCTACATCACGGTCGACACCGATGCCGTGTGCGCTGCCATCAAAGACGTTTTTGTAGACACCCGCAGCATCGTCGAGCCCGCAGGCGCTTTGGCTGTGGCCGCCATCAAGCAATACGTGGCCGAGCACAAAACCAAAGGCGAAACCTACGCGGCCATTCTGTGTGGCGCGAACATGAACTTCGACCGCTTGCGCTTTGTGGCCGAGCGCGCCGAAGTCGGTGAAGAGCGCGAGGCCCTGTTTGCCGTCACCATCCCCGAGCAACCCGGCGTGTTGCGCCGCTTTTGCGAGCTGATTGGCAAGCTGCCCAGTTTTGGCGGCAGCAAGTCACCACGCAATGTGACCGAATTCAACTACCGCATGAGCGACCAAACCAAGGCACATGTGTTCTTGGGCTTGACCACCGGTGCCAAGGGCGAAAGCAGCAAGATTGCAGCCCACTTCAGCAAGAGCGGGTTTGAGGCGATTGACCTCACGCACGACGAACTGGCCAAAGAGCACATTCGCCACATGGTGGGCGGACATTCGTCGCTCGCGCACGAAGAACGCATCTTGCGCTTTGAGTTCCCTGAGCGCCCCGGTGCCTTGATGAAGTTCTTGCTGGCCATGCGCCCCGGTTGGAACATCAGCCTGTTCCACTACCGCAACCAAGGCGCGGACTACGGCCGCATCTTGATGGGCCTGCAAGTCCCCAAAGCCGACAACAAAGCGTTCACCGCGTTCTTGGATGGCTTGGGTTATCCGTATGTGGAAGAAACGCAGAACCCCGCTTACCGTTTGTTCTTGCAGCGTTGATTATTTTTTAGCCGGCAGTTCCAGCACCAAGGTTTGCGGCCCGTTCATCGACGCACCCAAATTCACACGCCGACCTTGCGCCGACTGAAGCACCCAACCGTCGGCCACCACCGCACCCACGCGGTAAGGCTTGGCAGGTTTGCCGTCGACGGCGATCAGTGCAGCACCGGCGTCGGGGCCGCCCGCCAACACACCTTGCAGCTGAAAACGACTGGCCAAGGTCGGCGCAGCCGCCGCAGGCACAGGTGCGGCACCTAGGCTGCGGGCTGCGTCAGACACATCGACATCAGGCAACGCATCGGTCGCCGCCACAGCGTTGCTGGGGGTAGTGTTTGAGGCTGACCAACGCAAGCCCCAAGTCACCGCACTGAAGGCCACCACGCCCCACACCAACAACGTGGTCGCAGGCAAGGCCGCGCGTGAAGACGTGTTCCAAGCGCTGGCGAATGAGGGGCGGTGGCGAAGCATCTGCGGATTATGATTCATCCTTGAACTGAGAACCTTTGAAATGCCTCCCATGCACACGCCTGAAACGAACGTCCACGCCCAACCCAAACGCCAACGCGGCTTCACCTTGATTGAGCTGATGGTCGTGCTCGCCATCATTGGTGTGCTCGCCGCACTGGTTGTGCCCAACGTGCTCAACCGCGCCGACGACGCGCGCGTGACCGCCGCCAAAACCGATGTGGGCAACTTGATGAATGCTCTCAAGCTCTACCGCTTGGACAACCAAACTTACCCCACCGCCGAGCAAGGTTTGAACGCCTTGGTGGCCAAGCCCACTGCGGGCCCCACACCGCTCAACTGGAAGTCCTACATCGACAAATTGCCCAACGATCCTTGGGGCCGCCCTTACCAATACATGAACCCCGGCGTAAAGGGCGAAGTCGATGTGCTGTCCCTCGGCGCTGACGGCCAACCCGGCGGCGAAGGCAAAAACGCCGACATCGGCAGCTGGCAATAAAGCACACTGCCACACCGGCTATGCAGCGCCAGCGCGGCCTCACCCTGTTGGAGCTGTTGGTAGTGCTGGCCATCATCGGTTTGACCATGGCCGGTGTGAGCTTGTCGCTGCGCGACAGCAGCCAAACCCAACTTGAACGAGAAGCGCAGCGCCTCGTGGCTGTACTTGAGGCCGCACGCGCCCAATCGCGCACCAGCGGCATGGCGCTGATTTGGCAAGCCACGCCAGAAGGCTTTGCCATTCGCCCTGCACTTGCAACAACTCCCGCGCTAGGCAACGCAGCAGCAACGGCTGGCAACGCAACCAGCCCAATTGCAGCCCGCACCGAAACATGGTTGGCTGCTGGCACACAAGCCTTGGTCAGCACAACCACAGCCGCTACCAACAACGCAGCCCCCGCCAACGCCGTGGTGCTGGGGCCTGAGCCCATCTTGGCGCCGATACGCATCACGCTCAGCGTGGCGGTAGCCAACCAGCCCGCCACCGCGCTAAACATTGGCACCGATGGGCTGCGGCCTTTTCAGGTGGTGCCATGAAGCAACGCGGCTTCACTCTCATTGAGGTGTTGGTGGCGTTAGCCATCGTGTCGATCGCGCTCATCAGCGGGCTCAAGGTCAGCGGCGCACTCACGCGCAACGCGCAGCGCCAAGCCGATGTGCTGCTCGCGCAAATTTGCGCCGACAACGCGCTCAACCAACTCCGCCTCTCGCAGCAGCTGCCCAACGTGGGCGACTCACGCGCGCCCTGCCCGCAAGCCGAGCGCAACTTAGAAGTGGCGCTCACCGTGCGCACCACGCCCAACCCCGCATTTCGCCGCGTCGATGCGCAAGTGTTTGATGCGACCATGCCCGTGCTCAACATCACCACCGTGCTGGGGCGTTATTGATGAACAAGCAACGTGGCTTCACGCTCATCGAGCTGCTCATCGCCATCACCCTCATGGCGGTGTTGGCGGGTTTGAGCTGGCGGGGATTGGACAACCTCATGCGCAGCCGCGACATCACGCAAGCACAGGTGGACAAAACCGCTGTGCTGCAAACCGTGCTTGCGCAGTGGCAAACCGACCTCAACGCCGTGCAGCCTGTTCCTAGCATTGCCGACGCAGGCGTGCTGTGGGATGGCCGCACCTTGCGCCTCACCCGCCGCGCGACCGCATGGCGCGCCGACGGTGCAGACGCAGGCCTGTGGGTGGTCGCGTGGACGCTGCGCGGCAACCAATGGCTGCGCTGGCAATCGGCCCCGCTGCAAACCCGCGCCGCGCTGCAACAAGCGTGGGCCAACGCCGAGCGCTGGGGCCAAAACCCCAGCAGCGATGACGCCGCGTTTGAAACCCCCTTGATTCCCCTCGACGCGTGGCAGCTCACCTACTTCCGTGGCAACGCGTGGACCAACCCGCTCTCCAGCGCGGGCACACCGGATCTCACACCGCAAACCAGCACCACCAGCCAAGGCAGTCAAGGCGTGTTGCCCGACGCCATTCGTCTGCAAATTGACTTGCCCGCCAGCACAGGCGTGCGTGGCCGCATCACCCTCGACTGGGTGCGCCCCAACTTCAGCAACACCAAAACATGAAGTCCGTCGCACACCCATCACCCACCCGTGCACAAGCGGCAATGCACGGCCGCCAACGCGGCGCAGCGTTGTTGGCAGCCATGCTCACCGTCGCCTTGGTGGCCACGTTTGCAGCAGGTGCTTTGTGGCAACAGTGGAAATCGGTTGAGGTGGAAGGCGCGGAGCGCCAACGCACCCAAGCGCGCTGGCTGCTCACAGGCGCGCTGGATTGGGCACGCGTCATCCTGCGCGAAGACGCCCGTGCGGGCGATGCCAACACCCCCACCGACCACTTGGCCGAGCCCTGGGCCGTGCCGCTGCAAGAAGCCCGCTTGTCCGCATTCTTAGCCGCATTACCCGACGGCACAGGCAACACCCTCGAAGACGAAAAATTCGCACAGCAAGTGCTGCTCTCAGGCCAAGTGAACGACTTGCAAGGTCGCCTCAATGTCACCAACTTGCTGCAAGGCGAGCAGCTCGACGGCAAAACCGTGCTCGCGTTTGAACGCCTCTTTGACGCGCTCGGCGTGCCCTCTGCGCAACTGAGCCTGCTCACCCAAGGCTTGCTGGCGGCGCAAAAACAAAACAGCAATTCGCCACTCATGCCGCAACGCGTGGGGCAACTCACTTGGCTGGGCCTCTCGCCGCAAGCGCTGCAAACCCTCAGCGCGCACATCACCGTGCTGCCCAACCGCACCGCGGTGAACCTCAACACCGCCAGCGTGCCAGTGCTGTACGCCAGCGTGCCCAGCCTGAGCCTTGCCGATGCCCAACGCTTGGTGCAGCAGCGTGAGCGCCAACACTGGGCCAGCGTGGACGACTTTCAAAAGTCCCTCGGTCGCACCGCCAGCCTTGAGAACACCCACAGCGTGAACACCCGTTACTTTGAAGTGCTAGGCCGCCTGCGTATGCCCCAAACCGTGCTGCAAGAACGCTCATTGGTGCAGCGTGACGGCCAAGATTTGAAGGTGCTTTGGCGCGAGTCCGGCTCTCTACAATGACAAATTCATGCTGATCATCGCGCTCCCCCACACTGCCAACGCCAACACGAGCTACGCCCACGTTCACTCGGACGGGCATACCGTGCTGCGCAGCGCCACCGGTGCGGCGGCCACGTTCTCGGCACACGCGGGCGAAGTGGTGGCCGTGGTGCCACACAGCCGTTTGTCTTGGCTGACCGTGCAGCTGCCCCCCGCCAGCCACGGCCCCCGTTTACAAAGCGTGTTGCATGGTTTGCTCGAAGACCGCTTGCTCGACGACCCGCAACACCTGCACCTCGTACTTGCGCCCGATGCAGCCGAAGTGGCCCGCACAGGTGGCGACACCTTGGTGGCCGTGTGCCCCAAAACTTGGCTGCACGAAGCCCTCGCCCCCTTGCAAGCCGCGGGCCTGACGGTGCAGCGCATCGTGCCCGAGCTGTCTCCCAGCGCCACGCCCGTGGTGCACGTGATGGGCGAACCCGACCACGCACAAAGCGTGCTGTGCCACGCACACGGCGTGCTGCTGTTGCCACCCAACACCGCCCAGTGGCGCGCCTTTGCAGAGCTGAGCCAAGACGATTTACAAATTCAAGCCGAGCCCGCCATGGTGGCGCGCGTGCAAAGCACGCTGCAACGCCAGCCCATGTTGCAAAACGCCGCCCAGCGGTGGGTCAAATCCAGCCAGTCGGCGTGGGATTTGGCGCAAGGCGAATGGGCACAAGGCCATGCGCAACGCGTGCAGCGCCAGCTGCTGTCGGCTTGGCAAACCCTGATGCACGCCCCTGCTTGGAAGCCCGTGCGCTGGGGCCTCGCCACGTTGATCGCGTTGCAACTGCTGGGCCTCAACGCTTTGGCTTGGCGCGAACGCAGCGCCTTGGATGCGCAACAAGCCGCCTTGCAAAGCATTTTGAAAACCACGTTTCCCTCGGTCACGTTGGTGATTGATGCGCCGCTGCAAATGCAGCGCGAAGTGGATGCGTTGCAAAACACATCCGGCCATGCGTCCAGCACCGACCTAGAGCCTTTGCTCGCTGCCTTGTCCGGCGTGCTGCCCGCAGGGCAAACGCCACAACAAATTCATTTCGCCAACCACGCGCTGCGCGTGCAAGGCGTGGCCATCGACCCCAACAGCGCGGGCAACGCACGCCTCAAAGCCCAAGGCCTCAACCTGCGCCAAGACGGCAACGACAGCTGGGTGTTGCAAGCGGAGGGCGCGAAATGACAGCACTCAACGCCATCCGCGCGCAGGCCTTGCTGAAATGGCAAACCTTGAGCGCACGCGAACAACGTGGCCTTGCCGTGCTCGGCCTGTTGTTGGCTGTGTGGCTGTTTTACGCAGTCGCCATTTCGCCTGCGCTGAACACCCTGCGCGACAGCGACTCGCGCCGCGCTCAAATTGGCCAACAACAAGCCCACATGCTGGCTTTGCAAGCCCAAGCCCAAGCGATCAAAGCACGCACACCGCTCTCGCGCGATGAAGCGCTGCGCAGCTTGCAAAGCCTCACGCCTAATTCGCAGATTCAGCTCAACGTGCAAGGCGACCGTGTCTCGGCGCAGCTCAAGGCGGTGCCTGCCGCCACGTTGGCCAACTGGCTCACGCAAGCACGCAGCCAAGCACAAGCGCTGCCGCTAGAGGCACACCTCACACGCAGCGCCACAACCGCCCCGCCAGCCAACAACGTGGCGTGGGACGGCACCTTGGTGCTGCGCCTGCCCAACCGTGGCGGAGCCGCTAACTAGAGCTCGCCACATGCCATACCAGACACCCCGTACAGCCCACACCAGCACCCGCTGGGCTTGGACGGGTGCGGGTTTGGGGCTGGCCTTGGCGTTCATCACGCAAGCGCCCGCGCATTGGCTAACCCGCGCCGTCGCGCAAGCCAGTGGCGAACGTGTGCTGTTGCAAGACCCACAAGGCACGGTATGGAACGGCTCCGCGCAATGGGTACTCAACGAAGGGCCGCTCAACATCGGCACCTCGCCCAACACGGCGCGTCCGACCAGCACCACCGCCTTGCCCACGCGTGTGACGTGGCAACTCGGCCCCCGCATCGATTGGGCCAACGCGCGCCTCAGTCTGCGCGCCACCATCGCCTCGGCGTGTTGCACGCCACAGCCTGTGTATGTGGATGCCTCGCCCCTGTGGCGCGGCGTGCGTGTGCAGGTGAGCGACCACACGTCCAATTGGCCCGCCAACTGGTTGGTGGGTTTGGGCGCGCCTTGGAATACCGTGCAACCCGAAGGCCGCATGCAACTGCAAACCACGCAGCTGCAATGGTCACAGCAGGCGGGGCAAGCCACGCTGCAAGGCCAAGCGGAATTGCAAATGCAACAGCTCGCCACACGGCTGTCCACCCTGCGCCCCTTGGGCAGTTACCGCGTGCGCGTGCAAGGCGGCAGCACCACGGCGCTGACACTGGACACACTCGAAGGCAGCTTGCAACTCTCCGGCAGCGGCGAGCTACACAACGGGCATGTGCGCTTCACCGGCGAGGCCGCTGCTGCGCCTGATGCCGAAGCAGCACTCTCTAACTTATTGAACATCCTTGGCCAGCGCCAAGGTGCCAAGTCGATTTTGAAAATGGGTTAACGCGTATGGCTAAGCAACACTCTTCTCTCTCACCCTCCGCCCTCGCACTTGCCTTGGGTTTGAGCCTGGCCCCTGCGCTCGTCGGTGTGTCACTGGCACACGCCGCGCCGCCTGCCAAAAAAGCATCGGCCCAAGCACAGCCCATCACGCTCAACTTTGTGAATGCCGAGATTGAATCGGTCGCGCGCACCTTGGCCACGTTGTCTAACCGCAATTTGGTGGTGGACCCGCGCGTCAAAGGCACGATCAACCTGACCACCGAATTGCCTGTGTCGCCCAACGAGGCGTGGAACCAATTTTTAGCTGCGCTGCGTTTGCAAGGCTTTGCCATGGTCGAGACCAAAGGGCTTTACAAAATCGTGCCCGAGGCCGATGCCAAGCTGCAAGGCGGCAACGTGCAAGAAATTCAAAAGGCCGGCGGCGGTGTGGGCAACGGGCAAATCGTCACGCACATCTTCAAGCTCAACTTTGAGCAAGCCAACAACTTGCTGCCGGTGTTGCGCCCGCTCATCAGCCCCAACAACACCATCAACGTCAACCCCGGCAACAACTCGATCATCATCACCGACTACGCCGACAACTTGCAGCGCATGGCCCGCATCATCGCCACGCTCGATGTATCTAACGCCAGCGATGTCGAGGTGATTCCACTCAAGCATGCCATCGCGGTGGACATGGCACCTTTGGTGTTGCGCTTGGTGGAGTCGGGCAACGCCAACAACGCAGGAGCACCTGCCGCACCCGGCCAAACCGGCGTGGAATACAAAACCACGCTGCTGGCTGAGCCACGCAGCAACGCGCTCATCTTGCGTGCAGCCAACCCGGCACGTGTGGCCTTGGTCAAATCCCTTGTGGCCAAACTCGACCAACCCAGTGGCAGCAACGCCAGCGGCAACATCCATGTGGTGTATTTGAAAAATGCCGACGCCACCAAACTCGCCACCACGCTGCGCGCGGCCATCAGTGGGCAAGCCTCAGGGGGGACGGGAACAGGTGCAGCGTTGAACACCACAGCATCGTCCACAACATCACCGCTGGCGAACAACACACCCGCCACAGGCAGCACACTCAGCAGCAGCACCGCATCCAGCGGTTCGGCCACCGGCGGACAAATTCAAGCCGACCCAGCCACCAACTCACTCATCATCACCGCGCCCGAGCCGCAATACCGCCAACTGCGCGCTGTGATTGACATGCTCGACCAACGCCGCGCGCAAGTGATGGTGGAAAGTTTGATCGCCGAAGTCAACGCCGACAAAGCTGCGCAGATGGGCATTCAGTGGCAAACCGCACGCGGTCAATCGGGCGGCACGATTGGCATCATCGGCACCAACTTCAACAACCAAATTAGCACCACGATTGGGCAAGGCAACATCATTGGCGCATCGGGCGGAGCCACCGCCCTCAGCGGCTTGGGTGGTGGTTTGAACATTGGCAGTGCCAAGCAAATCAACGGAACGTATGTGCTGGGTAGCTTGGCCACCTTCTTGCAACAAAACGGCGATGGCAATGTGTTGTCCACGCCCACCTTGCTGACGCTGGACAACGAAGAAGCCAAGATCGTGGTGGGCCAAAACGTGCCCTTCGTCACCGGCCAATACACGAACAACAACACAACCAACGGCTCGGTCAACCCCTTCCAAACGGTCGAGCGCAAAGACGTAGGCCTGACGCTCAAAGTCAAACCGCAAATCAGCGAGACTGGCACGGTCAAGCTCACCATCTTCCAAGAGGTGTCAAGCGTGGTGCCTAACTCGGTGGGTTCCACCACAGGCCTCATCACCAACAAGCGCAGCATCGAATCCAATGTGCTGGTGGACGATGGCTCCATCATCGTGCTGGGCGGCTTGCTGTCGGATGAGTATTCAGGTGCCACCAGCCAAGTGCCCGCCTTGGGTGATATTCCCGTCATCGGTTGGTTGTTCAAGAGCGAGAGCCGCACACGCACCAAGAAAAACTTGATGGTCTTCTTGCGCCCTGTCGTCATGCGCGATGCCGCGGCGTCTGACACCTTGAGCAACAACCGCTATCAGCAAATGATGGGCTTGCAGCAAAACGCGCAACCCGGCTTCAACCCCATCTTGGGTTCGGGCAACTCGCCCGTGTTGCCGCCCGCACCTGTGCCAAAACCCAAAGAAGAGCCCAAAGCTGCGAGCGACACACCAGCGGAAACGCCTGCGTCTTCCGTGCCCGCTGCCACACCCGCCCAATAAGCCATGCGCCGCCCGCTGCCCTACGCCTTTGCCCGCACCCACCAGCTCTTGCTGGAGGACGATGGCCACACGCTCACGCTGTGGCACAGCGACGCGCCCGACCTGAGCGCGTGGAGCGAAATCACGCGCGCCCACGCCGTGCAAGCGTTTGAGTACTTGGACAAAACGTCACTCGCCAAACGCATCAGCGAAGCCTATGCGCAAGCCGACAGCAACGCCGCAGCGGTGGTGAGCGAGGTGCAAAGCGACGCCGACCTCACGCGCATGATGCAAGAGCTGCCCGCCGTGGAAGACTTGCTCGAAGCCGCCGACGACGCGCCCATCATCCGCATGCTCAACGCCTTGCTCACGCAAGCTGCCCGCGATGGCGCGAGCGACATTCACATCGAACCCTACGAGCGCCACAGCAGTGTGCGTTTCCGTGTGGACGGCACGCTGCGCGAAGTGGTGCAACCCAACCGCGCCTTGCACGCCGCGCTGATCTCGCGCTTGAAGATCATGGCCGAGTTGGACATTGCCGAAAAGCGTTTACCGCAAGACGGACGCATTTCCTTGCGCCTCGGCCAGCGTGCGATTGACGTGCGCGTGTCCACCTTGCCCAGTGCACACGGCGAACGCGCCGTGCTGCGTTTGCTCGACAAAAGTGAGAGCAAACTCACGCTGCAAGCCGTGGGCATGGAGGGCGACACGCTGCGCCGTTTTGAAGCCTTGGTGCATCAGCCGCACGGCATCATCTTGGTCACCGGCCCCACCGGCTCGGGCAAAACCACCACGCTGTACGCCGCCCTGCAGGGGCTCGACGCCACGCGCAACAACATCATGACGGTGGAAGACCCGATTGAATACGAGCTGGCAGGCGTAGGCCAAACGCAGGTGAACCCCAAGATTGATTTGGACTTTGCCAAGGCCCTGCGCGCCATCCTGCGCCAAGACCCCGACATCATCATGATTGGTGAGATTCGCGATTTTGAAACCGCACAAATCGCCATCCAAGCCTCACTCACCGGCCACTTGGTGTTGGCCACGCTGCACACCAACGACGCGGCCAGCGCCATCACCCGCTTGACCGACATGGGCGTGGAGCCGTTTTTGCTCAGCTCGTCGCTCTTGGGCGTGTTGGCGCAACGCTTGTTGCGCAAGACGTGTACGCATTGCCATGGCAAGGGCTGCGACGAGTGTGGCCACAGCGGCTACCAAGGCCGCACCGGCATTTTTGAATTACTCACCACCAACGACGACATCCGCGCGCTCATCCACAACCAAGCCAGCGAAGCGCAGCTGCGCGATGCAGCGCTGCGTAACGGCATGACGCTCATGCGCGACGACGGTGAACGTTTGGTGCGCGCTGGTATTTCTACCCGTGAAGAGCTGATTCGCGTCACGCGCGACTAAACCTCTGCGACTAACCCTGACCCACCATGCCCGCCTACTCGTTTGAAGCCCTCGATGCCCAAGGCCAAACGCGCCGTGGCGTGCTGGAGGCCGACACCGCACGCACCGCGCGCAGCCAGTTGCGCGCGCAAGACTTGGTGCCGCTCAAGGTAGAACCTGTGCAGCGCACAGGCAGCGGTTTGAACACTGTCATTTGGGAAAGCAAAGTTTTCAGCAGCACCGCGCTGGCGGTGTGGACGCGTCAGCTCTCGGGCTTGGTCAACGCAGGCTTGCCACTCGAACGCGCCTTGAGCGCCTTGGCCGACGAAGCCGAAACACCGCGCCAGCGCGACTTGGTATCTGCACTGCGCAGCGAGGTGAATGCAGGCGCGCCCTTTGCCAAAGCACTCGGCCAACACCCGCGCGAGTTCAGCGCCATCTTCACCGCCGTGATTGGTGCGGGCGAACAAAGCGGCCATTTGGGCCTCGTGCTCGAACGCTTGGCGGACGACTTGCAAGAACAACAAAACTTGCGCGGCAAGTTGTTGGCTGCCGCGCTGTACCCCGCCATCGTGAGCTTGGTGGCGTTGGTCATCGTGTTGTTTTTGTTGGCGTACGTGGTGCCGCAAGTGGCGCAGGTGTTTGGCAGCAACCAACAACAACTGCCAGCGCTCACCAGCTTCATGCTGGCCTTGAGCAGCTTTGTGCAAAACTTTTGGCTGTGGGGTTTGGTGCTAATCACGGCGCTCGGCATTGGCGGCCATGTGGCATTGAAGCAAGCTGATGTGCGCGTGCGCTTTGATGCGGCTTGGTTGCAGCTGCCTCTCATTGGCCGCTTGGCCCGTGGCTACAACGCGGCCCGTTTTGCCAGCACGCTGGCCATGCTCGCCACCGCAGGCGTGCCGATTTTGAAAGCTTTGCAAGCAGCGGCCGACACACTGAGCAACACCGCCCTCCAACGCGACGCGCAAGACGCGTTGGTGCTGGTGCGCGAAGGTGCGCCACTGGCATCGGCGCTTGCGCAGCACCCGCGCTTTCCGCGCTTGTTGGTCATGTTCTCGCGCTTGGGCGAGCAAACCGGCACACTGCCCACCATGCTGCAACGCGCTGCTGCGCAGCTGAGCGAAGAAGTGCAGCGCCGCGCTTTGCAACTGGCAACCAGCTTAGAGCCCTTGCTCATCGTGGCGATGGGTGCGATGGTGATGCTGATCGTCTTGGCGGTGATGCTGCCGATCATTCAACTCAACCAGTGGGTCAGATGAGCCCCCACGCTCGGCACTGTCGTGTCCTCGCTGCCCCCCTAGGGGGCTGGTCCGCCTTGGGAGCGGCCCAGCGGCAGACCGTATTTGGAGAATACAAATGAGCATCTCACTCGACGGCAAATTGGTCGTAGCGATTTCATCGCGAGCCTTGTTCGACTTCGAAGAAGAAAACCAAGTCTTCGAGCAAGGCGACGACCGCGCCTACATGAAGCTGCAACTCGACCGCCTAGAAACGCCCGCCAAACCTGGCGTGGCTTTTTCGCTGGTGCAAAAGCTGTTGGCCTTCAACACCGCTGACACGCAGCGCGTGGAAGTGGTCATCCTCTCGCGCAACGACCCGGTGAGCGGCATGCGCGTGTTCCGCTCGGCGCAGCATTACGGCTTGCCCATTCAACGCGGCAGTTTCACGCGCGGGCAATCGCCTTGGCGCTATTTGCGCCCGCTCAACGCCAACCTGTTTTTGTCCACCCACTTGGCCGATGTGCGCTCTGCGCTTGATGCAGGCGTGCCCGCCGCACAGGTGTACCCGCACTCTGCCCACGCCTCAGAAGCCAACCCGCACGAAGTGCGCATCGCCTTTGACGGTGACGCGGTGCTGTTCAGCGACGAGGCCGAGCGCGTGTTTCAAGCCCAAGGGCTGGATGCGTTTCAGCAGCATGAAAAAACCAAAGCAGCGCAGCCTTTGTTGGCAGGCCCTTTCAAGCCCTTGCTCGCTGCCTTGCACCAACTGCAACAAGCGGGCACGCCGCACATGCGCATTCGCACCGCACTTGTCACTGCTCGCAGCGCACCCGCCCACGAGCGCGCCATTCGCACGCTGATGGACTGGAACATTGAAGTGGACGAAGCCATGTTCTTGGGCGGGCTTGAAAAAGGCGAGTTCTTGCGCGAGTTTGAACCCGACTTTTTCTTTGATGACCAAACCGGCCACATCGAATCTGCCGCCCGACATGTACCCGCAGGCCATGTGGCCAGCGGCGTGCGCAACACCGACTTTTAAACACCATGAACGCATTCAAAACCGTTGCCAACAACGTGGCAACGAACTGGCAAAAAAGCCGCTTGCAGCTCAGCCGCGTCTGGGCCTTGTCGTTGCCCTATTTCAAGTCCGAAGAAAAGTGGCGTGCCCGCTTGCTGTTGGCCGCGTGCGTGGGCTTGAACCTCGGCATGGTTTACATGATGGTGTTGCTCAACGACTGGAACCGCGTTTTTTACGACGCGCTGCAAAACCGCAATGCCGAAGTGTTTTGGCACCAGCTCGGTGTGTTCGCCCTGCTAGCCACGTGCTTCATCATCGTGGCGGTGTACCGCTTCTACCTCACGCAGCTGCTGGAGCTGCGCTGGCGTGCGTGGATGACGCGCGACTACTTGCAACGCTGGCTCACAGGCCATGTGTTTTACCAACTCGAGTTGCAAAGCAAGCACGGCACCGACAACCCCGACCAACGGATTCAAGAAGACGTGCAGCAGTTCACCGCCGACACGGTGGGCTTGTCGCTCGGCTTGCTCGATGCCACGGTCACGCTGTTGAGCTTTGTCGGCATCTTGTGGTCGCTCTCGGGTGGCTTTAGTTTTGAGGTGGCGGGCGAGACCTACAACCTCCCCGGCTTCATGGTGTGGATGGCATTGGCCTACGCCTTGACGGGCAGTTTGATCGGCCACCTCATTGGCCGCTCGATGGCCTCGCTCAACTTTGCACAGCAGCGCTTAGAAGCCGACTTTCGTCACCACCTCATGCGTGTGCGCGAGTACAGCGAAGCCATTGCGCTCGACCGTGGTGGCCGCGTGGAGCGCTTGTCGCTGCAAGAGCGATTCAAACAAGTGCTGGACAACTTCATGCGTTTGCTGCGCGTGCAAAAACGCTACACCTGGTTCAACTCGGGCTACGGCCAAGCGGCGGTGGTGTTCCCCATGTTGGTGGCCTCGCCACGCTATTTCAGCGGCGCCATTCAGCTCGGCGAATTGATGCAAATCTCGTCTGCGTTTGGGCAAGTCCAAGAGTCGCTCAGTTGGTTCATCAGCAACTACAGCCGCTTGGCGTCGTGGCAAGCCACCACGCTGCGTTTGACCTCGTTTCAAGACCAAATGAACGCGGTTCAAGTGAAAGAAACAACGGACGACGCAACCACTTTGCCTCTGTCGTTCACCGGTGCAAGCCCCCTCACCCACGCTGGCATCAACGCTTTGCACACCACGCCTCTCACCATTTCGTTGCCCAACGGCGAGGTGTTGTTGGCCGACACTTCGCTGAACGCGGCGGCAGGCGACACGGTGCTCATTCGCGGTCCATCGGGCTGCGGCAAGTCCACCCTGTTGCGCGTGCTCGCAGGCATTTGGCCGCACGTCACATCGCCCACGCATGACCGCCGTGGTGAACCCATCACCTACGGCCCCGTGGTGTTGCCTGAAGGCAGCGTGTTCATGCCGCAGCGTCCGTATTTTCCAGAAGGCACCTTGCGTCAAGCGCTGGCCTATCCCGACAGTGCCGAGCACTACACCGACGAGGCTTTGAAGAGCGCCTTGTACGACGCCATGCTGCCCAACCTAGCCGACGAACTCGACACCGCCAGCCAGTGGACGCAGCAACTCTCTGGTGGCGAGCAACAACGCTTGGCCCTAGCACGTGTGTTGCTCAAACGCCCGCGCTGGGTGTTTGCCGATGAGGCCACCAGCGCCTTGGATGAAGCCGCAGAGAAAACGCTTTACGAAAAACTCCGCACGATGGTGCGCGAAGAAGGCGGTGGCTTGGTGTCCATCGCGCATCGCCCCAGCGTGGCGAGCTACCACGACACAGCGTGGCAGTTTGTGCCTGCGCCTGAGGGCAGCAACGCGAAGTTTGTGCTTGTGGCGGAATAAAAAGCGGAAGGCTTAAGCCTTCCAGCGCGCCCAGCCTTTGGCGCGCAAATCGCACGCGGGGCAAGTGCCGCAGCCGTAGCCCCAATCGTGGCGGTGCGTGCGGTCGCCCATGTAGCAGGTGTGGGTGTGTTCCACGATGAGGTCTACCAACTGATCGCCGCCCGTGGCATGGGCTTTTTGGCCGAGGTCATGTGCCAGCTGCCACGTCTGCGCTTTGTCGATCCACATCAACGGTGTCTCAATCAACAAGCGGCGGTCCATGCCGAGCGACAAGGCAATTTGCATAGCCTTCATGGTGTCGTCGCGGCAGTCGGGGTAGCCTGAGAAATCGGTTTCGCACACGCCGGTGACGATGACATCCAAACCACGGCGATAAGCCAACGCCGCAGCGAGTGTGAGGAACAACAGGTTGCGTCCCGGCACAAAGGTGTTGGGCAGGCCTGAACTTTCCATTTGAAACGCCATGTCGCGGGTGAGCGAGGTTTCGCTCACTTGGCCCAACACGCCCAAGTCGAGCAAATGGTCTTCGCCCAACTTCGCGCCCCACTCGGGAAACTGCGCGCGCACTTGCGCCAGCACTTGCATGCGGGCTTCGAGCTCCACCAAGTGGCGTTGGCGGTAGTCAAACGCCAAGGTTTCGACGCGCTCGTATTGCGCCAGCGCATGAGCCAAACAGGTGGTGGAGTCTTGACCGCCCGAGAACAAAACCAAGGCCGTGCGGTGAATGGGGTGACGTGCTTGCATGAAAGTGGCTTGCCGTTTAGTGCGAAGAAGGTGCGTTTGGCGTGTTGGCCGCGTGCGAAATTTTGTCGGTCAGCGCAATCGCCAACGCGCTGAGCAAGAACGTGATGTGGATGATGGTTTGCCACATCAACACCTTTTCGTCGTAGTTGGCAGCGTTGATGAAGGTCTTGAGCAAATGGATGGACGAAATGCCAATGATGGCCATGCCCAATTTGACCTTCAACACCGACGCGTTGACGTGGCTCAACCACTCGGGTTGGTCGGGGTGGTCTTCCAAATACATGCGCGAGACAAAGGTTTCATACCCGCCCACGATGACCATGATGAGTAAATTGGAGATCATCACCACATCAATCAAACCCAGCACCACCAACATGGTGATGGACTCGCTGAGCTTTTCCACGGCCATGCCGTTTTTGTAGCCAATGCTGGTCACCAAAGCGTCCAACGCATGCTGGTTGCCAAACGCGGCCTCAATCAAGTGGACCAACTCCACCCAAAAGTGAAACACATACAAGCATTGCGCCACGATGAGGCCCAAGTACAAAGGCAGTTGCAGCCAACGGCTGGCAAAAATCATACGGGGCAAACGTGGGGGTTGCGTCATGGCGAGTAGGGTTTTCAAACAAAGACACTAAATTTTGCCTGAGCCCGCCTAAACTCCGCCCATGTTGTTACAAATTTTCTCTTTGATTCTTCACTTCGCCGTCGGCTTGGTCGCGGGCACGTGTTTGCTGCGCATGTACATGCATTTGCAGCGCATCAACCTCTCACGCAGCGGAGGCAACCCGCTGGCCCCATTTGTGTTCGCAGTGACCAATTGGTTGGTGTTGCCTGTGCGCCGCTTTGTGCCGGCGATTGGGCACTTGGACACAGCCAGCTTGGTCGCCGCCTACGCGGTGTTGTTGGCCAAGCATTCGTTGCTGTGGCTCATGGCAGGGGCCACGGCTCACTCGCTCACCTTGCTGACCAACGCGGGGTTTGAGTTGCTCAGCGTGATGTTGTCGGGCCTGATGTGGTTGGTCATTGGCTATGCGTTGATGTCGTGGTTCAACACGGCATCCGATGCGCGCTACGTTTTGGCGCAATTGGTCGAGCCGCTGCTGCGCCCTCTTCGCCGTGTGCTGCCGCACATCGGCGGGGTGGACTTGTCGCCCATTGCACTCATGCTCGTCCTTCAAATTGCCGAAATCGTGCTGCGTCACGTGCAGATGCAATTGACGTTCTAACCCATCACCAAGAATGCGTATGTTGTTCACACGTTTTTGTTTGGCCTTATTGCTCGCCATTGCAAGCTTCAGTGCGAGTTCGCAAACCGCACCGCAGCCGACAACGCTGCCGCCGGTGAACACCATTGCCGCATTGGATGTGCCGCGCTACATGGGCACTTGGTATGAGATTGCCAAATTCCCCAACCGCTTTCAAGCCAAATGCACGGCCAACACGCGCGCACGCTATTTGGCCCAAGCCGATGGGTCGGTGCAAGTGCTCAACAGCTGCGTCACCGCCGATGGCAACATCATCGACGCGTTGGGTTTGGCCAAGCAAATCGACAGCGCCACATCGCCCAAACTGCAAGTGCGCTTTGCGCCTGCATGGCTAAGCTGGTTGCCCATGGTGTGGGGCGACTATTGGGTGATTGACCTCGATGCCGACTACCAACTCGCCGCCGTGAGCGATGCCAAGCGCGAGTACCTGTGGGTGCTGTCGCGCACGCCACAAGTCAACGCCAAGGCGTATGACGCTTTGCTAGAGCGCCTCAAAGCGCAGCAGTTTGAGGTGCAAAAACTAGAGCGTACTGCACAACACTAAATTCGGTCACGTCTTCGTCTTGGCGTGCCGCAAGTTGTTGCAGCGGTCGTGGCTAATCGCTAAATTTTCTTGATGGCTGTTGCCACCTTCGCTCAAGGGCTGGATGTGCTCCAGCGTAGCGTCGGCGTGCGCCACATGCTCCCCGCAAACCCAACACGGCACCACACCATGCAATTGGCGTGAGACCGTTTTGTAAATTTTGTCGCGGGTGAGCTTGAGGCGACTCAAGGCGTTACTTGATCCAAGCAGCCAAAGTTTTGGCGTAGGCGTCAAAGTCTTGGATGGGGCGCTTGGCCACACCCGACGCTTCAGCCGCACGTGCCACCGCTGGCGCAATACGCTGGATGAGGCGTGTGTCGAAGGGCTTGGGAATGATGTTGTCCACACCAAACGCCAAATCCACGCCGGGGTAAGCGGCCTTGACTTCGGCGGTTACTTCCAGCTTGGCCAAGTCTGCGATTTCGCGCACGCACGCAATCTTCATGGCTTCGGTGATTTTGGTCGCGCCGCAATCCAAAGCACCACGGAAGATGTACGGGAAGCACAACACGTTGTTCACTTGGTTGGGGTAGTCCGAGCGGCCAGTGGCGATGATGCAATCGGGGCGCACGGCTTTGGCCAACTCGGGGCGAATTTCTGGCTCGGGGTTGGCCAAGGCCAAGATGAGCGGCTTGTCGGCCATGGTCTTGACCATGTCTTGCGTCAACACGCCAGGGGCGGAGCAGCCCAAGAACACATCGGCGCCGTTGACCGCATCAGCCAAGGTACGCGCGTCGGTCTTTTGTGCAAAGCGGGCTTTCGACTCGTCGTAGCCACCGGGGCGACCTTCGTAAATCACGCCTTTGGAGTCGCACACATAAATGTTCTCGGCCTTCACGCCCAAGCCCACAAACACGCCCAAGCACGCCAAGGCCGCAGCGCCAGCGCCCGACACCGCCACTTTGACTTGGGTGATGTCTTTGCCTGCCAACTCCAAGCCGTTCAACATGGCGGCGGCCGAGATGATGGCGGTGCCGTGTTGGTCGTCGTGGAAGACGGGGATGTTCATGCGCTTGCTCAGCTCACGCTCAATGTAGAAGCACTCAGGGGCTTTGATGTCTTCGAGGTTAATGCCACCAAAGGTGGGTTCCATGGCGGCGATGATGTTCACCAATTTGTCGGCATCGTGTTCGTCGAGTTCGATGTCGAACACGTCAATGCCTGAGAACTTTTTGAACAAACAGCCTTTGCCTTCCATCACGGGCTTGCCGGCCAACGCGCCGATGTCGCCCAAGCCCAGCACGGCTGTGCCGTTGGTGATGACGCCGACCAAGTTGCCGCGGCTGGTGTATTCGTAAGACGTGAGGGGGTCTTTTTCAATCTCCAAGCAGGGATACGCCACGCCCGGTGAATACGCCAAGCTCAAATCGTGCTGGTTATCCAAGGGATGGGTCGGCTCGACGCGAATCTTGCCCTTGGTGGGCGAGCGGTGGTAGTCGAGCGCGGCGGTGCGTAATTCTTGTTCTGCTGGGGTCATGAGAGGAGGCTCCGAATTATTTTAAAAATGGGGTCCATCCTAGCCGGAAGAAGGGGCCTAAATTGACCATCCATGTCCGTGCATACACTTACGCACTTTCCTCCTACAACTGCCCGTCCTAGCCTCTCATGCAAGCCTTGTTGAATGCCATCGCCACGATGGCCCTGCCCACCGATGCCCAACGCGTGTTCCACGGCCGTGGTGGCTTGCATCCGGGCTGCGAGCAGTGGAGCTTAGACGCCTACCCGCCGGTGATGGTGTTGACCAGCTTTCAACCCGTGCCCGAGGACGACTTGGCCACGGTAGGCACGGCCCTCGCCGCACGTTGGGCACAAATCGCCCCCGACCAAGCACTCAACTGGGTGTTTCAGTGCCGCGCCGAAGGCCACCTTGAAACACGCTTGATGCGCGGCGAAGTACCCGAGCCGCATGTGGTGACCGAGAACGGCAGCAGCTTTCGCGTGCATGTGCTCAAAGGCCAAAACCACGGCTTGTTTTTAGACATGGCCCAAGGCCGCGAATGGGTGCGTCAGTTCGTGCGCAATGACGGCGCAGACCAGCCTCGCCTGAAAGTGCTCAACCTGTTTGCCTACACCTGCGCCTTCTCAGTGGTGGCCATGCAAGCAGGTGCCAAACACGTGGTGAACGTGGACATGAGCCATGGCGCAATGGCCATCGGTCAACAAAACCACGCACTCAACGGCATCAGCGCCGGCGCGACATTTTTGATGCACGACATTTTCAAAACGTGGGGCAAGATCACGCGCAGCGGGCCTTATGGCTTGGTCATCGTGGATCCGCCGAGCTACCAAAAAGGCAGCTTTGTGGCCACCAAAGACTACGCCAAGCTCATGCGCCGTTTGCCCGAGTTGCTGGCCCCCGGCGGGTACGCGCTGCTGTGCCTGAATGCGCCAGAGCTGGGCCTAGACTTTTTGCAAGACCAAATGCAAGCGCTTGCGCCTGAATTGAACTTTGTCGAACGCGTGGCCAACCCTGCGGTATTTGCCGATGTGTCGCCCGAACGCTCGCTCAAAGTGTTGGCGTATCAAATGCCTGCGTTGGCGGCTTCGGTGGAGGGCCAAGCATGAGGTCGCACATCTCCATCGTTGACGTGGACAACTGCGACACCTGGACCCGCTACCGCAGCGGCCTGTGCAACAGCTGTGCAGCCAATTGCTGCACCATGCCTGTGGAAGTGAAGATGGCCGACTTGATTCGCTTAGAACTGGTCGACCCGTTTGAGGCCGAACACGAAGAGCCCAAACAAATCGCCAAGCGCTTGCAAAAGATGGGCGTGATTGAGCACTTCAATTTCAAAAACAGCATCTTCACGCTGTCGCGCCGCGCCAATGGCGATTGCCAAAACCTCGATGCCAAAACACGGCGCTGTACCGTGTACGAGAAACGCCCCAACACCTGCCGCTTGCACCCGCAAGTGGGGCCCAAGCCCAACTACTGTCCTTACGGGGCTGTGCGCTAAGCCTCAGTTGAGGGCGTCCAATAAATCTTGCGTGTCGCGAATGATGGGCTGCGCCAACTGCAAGAGCAAGTGGCCATCTTTGGCTTGCTGGGCCCAGCGGTTTGAGGCCTCCAACACAGGATGCGAATGCAAATAATCGGGCACTTCAAAGTCTGGTTTTTGTTGCTTGAATGACAGCAACATGCTGAGGTAGCCCGAGAAATACAAGCTGAACATCAACGCATTCGCAGCTTCTTGCGTGATTTCGCGTCGACCCACCAACTGCAAAAACAAAGCCTTGGCAGTTTCTATCGTGGGCAACTCATGGGCATTGAGTTGAAATTCTTCGTCTAAGGCTTTGCAGGCTTTATCCCACTGCGCGAGCGCATCTGTCATGTCGTCGGTCGTTTCAAGATTGGTTCAGGCCAGCATTGTGCCTTTGCATTTCTTCGCTCCGCAGCGGCACGCGTATTTGGCTTTGAGTGCATCCGTCATGGGCTCGTCACTCACCAAGCCATAGTTGAAGGTTAGTTCTTCACCACGCCACACGTGACGGCGTGTGTGAATGAAGATGCGGCCATCCACCTCCACCGGCTCACAGTTGGGCCGACACGAATGGTTGATCCAGCGCGAAGCATTGCCGCCATACAAACCATCTATCACCCGCGTGTCGTCGATGTGAAAGTAAAACGTGTGCTCGGGGTTGCTCGGGTCGTGCGGATGACGACGCTGCGCCTCGACCATGCTGATGATTTCACCCACGTACTCGATGACGCGCTCGCCTGCAGCCATGTGACACAAGGCGAAAACGCCTTTGCCATGAACGCGCGAGGAGAGAACTTCGATACGTGGGTGATTCATCCCAAAGAGGTTACTTCAGAACACCCGCAAAGAATGCGGCCAGTTCGTCATAGCCATCCAGCGGCAACACGTGGGCCACGTATTGGTCGGGGCGCACCACGATCATGCAGCCTTGCTCACGGTTGATGCCGCGCATGTCAAAGATGTCGCCCACGCCTTTGTGGTCCACGCAGAACACTTTTTCGT
>Ga0228701_1000713_pt1 | contig 25428 bp, 23 predicted proteins | sample McNCre117_Aug_MG_2_FD_178017 | JGI IMG/M metagenome (GOLD analysis project Ga0228701, IMG submission 178017) | Freshwater microbial communities from McNutts Creek, Athens, Georgia, United States - 11-17_Aug_MG | ecosystem: Environmental > Aquatic > Freshwater > Creek | place: USA: Georgia...
GCGCAGATTATTGGCAACCGCCCGAAAGTTTCGCCAATGCGCGAACGAGTTGAGCAAGCGCTAACCGCAATCATTCACGCACCGGTAACGATCAGCGCCACCACCACCGACGGGCTCGGTTTTCTGGGAAACACCGAGGGTGTTGCGGTTGTGGCGAGCGCACTGATTCAGAGAGCCAAAAAGTAGGCTGAACTCGTGAAGATTTTCGACAGCAAGGTACAGGGTCTAGTTGACTTTGAGCCGCTAACTCCGGGCAAGGTGGGAATCTATGTTTGTGGCCCTACCGTGCAGTCGGCACCTCACGTCGGTCACCTGCGCAGCGCGGTGGCTTTCGACATTGTGGCTCGCTGGCTTCGAATCGGTCATGGATACGACGTCAAGTTGGTTCGTAATGTCACCGACATCGACGACAAGATTTTGGTCAACGCCGCCGAACTGAAACGTGATTGGCGTGAACTAGCCGTAGAGGTTGAAGCGGGATTCAATCAGGTTTACGACTCACTGTGGGCTGGAGTGGCACACCGCCCTCACGCTACCGAACACATCGACGGCATGATTGAACTGATCGAACGCCTCATCGAGCGCGGCTTTGCTTACGCGGCAAACAACGGCACATCGAATGTATTTTTCAACACCCAAGCGTTTGAGGCTTACGGTGAACTCACCAACCAGAAGCTGGAAAACATGGAAGGCGAAGCCATCGGTGGCGGTCGCCTTGCCGCACACGATTTCGCTCTCTGGAAAAGCGCCAAGGCGGGGGAGCCGGAGACCGCAAGTTGGGATTCTCCTTGGGGGCGCGGTCGTCCTGGTTGGCACATCGAATGTTCGGCAATGACCCTAAGTGAATTGGGCGAAAGTTTCGACATTCACGGCGGTGGCTTAGATTTGCGCTTCCCTCACCACGAAAACGAATTGGCGCAGTCGCGTGCCGCTGGCTATGACTTCGCTAAGCACTGGATGCACAACGGACTAGTAACTGTGTCTGGCACCAAGATGAGCAAGTCGCTCGGCAATGGCGTAAGTGTTGAAGAACTTTTTGCAGAAGCCAACGCAGTGGCAATTCGTTACTGGCTAGCTTCGGCTCACTACCGCTCTACCCTCGACTACTCACCAACCTCGATTGCCGAAGCAGTGACCGCAGTTAGTCGCATCATCAACTTCGTGCGTAGAGCCACCGAACTGGCTACGTCTGAGAAGCTTCCAGCTCCACGCGAATTCGTCGAAGCAATGAATGCCGACTTCAACGTGCCAGTAGCTCTCGGCGCTCTTCACGAAACGGTTCGTGCTGGAAACACTGCACTTGATGCCGGCGATAAGGATGCCGTGGCGGTAGCTCTTGGAGAAGTAATTACCATGAGCGAAGTTCTTGGCATAGATTTGAACGGTAACGACAAAGTTGCCACCGCGGAAACCGTGGAACTAATTGAGGGTCTGATTGCCAAGCGCAACCAAGCCCGAGCAAACAAAGACTATGCGCTCGCCGACTTGGTGCGCGCGGAACTAACGGCCATGGGTGTCACCATTGAAGATCAGGCCGACAAGACTGCATGGATGTGGAGTAACTAATGGCTAGCAAGGGAAAAAGACCTGGCACCGCTAAAGGCAAAAAAGGCCCAACCGTAGGTTCGGGCGGCCAGCGCCGCAAGGCTCTGGAAGGCAAGGGTCCTACCCCTAAGGCTGAAGACCGCAAGGGTCACAAGGCGTTTAAGGGAAACAAGCCTGAGAAGCAGACCGTTCGCAAGGGCGAGTTCCTTGCTCCAACCGCTCGTACCGCAGGAGTTGCCGGCGCCCGCCGCACCAACTCCAAGGGAATGTCTAAGGCTGCCGATTCGGGTGAAGTTCTTTCCGGTCGTAACTCGGTTTTGGAAGCGCTTCGTGCGAAGGTCCCGGCTACCGCTCTGTACATCTCGAACCGCATCGAAATGGACGAGCGCACCAAGGAAACCATTCAGTTGGCCAACGCTCGACAGATTCCAATCAGCGAAGTTACCAAGCCAGAAATCGACCGCCTGACCGGCTTCGACGCGGTTCACCAGGGAATCGCCCTTTCGGTTCCCGCCTACCAGTACGCACACCCGGTTGATCTACTAGACAAAGTTCTTTCCCGTGGACAGAAGCCGCTGCTAGTGGCTCTAGACGGCATTACTGATCCTCGCAACCTTGGAGCCATCATCCGCTCAGTGGCGGCCTTTGGTGGTCATGGAGTGATTCTGCCTCAGCGTCGTTCAACCGGTGTCACCGCTAGCGCTTGGAAGACCTCGGCTGGTGCCGCTGCTCGCACCCCGGTCGCTCTAGCCGCTAACCTCACCGCAACCATCAAGGAATACAAGAAGAAGGGGGTGTTCGTAGTTGGCCTAGACGGCGACGGCGACATGAACCTTCAGAACTTCACCTTAGGACGTGAGCCACTACTAATCGTGGTTGGTTCAGAGGGTAAGGGTCTTAGCCGATTGGTTACCGAAAACTGCGACGCCATCGTGAGCATTCCAATTAGCTCGGCAACTGAATCGCTGAACGCCGGAATCGCTGCCAGCGTTACCCTCTACGAAGTTTCAAAACTTCGCGCTAAGAACTAGACCAGGTCTCGCCAGTCAACTTCGCCATCTTCGTTGGCAACCGTAATGGTTCCAGAAGGTATGGCTTCGGGAAGTGTGATCGCTCCGGTAGTTGGCGCAATTAGCGCCTCCTCATCACGTCGGTGTACCAAAACATTGTTGATGTAGGAGTTCACCGCTTCGGTGGTGCTCACTTCACGTTTTTCGTTCTGCGATAAATACCAACGGTGCTCAAGCACTTGGTGATAAAGCTCAGCTGGTTCCAAGCGGCCCGTCATGTCTTTAGGGATTGCTGTAATCACCGGTTCGAATGAGTGGCTCAACCACTCGTGAGCGAGAACCTCTTCATCGGTGTTTGGTCTCGGGTGAGCCAAACGATACTCGTCTAGGTCGTTAAGTAGGCGTCTGGCTTGGTTCTCTTCAACGTCTAAGCCAGTGAGGCGTAGTAGGCGTCTACCGTGGTGGCCCGCGTCAACTACCTTGGGCTGAATCTTGATGGTGCTACCTTCGCCGCCAGCCTTAATGGTCATCTCTTCGATGTCGAAGCCCAGGTCGTTCAAGCGTTCAACACGACGGCTGATCTTCCACTTGTCGTTTTCGCCGATCACTTCGGCAGCGGTTAGCTCTTTCCAAAGGTTTCGGTACTTCGAAATGATGCGGTCAGAAATCTCGTTGGCATCCACCCCAGGAGCCGCGTTACCGCTGGCAATCAGGTCTAGTAGTTCACCAGCGATGTTTACGCGAGCAATCTCTAGATCGTTCTCGCGCTGACCGTTGGAAAGCCCACCCTCGTAAAGCTGACCGGTCTCGGCATCAACCAGGTAAGCGGCGAAAGCTCCAGCGTCTCGGCGGAACAAGGTGTTGGAAAGTGAAACATCTCCCCAGAAAAAACCTGCGATGTGCAGGCGCACCAGCAGCACTGCCAGCGCATCAACCAGTCGCGATGCGGTTTCTGGGCGAAGACCTTGCGACCACATGGCTCGGTAGGGGAGAGAGAACTTGAGGTGACGGGTGATCAGCACAGCTGGCAGCGGCAAGCCGGCTTCGTCGGTGCGACCTTCGATAATCGCAAACGGCTCAACACATGGAACCGCCAGGCCAATCAAACGCTTCAACATTTCGTATTCGCGCTTAGCCAATTCCGGAAGAGTCTCTTTAATGGCAATGACGTGGTCGCTCAGGTGTGCGAAGCGAACCGTGTGACGCGAAAGACCTTTAGGAAGCGCCGCAATGCGGTCGGAAGGCCAGTCTTCTAAAGGCAACTGCCACGGTAAATCCAGGAGTGCTGGATCTACCGCGGCAGTTGTGATGTTTAGTGAAGAACCCACTAGTTAAGGCGCTCGCCCGACTCTACGTCGAACAAGTGTGGGGTTCCCGCAGGAGCGATGAAGATCTTCGATCCGGCCTTGACCGAACCGTTCGACTCAACACGTACGGTTACGTCTGCCTTGACTCCGCCAATAACAACCGAACCGTAGATGAATGCGTCTGCACCAAGTTCTTCAACAACGTCTACTTCTAGTGGAAGTCCAGACTTGGCAACCACTACGTCTTCTGGGCGAAGACCAACGGTGATCGACTTCTGCTTGGTCTTAGCCAAAACGCTCTTCTCAACCTTGATCTCAGCGTCGCCGAAACCAACACCACCAGCGGTAACTGGAAGCTGAAGAAGGTTCATTGCAGGCGAACCGATGAAGCCAGCAACGAATACGTTAGCTGGGCGCTCGTAAAGCTCACGAGGGGTTGCAACCTGCTGAAGTAGACCGTCCTTAAGAACTGCTACGCGGTCACCCATGGTCATAGCTTCAACCTGGTCGTGGGTTACGTAAACGGTGGTTACACCGAGACGACGCTGTAGCGAGGCAATCTGGGTACGAGTCTGAACACGAAGCTTGGCGTCAAGGTTCGATAGCGGCTCATCCATAAGGAATACCTGTGGCTTACGAACGATTGCACGACCCATGGCAACACGCTGACGCTGACCACCAGAAAGTGCCTTTGGCTTGCGGCCTAGGTACTGCTCTAGGTCTAGAAGCTTGGCTGCCTCAAGAACGCGCTCAGCACGCTCTTCCTTTGGAACGCCAGCAATCTTTAGAGCGAAGCCCATGTTTTCGGCAACGGTCATGTGTGGGTAAAGAGCGTAGTTCTGGAACACCATAGCGATGTCGCGATCTTTTGGCTCGATGTCGGTTACGTCGCGGTCTCCGATGAAAATCGAACCTGCGTTAACTTCTTCTAGACCGGCCAGCATGCGAAGGCTGGTTGACTTTCCACAACCCGATGGGCCAACTAGTACTAGGAACTCGCCATCCTTGATTTCAAGGTCTAGCTCGTTTACTGCTGGGCGTGGGGTGCCTGGGTAGAGGCGGGTGGCTTTTTTGAATGATACTGTTGCCATTTTTTTACTCCTAAATCGGCAGGTACGTGCCGAACGATCCGTTGTGTAAGAGCTTGGAACGGTTGTTCCAAGTTATAGCCATTATGGCATTAGCAGACACCTGTTTTAGAATGGTAATTCTGACTGTCACCAGATCGTGATGAAGCAAGGACGGAAACAAAATGAGCAACGAACGACTAACCCGCGACCAGCAGCGCGAAGCAGCCCGAGCCAAAGCCAAGGCCATGCGCGAAGCCCAGAAGAAGAACGAAGGCCGCAAGAAGGTCATCATCATCATCGGTTCAGTTGCCGCTGCTCTAGGTGTCATCGCCGGCGTCACCACCTTTGCTCTAAATCAGCCAGCGGTAACCCCTGAGGCCAAAGACGGCCCAGTAACCGCAATCTTCGACGGCGGCATCCGCGTTGGCAAAGACCTTCAGGTTCTAACCAGCAAGAGCCAGGTTGACCAGGCCGTGCCCAACATCATCATCTACGAAGACCTTCAGTGCCCAGCCTGTAAGGCCTTCGAAGTTCCAAACATGCCTCAGATCCGTGAACTCGTTTCGAGCGGCAAGTACACCGTGGAAATCCACCCAATCTCATTCCTCGACGGAAACTCGGTCAACGAGTACTCAAGCCGCGCTGCCAACGCACTTTTGTGTGTAGCCGACCGCTCACCAAAGAACTTCTTCGACTTCAACGAAGCTCTATACGCCAACCAGCCTGAAGAAGGAACTGCCGGTCCAAGCAACGACGAGTTGGCTACCCTAGCTCAGACCACCGGCGTCAACGAACCTAAGGCTCTCGACTGCATCTCGAAGCCAATCTTCTCGACCTGGGCAAAGAACAAGGGTTCTGCAGTCTGGACCGAAAAGGTACCAGGAACCAACCTTGACTTCAGCGGCACCCCGTTCATCGTGGTCAACGGCCAGCAGTACCGAGGCGAAACCGCAAACGCAGCAATGTTCTTGCAGTGGTTGCAGACCGTGGCGCCAGTTAGCTAAATCGCAAATAAAAAACTCCGGTTGGGGCGAAGGTTTATGTCTTCGCTCCAACCGGAGTTTTTCTTTTAGTGCTATTTAGTTACTGCAGTGAGTACAGCTGAGACTGGCGAGTCGCCAACATCGTTGGTTGCTGTAACTCGGAACTGGTAGGTGCTCTTCGTCTTTAGACCGACGATGGTGAGTGAGCGGCTGTTCGAGATTGGCTTCTTGACTAGTAGCCAAGTGATTCCGCCATCCTTTGAGTACTCAACGGTGTAGTTGCGAACTGCACTGCCGTCTACGATTGCCGGAGCCGCCCAACTTAGGGTCACCGAGGTCTTAGCTGGCTTGATACCCAGACCGGTTGGTGCCGCTGGAGCATTTCCACTGGTGACCACTTCGACTACCTCAGACTTAGCCGAGTAACCAACCGAGTTCTTTGCAGAAACACGGAAGCAGTACTTGGTACCTGGTAGCAGGTTGGTTGCGTTGAAGCCCAGGGTGTTGAAGGCTTCGTGAGCGATCTCGGTGTAGGTTCTGCAATTGCTAGAAACCTCAACCTTGTAGTCGGTGATGGCAGCTCCACCGTTCGACTCAGGGATGGTCCACTCAAGAGCTGCCGTGGTTGACGTGGCGGTAGCCAAAACATCTAGCGGAGCGGTTGGTGCAAGGGTCTTGGTGGTGAAGGTTCCGGTTAGGAACTGGCTGAAGCCAGCGTTGTTAACCGCAGCCACACGTACCTGGTAAGTGCCACCAGGAACCATGCCACGAACCGTGAACGAACGGTTTACCGATTCGGCGTCGTCGACGTCGGTCCAGTTTTCACCGTCGTCGTTAGAGATTTCGATGGTGTAGTCGGTGATTGGTGTGCCACCCTTGTCGGCTGGGGCAACCCAAGTGAACGAAACCGAGTTGGCGGTTAGGCCAGAGAAGTTCAATCCGGTTGGAGCTCCAGGAGCGGTAACCAAAGTGTTCGCGGTTAGAACGTCCGAAGTGGTTCCAAGGCCGGTTGAGGTGATCGCTGAAACCTTGAACTGGTAACGCTTTCCCTTGGTTAGGTTGAAGATGTTCGAGTAGCGAAGGGCTGAAACGCCATCCTTGATGGTGGTCCAGACATTTCCGCCGTTGCTCGAAACTTCAATCTTGTAATCGGTGATTGCGGCGCCACCGTTCGACTCTGGAAGATCCCAGTTCAGGGTCAACGTGGTTCCCGAAAGGCTCGTAACCGAAAGGTTTAGAGGCTTAGTGGCTGGGCCGTCTAGGGTGAGCATCTCACCTAGTAGCCAGTCGCTTAGACCCGCACGGTTCACTGCAGCGATGCGCACTAGGTAGTGGGTTCCAGGAGCGAGCCCAGTTACCTTTAGGTTCACCGAAGACGAAACTAGCTTGTCCATGTTGCGCCAGGTTGCGCCTTCATCGCGAGAGGTCTCGATCTTGAAGTTGGTGATTGGTGCACCGCCGTTGAAGGTTGGTGCAACCCACTTGAAGGTCGCTGTTGAACTCTTTACTTCAGAGATAACCAAGTCGGTTGGCGCGGTAGGCGCAACAGGCTCAGGGGTTCTGGTGCGAAGAACTTCAGACCATGGGGCTCCAGGGCTGTAAGCAATCTCGTTACCGCCGTTGTCGCCGCGAACACGGAATGCGTAGTTGGTGCCCGCAATCAGGTTCGAGATTGGCAAGTTGGTGGTGCGTGAGTACCCGTCGTCGATGCGCTTCCAGGTAGAACCGTTGTCGAGTGAGTACTCGATTTGGTAGTCGCCAAGCTGACCCTTTACACGGCCATCAGGGAAGACCTGCTGGTTGCCGTTTGGGTCGAGGATTGGTTCACCTAGGAAGGTTGGAGCAGTCCACGAAAGAATTCCCTCGTTTGGCTTGCCATCGGTTGGGGTGTAGGTCACGTTGGTTGGAGCATTTGGCATACCTGGAGGCATACGGGTAATGGTGAAGCCAGCGGCGTCTGAGTACTCGCGGTGGCTGAGAGTATCCATGGCTTCAACCTGACAGCTGTGAGGGCCAGGGACGGTTCCGAATGGAATCTGTGCCTGGAAGCTCAAGGTGAGGTCTTTAGCGGTTCCGTCAACGCTGAGAAGCTTTGCGTTGTTGGCACCTAAACCAACCCAAGCGTTGTCGCCACGGGTTAGGGTTAGCGAAACTGGCTGCATGCCGGTAGGGCCGTAGCAGTAGACATTGAACCAAAGAACGCCGGTCTGGTCGGTTACGTGTAGGTCGATCTGAGCGGTGTCAAAGTTTGCACCGACCTCGTAAGAAGTCTGGTCCCAAGAAGAGCTAACTAGCTTCGGTGCGTCGTCGTCCCAGCCACCCTCTTTGAGCTGGCGGGTGATGTATAGCGGGTTGACGTTGGTGCTATTGCTGTAGCCCAGCATGTCGACTGCCCAAACGTAGCAGTTGTAGGTTGCCGGCTTGTTGCCCTTTTCAACGCTGGTCTTGACGGCAAGTGAAGGAGCGGTGTTCGAACCCGACTGGTCGGTGATTACCGCTTCACGGTTGCCGAAGACGCGCCACTCTGAAGTGTTCCAAGTGAAGTAGAGGCTGAGGGGGCTCTTGTTGCCACCGAGGCACTCAAGCTGGAAGTTACGAACGCCGGTCTCGTCGGCTAGAGCAATGTTGAAGTTCACTTCAGCGTCGCCGTTGGTAACGTCGTAAGCCGACTTGTCCCAGTTGAAACCAGTAAGCGTTGGTGCTTCCTCGTCGTAGGCCTGCGATGCAGTCGACTTGGTTACGGTTAGCGAGCTGACCATGTTGTTGGTGTAGTGACCAAGATTGTCTCGGGTGTCCATGTTGCAGTTGTAACCGCCGGCTTTGGTGCCGTAAGGAACGGTGGTTTCAACCTGGAACTTGACTGCCTGGTTTAGAGGCTTAGCGGTTCCGTTGGTTACTGGAACCTCGGTTGCTGAAACGATGCGAACCGAGTTCGAGCCGTAGACAACCCACTCGGTGCCGTTCCAAATTAGGGTGAAGTTCACGAGCTTTAGGTTGTAACCCCAGCACTCAAGCTGAGCTGATGAAGCCGATACGTCGTCGGTTAGGGTGAACGAGGCAGTAGCCTTGGCGGCTCCAACACCAACCTCGTAAGAAACTGCATCCCAGCCGAAGCCGGTTACTGCTGGGGCTACGTCGTCGTAGACACAGGTGGTTTTACGTGCTTCGTTGGTCGAGTAGTCACAGATGTTTAGACCCCAGCCACCCTCAAGTACGTCGGTGCCATCGCCACCTGCGATGATGTCGTCGCCTTCGCCACCAGAGATGGTGTCTTCACCGACCTCACCGTAGATGTGGTCTTCGCCGGCGCTACCAGCTAGGTTGTCGTTTCCGGTGCCACCGCTGATCGAGTCGTCGTTGCCGCCACCGATTAGTGAGTCGTCGCCAGCGCCACCCTCGATGGTGTCGTTTCCGTCGCCACCGTCAATGCTGTCGTTGCCTGTTTCACCGCTTAGGTTGTCGACGCCGGCGCTACCTGAGAGGGCGTCCGCTCCAGCGCCACCAACTAGGGTGTCATCGCCTGCGCCACCGATGAGGGTGTCGTCGCCGAGGCCGCCGCTAAGTTCGTCGTCGCCAGGGGTTCCAGTAAGTTCGTCGTTTCCAGCTCCACCTTCGACGGTTGCGCCATCGCCGTTGGTGCCGTTGTATTCGTCTGAGCCATCACCGAGGTTGATGGTGTTGTTCTCGCCGTTATCAATTACGGTGTCGTTTCCACCAAGTGCTTCCACTGTGACGTTGTTTGCATTAATACAGATAACATCGCCGAGGCCGGTGCCGTTCACGGTCTTATTCGACGTGGTGATGGTGATGGTACAAGTCGGGTCGGCTGCCATAGCCGGGGTGACGGATAAGAAACCCGCGATCATCGTGGTGATTGCGACTAGTGAAATCCCGATTTTCTTCATCTTTTTCCCCTTTAGGATGGTTAATGCTTACGGTACACCTAAAAATTAGTTTGCGCGAATTCGCGCAAATTATCAATTCTTTAGAAACGTGTCGGAATAGCATGCCGACTTGGCGCAATTGGTAGCGCACCGCTCTTGTAAAGCGGGGGTTGTGGGTTCGAGTCCCATAGTCGGCTCATGCAATCAAGGCAGATAACCAGAAAATCGTTATTTGCCGTTACGTTTGCCGGATTTATGGCGCTCGCGGATAAGGCCCTGGCTTGGCCTCGAGGATGCATCGCGGCACTCCCCACTTCAAGCACTCGACGTGCTGCCTGGACGGTAGACGATGGCGCTTCGGCGGCAGCGCTTGGCCGCTATGTGAGCATGCTTGAGAAAAACCCGAACGTGAAGATAACGTTCTTCGTGCTTTCGGGAGCTCCTGGCTGGACCAAATACGCGACCAGGTTAAAAGCGCTTCAGGATCGCGGCCAAATCCAGTTGGCAAACCACACCCAAACACACCGAAATCTAACCAAACTCTCCGATGCATACATAAAGCAAGAGTTAAACCGCTGCGAAGCATTCTGTTTGGCTAAATACGGAACCAGCAGCAAGCCCTATTTCCGACCTCCTTATGGGGAGATCGACGAACGAGTAATCCGCGTGGCTGCGTCGATTGGTTTTACTAGGCCAGTGCTTTGGTACGGATCGTTTGCGGCGGGTAGTGGTGTGGCATCTTCGACGGTTTTATCGATGGCGTCGAAGTGGATTGCTAACGGACGAATTCTGATTGACCACGCCAACGGTTACTGCACCGTGAACGTGTTCCCGCAAATCATCAAGCTGTTCAGCTCGCGCAAACTAAAACTGGTAACCCTGCACGAGGCCTTTGGAACTACTCCTGAGTAAAGGTGATGCTCACCGAGTTGATGCAGAAGCGATCGCCGGTAGGGGTTTGCGGGGCATCGTCGAAGAGATGACCTAGGTGGCCGCCGCAGTTTGAGCAACGAACCTCGGTTCGAACCATGCCGTGGCTGCGGTCTTCCAAAAGTTCAATTGCGTCTGATTCTTTTGGTTCATAAAAACTTGGCCAGCCGCAGTGAGCGTCGAACTTGGTCTCACTTTTGAAAAGTTCGGCACCGCAACCTCGGCAGCAAAAAGTGCCGATGCGGTTTTCGTTGAGCAAAGCACCGGTTCCAGCACGTTCAGTACCCGCTTCGCGGAGTACGTGGAACTCCATTGGGTCTAGTTCTTCGCGCCATTCGTCGTCGCTCTTAGAAACCTGATAGTTCATGGTGTTCCTCTAATTCGTTTCAGTTCACTCGTTTAGACTAAACATTACTCATGGCAGAAAACTTCCCAACCGACGAATTTGATCAGGTGGCTCCGGCGCCTGGACGCCGCCGTGCACGTCGTTCTGGCGGCAAGAAGTTTCTCGAGTTTGTTACCTACTTTTCAGTCTCGGCTGTAGTTGCCGGTGGCGCACTGTTCGGTTACCAGTCAATCTTCGGTGGCGGAACCAAACTTGATTTGAGTGCCTTTAGCGATAACACCATCAAGACCAACGTCGACCCGATTCGTATCAACGAAACTAAGGTTCTCGATGCTACCGGTCAAGTAGGTCTGGCTAGCACAGTTGCTCACAAGCTCATCGATAAAGGTTGGAATGTGGTTACCGCAGCCAATTCCCAAGACGGCATTGTGGCGCCAAACACGATTGTTTACATCAACTCTGATCAGTTGAACGACGCTGCCAAGACGTTGGTGGGCGACCTGGGCAATTACTCAATTGAGGTTTCGAACCAGTACATCGACCCAATTACCGTGGTTTTAGGCTCCGATTACAAGTAAATTCTGGGCAAAACCTTTTGTAACACTTTCATCAAGGTTAACTATTCGATTAGTTGATACTGGCTTAGTAGCGTACCTTTACAAGTAGGTCGTAACAAATGCCCTATCGCTACATGCTTTGGGCCGATCTAGGTTCGGGATCCATCCGGGCCTTGGCACAAAGCAATAACAGGAGATACACATGGCACAAGGAACCGTAAAGTGGTTCAACTCTGAGAAGGGCTTCGGCTTCATTACTCAGGACGGCGGAGCAGACGTTTTCGTTCACTTCTCAGCAATTGGTGGCGACGGCTACAAGGAGCTAAAAGAGAACCAGCGCGTTGAGTTCGACGTAACCGACGGACCAAAGGGTCCTCAGGCTGCTTCGGTAGTTCTTATCTAACGACCAGCTTTTCTGGAAACGGCATCACCCTTCTTGGGGTGGTGCCGTTTTCGCTTGCACTCTGGCGCTGAGAGTGCTAAAAAGGAGTTAGCACTCAAATAGGTCGAGTGCTAATTCGATTGAATTTCGGGAGAACCCAAATGCCAAAAATTATTGCTTTTAATGAAGAAGCACGCCGCGGCCTAGAGCGCGGTTTGAACATCCTTGCCGACACCGTAAAGGTGACCCTTGGTCCTCGCGGACGCAACGTTGTGTTGGAGAAGAAGTGGGGCGCCCCAACCATCACCAACGATGGTGTGTCGATCGCCAAGGAAATTGAACTAGAAGACCCGTTCGAGCGCATTGGTGCCGAACTAGTCAAGGAAGTTGCCAAGAAGACCGACGACGTAGCCGGAGACGGAACTACTACCGCTACCGTGCTTGCTCAGGCTTTGGTTCGCGAAGGACTGCGTAACGTTGCAGCCGGCGCCGACCCAATTAGCTTGAAGCGCGGAATCGAAAAGGCTACCGCTGCGGTAATCGAGCAGTTGATTGCTCAGGCCAAGGCTGTAGAGAGTAAGGAAGAGATTGCGGCTACCGCTTCGATCTCGGCCGGCGACAGCCAGATCGGTGAACTAATCGCAGAAGCCATCGACAAGGTTGGCCGCGAAGGCGTAGTAACCGTTGAAGAGTCGAACACCTTTGGTATCGAACTGCAGCTAACCGAAGGTATGCGCTTCGACAAGGGCTACATCTCGGGTTACTTCGTAACCGACCCAGACCGTCAGGAAACTATTCTGGAAGACGCATACGTTCTTATCGTTAACTCGAAGATCTCGAACATGAAGGAATTGCTTCCAATCGTTGAGAAGGTTATCCAGACCGGCAAGCCACTACTTCTAATTGCAGAAGACGTTGAAGGCGAAGCGCTAACCACCCTAGTTCTCAACAAGGTTCGCGGAATCTTCAAGTCGGCAGCTGTTAAGGCTCCTGGCTTCGGCGACCGCCGCAAGGCCATGCTTCAGGACATCGCAATTCTTACCGGTGGTCAGGTTATCTCTTCGGAGATCGGCCTAAGCCTAGAGTCGGCAACCGTTGACCTACTGGGTCGTGCTCGCAAGGTGGTAATCACCAAGGACGAGACCACCATTGTTGAGGGTGCTGGCGAGAGCGTAGCCATCCAGGGTCGTGTTGACCAGATTCGCCGCGAGATGGAAGCATCAGACAGCGACTACGACCGTGAGAAGCTACAGGAGCGTCTAGCCAAGCTAGCCGGTGGTGTAGCCGTAATCAAGGCTGGTGCTGCTACCGAGGTTGAACTCAAGGAGCGCAAGCACCGCATCGAAGACGCAGTTCGAAACGCTAAGGCTGCGGTTGAAGAGGGCATCGTTGCCGGTGGTGGTGTTGCACTACTACAGGCTGGCAAGGTTGCTTTCGAAAACCTACACCTAGTTGGCGACGAGGCAACCGGCGCGAACATTGTTCGCGTGGCTATCTCGGCACCGCTCAAGCAGATCGCGATCAATGCCGGTCTAGAGCCAGGTGTGGTTGCTGAGAAGGTTGCCAACCTACCATCTGGTCAGGGTCTAAACGCCGCGACCGGTGAGTACGTTGACATGATGAAGGCTGGAATCAACGACCCAGTGAAGGTAACCCGCTCGGCTCTGCAGAATGCAGCTTCGATCGCCGGACTATTCCTAACCACTGAGGCAGTTGTTGCTGACAAGCCAGAGCCAGCAGCAGCGCCTGCAGCTCCTGGTGGAGGCATGGACTTCTAAAGAAGTTAAAGAATTGTTGGGCGGAACTGAAAAGCTCCGCCCAACTTCTTTTTAACCTAAAAACAATCTCAGGTTTGCGGCTTCAATTTCTTGATACTGGGTTGCGGCATGAGTGAGGGCTCTGCCGATTTCACCCAGTTGTTGGTCGACGCCATTGGCGGTTAGCCGCCAGCGTTTGACCAAGTCTTGGAAACTGGATGCTGCGGCACCTTGCCAAGAGCCTTCGAGGCCTTGCAATTGGGAGTGAAGCAATTCCACCTCGGCTTGAAGCTTGGAAATGGTTGCTTGGATGTTGTGATTCGCTGCGAGAACTTGCTCGCTGTCTACTCTGAAAATACTCATGGCAATAATGATGTTGCCAAGCGAGTGCGACTCAGATGAATTACAAAAAGTTGTGGAAAACCCTAGGCCAACTCGATGCGCATGGTGGTTCCGCCGCCGTCGGTTTCCAGAGCAACAATGGTTGCCTTGTGGCGGTCGAGAATAGTTTTCACAATTGAAAGGCCAAGACCCGAGCCACCGGTTTCACGGTTTCTGGAGTTATCTGCTCGGAAGAAACGTTCAAACACTTTGCCACGAAGTTGTTCAGGAATACCTTCTCCATGGTCACGCACTTCAATCACGGTTTTGCTGCCTTGGATTCCTAGCACTAGCTCAACATTTTGCTTCGCTGGAGAGAACCTGGCTGCGTTCGCTAAAAGGTTAGTGAGCACTTGGCGGAAAGCCATTGCGTCGACTTTGGCGAAAACGTGGTGGTTTAGATCAAGCTCAACCCCGTCGAAATCTGAAACCACAATCTTTGCCTTATGTTCGGCAACCGAAGCGTCTTTGGCCGCTTCCAGAGCGATTGGAATTAGGTCGGTTTCAACCAGCGTCATTCCGGTGGCTTCATCCAGTCGAGCCAGTGTGAGCAGGCTGTCAACCAATCCACCCATGCGAATCGCCTCAGCTTCGATGCGACCCATGGCATCGTCTAGTGCTGGTTTGTCTTTTAGTGCACCCATTCGATAAAGCTCAGCGTAGCCGCGAACCGACGCTAGGGGAGTGCGAAGTTCGTGTGAGGCATCGGATACAAAGCGACGCATCTGATCAAGAGCTTTACCTCGCGAATCCATCGCAGTTTCAATGCTTCCGAGCATCGAGTTCAAGGCTGAGTTGATTCGACCTACTTCGGTTTTAGAGTCTTGCTCGATTAGGCGTCGGCTGATGTCACCTGCTGCAACAGCCTCTGCGGTGCGCTCAACCTCTTTTAGTGGCCGAAGCGCCGACGAGATGGTTACCCAGATTGCGAGGGCGCTGAGAATCATTAGGAGGCCACCAAAGCCAGCCCCAATGTTTCGATACTGGGAGATAAGTGCGTTGTTGTTATCGACTGGAAGTGCGATCACAAATGTGCCGGGGGTCGTGGTCAGTGGAACCGCAAGAATTCTCCAACCGCTGCCTTCATTGAGGTCGGTGATTGGTCGTCCTCGTGAATCGATTTCGAATGGAACACCACCGGCGCGCTTGACCGCATCGCTCGTTAGAGTCGTGAAGTTTGGTACTGTCGCCTTCGGGTTGGTCGACTGCGAGAAGCCAATTACGAAATCGCCCTGGGTGCCGAGGTAGGCCATGTAGTAATCGGTTGGCAGCGGCGGCAAGTCGATCTGTCTGGTAGCAAGTCTTGCTCTGATCAGCGCAGGGTCTTGATCGCTCATTACCTGAGCGGTTTTCACCAGCACGTTGTCGACGTTGGCCTGCAGATAGGTTCTAAGTAGCGCGACGGTACCCAAGCTGGAAATCACCAAGAGTAAGCCAATGATTGATACGGAAAGCGCGGTTAGTTTGGTGCGAAGGGAAACCTTGCTCCAGCCGACCGCTAACTTTGCGTTCACTTACTTATTTTTTCTTGGTTGATTTGAACATGTAACCGTGACCACGCTTGGTTTGAAGCACTGGCTCGCTGGTTAGCGGGTCAAGTTTCTTGCGGAGGTAGGATACGTACGATTCGACGATACCCATTTCCCCGTTGAAGTCATACTCCCAAACGTGGTCAAGAATTTGTGACTTTGAAAGTACGCGGTTGGCGTTTTCCATTAGGTAACGAAGCAGCTTGTATTCGGTTGGTGAAAGTTCGATCGCTTCATCGTTTACGAATACCTCGTGGGCGTCTTCGTCGATGCGCACTTCGCCAACTTCGATGATGCTCTTCTCTACCGACGCTTGCTTGGTGCGGCGAAGTATCGCGTTGATGCGAGCGATGATTTCGTCGAGGCTAAATGGCTTGGTCATGTAGTCGTCGCCGCCTACGGTGAGTCCGGTGATCTTGTCTTCGACTTCGTCGCGGGCAGTTAGGAATAGAACTGGTGCCAAGATGTTCATCGAGCGAAGTTTTTTCGTAACCGAGAAGCCGCTCATGTCTGGAAGCATGACGTCTAGCAGGATGAGGTCTGGATTGCCTTTTTCGGCTGCCACGACGGCATCGGTTCCGTTGCCAACAGCAAGCACCGAGAATCCGGCGAAACGCAAACCGCTTGCGAGCAGGTCGCGAATGTTTGGTTCATCATCTACTACGAGAATTTTTACTGGTTCCATAACTGTGAGTTTGCACCCTGAACCTGTGAGAATCCTGAACGTTAGTTGGGTGTCTTATGTGTGTCTAGATGGCATGAGCATCGAGGATTTCGTAAGAGTAGCCCTGCTCAGCCAAAAAGCGCTGGCGGTTCTGGGCGAAATCCTGGTCAACGGTGTCACGGGCAATCAACGTGTAGAAGCTGGCCGCACGACCGTCGGCCTTCGGACGAAGCAAACGGCCAAGACGCTGTGCCTCTTCCTGCCTTGAACCAAACGACCCTGAAATCTGAATCGCCACCGACGCTTCCGGAAGATCAATCGAGAAGTTAGCAACCTTGGAAACCACCAAAGTTTTTTCTGTGCCATCGCGGAAAGCCTGGAACAAGCGCTCGCGCTCGTCGACCGGAGTCTGGCCGGTAATCAGTGGGACACCAAGAGCATCGGAAACCTGATGCAATTGCTCAAGGTATTGACCAATCACCAACGTTGGTTCGCCCTCATGCTTTTTCAACAGCGCGCGTATCACATCGATTTTTACCGAAGCAGTTGCCGCCAAGCGATAGCGCTCGTCCTGGTTGGCAATCGCGTAGTCGAGTCGAGTCTCGTCTGGTAGGTCCACTCGAACCTCAAAACAAGCAGCTGGAGCGATGTAGCCTTGCGCCTCAATGTCTTTCCAAGGTGCGTCGAAACGCTTTGGTCCGATCAGAGAAAAGACTTCTCCCTCTTTGCCGTCCTCGCGAACCAGAGTTGCGGTGAGACCTAGGCGACGGCGAGCTTGTAGATCAGCGGTCATCTTAAAAATTGGTGCCGGAAGTAGGTGAACTTCGTCGTAGATGATCAGACCCCAGTCATTGGCGTTTAAAAGCGCCAAGTGAGCAAATTCACCTTTACTCTTAGTGGTCAAGATTTGGTAGGTGGCGATGGTGATTGGTTTGATCTCTTTGACCGAACCGGAGTACTCACCAATTTCGTCCTCGGTAAGGCTGGTGCGTTTGAGAAGTTCATGCTTCCACTGACGAGCCGATACCGTGTTGGTAACCAGGATCAAGGTGTTGGTCTTTGCCACGCTCATGGCGCCTGCGCCAACGATGGTTTTTCCAGCACCACAAGGAAGTACGACTACGCCGGAGCCTCCCTCCCAAAACTTATCGACAGCTTGGCTCTGGTAATCGCGAATGTTCCACCCGTTTTCGGCTAGTGCGATTTCATGCGGGGTGCCAGGCGCGTAGCCAGCTAAGTCTTCTGCCGGCCAACCGAGTTTCAGTAGCTCCTGCTTCACCTGGCCTCTGGCCCAAGGAGCAATTGCGAAGGCCTCGTTGCCTACTGGTCCTTCTAGTAGCGCAGCTATTTTTGATTGCTTAGACGCCTCGAGCAGTACGGCTCGGTCGGTCGAATGAAGAAGTAGACTTTCGTCTTCGCCGCGCTCAATGGTGAGGCGTCCGTAGCGAGACATGGTGTCGATGATGTCGTTTCGAACCGAGGTGGGAATTGCAAACTTGGCGTACTTGTCTAGAACTCCAAGGACGAAGTTCGAATCGTGCCCAGCGGCACGAGCGTTCCAAAGACCCAGACGAGTAATTCGATAGGTGTGAATGTGTTCTGGTGCACGTTCCAGTTCGGCAAAAATTGCCAAATCGTGTCGGGCGTCGGCGGCCTGCGGGTGATCTACTTCGAGCAGAGCAGTCTTATCGCTCTGAACAATCAGCGGCCCTAAAGTCATCATTCAAGCCTAAGCGAGTGCGATGGCGGTGATGGTGGAAAGTGGCAAAGTTCGTTCGATCTGAGCCTTTCGATCCAAGCCGCGAAGTCTGCCGTTGGCAATTCCGCTTGGCATCAGATCAAAGGTCGCTGATGAGCCATCGGCAATGGTTGCCGTGATTAGAAGTCGTGCCTTGTTTCGAATGGCAAGTTGAACCTGGCGGGTGATGGCTTCATCGTTTCCGCCGGCCGACATGGCTGCGTCGGCAGCTTTAATTCTGGCGAGGTCGCTCTCAATGGTGCTCGTCGCAGTTTTTCCAGCGACTGCCTCGGACGCTTCAACCGGCGAAATTACCTTACCCTTGGCAGTTCGCCGAATAGCCAGGTAACCGAATTCGCGAAGTCCAAAATAAACAACCGACGGCTCAAAACGGCAGGTCAACTTTTCCGGAGCCGGTCTGGTGAGAGAAAAGGCGCGGAGCCTTGGGTCGTTACCAATTTCGGTCAGTAGCAAATTGTCTGGCGAAGTAATGATGCTTCGATCACTCGACTCAGGAGATTCCGTAATTACCAAGCGTCCGAAACGGGTCACAACTTCTTTGAGAAGGTATTCGACCGGCTGTGGCAAAGTGGCGGCCGAGTAAGTGATGAGGAACTCGCGAATCTCATCGATGGTCAAACCAGTTTCCAGACCGTGACACACACTCAGCGCGCTCAAACGGTAAGTCGAAGCCAGACCGATATTTTCAGTGCTGGCAAAGCGTCTCAGTTTGGCTTCGAGTTTGGTTGGAAGTGGTCCTGGGGCGATGACACTGAGGTCGGCTTGCAGAATTATTCGTGACTGCAGTGCAGGCAAGTGACTTTCCAGCTGCTTGGTCAAAGTCTTGCGACCAGCTAGAGCATCGGTGAACCATGACGTGGTGAAGTGATCGAATGTAAGCCCGAAACTTTCCGCGAACTCCAAAATCTGCCCGATTCGAGAACCGACGGTGTTTTCGGCAAGCGGGAAGTGTGCTGTGAGCCAGGTACGCAGCGAGGTGCCCGCTTGGATGCTCTCGAGATTCTGAGTTAGCTCTTTTCCAAGCAGGGCCTTGAAATTGGTGACAAGCAGATCGACACGCGCGAATTGGTCAAGCTCAAGCCAGCCAACTGCGACCGGGGTCAGTCGGTGACGGCCGTGGTCAGTGGTCATAAGTCCTAAGCGACTGGCAAGTAAGAACATACGTTTGGCAAAGTCGTTTGGTTTCGAAAGCGCACCAGCTAGACGTTTAACATCTGGTAATCCAACGCCCGATTTACCAACTTCGCGAATTAGGTGTTTTTCCAAATCAAAAATGATTTCGGTGAGCGCCTGCATTGTTTCAAATGCAGTGAGCCCGGCATCGCGATCGACCTCACTCTGGTTCACAGCGACCTCGTCGGGGTTGATTACGGTAAGTGAGCGAGTGAAAGTTTTGTGCTGTTTTAGCTGTTCGAGCAGGCTCTCGAATACTTTGAAATCTTTGCCATCGCGGTAAATGAGTTGGCGTTCGAGCAAATTAGTGGCAGCAGCAGTTGAAATCTTTTCGCCTTTGGAAATTTTGGCAATGGTATCTAGGTGCTCGCGACTAAGCGAACCAATCTGAGCCGCAAAACTTTTAGGGTGATTCAGGCTTTCGGCAAGCGCGTAAAAATCCTCAATGTTGCCGAGAGAAATCAATCTGGTTGCAACCAGCGAGCGGAGCGCGTCTTCATCTAACCCGCGCAGCGCTTCGACCAGATGCCTCAGCTCACTCACGGTTAGTTGCCGGCTTTACCCTTGGAGCGAATTTGTAGCACCAGCAAAACGATGATTAGCAGAGCCGAAGCTGGGAGAGCTAGCCAAGGGAACGCAACCAAAACTGGAATGGAAGGTGAACCTGGGAAAAAGACGGTAATCACCATAATGGCGATGATCGAAATAATCGATAAACCAATAAGGCCAGCGATTGTGTAAGCAATCGAGTTTTCAAGTTTTGAGCGCGAAGCGGAAGAGTTTGCCATCCTTTTAGGATACCTGCCTTGACGGGTCGGTAAAATGGAGTTTCGAACACATGGAGGTTTCAAATGCCAACCGGCAAAGTGAAGTTTTTTGATGACGCCAAGGGATTTGGTTTTATTGCATCAGACGAGGGTGCTGAGGTTTACCTGCACGCGTCGGCATTACCCGATGGCATGACTTCGGTTAAGCCTGGATCGCGCGTTGAATTTAGCGTGGTCGACTCCAAGCGCGGAGCGCAGGCCATGAGTGTTCGCGTACTAGAAGCTCCGGTTTCGTTGGTTCAGGCAAACCGCCGTAACGCCGACGACCTTGCTGCAGTGGTTCAGGATTTGATTCGCCTACTCGACGGCCTTGGTCCATCTTTCAAAAATGGCCGACGCCCAGAACCAGAGAAGGCTCGCCGCATCGCTGCAATCTTGCGTCGCGTTGCAGATGACCTAGATGAGTAATCTCAAAGATTTGAGCGAGTTCGCTCAGGAAGCTGCACGCCTTACGGGTGGTCGCCGCGCCGTTGGCGATTACATTCGCACCGACGAAGAAGAAGAAAATCTGCGGAGTTACATTTTCCAAAGCACCCTTCGTGGTTATGTCGGATGGTTTTGGTCGGTAACTATTTACCAACCAGAGGGACAAGCGCCGACCATCTCAGAAGTTGTGATGATGCCGAGCGAAGCTGCTTTGGTTGCTCCAAAGTGGGTGCCATGGTCTGAGCGTTTGGCCGATTACAAAGCACTTCAGGCCGAGCTTGAGGCTCAGGCAGCCGCCGAGGCGGAGGAAGCTGCGCTTTTGGCTGCTGAGTCTGAGGCTGAGGAGGCCGACGATGAAGAAGAAGTCGATGAAACCGAAGACGGCGAGCTAGAGCTGGTTGATGCCCCTGATGAGGAAACCATCGAGCATGCCGAGGAAGTATTACTTGCTTCGACCGAATTTGATGTAGAAGATGAGCCCGAGGACGATTCCGATAACACAGGTAAAAAGCCACCAAGGTTTTTCAGCTGGAAGAGTCGCCGGAAAAATAAGAAAAACGGCTAGAACTACCGACCAAACTAAAAGTCCTGCCAGAGCGATTGCTCCGGCATTACTTTTAACCGGCTCAGGATCCGGGCGGCGGTCTTCGTCTTTCACGAAAAGTTTCATTAGCCGATGTGTTCGATAACGTAGTCGATCGACTTTAGAAGTTGTTCCACGTCTGAGCTTTCGGTTGCGGTGAAGGTAGCCACGCGTAGCTGGTTACGTCCGAGTTTGCGATACGGCTCAACGTCGACAATTCCATTGGCGCGAAGCACCTTAGAGATCGCCGCTGCGTCGATTCCGTCGAAATCAATGGTGGCTACAACCTGCGAGCGGTGTTCTGGGTTGCTGACAAATGGGGTTGCGAACGAGTTAGCTTCTGCCCAGTTGTAAATCAGGTCGCTAGCCTTTTTGGTTCTGGCGTCAGCCCAAGCTAGTCCGCCATGTTCGTTCATCCAGTCGATCTGCTCGGCCAATAGGAACAGGGTTGAAATAGCGGGTGTGTTTAGAGTCTGGTTTAGGCGTGAATTGTCGATGGCGGTCTTGAGACTCAAGAATTCTGGGATGTAACGGTCGGTTGCTGCAATGCGCTCGGCACGCTCAACAGCAGCAGGCGACATTAGCGCGAACCAGAGCCCGCCATCGGATGCGAAGTTTTTCTGAGGTGCAAAATAGTAGACGTCTGTTTCCAGCGGGTCGAAGTCGATGCCGCCGGCAGCTGAGGTTGCATCGGTTAAGAAAAGTGCGCCAGAGTCAACGCCTCCGACGCGAGTTACCGGAGCGACAACACCGGTTGAGGTTTCGTTCTGTGGGTAAGCGTAAATGTCTACGCCGGCTTCGGCCTGAAGTTCAAGGCGTGAACCAGGCTCTCCGTTTAGCACGGTTGGCTTGGTTAGCCATGGGGCGCTTAGAGCGCTGGCAAACTTGTTTCCGAATTCGCCATGAACAAGGTTCTGTGCTTTGGTTTGGGCAAGCGAAAATGCAGCGACGTCCCAGAATGCTGTTGAGCCACCGTTACCGATAACGATTTCATAGCCGACAGGGTTGTGGAACAAATCCATCAAACCGTCTTGAACACGCTTCACCAGGTGCTTTACCGGAGCCTGACGGTGTGAAGTTCCCATGAGTTCGGCACCCGCAGTTGCAAAGGCAGCCAGCTGAGCTGGACGCACTTTTGAGGGTCCGCAGCCGAATCGGCCGTCGGCTGGAAGCAGGTTGTTAGGAATGATGATTTCGCTCATTGTTCAATTATCCTTGACGAAGTAACTAGCTAAGGAGTTTGTCGTGCACGATCTCATTGACACGACTGAAATGTATCTCCGAACCGTCCTCGAATTAATTGAAGAAGGACAAGTTCCAATGCGTGCCCGCATTTCGGAACGGCTAGGACACTCGGGGCCAACCGTGTCGCAGACCGTAGCGCGCATGGAACGCGACGGACTGATGTTGGTTCGCGATGACCGCATGCTGGAACTCACCGACGAAGGTTTACTTCAAGCCACTCGTGTCATGAGGAAACATCGTTTAGCCGAACGTTTGCTGGCCGATGTGATCGGACTCGACTGGGAAGACGTTCACGAAGAGGCTTGCCGCTGGGAACACGTAATCAGCGAAAAAGTTGAACGCAAAATCTTGGAGCTCATCGACACCCCAGACCGCTCACCATACGGCAACCCGATTCCTGGCTTGGCCGAGCTGGGTTTGGCTGCCAACCCCGATTTTCACGAGGGAGTGGTTACCCTGCCTCTGGCACTTGACGCGACAGGAAGTGCCAAGAAACTAACTCTGAAACGAATTGGTGAGCCGGCTCAAGTAGACCCAGAATTTTTGGCGCAACTCAAAGCGGTTGGTCTAATTCCCGGGGCACAAATAGACGTTGAGCACAGCGCCAAGCGCCTGTTTATTACTGTGGTGGGCTCCGACGACGGCATCGAACTGGACCACGATTTAGCTATTCATTTCTTCGTTAAGAAGTAATTTTCAGACACTTCACAGGTGCCTGAAATGGCTTAAAAAGTGAACCGAGGGTAAACTCATAGTTCCGAGAACCGTTTACTACGGAGGTTAGGTTTGGCTAAACAGCCGATCGGACGACGACGTGCAGACGTGAAGGTTAATGCCTTTGAGCAGTTTGAACTGCGCAGTCGGAAGTCTGTAATTGATAGGCAAGAGGCGAAGCGCGCACGCGCAGAAGCCCGTGCCGCTAAAAGCGCCGAGCGAGTTGCTCGCATGCTTGAGGTTGAATCATCGGTAGCCAACGGCAAAACAGTTTCGTTTAGTTCTCGCATCGTCAGTGGAGTTAACCGCAAAACTTTTCGCCGCAACCTAGTTAGCGCAACTACTTTCTCGATAGCCGCCGGGCTCTTCGCCGTATTCACTTTGCCGGCCTACGCTTTCAGCCCTGAAGTTACCGCCATGGCCGGTTTCACCGGGGAAGTTTCTACCAAAGACACCCAGGGACTAACCGTTGGTGATGTGAAGTCGCAGACTGTTATTTCTCGTGGCGGAGCGAAAACCGTGAAGGCGGCGTCTCTTCGAAGCGCCTTACTAAGTCGCTACCGCAGCTGGTCTGGTTTCTCGGCAGAGGACTACCTGAAGAATCCGCCTTACGATTCTGTTACCGCAGCCGCCGTGATGAAGGTTGCTGCCAAGTACGTTGGGGTTCCATACGTTTTCGGTGGAGCAACTCCAGCTGGTTTCGACTGCTCTGGCTACACCCGCTACGTTTACGCGCAGTTCGGTATTTCTTTGCCTCACTCAGTGAGCGCACAGGGTCGCCGAGGCAAGCTTATTCACATGAAGGATGCACAGCCTGGAGACCTAGTTATCTGGAATGATGGCGGACACATGGGTATTTTCGCCGGCGGTTGGAATATGTTTCACGCTCCACAGCGAGGCGATTCTGTGAAGCTTGCCACAATTTATGACGGCCCACAGTCTGTCCACTTTGTTCGCTTGTATAAGTAATTTTCCAAATCGTTATCTAGCCGTTCCGCGATTTTTCGCGAACAACCCATACTCTGAAATCAAGTCAGCTTGATTGGAGTTTTCATGGAGCACAGGCACCATCGGATACAACTTCAAGCCGCTTGCGCACGCTAACGCGTCACCTTTTTTGGTGGCGCGTTTTTTGTTGAGGAGGGTTATGCGCACGCTGGTATTGAACGCGGGGTACGAACCGCTTGGCGTGGTTTCGTTCAAGCGAGCGTTGATTTTGGTTTTGAGTGAGAAGGCTACGGTTTTGGCCGGCTCGGAAGAGTTGCTAATTCACAGTGCGCGTTCGGCGTTAGCTTTACCGTCGGTGATTTTGCTAAGTCGATACGTTCGAGTGCCGATGGCTCGCAAGATTCCGGTAACGCGCAGGGGAGTGCTGAGGCGTGACCAGTGGCGTTGCGCTTACTGCTCCAAAGCAGCCAATACCATCGATCACGTTCAGCCGAAATCTAAGGGGGGCGCAGATAGCTGGGAAAATCTGGTCGCCTGCTGCCTTAAGTGCAATAACGCAAAAGGCGACAAGTCGCTTTCCGAACTTGGTTGGAGTCTCGCCTTTCAGCCAAAGATGCCGACGGGGGCTCAGTGGCTGGTTCGCGGAGTCGATCGGGTTGAGCCAGCCTGGGACACATTTTTGCAGCTACCAACCGCAGCCTAGTGCCCCCGAGAAGAATCGAACTTCCGCACAAGGTTTAGGAAACCTCTGCTCTATCCACTGAGCTACGGGGGCTGGCGCTTCAACCAAATATACCTTTATGGCGGTTAGCCTAAGACTGTGGAAGAGAACCTAAGCCCTTCAAGAATCAACTGGGAGACCTGGATTCGAGAAATTCGCGACATCGGGAAAACCAACGGTCTTACCAACTTCGCGCCAAACCCTTTCGGGCAAATTGACCTCGACCGAGCGCACCCGAGCGGTATTGCCCAGTTCACTGCCAGCGGCACGGTTCTTCTTTCTAACTTGGTTAGAGAACCGCTGGCTTTTTCCAAAGCATTGGTAACTTCTCGACGCATCAAAGCCAAGAGCCTGGCTCAGCTAAAAGACTTCGGAATTCGAACCACTTACCTTATCGGTGGAATCGTGAGCCTTGAAAAAGACGGTTTCGACCTCAACCTTCCTTTGCTGCTCTGGCCAATCGACCTTCTTAGAAAGACCGACGATTTCGAACTATCGCGAACCGGTTCTGCCTTTATCAATCCGGCTCTAACTTCATCTCTATTCGACACCTACGGCATTTACATTGATTCGACCAAACTGATGTCGCTTTTGGAAACCGCGTCTGATCTGTTGCCGATTACGGTCATCGACTACATTTCGTCGCTGTTCGATGAAAACGCCAACGTTGAATTGCGTCGCGCGTTG
>Ga0228701_1000714_pt1 | contig 25424 bp, 27 predicted proteins | sample McNCre117_Aug_MG_2_FD_178017 | JGI IMG/M metagenome (GOLD analysis project Ga0228701, IMG submission 178017) | Freshwater microbial communities from McNutts Creek, Athens, Georgia, United States - 11-17_Aug_MG | ecosystem: Environmental > Aquatic > Freshwater > Creek | place: USA: Georgia...
GCAAACACAGCCATCCTAAACGCATCATGAAGCAACTTCTCTCAGTACTCATCATGACCCTGCTTTGCCTGCCTATGGCATTTGCGCAACGCATGTATGACGGCAGTGGCCGTCAGATTGGCCGCGTCGATGGCGATCGGTATTACGACGGTTCAGGCCATCAAGTGGGTCGTGTGGATGGGGAAAGAATTTATGACGGCTCAGGGCGTCAGCTGGGGCGTATCGATGGCGAACGTGTCTACAGCGCCTCGGGAAGCCAAATTGGGCGCATCGACGGTGAACGTCTTTACAGCGGCTCAGGCTCGCAGATGGGTCGCATTGACGGCGAGCGAATTTACGATGGCTCGGGCCGTCAAATTGGCCGTGCAGATGGGTTACGACGCATGCAGATGATCGTCTACTTTTACTTTTTCATGTAAGGCCATCAATCTGCGCCAGAAACAGAAAAGCCCCGTCAACACGCGTTGACAGGGCTTTCAATTTTTGGCGGAGAGGGAGGGATTCCCATCATCCGTTGCAGAGCACTACTGAGGCCACCTTGGCAGATTCACTTCGACTTGATACCCAATTCGTTACCCGCAATCCCAAAGGAGGAACCTAGCGAGAATTTCAGTTTACAGCAGCCAGCCCCATAAACACCGAAAAGGCTCGCTAGAAACATAAGCGCACAAAGACAAATCGGCCCACAAGGGCCGATCAGCTGTATTGAATTCGTCACTCCCCCACAGCAGCTTCAAGGAACCGGGAAGCACTGAAGTTCGGATTGCATGCCGCAAGCCCTGTGATCAATGACTCGGCCAGAATTTGGCGCAGCTCTCGGTCTGGGATGTTGTTGCGAATTGCTTGTGCTATCAAGATGAAGTGTTTGCGGCTCATGATCAATCTCCTGTTAGTGATACACATAGCCGGCACGGTGCGAATGCGGGCTCACTACAGGTGTTGACGCGACATAGATGGGGTATGGGGGGGGGTACCGGGGTGGACCAAATGACAAAGCCCCCGTGGGGGCTATCTAGATATCGCTCACATCGCAAAGGTGATTTTTAGTAACGTGTGTATGTTCGCCACACACTTTCAAGTCGCAGAACAACTTTGATTAAGGTACGCTTGAAACTCAGAATTCAGCTCTAGTGGGCTTCATCCTTTGTATCAATCGAAGTGAAGCCGTTCAAATATTTTTGCAACTTTGCATTATTTTGGGGAGAAATAGAAATGCCTCGCAGACCAGTAAAAACATATGAGTCACTCGATGGCAAACAAAAATTTGTAATCATGGAGACTTTTAAACATCCCAGGCCCGAGAACAACAATCCACCAAATTACGAGCTTTTGCCTGATGCTGTCGTTGATGAGTTGCTTGCAGAGGCTGATCGACTATTTGGAAAAAAGAAAAATAATCCAATCTAATTGAAATACAGATTAGACAGCTGGCACTTCGTCCCAGTCTGTTGTATATCTAGGCGACTTACGCTCTTGCTTCATTTGCCATTCTGTATGCATGCCGCCAGTACTGACTTTCACAGTGCCGCGCCCATAACGATTGTTTAAGCCATCTATAACCTGCATGAGTTTTACATCGACGGTCTTCTCAGGCTCCAGCCAATCAGCTTGTACGACTGTTGCAGGTGAGATATCGCCCAACATGATTCCCGCCTTTTTGTACTTGTAGCCATCACGCCAAAGCAGCTCAGCCACATGTTGCACCCAGCGGTTAATTACTAAGCTGTCGTTAGTTGGCTGCGGCAGAGGAACCGTCATGCTTGGGTTGTATTGAGGCTGCTCGGGCCTGAAACGGTTCGTCAGAAGGAACACCTGCACCAAGGCTGCGTGCCCATTCTGTGCTCGAAGTTTCTCTGTGGCAGTGGCCACAAATACGCTCAATGCATCTTGAATCACAGCTAACTCTGTAACCGGCTTTCCGAACGAGCGACTACTGATGATCTGCTGCTTGTCGGGCGCATGCTCTTCTAGGTCGATGCAGGAAATACCCAATAACTCACGCTGCGTTTTTTCCATCACCACACCAAACTCTGAGCGCAGGGTTGGCACGTGAGCTAGCCGCAAATCTTGGACTGTCTGGATGCCATGGGCTGCCAGCCGTTTGGTGAGCTTTCTGCCAACGCCCCAGACTTCATCTACCGTGATCTGGCTAAGCAGTTTGGCTTGCTGCGCCTCGCTCAAGTCGTTGTAGTTGAACACGCCTTTTGACCGGGGATGCTTCTTCGCCACATGGTTGGCAAGCTTAGCAAGGGTCTTGGTTGGTCCAACACCAACACATACCGGAATACTCGTCCACTTCCCTACTCGCTCACGCATGGAATAGGTCACATCCCTGAGCGTTGGCATTCCAGTGAGATCAAGGAAGCACTCGTCAATCGAATACACCTCTCTGAGTGGTGAATACTCACCCAAGATGTTCATTACTCTGTTGGACAAGTCAGCATACAAAGCGTAGTTGCTGCTCATGGCCACGATGCCATGTTCTTCTGCCAACGCTTTGCATTCGAACCACGGCTGGCCCATCTTGATCCCTAAGGCCTTGGCCTCATTGGAGCGTGACACCACGCAGCCATCGTTATTCGAGAGAACGACCACAGGCACTTTGGCAAGGTCTGGTCGAAATAGTCTCTCGCATGAGACATAAAAGTTGTTGCAGTCGATCAGTGCAATTTGCTTGGTTCTCATACCAACTCAACTTTTGCAGTACCCAGCATGATTGGCTTGACCAGGATCTTGTAGGTGTCGAGATCAAATCCGTGTTGATCGAGCGGACTGAATTGCTTAGTCCGTGAACACCATGTTCCTTTATGCCGCCATCCTTGGATGCGGTGACGCTGAACCCAGTCCCCGTTTTGCTCGATGAGATCTACTGCTCCCGCAAACGGCCACGCCTCGACCTTAAGGTCGACTAGGGCGGAGAACAAGCGCTGGTCGTGTTCGTCCCTAGATTTCTTGCCCACACAAGCACCCAGACAGGTTTTGACTTGCAAGCCAAAACAACCGCGTTTGCTGATCTTTTCAAGCCCTAGTAACCCAAGACAAAGTCTGTGCTGGTCAGCTAACTCTTTCAACTTGCTCTGTGCTGCGTGCACTGAACTGAATAAGCCGTAAAGGCCATCCACCTCACCAACAGGAACATCCTTACCCATCACAATTTCAAGTTCTTTTATACCGGCTTCATCTGAAATACGAATGGAGCACAGATTGCGCAACCGCCGCAGTCGGATGTTGAACAGTGGGCTTTGTTGCTTGATCATGCGAGCCTCTAAAAGCAGCGCACCAATCTCACCCGCTGTCTCAATGAAATCCACGCGTCGCGATTGGGCAATCATTTCTGCCTCATCTTCAGCTCTGAGATGGGCCAAGACTCGACTGCGGATATCTACGCTCTTGCCTATGTAGAGAGGCAGCGTTCCCTCTCCTTTGAAGATGTAAACACCAAAGGTGCGTGGCAACACCGCCAGAGACTCTGGATCGATTTGATGCGATAGCGATTCAATCTCAGGTTGCGACATGCTCAGAGCAACTTATGCAGGTTAAAAGTCACAACGCCCCAAACCGTAAAGTCATCGGCTTCTTTGATGACGGTGGTTGGATAGATCGGGTTTTCTGCAACCAGCTTCACGACGCCGCCACGTTTATACAAACGCTTGACCGTAAATTCGCTGTTGAGCACAGCCAGCACTATGTTGTTGTGTTTGGGCTCAATGCTGCGGTCGATCAGTAATCTATCGCCTTCGTATATGCCAATGCCAGTCATGCTGTCACCAGCCACGCGAAATACGTGGGTCGCATCACCGTTGTAGATCAGGTGCTTATTGAGGTCAATGCGCTTACGCGAGTGATCAGCCGCTGGGCTAGCAAAACCTGCAGGCACACTCCAGCCACACACCTCCAACATGACCTTCTCGTCGGAGATGAATACAGGTATTGGGGCCGAAACTACTTCTTCATACATGCAGATAAATATACTGTATATTTATACAGCAATAAAGTAATCGAAGGTTTTAAGCTCTAGGTGCCGCGAAGGCGCTCAGCTCGGGCATGTGCGACCAAGTCATCAGCTCTGAAGCCTGCGCTAAGTCGGCGCTGAGCCATTTTTCATGCAGTTCTGGAGCAATGATGACAGGCGTACGCTTCTCGTCACCAGGCTTGTGAAACTGCCGCATGACCGGGTGCTCGTCCGCATTCACTGTAAGCATGGAGAAACTAACCACCAACTCGCCCGAAGATGGGTCGGTCCATCGATCCCACAAACAGGCTATGCCGAAGGGATCACCAGAGGTCAGTTCAATCTTCCATCTGACTGCCTTGCCCGATTCGTAGCTAGGCTCATAGAAGTTATCTACTAGCGCCAGTCCGAAATGGCGGTGACGCCATGCAGCTCGATAGCTCGGTTTCTCTGGCGCAGTTTCACTTCGAGCGTTGTACGTGTGACGGGCGATCTTGTCATCTTTGGCCCAAGACGGAATCAAGCCAAATTTGGCCAAGCCACAGGCTACTCGACCTGTCTGGTGGCTCTTCACAATAACGGGGGCAGCAAACCCCGGGTAGGACTCAGCCGAATACTCAGCTGGTAGATCTACTCCAAGCTTTTCTTTAACCCAATGGCTCTTCTTGGTTGGCGTGAAGTTTGTACACACAAAATCAGTTTAGTCGACGAAGTTCATACACATAACTCTGAGGGTTTTGATACTTCTCGATTTGCCAGCGCAGATGCTACGCAGTGTTGCACAGCGGCAGCGAGGCCACTACGCAAACTGCAAGCAACCAGCCGATATCGAACTTGCGTTGAGTTCTTCCGTAAGTACAAGTGCAATTTTTACCCCATGCTTCTCTGCAAAACAAGGAAACGTTCTTAAGAGCACCGCATAAAGTCGCTTGAAACTGAATTTTGGAAAGCCTAACCCATTACGATGGCCGCTTCATCTGACATGAAGTGGGTTGAGCGCTGATGTAGGAGTCCCATACGGTTTCTGTACGGAAACCATAGCCCGTGTTCTCTGCATCGTATTTCACACCTTTGGTGCCTTGTTTAGCCCACACACCTAAATACAAAGGCGCTTCCAATTGATGATCAGATTTGCGCATTTTTACTTCGCCTAAAGGACTTTGATAGGTCATCCCCTCCAAAGCGAAGGCTACCTTTTTGGCGTCTGTCGACTTTGCTTTGCGCATTGCCTCAAGCAGCATGTTCATTGAATTCCAATGTGCGGCAAAAATAAAATCTTCGTTGTATTTCTTTTTATAGGCTACATATATCTTTTCAAGCTCTGGTGTATTCGCGTTGTGGTTCCAGTTCCAAATCACGTTGACTTTTCCGGCACCCCACGAACCGATCTGGGCTGGGGTTCCAGGATTGTTGGCATTCAGCGTGAAAAAGTTTCCGTTAAACCCGAAATCTTTGGCGCTCTTAAACAGCAAAGTCAGATCGCTGCCCCAATTGGAGGTGATGACAGTATCCGCTCCAGTTGCTGCAATTTTTGCTACATAGGGTGCAAAGTCTCGCACTTGTGCGATTGGAATAAATTCATCTCCAACGATTTGAATATCAGGCCGCTTTCTTGCCAGATATTCTTTGGCGGCTTTGGAAACTTGGCGGCCATGTGTGTAGTCTTGATTGAGCAAATAAATCTTCTTGATTTCTTTACGATTCAACATATAGGTTGTTAAGGCCTCCATCTTCATTTCACTAGATGGATAAAACCGAAAATGCCAAAAACTGCAACGTTCATTTGTCAACAACGGATCCATCGCTGCGTAGTTCAAATACACAACAGCTCTTTCTGGTTCGCGTTCAGCTAATTTATTCAAAGCATCTACCAAAGTCAGCGCTACACCTGAGCCACCGCCTTGTGTGATGAAATGAATCCCACGATCAGTTGCTGCCTTGAGCATATTTACGCTTTCCTGCGGTGATCCTTTGTTATCAAATTCCACCACTTCAAACTTAGGATCTGAAGAGCTAGATTTAGCGTTCAGCTGAGCAACAACCTCGCGCAGCTGCTTCAACGATCCTTGCCCAGTCAAAGCAAAAGGCCCCGACAATAAATCTATAAATCCGACCTTGACTGTTTCAGCGGCCTGACTCTGAAAACTCAAACTCAAAAGCATTGCGCAGAAAAAACCGCGAATAAACGTTGCTAAATTCATATTGACTCCTTGACGATCCAATTAATCGACCGATCTCGTGTAAATACTTGCGTATTTAGTGCGGAGATCTCCCTTTTGTACTTTCCCTGTTCCCCCAACTGGTAAGGACTCCACAAAAATCACTTCATCTGGAATCCACCACTTGGCAACCCGTTCCTCAAGAAAGTCGATGACTTGTTGCTTCTCCAGTGTTTTTTCAGGCTTACGGACAACCAACAGCAAAGGACGCTCGTCCCATTTGGGATGCTTGACACCAATCACAGCAGCCATGGCAATGTCGGGATGTGCCATGGTTGCGTTTTCTAAATCGATAGAGCTGATCCATTCGCCGCCAGACTTGATTACATCCTTTGTCCGATCGCGTATTTGCATGACGCCGTCAGGAGATATAGAAGCAATATCCCCAGTTGGGAACCAGCCATCCACTAGAGCAGATTTGTCAGACTTATGGTAACGGTCAACAATCCATTGCCCCCGCACCATCAATTCGCCTTGAGCCAAACCGTCCCTGGGTAAGGTATTACCGTTTTCATCCACGATTTTCAAATCGACACCAAAAACCGATTTCCCTTGTTTGGCGATCACTTCTTGGCGTTGGGCAGAAGCAAGGTTTAACTCATTCACACCGATATTGCTCATCGTTGCAATTGCAGTGGTTTCTGTCATTCCCCATCCATGTCGCACATCCACGTTATAGACATCATTGAACTTAGCAATCAGTGCTTGAGGCATCGCAGTACCACCAACACCGGTTCTACGCATTGTGGAAAAACTTAATTGATTCTTTTCAAGATGCTGAATCAAGCCCAGCCAAACGGTAGGCACGCCTGCGCTGATCGTGACTTTTTCTGTTTCCATCAATTCGTAAAGACTGGCACCGTCCAGCCTGGGACCAGGAAGAACAAGCTTGGCACCAGCGATCACACAGGCGTAAGGCAAACACCAAGCGTTGATATGGAACATAGGAACCACAGGCAAAACTGTGTCCTGTGAGGAAATGCTCAAGACATTTGGCGCACACGCCGATAAGCTGCTCAATGCAATGGCGCGATGTGAGTACATGACTCCTTTGGGATTGCCTGTGGTGCCCGACGTATAACAGAGTGCGGCTCCCGATTTTTCATCCAGATGAGGCCACTCAAAATCTTCGCTGCAGGGAGCCATCACCTCTTCATAACTGTCCATCAATAGATCGTCAATTCGGGGCATATTGCCCCTGTCACTCAAACATATCCAGTGTCTGACATTGGGACAGTGAGGCGCAATCGCATGAACAAGCGACACGAATGTGCTGTCGAAAAATACAACTTCATCTTGGGCGTGTTGGATGATGTAGGCGAGTTGCTCAGGATGCAAGCGAGGATTACACGTGTGCATCACCATGCCTGAACCCGAAACCCCGTAATAAAGCTCAAGGTGTCTGAAGTTATTCCAAGCAATGGACCCAACCACGCTGCCGGGTTTAAGCCCCAGACTTGATAGTGCATTGGCTAATTTTTTGGCTCTTTTAGCCATTTGTAAAAACGTGTACTTGTGTAACAAGCCATGGGTCTCACGACTGACAATCTCTTGCTGACCAAATTGTTCTGCACCGTGCTCAAGAATGGCAGAGATCAATAACGGCCTGTCCATCATGCTACCGACTAAACTCATATCAGCGTCCATTCCTTTACTTTAAAAAATAAAGCTATTTGAGGCGGTAATTACGATCAAAGCCATACTAATTAACCCTTGAGCAACAGCCTTTTTTTGATGCAGAGCAGCCTAACTCAACAATACTTGCAATCAAATCGACACCTATTTTTGACAATGCTTGGGTCGAAACGTTGAGTGCTATGAATACACATCTTTTGAATGGTGTCAAAAGGAAGCAAATCTTATTGTGAATTAACTCACATTCAATTTTTCCTAATTTTTCGTTCTTCGCCATAGCAAACGACTGTTAGCAAAATTCAGTCGCTTGCCAAAAGGTCATTACTATTTCAAAATCAAGTTAGGCAACCACATCGAAAATGCAGGTACGTAGGTGACAAGCATCAATGCAGCGATCAGTCCACCGTAAAAAGGCCAAATCGTTTTCATTACTGTCCCAACAGAAACTTCCCCAATCGTGCAACCTACAAATTGAGTAGTGCCTACGGGTGGTGTGTTCAAACCCAATGCACAATTAATGAGCATCACGATACCAAACTGCTCAGTACTCATACCCATTTGCTGACAAATAGGCAAGAAGATTGGAGTACAAATCAGAATTGTTGCGGCCATATCAAGGAACGTTCCCAGCACAAACAAAATTACGTTCACACATAGGAAGATCACCCAAGGAGTGGCGCTTATGCTGGATAGCATTTGTCCCGTCAATTCTGCAACACCATAGAGACCAATCAGGTATCCAAACATAGAGCTGATACCGATGAGCAGCAAAACGGAACCAGTACTCTTGACAGCTTTGGATGCAGCTTTTAAAAGCTGCTCGCGCGTGAGTTTCTTATAAACGATGGTCGCCAAGAACAACGCCCACAGTACTGCCACAGAGGCAGACTCTGTTGCAGTAAATGCACCTGACAAAATACCAATGATGATGATCACAACAACCAATAAACCTGGTAGTGATTGGGCAAAGGAATGAGCAACAACAGTCCAGCCTGGAAAGGTACCTGCGGGGTAACCACGCTTGACGGCAACTGTGTAGGCAGCGACCAGGTTACAGATTGTCAACACGATGGCAGGCACGATACCCGCCAAGATCAACGCCGCAATACTCACCTTGCCGCTTGCTGCAAGCGTGAAGATAATGAGGTTATGGCTAGTCGGCATCAAAGCGCCAACTAATGACGCATGCGTGGTGACGTTGACGGCATAGTCGGCGTCATACCCCTCTTTTTTCATCTGCGGAATCAGCACCGCACCCATGGCTGACACATCGGCCACTGGTGAGCCAGAAACGCCACCAAACAGAGTACAAGCCAATACGTTGCTCATACCCAATCCACCGCGAACATGGCCAGCAAGAGACTTTGCAAAATCGACAATCTTGTCAGCAATACCGCCATACATCATGATCTCACCGGCGAAGATGAAAAACGGGATGGCCAAGAACGAGAACGGATTCATGCCCGAGATCATTTGCTGAAAGCCCACCGCCAGCGGCAAGCCTTCGTACAACAGAGTTGCCAAAGACGATAAACCGATCGAGAACGCCACAGGCACGCCCAGCAGCAGCAACAGCGTGAAACTCACGCACAGAATAGTTAGTGCCATGATGGTTCCACTTCTCTGTTATTCATTAATGCAATGATGTGTTCTATAGAAAACAAGACAATCAAGCCTCCTGCGATTGCAGGGGGAGCGTACTTAAATGCTTCCGAAATTCCCAATGTTGGGATGTTGTAATTCCACACGCTTTCCGCCAGTACTGCGCAGTTGTATGCCATGACAGCACCAAAGATCGTCACTAAAGAATGGATAAAAAGCTCCATTTTTAAGCGCACTTTCTCAGGTGCCAGCACCAACAAAGACTCCAAGCCAATGTGCCCGGCATCGCGAACACCTACGGCCATGCCCAGCATCGTTACATAAAGTACAAGCAGGACTGCACCACTTTCAGCCCAGGTAGGTGTATCGTTAAAGACATATCGACCAATCACCTGGTAGAGAACAGCAGCAATCAAGAGCATGAGCCCAAAGACGCCAACTTTCATACAAAGCCGTGCAAGCACAGCACAAAAGCGTGTGTACATGTTTTACTCTTTATTTGACAGCGTTGATGCGCTTGACCATGTCTTGAAGTTTTGGATCTTTCAAGAACTTGTCATAAACAGGCTTCATTGCAGCTTGAAATGCACCCTTGTCAACTTCTACGATTTCAGAACCACCAGCTTTCACAATTGCTAATGACTTAGCTTCGCGTTCATCCCACAACTTGCGCATGTAAGCCACAGAATCTTTAGCCGCCGCACGAATTTGCTTTTGCTCGTCAGCAGATAAGGTATCCCAAACTTTTTTCGAGAAAACAACCATTTCAGGCGCCATCGAGTGTTCGGTCTTGTTGTAGTACTTGGCCACTTCAAAGTGGCGTGAGCTCTCGTACGAGGGGTAGTTGTTTTCAGCCGCGTCCACCAAGCCTGTCTTCAATGCGGTGTAGACCTCGCCATAAGGCATGGGTGTTGCGTTAGCGCCCATGGCTTCGAGCAAAGACACCCACAAATCGCTTTGCTGCACGCGCACTTTCAAGCCCTTGGCATCGGCCAAGGTTTTGATGGGCTTTTTGACGGTGTAGATCGAACGCGCGCCCGAGTCATAAAAGGCCAAACCCACAAAGCCTTGGGCTTCGCAGTCTTTCAAGATTTCTTCGCCAATCGCACCGTCCAAAACCTTGCGCATGTGCTCGGTAGAACGGAACAAGAACGGCATGGTGGGGACCATAGTCGATGCACAAATGTTGTTCATTGGAGCAACGTTAACGCGAGCTATTGCGATAGCTCCGAGTTTGGTTTGTTCAATTGTGTCTTTCTCATTGCCTAGTGCAGACTTTGAGAAAACTTTGATACTGTGCTTGCCGCTTGTGCTCTTGTTCAGCAGGTCACTCATATAGCGAAGTGCTTGCACAGTTGGGTAGTCATCGGGTTGGATGTCCGCTGCACGGAATTCTGTTGCGTTTGCAGTCATTGCTAAAACTGAAGTTGCAATAGCAACAATAGTTTTGCTCAGAGATATACAAGATTTCATTTCGATGTCTCCAGTCATGGTTAAAAATTAAAATGGGCCAGCTTTGACAAATCCACCGCCTTGATAAATCACGACGGGGTCTTTCAAATCGAGAATTGGTTCTTTAGCCTCAACAGCGGCCCGAAAGGGCTCAGAACTGTCTTGGGGGCGGTAACCAATGTGTTTACCAGGGGTGTTGTCCCACCACACATGGTGGTTGTCTGACATGCCGTAAATGACGCTGTAACCCACCACGGGTGAGCTGAGGCTGGCAAGCACCAAGCGCTCTAAGTCGTCGTAGCTCATCCAAGTGGCCAGCATGCGGCGGTCTTTGGGTTCAGGAAAAGAAGAACCGATGCGCAAGCACACCGTCTCAATGCCATAGCGGTCAAAGTAAAAACGGGCCAGGTTCTCGCCAAAAGCTTTGCTCAGCCCGTAGTAGCCATCGGGGCGCACTGGCATGGTGGCGTCGATCACCTCGTCTTGGCGGTAAAAACCGGTGACATGGTTGGAGCTGGCAAACACAATGCGGCGCGTGCCGTGGATGCGCGCGGCCTCGTAGAGGTTGTAGGTGCCAATGATATTGGCTTGCACAATGTCGTCAAAGGGCTGCTCGGTCGAAATGCCGCCCAAATGCACCACCGCCTCCACACCGTCGAGCAAGGGCAACACCGCCGCACGGTCTTGCAAGGCGGCGGGCATTACCTCTTCTCCAGGAGCTGCAGCTCCTAAATTACCTAAATCACTGAGACGTAAAACTTTGCACTGCGAGATTAACCGAGATCGCAATTCACTGCCTAGTAATCCTGCTGCACCTGTCAATAAAATTCGGTTGTAGAGTTTTGACATTTGCGCCCCTTAACTAGCTTGAAATTTCGTGAGTAGCAAGATGTTCTAACGGCTTTATCAACGCAGAGTGATCTAAATGAGACCATCCATTGGCAGCACAAGCATTCATCAATTGCGCTGCTGATGCTGTCTGAGGTAAAGACACTCCAATAGATCTAGCACCTGCCAGCGCTAGGTTTAGATCCTTTTGATGCAGTGCAATACGGAACCCAGGTTCAAAAGTGCGTTTGATCATGCGTTCGCCGTGAACCTCAAGAATGCGGCTTGAGGCAAATCCACCCATAAGCGCCGATCGCACCTTTGCAGGATCAGCACCCGCTTTGCTAGCGAATAGCAATGCCTCACCCACAGCAGCAATATTCAGAGCCACGATGATTTGGTTGGCTACTTTGGTGGTTTGACCATCACCATTCCCACCGACTAGGGTGATGTTTTTTCCCATCAGCTCAAGCAATGGCTTAATTTGATTGAAGGTGTTTTCGTTACCTCCAACCATGATGGTGAGACTAGCTGCTTTCGCACCAACCTCACCACCTGACACGGGTGCGTCTAAATACTCACAGCCTAAGGCATTGATTTTTTGAGCAAATACCTTTGTCTCCATGGGGGAGATGGAGCTCATGTCCACAACGACTTTGCCTTTTGTCAAACCTTCAGCGACGCCCTCTTTTCCAAAAAGAACGCTTTCAACATCAGGTGTGTCAGGAAGCATCAAGAAGATCACATCGGCGGCCCTCGCAACATCAGCATTCGTTGCACACTGAGTCGCACCCATCATTGATGCTGGCACTTTGCTACGAGTACGAACGAACATTTCATGGTTCGCTGCTAAGAGGTGTTCTGCCATGGGGGCGCCCATGATCCCCAAACCAATAAATCCAATTTTCATCACAGGCTCCTTATTAGCAGGGACGACCTTGACGGTTTTTTAACCACTCAGGCATATCTTGCAGACAAACTGGACGTAGGAAGCGATCTAATGCTGCATCCCCGACTGACGTACTCATAGGCTCTGTAGACGAAGGCCATGGACCACCATGCTGCTGAGCTTTTGTCACGGACACTCCAGTTGGCACACCTGCAAAAAGAACTCGACCTGCAATAGCTGTTGCGCCACGGACTAGCTTACGAATTTCATCGGACTCTTCTTCCGCGCCCCAAAATGTCACTGTCAATGTCCCCCCAACGGTATGGAGCACTTCAAGCGTCTGCGCCACAGAGTCTGTCCAAACAATCAAGGCGGCAGGACCAAAGACTTCTTCCTGCAATTGATGGGTAGTAATGAAAGTTTTAGCATCTACTTCTGCAAGGTAGGGATTTGGACAAACTTCATCGACCGGTGTGTACAGCAATGGCTTTGCACCTGCTTCAATTTGTGCCGCTGTGCCTTGATCAAGCGCACGACGCATAGACTTTGTCAACATAGCATGTGGCTTGATTTCTTTGAGTGCTTCAACCAAACCATTGACAAAAGTCTCTGCTTCACTTGAGCGCTGGAGCACCAAAAGACCAGGGTTTGTACAGAACTGACCGCAGCCTAATGTGATAGATCCAGCTAAGGTCTGGATTAATGCATCACCACCTTTTTTCAAAGCGGCGGGTGTCGCAATCACAGGGTTGATCGAGCCAAGTTCACCGTAGAAAGGAATTGGGCGAGAACGAGCACGCGCTGCGTCACGCAAAGCCGCACCGCCACCAGTTGAACCTGTGAATGCACCAGCAGCAATCAGCGGGTGTTGAATTAATGCAACGCCAATTCTGTTGCCAGGTCCTTGGACCATTTGCAACAGACCTTCATCAAGACCTAATGCTTTAATCGTTTGGGTTGCGACTTCAAATACTCGTGTGGATGTGTGCAAATGACCTGAATGGGCTTTTACAACGACAGTGCAACCAGCGGCAAGTGCCGAAGCCGTGTCGCCACCCAACACAGAGAACGCAAAGGGGAAGTTGCTTGCAGAGAACATCGCTACAGGGCCAAGTGGTACACGAACGCGCATCATGGCAGGGTGCCCTGCTGGAGGACCACCAGCTACAGCTGGATCGTCAGTGAAAACAAAAGCGCCACCGCTCTTAGCAATCGTCGCAAATCGGCGCAGTTGGAATGCAGTGCGATCCAATTCACCATTCAAGCGTGCAGCACCCAAGCCAGTTTCTGCATCAGCTAATTCAACGAGCTTTTCACGATCAGACTCGATAGCATCTGCAAGCGTGTTGAGCAATTTAGCGCGAGTTTCTCCATCGCTTGCTTGCCAGTCAGAATATGCGTGGTTAGCTTTTTGAATTGCTGTTTCTAATTCAGCAACTGTAGTCGTAGGCACTTCAGGGCCAAACACTTCACCTGTACGTGCATTAAATGATTGCAGCATTTTTATTTTCTTTAGTCTTTTACTGTGGGCCAAGTTTCTTAATCAAAGCGTCCAACTCTTCCATTTCTGCAGGCTTCAAATCTGACAACGGTGCACGAACAGGGCCAGCACTGTGACCAACCAACTTAGCGCCTGCTTTAACAATGCTTACTGCATAGCCTTGAGTACGGTTACGGATAGCCAAGTAAGGCATGAAGAACTCACGCAACAAGCGATGTTGGGTCGTCATGTCATCGTTCGCGACAGCGTGGTAGAACTCCATAGCTGTTTTTGGAATGAAGTTGAAAACTGCAGATGAGTAAACAGGTGTACCCAACGCCTTGTAGGCTGCTGCATAGACTTCAGCAGTAGGCAAACCACCCAAGTAGGAGAAACGATCGCCCATGCGCATGTAGATCGAAGACATGATTTCAATGTCCCCTACACCATCTTTGAAACCAATCAAGTTAGGGCAGCGGTCAGCCAAGATTGCAAGTGAGTTAGGAGTGAGCTTGCAAACATTGCGGTTGTAGATGATTACGCCAAACTTGACGCTTTTACAAACTGCTTCAATGTGAGCGATCAAACCTTCTTGACCTGCTTCGGTCAAGTAGTGAGGCATCAGCAAGATGCCATGAGCACCAAGACGCTCTGCCTCTTGAGCGCATTGAATTGCAAAGCGTGTTGGACCTCCAGCCCCGGCAATGATTGGCACTTTGCCTTTGCAGGTTTGAACTGCAGTTTTGATGACTTCGGGATACTCTTGACCTGTCAACGAAAAATATTCACCAGTGCCTCCAGCAGCAAACAAAGCAGAAGCACCGTAGGGAGCCAACCATTCCAAACGCTCTGCATAAGTTTTAGCGTTGAAGTCTCCGTTTTCATGGAAGTCAGTCAACGGAAATGAGAGCAAACCACTAGACATGATTGTTTTTAGTTCTTGGGGATTCATAGTGCTCCTATCAATTTTGTTTGGTGATTAACATGTAAATGGTAGCGATACCAGGTAGCGCTACCATTTCAAAACGAGTCGTATGGTAGCGATACCATATTTGAAGGTCAAGGTTAATTTATAGGTACAAACCCGTATTAGGCGCTCTCGCGCTCGATAATTGAGTAGCCCACATCAACGATGCTGTTGATAACAGGCCGGTTCTCTGCACGATCGATGAGGAAATTGGCTGCAAGTGCGCCAATTTGTTCTCCATTGATGCGTACTGTGGTGAGTGAGGGGACCATATCGGCCACAAATGGGACATCACCAAATCCCATAACTGCGATTTCCTCTGGAATCATCATTTTGCGGGCTCTGGCTTCGGTAAGAACCCCCAAAGCAAGAAGATCTGAGCTGCAAAAGACAGCATCAACGCCAGAAACTTGAGCGAGTATCTCCGTCAAAGCCTCTCTTCCACGCTTGAGTGATCGCTGCGAACCAACATCAACCTCAACCACAACTTCGAACCCTCTTGCTTGCACTTCCTCTCGGAAGGCAATTGTTCGTCGGTTAGCTCTTTCATCCTCAGCTCGCACAACGGCAAAACGGCTATAACCTTTGTTAATAAGGTAATTTGCTGCGTCTTTACCGATTGCTGAATGTGAAAAACCAATCAGCATATCTATTGGTGTAGGAGTTAAATCCCAAGATTCAACCACCGGTATCCCGGATGACACCAAGCGCGTTCGCCCTCTTCCCGGGTTCATGATTCCACTTAGAAAAATGCCGTCTGGACGCCTGCCAATAATTGCCTCCAGCAACGACTCTTCTCGAAGAGCAGAATAACTTGATTGACCGAGCATCAGTTGATAGCCAGCGTCAAAAAGTGTTGAATTAAGCGCTTCAATGGTTCCCATAAAGACGGAAACTACTGTGCTTGGGACAACTGCCGCGATCAATCCGCTCTTTGATGAGGCTAAGCCGCCAGCCATTCTGTTTGGCACGTAACCAGTTTTATCAACCGCATCCTGAACGCGTTTCAACACATCTAAAGACACCATTCCAGGTGTTTTTAAGGCTCTTGAAGCAGTAATTGGGGCAACCCCAGCAAGTTTTGCAACGTCTCGCAGTGTGATTGCCCCACTGCTTCGACGAGATTTTTTCAAGTTTTCAATTTCAGACATGACCTAGCCTTGCATGATCGTACTGGTACCGCTATCATATTGTCAACAACATTTACTTAAAACAGTTGAACTCTAGGTAGGAGACATTTGTGAAGCCTTTGACTATTCAAATGAACACAAGAGACAACGTTGCTATTGTCGCTAACAACGGTGGGCTAGCTGCAGGCACAACACTTCAAAATGGGTTAATTTTGTCCGATCACGTGCCGCAGGGTCACAAGGTCGCTTTGATAGACATTCCTGCAGACGGACCTATTTTGCGCTACGGTATTCCGATTGGATTTGCACTACAGGACATTCCCGCAGGAAGTTGGGTACATGAGCGACTGCTTCAAATGCCATTGGCACGTGCACTCGACAACTTGCCAATTGCAACAATCACCCCCGCCTCCTTGCCTCCACTTGAGGGCTACACCTTTGAGGGTTATCGCAACGCCGATGGCTCAGTGGGCACGCGCAATATTTTGGCCATCACCACCACGGTGCAATGCGTATCCGGTGTGGTTGAGTTCGCCGTTGAGCGCATTAAGGCCGAATTGTTGCCAAAGTTCCCGAATGTGGATGATGTGGTCGGACTTGAACACACCTATGGCTGCGGCGTGGCGATTGATGCCGATGGCGCAGAGATTCCGATCCGCACCTTGCGCAACATCAGCCTTAACCCAAACTTTGGCGGTGAAGTGATGGTGGTGAGCTTGGGATGCGAAAAATTGCAACCAGAACGTTTGATGCCACCAGGCGCTATCCCGATCAACGACCAGCGTGGTGAAACGCTCGATGTCGTGTGTTTGCAAGACGATGCACATATGGGCTTCATGTCCATGATCGACAGCATCATGAAAACGGCAGAGCAACATTTGCGGCGCTTGAACAAACGCCGACGCGAGACGGTGCCTGCCAGCGAGTTGGTGGTGGGCGTGCAGTGCGGCGGCAGCGATGCATTTTCAGGCGTAACCGCCAACCCAGCAGTGGGTTATTGCACCGATTTGTTGGTGCGCGCTGGTGCGAGTGTGATGTTCTCAGAGGTGACCGAAGTACGCGATGGCATTGACCAACTTACCTCCCGCGCAACCACACCTGAAGTGGCCGAGGCCATGATCCGCGAAATGGCTTGGTATGACGCATATCTTGCACGTGGGCGAGCTGACCGCAGTGCAAACACTACTCCAGGTAACAAAAAAGGTGGTCTATCTAACATCGTAGAAAAAGCGATGGGATCTATTGTCAAGTCAGGATCCGCTCCTATTTCGGGGGTCTTATCTCCAGGCGAAAAGCTCAAACAAAAAGGACTTATCTACGCAGCGACTCCAGCAAGTGACTTTATTTGCGGAACGCTTCAATTGGCAGCAGGCATGAACCTGCATGTATTCACCACAGGCCGCGGTACGCCCTATGGCCTGGCTGAAGTACCAGTCATTAAAGTGGCTACTCGCTCAGATCTAGCTCGACGCTGGCATGACCTAATGGACGTCAATGCAGGAACAATTGCTGATGGGACCATGACAATTGAGGAAGTAGGCATGGAACTGTTTCAGCTAATGCTTGATGTTGCAAGCGGTCGTAAAAAAACATGGGCTGAACAGTGGAAACTGCATAACGCTCTGGTCTTGTTCAACCCTGCACCGGTGACCTGATCGTTAAACTAAAAGCATATCAACTGATAAATTCGCAAAGTTATCGCAACTGCAATAACGACACTCGGTACGCTCAAAAAATGTGAGATTTATAGCAAGACGATTCAAAATCTGCTGGCTTCTCACATTAAACAATGTATCAAAAGACGTGAGCTGATTTTCTTTAATGAATTACGGTTTTAAATACAAATTAGATTTATTTAAAACAGCCATAGTTAGCCTTGAAATACATACCAACTGATTGGCTTCATTGGTAATTTTTACCTCCCAAACATGGGAGCTTTTTCCAAGATGAAGGGGGCGAGCAACGCCATAGACCCAACCACTGCTGACAGCACGAACATGGTTAGCATTCACCTCCTGACCGACGCAATGAAAACGATCGGGATCAACTACATATGCAGCAGCCCAGGACGCTAGCGTTTCTGCAAAAGCAACTGATACGCCACCATGTAAAACACCTGCAGGTTGACAAGTCCGATGATCAACAGGCATACGCGCTTTTAGGCAGTCAACAGGTGATTCCAGTATCTCTATGCCCAGATGTCCGTTTGCACACGCCAAGCCCTTTCTATTTGCCTCTTCAATTGGAAATGGGGTGTGCCAAATAGTTGAATTCTGGATTGAGCTCATGATTAGCAATTAGGGAGAGTGCGGCGATCGCTTCGCCAATGTTGGGGAAATCAGTCAGATACTTCGGACTGCAGTTCAAGAGATCCAAAGGGTGCGTAGCGCGAAAACAATGTTGACAATAGCCAACGTCACCATCGATGTAAATGTCAGCATCATGCCTTGGACTCTGAGCTTCAAATTAGCCTCGCTCAGTGCTGCTGCGTGAAGAACTCGACCCAGGCCCAACAAGCCCCCCAGAACAGCTACAAAAACAGGATGAACGCTGTGTGATTCGAAGAGTCCTAACAGGATCAAACCCAGTGGCACATATTCAGCAAAATTGCCATGAGCCCGAATGGCACCCTCAAGCTCTGTGACACCACCAGCCCCAAGTGCGACCTTGTTTGATCGCCTTAAGCGTATAACGGTAATGGCTAGACGGACGAAATAAAGAGCAAATAAGCCTGCGAAAAAGGATGTGATGGGCAGCATGATGGGAAATTCTCTAACACTATTGAACATATGTTAACGATCTTTAACAAACTGTTACCAGTTTACTAAGGGCACAATTCAGAAACGACACTGGCTCGCATGAACTGAGGCAAGTCAGTTGCGTAAGCAAACTACACGAACTAAAACCTCTCAAAGATCGTAGGCAACACTAGACGCGCCGAGCGCATCCCAAAACGCATTCTGTGATTTCGTATCCGTCACGCATATGCGCACAAGCTCTACGCCATCATTCTCATGAGCTTTCAATGATGCTGCGGTAGTTGATGCGGCAAGAGCCAAAGGCACTTTGAACACGCCAGTTCCAATAGCTGGAAAGGCTAGCGACTTTACGTTGTGCTTCACAGCAAGTGTCCAAACCGACTCAAAGCACTGCTTCAAAATATCTTCAGCATTGTCTTCAAGTAGGTAGTTAGCTGCGCGTGTGTGTATCACCCACTTGTTGGGCAACTTAAACCCCGGGGTGATGACTGATTGGCCATGAGGAAGCGGTGCAAATTGCTGACAGTACTCTTCGAGCTCTCGACCCGCAGCGGTGTGGATGGCACCCGCCACACCCGAACCCAGACGCAAGTTCCCATTGGCCGAATTGACCACAGCTTCAATATCTGGTTGATTTGCTATGTTGCCGATAACGACTTCAACTATCACTGCTAGCCCCTTTTTCTCTTGTAGCTGCCAGTCTAGCTTTAGTCGATTCAAGCTTTTCGCAAGGGTCCAGTCCACTCAATACAGCCATTTTGAGATAGGCATTGCTCAGCCGTTTTGAAAAAATGGCAAGCAATTCTTTTGGTGGTGGGCCACCGTACTGCGGGTCTGGGTCGTCATACCAACCACAAAGGATTTCCAAGTCTGTCGCTACGTCATTAACAACAGTCATCTGCATTTTCAAGTTGAAATTCTGTTGTGTGATCCCACCATCCACGGGCTGGGTTTGCATACGTTTCATTTTTCATCTCCTTCGAATAGCCAATAGCGTTTGTTGCGACCAGCAGCGGTCCAGTCGCGTTTTTGCTTGAAGCCACAGCGTCTGAGGGCTTCGCCTGTGTACCTGACCGATGCATGGTCACGATATCGACCTTTTAAGCCTGCAAGCGCCATTACCTCATCCATGGAAAAACAGCGACCAAGCTGCGCAGGTGTTAAACACTGGGTCCACTTCGTGATCTGGGTGACATAGCCATCCGCGATGTGTTCAGTGGCAACGTGTGTATCTGGTGCCATGGAGGTTGTGGCTGTTGCTTCACGAACAAGACGGTTGACAGACTCACGTAGGGTTGCCCCAATCACTGGTGGCTGCAATGGACTCGCGTCTGCTTCCACAGGGTGACTAGGGTATCTAGGGTGACCACTTCTTATAAAGGGCTCGATTTCTCCAGCGTCCATCTGCGGCCGCACTCCAACCGCCTTGGTATTACTTCCCCCATTTTTTGAAAAGTGGTTACCCTGGGTTACCCTAAATAGGCTTGACGAAGGGATTCCCCTCTGAGAAATGCCGTTTTCGGGCAGGGTGACCTTCAGGGTATGCCCCAAATATTGATCACCCCAGGTCACACCATGGTTACCCTGTTTTTGTATTTTCTTGGTCATAGCGCCCCCTTTGCCAAGGTTTTGGCTGGCACCCCAAGCAAAGTGACACCATTTGATTTCCGCATTACAGGCTTGAAGTTAATGGCACCAGTGGAGCCAGCGTTAGCCGATTGCAGTTCACGCACGATCGTCCCACCACGAGTGCAATCTGCACGACTAGGCTGATCCCACCCTGCCGCGATACACACATCTGTGGCCGTCAGCCACTTCACTTCGGGGAAAGCTTGCCAGTTCGAGGTGTTCACTGCGTCCCATTTGACGCTTCTCCAGTCGAAATGCGTGGCTATCTGCTCGCGAAGTGGATCAATGCGAGTGTGGTCAACGTTGGACTCATTCAACTCAGCCAAGGTAGCTTGGTCAAGATGCCACCGATCACCCTGCTCGTACATGTGCATGTACTCTGCCCAGACCTGTTGCATATCATCCGCCGAAAGGACATCACAGCGGTCTACTTCCAGAACCCAGAAGCGCCTGTTACCAGTGTCATCAACTAGGAAGCCTGTACCATTTACTGTGCCAACAAACACGGTTCGTCTTGAGTACTCGGCATCCTTTGCCGCATAGGGAAGACGGATAACGTCTTTACCATTAGTCAAAAAAGCCTTAACGTTGCCGGTATGGCTTCGAGCAGTGGTGCTATCAATCTCGCCGAGTTCGGTAATCAGATACCGCAAGGTCGCCAAGACGCTGTCCTTTTTTGCGAGGTCAAGGTGTAACCCGGTTCCGATGGCTCCGGGGATTGGGCACAAGTGCATAACCCAATGACTCTTGCCGCAGTTTTGTGGCCCTGACAAAACCAAAGCGCCTGCTGCTACGATGCCATTCTGCTCAATCATTGCGCCTATCACCTGTAATGCCCAACAGTTCATGAGCTTTGCTCGCATCAAGGCCTTGGTAGGCTGTACCAGGTGCAGGGTTTGATGGAACAGTTGCAAGCGTGAAACCCCATCCCAAGGTTTGCGCTTGATCCAATCCAAGACTGGGTGGTAACTATTTTTAACGGCAACAGCATCAACCAGCTTATTGAGGCCCTCACGCGGGAGCCCTGCCAAGACCACATGGTCACCCAGCAGGACCAACGCAGTGTTTTCGATGTCATCACCAGGAATTACAACGCCATGCCGCGTTAACTCTGTACGCTTGGTCATGATGTTGAAGCGGACAACCCAACCGTACAGTCCGATCACAGCCTCAATATTTGCCGTAGTGTTGTATGGCCTGAGTTTTTTGAAGCTGGTGGAACCGTCCTGTTCCGTGACAACGCGCATAGCCCAGTCTGGAAGTGCTCGCTCAAGATCGGCACGCGTGAAGGCATGCTTGATACCTGAGCCAATTGGTGCGTGTTGCACGGCAGCTGCAGTTGTGCGCAGGCCCAGTACGACAGGTGATTTGAAGGACGGCAACTTCATGCTGCCTCCCTCGCCACGTGTGTACAAGCTGCACACAAATCAGGTTTGTATTGAGCAAAATACGCACAGCTAGTGGGACCTGCTGTCCAGCCTTCGAGCTTCTGCTGAGTCTCATCAGAGTCATATTTACTGTGACATGCACTGACTTGATGTGCGATCTGGTTGGCATCACTACAAAATTTCACCAAACCAAGAAGTCCTCGCCACAGAGGCTCTTCAACGTTGTTTTGATTGCTGGGGTCTGATGCCCAAGACACAACATTGCAGCCAGCTTTGACAAGCTCAAAGTCGGCCGAAGACTCAACCAGAGTTGCCAAGTGCGCAGTCAGGTCTTCGTTAAGCCCTGCATGCGCGGCGAACTTGTTATTTTGCGGCAGCTCGACGAATTGAGTAATTTCCTTGAGCTGCTTGAATAGCTCTTCGGGCACCGCGAACGTTGGAGTGTTTTTCACCTTAACTTCGCGCACATCACGCCCAGGCTTGCGGTTGTGAGTCCCCACAGGACGCAGCACCGATGACATATCAGCAGTACGTGTCGGATCGACCAGCAGTCCGGCATCCTTGAACGCAGCCTTGAGCATCGTGGCCATCTCGTACCACGTCCTCGGCCCTACAGTTTTAGTCAGCGGCCAGTAGCAATGGATGCCGCCACCTGAGTCTACGATCATGGGGTCGGGCAGGCCTTTCTCAATACAGAACCTACGTATAGCCTTGGCAGCTTCGCTTTTGGTGGTGTAACCCTTGCCCTCTGCCGCTTTCTTTTCACCGCAGTCGATATCTGCCCAAAACGCCTTGGCCTTGCCCCAGTTAGGTTCTCCACGGTATTTCCTCTTTGTTTCGCCATTGACTACGGCTTCGTAGCTGGCCTCTTTGTATGAAGCGCAGGCGTGATAGACAGTTAAGTTAGTTTGTTTGTCGTAGGAAGCGATGGCCTCGGCCATCAGCTCCAGTGATTCATACGCCTTGTGGGCGATGCCACTTCCACCAGCACGACTCAGACCAACGAACTTGTACCCATCTTCCGGCAAGATTGTTTTGAGGAAGGTGCGTGTGTCCATCATGACCCCTTTGCCTCATTTGCTTTTTGCGCCTCAATCCACCCCGTTGGGTTGGCAAACCATTTGTCGCACTCTTCAGCTGACCACCTAGTGAACCGGGGACCTAAGACAAGCGTTGGCTTTGGAAAGCAATTGCGTGCCATGAGGTTATAAAGATGGGACTTAGAAAAATTCCCCTTAGGCAGCAAGTCTGGTAACGCATACAGCGAAGCGCTACAGTTTGAGTCATGTGTTATTTTTTCGATCATATGGGGCTCCATGAGTTGATGTAGCCCCAACGATATTTTTGAACTTTTAACCGTCAGACTGGCGTGCCGCTTTTAAGGCCCGTAATTCTTTTCTAATGGTGTCCGTCTCCACGAGTGCCAGGTGCTTGTAGCTTTCCCTTAACTCTTTATTAACCACCTTTGAGGTGAGCTTCTTGGTGCTAGCCGTGAATTCGGCCACGATTTCACCTATGGCTTCCAAGCGTTTACGTTTTTCAGACGCCTGCTGAAGTTGTCGGTTTGGTACACGTCCAGCATAGGTTTTTCTCCATGAAGCAGATCGTGCATCTTTTGACTCGTTCTTATATGGCGCAATCAGGTCTTCGTTTGTAGCGGCGACCTCAGCCCTCCAAGCTTTACGATCGGCATTGGAAAACGTCTCTAATACGACCGCGACAATGCGTGTTTGTCGCAAGAAGTGATCATATTTTTCATCGCCGCTTTTGCGGCCGCATTTACTGGCACCATGCGAAATGTCGCGCTCAACACGACGCCAGATTATTTTGTACATATCAGCGTGAGTCATGCCACACCTCTTTCAAACTTAAGAACGTTACTTCTTGCTTGTAGCTCAACAAAATCTCCCCAGTCCTGCATCATTCGCGTTCTTTGGGCCAAGTAGATTGCATGGTTGTAGGCAGCAGAAACAGAGTTACGCTCCTGGTGGGCTAATTGCAGCTCAATGTGCTGATGGTCGTACCCCTGTTCGTGCAAAAGCGTTGAGGCAAGGCCTCGGAACCCATGCCCAGTCATCTGCCCTGCGTAACCCATACGTTTGAGCGCGCCCAAAATAGTGTTGTTGCTCATTGGCTTGCTGTAATCGCGTTCGCTTGGAAACAGGTATTCACGATGACCAGATATCTCTTTCAGTACCAGTAGCACCTGTACAGCTTGGCTTGACAGGGGGACGATATGGGCAGTTCGCATCTTCATGCGCACAGCTGGGATATCCCAACGCTGCCCATCCAGGTCGAACTCAGACCACTTAGCATTGATCAGTTCACCAGTGCGCACAAAGGTAAGTGACATCAGCTTCATTGCCAGCCTAGTGATTGGGGACCCGTTATAAGCTTCCATTTTTCTCAGCAGGGCCGGAAATTCTTTTGGGTCAACGCGGGCGTAATTTTGCTTGCGCCGTGGCGTTAAGACGTCGAGCGGCTTGATATCAGTCGCTGGATTTCGGGTAGCACCGCCAAGGCCATGTGCAATTGCATACCTAAACACCTGCCCAGTCGTTTGAAGCGCCCGCTTAGAAATATCAAGGGCACCCCTGGCTTCAATCTTTTTGATCATGGCAACAAGTTCAGGGGCCTGAATCTGGGCAATTGGCCGATGGCCAATGGCAGGAAAGACATCAGCCACCAGCCGAGCCAGTACATAGCTAGCATGCCGTTCGTGTTTGTTCGCACTCCAATGTTCGTGCCATTGACGCGCAACGACTTCAAAGGTGCTTTGATTTGCCACCCTCTGCGCTTCTTTATCGGCCTGCTTGGCCAACATGGGGTCGACCCCCTTTGCTATGAGCTTTCTTAGAGCTTCGCGCTTTTCTCGCGCCTCAGCCAAGCTGACGTCCGGGTATTGTCCCAGAGACGCAGTTTTCTCTTTACCTTGGTGCCTGTAGCGGAGTTGCCAAAGCTTGGACCCGTTGGATTTCACCAGTAAATGAAGCCCACGTTCGTCTGGCAATTTGTAGTGGCATGCAGAAGACTTTGCTTTTTTGATTTGAATATCACTGAGCATTTTTAACCCCAACTGCGGGTAACAGCTGGGAGCGCTTGCGGGTATCGCCGCAATTACCCCCCTTGTTACCCTCAAAAAATCCGGCTTCAAGAACACTTATGCGAACTCAAGAAGACGGAATGACAAAAGACCAAGCAACTAAGCAAGGCATCAAGTCTCTACAGTGAGGGTTGGGTGGTCAGTGCGGCCCCTCTTATGGGAGCCTGCAAAGCTGAGCTTTGCTCAGTAAAAATGCGGCTTGCCCTAAGGTTTGCGCATCTTGTAGAAAACCCCCGACTCACTGTGTGCTTCGGGGGCTCAGATTGTGCTGGCGGAGAGGGAGGGATTCGAACCCTCGGTAGGGTCGCCCCTACGCCTGATTTCGAGTCAGGTACATTCGACCACTCTGCCACCTCTCCGGGTTTCGATGACGTTTGTCGAAGCCGAGATT
>Ga0228701_1000715_pt1 | contig 25409 bp, 24 predicted proteins | sample McNCre117_Aug_MG_2_FD_178017 | JGI IMG/M metagenome (GOLD analysis project Ga0228701, IMG submission 178017) | Freshwater microbial communities from McNutts Creek, Athens, Georgia, United States - 11-17_Aug_MG | ecosystem: Environmental > Aquatic > Freshwater > Creek | place: USA: Georgia...
TCAAAAACATCATTGCCGTAGCCTCGGGCAAAGGTGGTGTGGGCAAAAGCACCACGGCCGCTAACTTGGCCTTGGCCTTGGCCGCCGAAGGCGCCAACGTGGGTTTGCTCGACGCCGACATTTACGGTCCCAGCCAGCCCATGATGATGGGCATCGAGGGGCGCCCGGAGAGCAGCGACGGTCAAACCATGGACCCGCTGGAGAACTACGGCGTGCAAGTCATGTCGATTGGTTTCTTGGTCGACCAAGACGAGGCCATGATTTGGCGCGGCCCCATGGCCACCCAAGCGCTGGAGCAGCTGCTGCGCCAAACCAACTGGAAAGCGCTGGACTATTTGATCGTCGATATGCCCCCTGGCACGGGCGATATTCAACTCACCTTGAGTCAACGCGTGCCCATGACCGGTGCGGTGATCGTCACCACGCCGCAGGACATCGCCTTGTTGGATGCCAAAAAAGGCATCAAGATGTTTGAGAAGGTGGGCGTGCCCATTCTGGGTTTGGTGGAGAACATGGCGGTGCACGTCTGCACGAACTGCGGTCATGTGGAGCACATCTTTGGTGCCGATGGTGGCAAAAAGATGGCGGCGCAATACAACATGGACTACCTGGGCGCTTTGCCCTTGAACATGCAAATTCGCCTGCAAGCTGACAGTGGCAAACCCACCGTGGTGGCCGATCCCGATGGCGAGGTGGCTGCCCTCTACAAAGCCGTGGCGCGCCAAGTGGCGGTCAAGATTGCGGCCAAGGCCAAAGACTTTTCGAGCAAGTTCCCAAGCATCAAGATCTCTAAAGACACCTGATCGCCAGGCGCCGCTGGCGCTTTAAGTGCCAACCGCAAAAGTTCAAACTTTTGCGGTTTTTTTTCGTCTTCAATCTCGGTAAAACCTCAGGGATTGGCTTGTGCTTCATTTTTGAGGGGTGGACGTTTTAATTAAACGTAACTACAATAAATATGCGCTTGATGTTTGATCCGATAAAGAACGCCGCCAATGTGGCAAAGCACGGTGTCTCGTTGGCCTTGGCCGATTCATTGGATTGGGCGGCGTCCTGGGTGTGGATTGACTTGAGACGCGATTACGGGGAAGAGCGGCAATGCGCCTTGGTTCCCAAAGATCAACGTTTGTATTTCGTTGCATTTGTAGACCGTGATGACGTACGCCGGGTGATCAGTTTGCGCAAGGCCAATGAACGAGAGGTGAAGCACTATGTCGACAACAATTAAAACGCGCTCTGGGCGTGTCTTGCTTGTGCCTAATGTGCAAGAGGACACAGAGATCAACCAAGCCGCGTGGAGCGACCCGGACGCGCATCCTTTGACGGATGCCGAGTGGTCGCAAGCCCAGCCATTGATGCGGCGTGGTCGTCCCTTGGGAAGTGGCAGCAAAACACAAGTGACGCTGCGACTAGACACCGATGTGCTGGAGAGCTTCAAAGCAACAGGTGCCGGTTGGCAGACGCGCATCAACGATGCACTCAGAAGTTGGCATGAGCAACACGTTTGATCCAGCGCAAACCATCTCAGATTCATCACACACCTGCTGCACTATCTTGCATTTTGAGTTGAAATTGCATTAAAGTGCAGCCATGTCCAACGCAGACGACGAACTCAGCCGCCATCCTTTTCTCACCAGCTTGGGTGAGCGCGTGCGCACCTTGCGTGCAAGGCGTGGCCTCACGCGCAAGGCGGTGGCGCAAGCTGCGCAGGTGTCCGAGCGGCATTTGGCCAACTTGGAATCAGGCACCGGCAACGCGTCCATCCTGATCTTGTTGCAGGTTGCACAGGCCTTGCAATGTTCCATCTTTGAGTTGTTGGGCGATGTGACCACCTCGTCCCCCGAATGGCTGCTGATTCGCGAGTTGCTGGAAAAGCGCAGCGAAAGCGAATTGCGTCGTGCACGTCAACACATCGCTGAGATGTTTGGCACCCATGGTGACGAGCAAGCCCGCAGCAACCGCATTGCGCTGGTGGGTTTGCGCGGTGCGGGCAAAACCACCTTGGGCCAAAGATTGGCCGATGACCTAGGTTTTCCGTTCATCGAACTCAGCCGCGAAATTGAAAAATTTGCCGGTTGCAGCATCAGCGAAATTCACAACCTCTACGGCACCAACGCCTACCGCCGCTATGAGCGCCGGGCCTTGGAAGAAGCGATTCAAATTTACCCCGAGGTGGTGATCGCCACCCCCGGTGGCTTGGTGTCTGACTCAGCCACCTTCAACGAGACGCTGGCACATTGCTTCACCGTGTGGCTCAAGGCCGCGCCCGAAGACCACTTGGCACGTGTGGCGGCGCAAGGCGACATGCGCCCCATGGCCGGTAGCAAAGAAGCGTTGGAAGATTTGAAGCGCATTTTGGAAGGCCGCTCGGCCTTTTATGCCAAAGCCGACCTGGCTTTTGACACCAGCGCCCAGCCGCTGGACGACAGTTTTTCAGCCTTGCGCACCCAAGTGCGTCAGGCTTTGAAGCTGCCACTGTAAGTACCTACTCACGCTTAAAACAAGCTATACCTAGACAGGTATGGGCCTGCTTGCTTTTCTTGGCAGATGGCCTGGCGCCACTTGCACATTGGCATCTAGGCATATTCCCTAAGATGCATAAAAATGCATTTGCAAAATACTGAATATGCAATATGATGCACATTATCGAATTCAACACCGCATCAAAAGCACAGGCGTTTCGCCCTTACTTCTGGAGATACACATGAGCCAAGCCACCACGGTCGACTACCAAATTGACCCCAGCCAGTACAAGCACTGGAGCATCAAGTTCGACGGCGAAATCGCCACCTTGCAACTCAACATCAACGAAGACGGCGGCATTCGCCCTGGCTACAAATTGAAGCTCAATTCCTATGACTTGGGTGTGGACATCGAGTTGCACGACGCCTTGCAACGCATCCGCTTTGAACATCCCGAAGTCAAGAGCGTGGTGGTGACCAGCCTGAAAGACCGCATCTTCTGCTCGGGCGCCAACATCTTCATGTTGGGTCTGTCGACCCACGCCTGGAAAGTGAACTTCTGTAAGTTCACCAACGAAACCCGCAACGGTATTGAAGACTCCAGCCGCCACGATGGCCTGAAGTTCATCGCCGCGGTGAACGGCGCTTGTGCCGGTGGTGGTTATGAGCTGGCCTTGGCCTGCGACGACATCGTGTTGGTCGACGACCGTTCCTCCAGCGTGTCGCTGCCCGAAGTGCCTTTGCTCGGCGTGTTGCCAGGCACCGGCGGTTTGACCCGTGTGACCGACAAGCGCAAAGTGCGCCATGACCATGCCGACATCTTCTGCACCAGTGTGGAAGGCGTGCGTGGCCAAAAAGCTGTGGACTGGCGTTTGGTCGACGAGATCGCCAAGCCCGCCAAATTTGCTGAAGCCGTGCAAGCCCGCGCTAGCAAATATGCCGCCACCAGCAAGCGCCCAGGCGCGGCTGCGGCTGGCAAAGGCGTCAAGCTCACTCCTCTGAACAAAACCGTCACCGCTGACGCGCTCACGTACGAGTATGTGCAAGTCAGCATCGACCGCGCCAAGCGCACGGCCACCTTCACCGTGCATGCGCCCAAAGCGGCAGTGCCAAACACCGTGGCAGGCATTGAGGTCGCTGGCGTGAACTGGTACCCCTTGCAAATGGCGCGTGAATTGGATGACGCCATTTTGAGCATGCGTACCAACGAACTCGACGTGGGCACCTGGCTGTTACGCACCGCGGGTGACGCCAAGCTCGCCTTGGAATCGGATGCTGTGTTGGCCCAACACCAAGCGCATTGGTTGGTCAACGAAACGCTGGGTCTGTTGCGCCGCACCTTGGCCCGCATTGACGTGTCATCGCGCTCCCTGTTTGCCTTGATCGACGAAGGTTCATGCTTTGTGGGTACCTTGGCCGAATTGGCATTTGCTGCTGACCGCGCTTACATGCTGGCCTTGCCTGATTCACCTGAGACTGCGCCCAAGTTGGCCTTGAGCGAACTCAACTTTGGTCACTTCCCCATGGTCAATCACCAGTCGCGTTTGCAACGTCGCTTCTACGAAGAAGTCACGGCAATGGAAAACGTGCGCGCGACAGTGGGCCAAATGCTGGACGCTGACCAAGCGTTGGCGCTGGGCTTGGTGACTGCCGCGCCTGACGACATCGACTGGGCCGACGAAATTCGCCTCGCGGTGGAAGAGCGCGCGGCCATGTCGCCCGACAGCTTGACGGGTTTGGAAGCCAACCTGCGCTTCTGCCAAAAAGAGTCGATGGAGACCCGTATTTTTGGCCGCCTCTCGGCGTGGCAAAACTGGATCTTCCAGCGCCCCAACGCCGTCGGCGAAAAAGGGGCTTTGAAGGTGTACGGCAAAGGCGAAAAAGTACAGTTCGACCTCAACCGCGTTTGATGTTTTTGCGTTGTGCAGTGCGGTGCCCGGTGGTCCACACTGCAACCGAAATTTGATCCCACCGTTGCTTTTTAATTTCTGGAGACTCTCATGTCCGGTATCAACTACAGCGAAAAAATCCCCAACAACGTCAACCTGTCGGAAGACCGCACGCTGCAACGCGCCCTGGAGCAGTGGCAGCCCAACTTCATCAACTGGTGGGATGACATGGGCCCTGAGGGTTCGACCGACATGGACGTGTACCTGCGCACGGCCGTGAGCGTGGACCCACAAGGCTGGGCTCAGTTTGGTCACGTCAAGATGCGCGACTACCGCTGGGGTGTGTTCCTCAACCCCGGTGAGCAAGACCGCAAGATTCACTTCGGGGACCACATTGGTGAAAAAGCTTGGCAAGACGTGCCTGGCGAACACCGTGCCAACCTGCGCCGCATCATCGTCACGCAAGGCGACACCGAGCCCGCATCGGTGGAACAGCAGCGCCATCTGGGCCTGACCGCGCCCAGCATGTACGACCTGCGCAACCTGTTCCAGATCAACGTCGAAGAAGGCCGCCACCTGTGGGCCATGGTGTACCTGCTGCACAAATACTTCGGCAAAGACGGCCGCGAAGAAGCCGATGCGCTGCTGCAACGCAACAGCGGCAACGAAGACAACCCCCGTATCTTGCAGGCCTTCAATGAAAAGACGCCTGACTGGTTGTCTTTCTTCATGTTCACTTACTTCACCGACCGTGACGGCAAGTTTCAGTTGTGCGCTCTGGCCGAGTCGGCATTTGACCCCTTGGCCCGCACCACCAAGTTCATGTTGACCGAAGAAGCGCACCACATGTTTGTGGGCGAGTCCGGCGTGAGCCGCACCATCCAGCGCACGGTGGATGTGATGAACCAGCTCAAGACCGACGACGTGGCCAAGTTGCGTGCGGCCGGTGTGATCGATTTGCCGACCATCCAGCGTTACATCAACTTCCACTTCTCGGTGACCATCGATTTGTTTGGTGCCGACCAGTCGTCCAACGCCGCCACCTTCTACAGCTCCGGCCTCAAAGGCCGTTACGAAGAAGGCAAGCGCACAGATGACCACGTCCTGAAGGGCAACAGCTACAAAATCTTGTCGGTCGAAGACGGCAAGCTGGTTGAAAAAGAAGTGCCCATGCTCAATGCGTTGAACGAAGTGCTGCGCGACGACTACATCATCGACTCCAAAGGCGGCATCGACCGTTGGAACCGTGTGATCGAAAAGGCGGGCATCCCGTTCAAGCTCAAAGCGCCGCACAAAGCTTTCCACCGCAACATTGGCTCTTTGTCGGGTGCCAAGATCACGCCCGATGGTGAGGTCGTGACCGATGAACAGTGGATGGCCAAAGTCGGCGAGTGGTTGCCTTCGAACGAAGACCGTGCCTATGTGGCCAGCTTGATGGGTCGCGTGGTCGAACCCGGCAAATTTGCCAACTGGATCGCGCCACCCGTCATGGGCATCAACCGTCAACCTGTTGACTTTGACTACGTCCGTTTCAACTGATCCCACTTGCGGTTAAATTTGTGCCATGAACGCCACCACCGAACTCATTCAGCAGCATCTGATCGATCCAGAAATCTGTATCCGATGCAACACCTGTGAAGCCACATGTCCGGTGGGGGCGATCACGCACGATTCACGCAATTACGTGGTCATCGCCGACAAATGCAATTTGTGCATGGCCTGCGTGCCACCCTGCCCGACGGGCTCCATCGACAACTGGCGCAGCATGCCCAAGGCCGCTGCGTACAGCGTGGAAGAGCAGTTGACCTGGGACGAGTTGCCCGCGGCTTTGACCGAGGCCGAATTGCAAGCTGCGGGTGCGGCCAGTCCAGCGACTGAGCCAGCGCCTACCAGTGCCGCATCAGCCGCCTCGGCCAGTGCTAGCGCTGGTGAGGGCGAGGCTTTCAATTCAGGTGCCTTGGGTGCCACCACGCCGCCGTGGTCTGCCGCGCATCCGTACACCAACTTGCATGGACCCAAAGCGCCGGTCACGGCCAGTGTGGTGGGCAATGTGCAGGTCAACGATGCTGGCACCGCCAACGAAACACACCATATCGTGCTCGACTTTGGCAGCATGCCGTTCCCGGTGTTGGAAGGCCAGTCGATTGGCATCATCCCCCCCGGTGTGGATGCGCAAGGCAAGCCCCATCACGCACGCCAGTACTCGATTGCCAGTCCGCGCAATGGTGAGCGCCCCGGTTACAACAACCTGTCGTTGACGGTCAAGCGTGTGGTCGAAGACCACCAAGGCAAAGCCGTTCGCGGTGTGGCGTCTAACTTTTTGTGCGACTTGAAAACCGGTGACACGGTGCAAGTGATTGGCCCTTTTGGCGCCAGCTTCTTGATGCCCAACCACCCCAAGTCCAACATCGTCATGATTTGTACCGGCACCGGCAGCGCGCCCATGCGCGCCATGACCGAGTGGCGTCGCCGCTTGCGTCAAAGCGGCAAATTTGAGGGCGGCAAACTCATGCTGTTCTTTGGTGCCCGCACCCAAGAAGAGCTGCCGTACTTTGGCCCTTTGCAAAAACTCCCCAAAGATTTCATCGACACCAACTTTGCCTTCTCACGCACCAGCGGCCAGCCCAAGCGCTATGTGCAAGACCTGATGCGCGAGCGCAGCGCCGATGTGGCGGCTTTGCTCAAAGACCCCAACACCTACTTTTATGTGTGCGGCTTGAAGAGCATGGAAGAGGGCGTGGTGCTGGCCTTGCGCGACATTGCCAATGAGGCGGGCATCGGCTGGGACAATGTGGCCCCCGCCTTGAAGCGCGAAGGGCGCTTGCATTTAGAGACCTATTAACCCCTGGCAAGGTGCAGGACGGCGGGGGCCAGTACCATCAACCCCCTATGAACCCCCGTCCCAGTTTGCAAGTTGCCGTTGTCATGCGCCGCGAGCGTGTGCCCGGTGCCATGAGCCGTTGGCAGACGTGGCGCTGGGTGCTGCACGATGTATTGGGGCATGACCTCACGCCGCACGAAGAACACTTCGGTACCGCGCCACGTTGTTTGCGCAGCACCGAGGATGAGCAGCTGTGGCTGCACCCAGGCTTCACGGTCGAGCTCTTCAAAGACGATGCCGAAGGCTATTACCTCAACAGCACCACACCGGCCCCTTGTTGGTTTGTCTTGTGGCGCATGGAGGAAGAACCCACCCTCAGCGACGAGGTGATGGCCGTGCCCACCATGGTCAGCCTGAGCTACCACGATGCAGGCCGCTGGTTGGACGCGCAAGAAAACGTGGACCAAGTGCCTGCCCCAGTTGAGGTGGTGGCGTGGATGACGGACTTCATGGACACCCATTGGGTGGTGGAGGCCAAGCGCCGCAAACGCCCCGACAGCTTCAGACCGTTACAAGACCGCTTTGGCAACCCTGCCTCGGTGAGCACTGACAAAATTCGTGGCGGTGGCATGGGTGGCGGTCATTCCGGAGGCGCTGGCCATGGCCAATGACGACACACCTGCTGGCTTTTTAAGTCGTTGGTCGCGCCGCAAAGCCGAGGTGCGCGCTGGCCGTGTGCTGCAAGAGCCAGTCTTGCCCCCTGCGGTGGCGACTTCCACGGCAGCCTCTGCGTCCACCCATCGGAGCCAACCGCCTGAGGATCAAGCGCAATCTCAAGGCGCACCGACAGTTGCCGCGCCCGCGCCAACCTTGGGTGATGTGGAACAACTGACGCCCGAGTCGGACTACACCAGTTTCATGGCCCGTGACGTCGCGCCCGATGTCAAAAACGCGGCCATGAAAAAACTCTTCAGCGATCCACACTTCAATGTGATGGACCGCATGGATGTGTACATCGACGACTACAGCCAGCCTGACCCACTGCCCGCTGCGATGCTGCGTCAAATGACCAGCGCTCAATTTTTGAACCTCTTTGATGAGGAATCCGCAAAAACAGTCCCAACCCACACAGGTGACCCGACTGCTGCACAGGGAACCCAAGTCGTGGCACAGTCCGTCCCTGCTGAAAATAATTCCAAACCTGAGCCCTCCACGCATGACCACGCTGATTTGCGACTGCAACCAGACCCAAGCACTCGACCCGAAAGTCCTGGGTCAAAGTCTGTCTGAATACCTCACGCTGCACACCGCGCTGTGCCGCCGTGAAGCGGGTGCCTTCATTCAAGCCGTGCAGGGCACCGACGATGTGGTGGTGGCCTGCACCCAAGAGCAGCGGCTGTTTGGTGAACTGGCGATTGAAGCGCAAGCCAAAACTTCGGTCATCAAATTCGTCAACATCCGCGAAACCGGTGGTTGGAGCCGTGACGCCAAAAATGCATCGCCCAAAATCGCCGCACTCTTAGCTGCTGCTCATTTGCCCGAGCCAGAGCCGGTGACCACGGTCACCTTCAAGAGCGCTGGGCGTTTGCTCATCATCGGTGAACTCGACCAGGCAGAGCAAGCTGCCGCCTTGTTGGCTGACAACTTGAATATCACCCTCTTCACCCAAGGCGCAGGTAAGGCCGGTGGTGCCCAAAACCGTCGCTTCCCTGTATTGGGTGGCCAGGTGGTGCGCGTCGAAGGTTGGTTGGGCGATTTCACGCTCACCTGGCAGCGTAACAACCCCATCGACTTGGACGTGTGCACCCGTTGCAATGCATGCGTGGCTGCTTGTCCTGAGCAAGCGATTGGCTTGGACTACCAAATTGACATGAGCAAGTGCAGCGCGCACCGCGATTGCGTCACCGCGTGTGGCGCAATCGGTGCCATCAACTTTGACCGACAAGCGCCGCAAGAAACAGCGGCCTTTGATTTGGTGCTTGACTTGCGGTCGTCCTCGGCCTTTAACCGCCATGCTTTGCCACAAGGTTATTTCCGAGGCGCCACGGCCGCCAACTTGCTGCGCTTGCGCGAGTTGGTGGGTGAGTTTGAAAAGCCCAAGTTCTTCGACTACAAACAAAAGCTGTGCGCGCACAGCCGCAACGAACAAGTCGGTTGCAACGCCTGTGTGGACATTTGCTCGGCCGAGGCGGTGAGCTCTGACAAGTCACGTCAACAAATCAAGGTCAACCCCAATTTGTGTGTGGGTTGCGGTGCCTGCACCACGGTGTGTCCCACCGGTGCACTGACTTATGCGTACCCACGTGCCAGCGAGCAAGGGCAAAAACTCAAGACGCTTCTGGGCACCTACCAAAAGGCGGGCGGCCAAGACGCGGTCATCTTGTTGCACAGCCAAGATGCGGGTCAGGCCTTGGTGGAAGAACTCGGTCGTGCCGCGCAACTCAAGGTTGCACAAGGCGTGCCTGCGCATGTGATTCCCGTGTCTGTGTGGCACACCGCCAGTGTCGGTTTGGATGTCTGGTTTACCGCCTTGGCTTATGGGGCCGCCCAGGTGTTGGTGCTGCAAACGGCCGAAGAAGCGCCGCAGTATGCCGAGGGCTTGCAAGCGCAAATGTCACAAGCCCAAGCTTTGCTCGAAGGTTTGGGGTATGCCCAGCCAGGCCATGTGCCTGTGCAACTGCTGCGCGCTACCCAAGCCACCGAGCTCGATGCCGAGCTGCAACGCCTGACCACTGGCAAGCAACGTTTGAACAGCACCGTGCCCTTGGCCACCTTTGCTGTGACGGCTGAAAAGCGCAGCACCTTGGGGCTGGTGCTGGACCATCTGTTGGACCATGCACCTGCCTTGAAGACAGCCACACCGCCCACGGCGTTGGCTTTGCCTCAAGACGGCGCCTTGTTTGGCACCGTCGAGGTCAACAAAGACAGCTGCACCTTGTGCATGAGCTGCGTCAGCGCTTGTCCCGCCAACGCGCTGCAAGACAACCAACAAGCGCCACAACTGCGCTTTGTGGAAAAGAACTGCGTGCAGTGCGGCTTATGCGTCAGCACCTGCCCTGAAAAAGCCGTGAACTTGGTGCCACGTTTGTTGCTCACACCACAGCGCAAAGAAGTGCGTGTGCTCAACGAAACGCAGCCCTATGGCTGTGTGCGATGCGGCAAACCCTTTGGCACCCTCAAGGGGGTGGAAGCGATGATCGGCAAACTCGCGGGCCATGCCATGTTCCAAGGCGCGGCTTTGGAGCGCCTCAAAATGTGTGGTGATTGCCGCGTGATCGATATTTACTCTGCTGGCGACGAGCAAAAAATCCTATGACCCAATCTCATCTGTCTTCTGCCCTGGATGAAGAAACCGCACGCGCCGAACTCTATGGCTTGATTGCTGAGCTGTTTTATACGCCACCGCGCGCTGAGCTGCTGGCGCAGCTGCGCGTCGCGACCACCGATGCGCCAGCTCCCGGTGGTTTTTTGGAAGAGCCTTGGCGTCAGCTGGTGGGTGTGTCTCGCGAGATGGACGACGCGCAGATTCAAAAAGAACACGATGCCTTGTTCGGCGGTGTGGGCAAGCCCGAGGTGTATGTGTATGCCTCGCATTTCCTGACCGGGTTCTTGAACGAAAAACCGCTGGCACAGTTGCGCACCGATTTGGCCGCGCTGGGCCTGACCCGTGACGCCGCCACCATGTCAGAGACCGAAGACCATGTGTCTTACGTGTTCGAAGTCATGCGCTTTTTGGTGGCGGGCGATGATGTTTCTGTCTCCAACCTCACGCAACAAACCAAATTCTTTGCGACCCATGTGCAGACCTGGCTCCCCGCCTTGTGCGATGCAATCCAAGCCCATCCGCGTGCGCGCTTTTACGCGGCCTTGGCCGAACTCACGCGTGCCTTTGTGAGTGTGGAGACACAGGGTTTTGATTTGCTGACATAAGCTGAAACCTTGTCTTTTGATGAGCTTTTGCTAGCGTATCTACCTAAGTCAAAAGAGTCGATTAGGTGACACAAAGATGTTTTTACGTATTGAGCTAAAGTTCTATTCCACTACAGTATGCAAAGTAGTAGGCAAAAGCGATTTCAACAGGAGCTAGACATGAAAAAAGACACCACCCAAGCTGCGCCATCGCGCCGTGGATTTTTTATGGGGGCCGCCGCCGCAGGTGCTGCAGCCGCTGCTGTCACGGCCTTGCCAGGCGTCCAAGCTCCAGCTGCTGAATTGAACAAACTTCCTCCCGCGCCCGAAAACGGTGGCGGTTACAGCCTGAGCGAACACGTCAAACGCTATTACCAGACCACCCGCGTCTGATCAGGAGCACCGTATGTTATTGACCCGTAAATCTGATTCCTCGTCTCACAAAGCTGCCGGTTCGGCATTTGTCGATCGCTTGCAACGCGGCTTGTCACAAGCCTTGCCTACGGTGGACCGTCGCGGGTTTCTGCGTCGCTCCGGCCTGGGTGTGGGCGTGGGCTTGGCTGCCACGCAACTGAGCTTGGTGAAAAAAGCAGGTGCTGCCAGTGCCACATCGGGTGACGGCAGCGGCAAGCTCGAAGTCAAACGCACTGTGTGTACCCATTGCTCGGTCGGTTGTGCCGTTGATGCCGTGGTGGAAAACGGTGTGTGGGTGCGCCAAGAGCCCGTGTTCGATTCGCCCATCAACTTGGGCGCCCATTGCGCCAAGGGTGCGGCTTTGCGTGAGCATGGTCACGGCGAGTTCCGCCTGCGCTATCCCATGAAGCTGGTCAATGGCAAGTACGAGCGCATCAGCTGGGAAACGGCCTTGGATGAAATCAGCGCCAAGTTGCTTGAGTTGCGCAAGTCTTCCGGCCCCGACAGCGTGTACTGGATTGGCTCTTCCAAGCACAACAACGAACAAGCGTATTTGCTGCGCAAGTTTGTGAGCTACTTCGGCAGCAACAACTGCGACCACCAAGCCCGTATTTGTCACTCCACCACGGTGGCGGGTGTGGCCAACACCTGGGGCTATGGTGCGATGACCAACTCGTACAACGACATGCAAAACAGCAAGGTCGCTTTGTACATTGGCTCCAACGCGGCTGAAGCCCATCCCGTGTCCATGTTGCACATGTTGCACGCCAAAGAAAACGGTTGCAAGATGATTGTGGTCGACCCACGTTTCACCCGTACAGCGGCCAAGGCTGACGAGTACGTGCGGATTCGCTCGGGCTCAGACATTCCTTTCTTGTTCGGCCTTTTGCACATCATCTTCAAGAACGGCTGGGAAGACAAAAAGTACATCAACGACCGTGTGTTTGGCATGGACAAGGTCAAAGAAGAAGTCTTGGCCAAATGGACGCCAGACGCGGTGGAAGAGACGTGTGGCGTCAAGCCTGACCAGTTGCTCAAAGTGGCGACCATGCTGCACGAGAACAACCCTGGCACCATCGTTTGGTGTATGGGCCAAACCCAGCACACCATTGGCAATGCCATCGTGCGTGCCTCGTGCATCTTGCAGTTGGCGTTGGGTAACGTCGGCAAGTCCGGCGGTGGCACCAACATCTTCCGTGGCCACGACAACGTGCAAGGCGCAACTGACGTCGGTCCTAACCCCGACTCGCTGCCCGGCTACTACGGTCTTGTCGAAGGCGCGTGGAAGCATTTCGCCAAAGCCTGGGGTGTGGAGTTTGACTGGATCAAAGGTCGCTTTGCGTCCCCCGCGATGATGAGCAAGCCCGGTATCACCGTGTCGCGTTGGATCGACGGCGTGCTCGAGAAAAACGAACTCATCGACCAAGACAGCAACCTCAAGGCAGTGTTCTACTGGGGCCATGCGCCTAACTCACAAACCCGTGGTTTGGAGATGAAACGCGCCATGGACAAGCTCGATTTGTTGGTGGTGGTCGATCCCTATCCATCCGCCACGGCGGCCATGGCGGCCATGCCCGGCAAAGCTGAAGACCTCAACCCCAACCGTGCGGTCTACCTGCTGCCTGCGGCTACGCAGTTTGAAACCAGCGGCTCGGCCACTGCGTCGAATCGCTCGTTGCAATGGCGCGAGAAGGTGATCGAGCCTTTGTGGGAAAGCCGCACTGATCACATGATCATGTACCAATTGGCCGAGAAACTCGGCTTCGGCAAAGAGCTGGTCAAGAACTACAAGCTGCAAAAAGTCAAAGGCATGGATGAACCCATGCCCGAAGACATCTTGCGCGAAATCAACAAGTCGGTCTGGACCATTGGCTACACCGGTCAAAGCCCAGAGCGCCTGAAGGCGCACATGCGCAATATGCACGTCTTTGACGTCAAGACCCTCAAGTCCAAAGGCGGCAAAGACAAAGAAACCGGCTACGACTTTGGTGGCGACTACTTCGGTTTGCCTTGGCCTTGCTACGGCACGCCCGAACTCAAGCACCCAGGTTCACCCAATCTGTACGACACCTCCAAGCACGTTATGGACGGTGGCGGTAACTTCCGCGCCAACTTCGGTGTGGAGCGTGACGGTAAGAATCTGTTGGCTGAAGATGGCTCGCACTCTAAAGGTGCGGACATCACCACTGGCTACCCCGAACTTGACCATGTGTTGCTCAAGAAACTGGGCTGGTGGGACGAACTCACTGATGCTGAAAAAGCATTGGCCGAAGGCAAAAACTGGAAGACCGACAACTCCGGCGGCATGATGCGCGTGTTCATGCAAAACCACGGCTGCCATCCCTTTGGCAATGCCAAAGCGCGTGCCGTGGTGTGGAACTTCCCAGACCCCATCCCGCAGCACCGCGAGCCTTTGTATGGCACGCGTCCTGACATGGCGGCCAAGTACCCCACCCACGACGACAAAAAAGCCTTCTGGCGCTTGCCCACCTTGTACAAAACCGTGCAAGACAAAAACATCGCCGACAAGGTGTACGAAAAGTTCCCGCTCATCCTCACCTCGGGCCGTTTGGTCGAGTACGAAGGCGGCGGCGAAGAAACTCGTTCCAACCCCTGGTTGGCCGAGTTGCAACAAGAAGCCTATGTGGAGATCAACCCCAAGACCGCAGCCGACCGCGGCATTCGCAACGGCGAGCGTGTGTGGTTGAAGAGCCCTACCGGCGCACGTTTGAATGTGCAAGCCTTGGTGACCGAGCGCGTGGACACCGGTACCGTGTGGATGCCCTTCCACTTCTCGGGCCGCTGGCAAGGTGAAGACATGCTCAAACACTACCCGCAAGGGGCGGCGCCTATCGTGCGCGGTGAAGCGGTCAACACGGCCACCACGTATGGTTACGACAGCGTCACCATGATGCAAGAAACCAAGACCACCGTCTGCAACATCGAACGCGCCTAAGGAGAAACTGATATGGCACGCATGAAATTTATCTGTGACGCCGAGCGTTGCATCGAGTGCAACGGTTGCGTCACCGCTTGTAAAAACGAACACGAAGTCCCTTGGGGCGTGAACCGCCGTCGCGTGGTCACCTTGAACGATGGGGTGCCGGGTGAAAAATCCATCTCGGTGGCTTGCATGCATTGTTCGGACGCACCTTGTATGGCGGTGTGCCCGGTCAACTGCTTCTACAAGACCGACGAAGGCGTGGTCTTACATGACAAAGACATTTGCATTGGCTGCGGCTACTGCTCCTACGCTTGCCCGTTTGGCGCACCGCAGTTCCCCAGCCAAGGCACCTTTGGTGTGCGCGGCAAGATGGACAAGTGCACCTTCTGCGCCGGCGGCCCAGAAGCCAACGGCAGCCAAGCCGAGTTCGAGAAATATGGTCGCAACCGTTTGGCCGAAGGCAAGTTGCCAGCATGCGCCGAAATGTGTTCAACCAAAGCCTTGCTCGCCGGTGATGGCGACGTGGTGGCCGACATCTTCCGCAACCGCGTGGTCAAGCGCAACAAGGGTGCTGAAGTGTGGGGCTGGGGCACGGCTTATGGCTCGAAGCAAGCCGGTCAAGCACCTGCCAAGGTGGAAGGAGTGAAGAAATGATGCAACGCATTTCCCTCATCCTCTTGAGCGTGGCAGCACTCACCGCATGCGGTGAGAAAGCCCAAACCCTGGGTACCAAAAACGATGCCACGGCTTTCAGCGGCGCCAGCAACGCGTTTGTTGCGCCAGGCTGGCAAGCGGGTGACAAAAACAGCTGGGAACAGCACCTGCGCGCACGCGGCCAATACGGCATGAACGACCACAGTCGCGCACCGTAAACCAAGGGGCACACCATGTACCGCTCTTTTCAATCGGTGTTGTGTGCAGCGTTGACGGTGTTCGCACTGTCAGCACTCGCACAAGACAAAGCGCCTGCGACAGCTCCTGCTGTGCAGAGCGTCAACATCCAAGACGTCAAGCCTGACGCCAGCGATGCACCCGGCTATGCCGCGCAAACCAATGGTGAACGCAGCAAGGTCCAACCTGGCAACAACGCGCCCATGTGGCGTGATGTCGGTAAGGGTGTCGAGGGCTACAGCAGCTTGCCCAAGTCACAAGCGCCAGAAGCGGGTGTGTTGATTCAACCGTTTGTGCAATACCCCGGTTCACGCCTGACCAATGCGGGTGAAGCTTGGCGACAAGTGCGTAACAACTGGATCATTCCCTACGGCGGTTCACTGTTGTTGATTGTGTTGGGCGCGATTGCGGTGTTCTATTGGCGCAAGGGCATGATGCGTTTGCACGGCGCGCCCACCGGCAAAGAGATTGAGCGCTTCACACCGTTCGAGCGTTCGGCACATTGGACCAATGCCATTGCCTTTGTGGTGTTGGCGGTGTCGGGCACCGTCATGGCGTTTGGCAAGTTCTTCATGCAACCCATCATCGGCGACACGCTGTTTGGTTGGCTGACCTACTTGCTCAAGAACGCACACAACTTTGCCGGTCCTTTGTTTGCGGTTTCTTTGACGGTGGTGTTCTTCACCTTCCTCAAAGACAACTGGCCCAGCAAAGAAGACTTTGTGTGGATCATCAAAGCCGGCGGATTGTTCGGCGGCAAAGAAGTGCCCTCACACCGCTTCAATGCGGGCGAAAAAATTGTGTTCTGGGGCGGCGTGTTTTTCTTGGGCGCGGTGGTGGTGGCTTCGGGCTTTGTGCTTGACAAAATCGTTCCGGGCTTGGTGTACGAACGCAGCACCATGCAAATGGCCAACATGGTGCATGGCGTGGCCACGGTGTTGATGATGGCCATGTTCATGGGCCACATCTACATGGGCACCATCGGCATGGAAGGCGCCTACAAAGCCATGAAGACCGGTTATGTGGACGAGACCTGGGCCAAAGAACACCATGAGCTCTGGCATGACGACATTCAAGCCGGCAAGATTCCTGCGCACCGTTCCGCTGAAGCGGCGGGCACCACCGCCCACGCGTGATACTGGAGAACCGATATGAACAAAACTCTCTTCGCATGGCTCTTGGCAGCCTTGAGCGCCACCGCCTTTGCCAAACTGCCCGCACCCAGCGACGAAGCCAAAGCCAAAGCGGCTGAAGCTGCGGCCAAAACGGCTCATGCAGGCAAAGTCGATGGCTACTTGCTGTGCAAGTCGCAAGACAAAGTGGCAGCGCATGTGCAAAAGACCAACAAGGCCAAAGCGGGCAAGCCGGTGGCCACGCCACCGTGTGCTGATCCTGGCAAGTTCGTCTACACCCCGCCTGAGGCTGCGGCGCCTGTTGCTGGCGCCTCTGCCGCAGCACCTGCGGCCCCTGTCAAGGCTGCTGCTCCCGCTGTAGCCCCGGCTAAAAAGTCCTAATCCACACAGCTGAGCTGTGCATCGGGCCGCGCCGTCAGGTGGCGGCCCTTTTTGTTGTAGCCTGTTGGCCTATGTCTGTTGCTTCCTCTCTTGCTCAAAACCTCCCGCATCTCACCCAGGCCCAAGCCCCGTTGACCCGTCAAGTCGATGTGGTCAACGAGCATGGTGTGCATGAACAGGTGTCGATTCCTGCCGAGCGTGCACTCACCGTGTACGTGGACAAACGCGAAATCGTCACGCTCATGACCCTGGGGGCGCATCCCGAGCTGTTGGTGTTGGGCTATTTGCGCAACCAGCGTTTGGTCAGCCAGGTGAGTGAGGTGGCATCCATCACGGTGGATTGGGATGCAGGCGAGGGCGGTGCCGGTGTGGCTGCCGTCAAAACGCACCAAGGCATTGCCGATATTCAAGCCCGCACCGAAAAACGTGTGGTCACCACAGGCTGCGGGCAGGGGAGCGTGTTTGGTGACTTGATGGATGAGATTGACACCTTGGCTTTGCCGGATGCCCACATCAGCCAAGCGCGTTTGTACGGCGTGCTCAACGCGATCCGTTTGCAAGAGAGCACCTACAAGTCAGCGGGTTCGGTCCACGGTTGTGCCTTGTTCAGTGGCGAAGACATGCAAATCTTTGTCGAAGATGTGGGGCGCCACAACGCCATCGACACCATTGCGGGTTGGATGTGGATGCACGGGGTGAGCGCCGATGCCGATTCCATTTTTTACACCACCGGCCGCTTGACCAGCGAGATGGTGATGAAGTCTGCGCAAATGGGTGTGGCGGTGGTGGTGTCGCGCAGCGGCATCACCCAGATGGGCTATGACCTCGCCACACGTTTGCAGCTGTGCACGGTGGGGCGTGCCATGAACAAACACTTTCTGTGCTACACCGCCGCTGAGCGCTTGCAGCTAGACCCTGCGTTGGCCAAAGCCACCGTGCACGGCGTGGCTGCTGCATGAGTGCCGCATCTGACAACACCCCCTCTGTGGGCGTGACATGGTGGGCGTTGGCTTGGCGCACGCTGTGGCGTGATGCCCGTGCGGGTGAGTTGCGTTTGTTGGTGGTGGCTGTTGTGTTGGGTGTGGCTGCCTTGAGTTCGGTCAGCTTTTTGGCCGACCGCTTGAACGCGGGCTTGCAGCGCGATGCGCGCCAACTCTTGGGCGGCGATGCGGTGGTGGTGAGCGACCAAGCCACCCCTGCGCACATCATGCAACGCGCCCAACAGGCAGGACTGCATGGGGTGACCACCTTGAGCTTTCCCACCATGGCGCGCGGACTCACACAAAACGGTGTGGAGAGCAACAGCCGTTTGGTGGCCCTCAAAGCGGTGGAGGCGGGCTATCCCTTGCGTGGCGAACTTCAAGTCGCCAGTAGCTTGGCGCAAGCGCAAACCGCCTTGAACAATGACAGCGTGGGCAGCGACAGCAAATCCAACGCAGCGCAGAAAACAAACACCATTCCTGCCAGCGGCGAGGCTTGGGTCGAAGCAGGCGGCTTAGAAGCACTCAACTTGGAGGTGGGCGATACCTTGATGTTGGGCGACAGCCGTTTGCGCATCAGCCGCGTGCTGGTGCAAGAGCCTGACCGTGGTGCCGGCTTCATGAACTTTGCCCCACGCGTGATGGTCAACAGTGCAGATCTCAAAGCCACGGGTTTGATGCAACCGGCCAGTCGAATCACGTGGCGCTATGCCGTGGTGGGCAATGAGGTGGTGGTGAAAGATTTCTTGACCTGGGCCGAGGTTGAAAGCAAAAAACCTGAGGTGCGCGGTGTGCGCGTGGAGTCGCTGGAAGCGGGGCGTCCGGAGATGCGTCAAACCCTGGACCGCGCGGCCAAGTTCCTGAATCTCGTCGCCTTGCTGGCCGCCTTGCTCAGTGCAGTAGCCGTGGCTTTGGCAGCGCGTGCGTTTGCGGCCCGCCATTTGGACGATTGCGCCATGCTGCGCGTGTTGGGCTTGAGCCAACGCCACATGGCCTGGTCGTATACGGCAGAGTTTGTGTGGGTGGGCACATTCGCCAGCGTGCTGGGTTTGATCTTGGGTTATGCCGTTCACTTGCTGTTTGTGAGCTTGCTCAAAGGCTTGGTCGACACCGCTTTGCCCGCACCCAGCGTGTGGCCTGTGGTGTATGGCTTGGGCACGGGGTTGACCTTGCTGCTCGCGTTTGGTTTGCCGCCTGTGTTGCAACTCGCCAGCGTGCCTGCGTTGCGTGTGATGCGCCGCGATGTTGGTGAGCTCAAAGCCACCACACTCAGTGTGTGGGCCTTGGGCCTCACAGGGTTTGCCGTGTTGTTGATTGCCGTCAGCCGTGATTTGAAATTAGGCCTCATGGTGGTGGGTGGCTTTGCAGCTGCTGTGCTGTTGTTCGCAGGCATGGCCTGGTTGGCGGTGGTGGTGTTGCGCCGCAGCGTGGTCGAAGGTGCTGCGCCACCGTGGCTCATGCTGGCCACGCGGCAGGTCAGCGCGCGGCCTGTGTATGCGGTGGTGCAGGTCAGCGCACTGGCTGTGGGTTTGTTGGCCTTGGCGCTGCTGGTGTTGTTGCGCACCGACTTGATCAGCAGTTGGCGCAAGGCCACACCGGCCGATGCACCGAATCGTTTTGTCATCAACATCCAACCCGCGCAAGCCGAGCCTTTTTTGCACACCTTGCGTGAGGCGGGAGTGAACAAGCTCGACTGGTACCCCATGGTGCGCGCCCGTTTGGTGGCGGTCAACGGCAACACCGTCACCCCCGACAGTTACACCGAAGAACGCGCACAGCGCTTGGTGGACCGCGAGTTCAATGTGTCTTTCAGCGCCGACAAGCCCGAACACAACAGCGTGGTCGCCGGTGCTTGGCAAGCCGAAGAAGCCAACGCCTTGAGCATTGAAGAAGGCATTGCCAAAACCTTGCAACTCAAACTCGGCGACAGCTTGCGCTTTGACATGGCGGGGGTCTTACACGAAGCTCGCATCTCCTCGGTGCGGCGGGTGGACTGGACGTCCATGCGCGCCAATTTCTTTGTTATCTACCCCGTCAGCCGTTTGCACACAGAGGCGGGATTCGATGTGCCCACCACCTACATCGCCGCTTTCCGTGCACCACAACGCCAGGTTGCCCCCGTGGCGGGCCCCACATTTGACAACCAACTCATCAACCGTTTTCCCAACGTCACCAACGTCGACATGGGGGCCACCTTGAACCAAGTGCAGCGCGTGCTCGACCAAGTGGTGAGTGCGGTGGAGTTTTTGTTTTTGTTCACCTTGGCTGCCGGTTTGGTGGTGTTGTTTGCCGCCGTCACGGCAACGCGTGAAGAACGCGCGCGTGAGTACGCTGTGTTGCGCGCGCTGGGTGCGTCGAACCAGTTGCTGGCGAATGTGCAACGCGCCGAGTTGGCAGGCATTGGCGCACTGGCGGGTTTGCTGGCAACCTGTGTGGCCATGGCCATGGGTTGGGGTTTGGCCCGTTTTGTGTTTGAGTTTGAATGGACGGCCAGCCCGTGGGTGCCTGTGCTGGGTGCAGCCGTTGGTGCCTTGTTGGCTTTGGCTGCAGGATGGTGGGGCTTGCGCGATGTGTTGCGCCGACCGGTGGTGCAGACCTTGCGCCAAGCCAGCCATTGATGTGTGGCCACCTCTTTGATTGAAAATCGCTGCATGCAAATAGAAGACAAACCTCCGTTTGACACCCCTTTCGAGTGGATCGGCGGCGAAGCGCGCGTGCGTGCATTGACCGAACGTTTTTACGACCTGATGGACTTGGAGCCTGGCTATGCCGAGTTGCGTGCGGCGCATGGCCCTGATTTACACAACGCGCGTGAACGCTTGTTCATGTTCCTGTGCGGCTGGCTGGGTGGACCCAGCTACTACACCGACCAGTTTGGCCATCCGCGCTTGCGCATGCGTCACATGCCGTTTGCGATTGGCATCAAAGAGCGTGATCAATGGGTGGCGTGCATGGACCAAGCCATGGGCGAGACCGAAGTGCCTGAGAGTTTGCGCACGCGGTTGAAAAACAGCTTCTTTCAAACCGCCGATTGGATGCGCAACAAAGGTGTTTGATGTGTGAGAAGGCTTTCATGCAAAGCCTGTCTTGCTCACACGTTACTGGGCCCCAGCAACACCACCAAGGCCCCCGCGCCACCATCTGAAGGCTTCGCCTGCACAAAGGCCAGCACCTCGTTTTTTTGTACCAACCAGCGCTGGACTTTGCTTTTGAGCACTGGCTCTTTGCCGGGTGAGCCCAAACCTTTGCCGTGCACCACCCGCACACAGCGCCATCCCATGCGCTTGGCATCACGCACAAATTGTCCCAGGGCTTCGCGTGCCTCATCGCTGCGCAGGCCGTGCAAGTCGAGCTGGCCTTGCATGCTCCATTCGCCTTTGCGCAGCTTGCGCGTCACATCGGTGCCAATGCCGGGGCGTCTGAAGCTGAGCTGGTCGTCCACATCGAGCAGAGTGCTCACGTCGAACTCATCGCTCATGCTTTCTTGTAAGGCTGCTTGGTCGTCCAGGTCTTGTTGCAGCGGGCGAGGGGCTGGGCGTTGCGGTGGGTTGAATACACGCGCTTTGGCTGCAATCGGTTTGACGGCTCCGACTGCGCGGGTGAACAAATGGCGTTCGGCCTCGGCGCGACGCTCGGCTTCGCGGCGCGCTTCTTCGGCGGCCGCAGCGGCCAATGCCGCCTCGTTCACTTTTTTGCGAATCGCACCCAGGTCTTGCAGTGATTTGGCTTTCACAACAACCCCTCTTCGGCCATCGACAAATACTTGCCTTGGGCCACGATGATGTGGTCGCGCACGCTCACATCAATCAAGGCCAGTGCTTCTTGCAAGGTGCGGGTGAGCGTCATGTCTGCGGGCGAGGGCTTGACTGTGCCGCTGGGATGGTTGTGTGCCAACACCACACCATCGGCGCCCAGCGCCAACGCAGTTTTGGCCACTTCACGTGGATAGACCATGGTTTGCGACAGCGAGCCACGAAACATTGGCTGGTACGACAGCAGGCGGTTGTGAACATCGAGAAACAAAACTGCAAATACCTCGTGTTTGAGTTGGGCCAATTCAAGCTGCAGGTATTGTTTCACTGCTTGGGGCGAATTCATCACCGTGGTCTCGGTTAATTGTTGGGTCAGCGCACGGCGCGCCATTTCCAGCACCGCTACCAGTTGAGCCCGTTTGGCGTCGCCCCCCATGCCTTTGAAGGTTTTGAGCTCCGAGGCACTGGCGTGAATCAGGCCTGCAAAGCCTTTGAAGCGCTCGAGCAGCTCTTGGGCCATCACAAACACGCTTTTGCCTTTGATGCCGGTGCGTAAAAACAAGGCCAGCAACTCGGTGTCGCTGAGCGCTGCCGCCCCGTGCTTGAGCAGCTTCTCGCGTGGGCGCATTTCGGGAGGCAACTGCTGAATGGACACGGGTTCCTGCATGACGCGCCTTTCGGTGTGGGTTCACGGGGCTGTTTGGCAGCGTAGGACGAGAGCTTTCTACAATAGCCACCAGTTCATTGAGAAACCCATGTCTGCCACCAACGCTCACCCTACCATCGGCCCTGCTTCATTTTTAACGCTGCACTATCGGCTTTCGGGACCGCAAGGCGATGTCATCAACACCTTTGCCGACAAACCCGCCACCTTGTCCTTGGGCTCGGGCGAGTTGTCACCTGCGGTGGAGCAACGCTTGCTGGGTTTGGCAGAAGGCACCCGCACCCAATTTGAGTTGGCAGCAGGCGAAGCCTTTGGCGAACGCAACCCCGACATGCAGCAATGGGTCAGCAAAGCTCTGCTCAAAGAATTTGGCGACCCGGACGAGCAATACACCCCGGGCGATGTGGTGCAGTTTCCTGCGCCCAATGGCCAAGGCTCATTTGCCGGTGCGGTGCAACAAGTCACGGATGACTCGGTCCTGTTCGATTTCAACCATCCCCTGGCGGGTCAACCCGTGACGTTTGAAGTACACGTCATTGGCATTCTTTGATCGCGCCCCATGAGCAACATGTTTGAAGAAATTGTGTTGGCTTCGCCGCGTGGCTTTTGCGCGGGCGTGGACCGCGCGATTGACATCGTCGACCGGGCCCTAGAAAAGTTTGGCGCTCCCATCTATGTGCGCCATGAAATCGTGCACAACACCTATGTGGTGGAAGACCTCAAACAACGCGGCGCCATCTTCATTGAAGACTTGGCCGATGTCCCTGCGGGCGCCACGCTGGTGTTCAGCGCGCACGGTGTGCCTAAAGCGGTTGAGGCCGAAGCCGAGCGACGTGGCTTCAATGTGTTCGATGCCACCTGCCCGTTGGTGACCAAGGTGCATGTGGAAGTGGCCAAGTTGCACAAAGAAGGCTTCGAATTCATCATGATTGGCCACAAAGGCCATCCCGAAGTCGAAGGCACCATGGGCCAGTTGCTCGATGGCATCTACCTGGTGGAAGACGTTGCCGATGTGGCCCATGTCACACCCAAACAAACCGAGCGTTTGGCCGTGGTGACTCAAACCACCCTCAGCGTGGACGATGCCGCGCACATCACGGCCGCTGTGGTGGCGCGCTTTCCGAACATCCGCAAACCCAAGGTGCAAGACATTTGCTACGCTACCCAAAACCGTCAAGATGCGGTCAAGGTCTTGAGCCCGCAAGTGGACTTGGTCATCGTGGTGGGCAGCCCCACCAGCTCCAACAGCAACCGCTTGCGCGATGTGGCCCAACGCCATGGCACCGAAAGCTACATGGTCGATAACGCGGACGAGCTTCAACCCGAATGGTTTGAAGGCAAAACCCGCGTGGGCTTAACCGCTGGCGCGTCTGCCCCCGACATCTTGGTTCAACAAGTGATTGCCCGCATGCGCGCCTTGGGCGCTGTGTCGGTGCGTACCTTGGATGGCGTTGAAGAAACCATCAAATTCCCTTTGCCTAAAGGGTTGAAGTAGATTCCGGATACCTTGTTGCAGATTCCGTTTCGCGGAATATAATAACGGCATGATTCATTCGTTTCTTTGTCCGAACACGGAGGCGCTCTTTCAAAGTCGCGTTGTGCCCCGTTTTAAGAACATTGAGCGAGTGGCAAGAAGAAAGTTGTTGCAACTCCACGCAGCGACAGATTTGGTGAGTTTGCGCGTGCCACCGGGTAATCAATTAGAAGCACTCAAAGGTGGCCGCGCAGGCCAGTACAGCATGCGCGTGAACGACCAGTGGCGCATTTGTTTTGTCTGGCGAGAGGATGGCGCCCACCAAGTCGAAATCGTGGACTACCACTAGGAGTGAAAGAAATGGCCAAATTACTAGATGAAATTCATCCTGGCGAAATTTTGTTGGAAGAGTTCATGAAACCCATGGGCATTTCTGCGCGCCAACTGGCTGCGGATATTGATGTGTCTCCCAGTCGCATCAGCGATGTGGTGAATGGTGTGCGTCCGATTACTGCCGATACAGCGCTTCGCTTGGGCTTGTTTTTTAAAATGGAACCTCGTTTTTGGATGAACCTACAAGCCGAGTTTGATATCCGCGTTGCTTCGCGCACGCTCCACGACAAAATTGCACCGCGTATCCGCGTGTTTCAACACGCAGCTGCATAAATTAAATCAACTTTTAAAAATCTCTCATGCTCGATATCAACCAGCTGCGCCGCGATTTGCCCAGCGTCATTGCCAAACTTGAAGCCCGTAAAACACCGCAAGCGTTTTTGAATGTGGATGCCTACCAAGCGCTGGAAGCCGAACGCAAAACCTTGCAAACGCGTACCGAAGAACTGCAAGCCAGCCGCAACGCGCTGTCCAAGCAAATCGGCATGCTCAAAGCCAAAGGCGAGAGCGCCGATGGTGTGATGGCGCAAGTGGCGGACATCAAAACCGAGCTCGACACCTCGGCCGTGCGCTTGGATGCCTTGCAAGCCGAATTGCAAGCCTTGCTGTTGGCCGTGCCCAACCTACCGCACGACAGCGTGCCCGTGGGCACAGACGAACACGGCAACGTCGAGCTGCGTCGTTGGAGCCCTGTGGGGACCGAACCTGCACCACTGGGCTTCACACCCAAAGACCATGTGGACTTGGGCGAGCCTTTGGGCCTGGACTTTGAAATGGGCGTCAAGCTCTCGGGTTCACGCTTCACGGTCATGAAAGGCCAAATCGCGCGCATGCACCGGGCCTTGGCGCAGTTCATGCTCGATGTGCAAACCCAAGAGCATGGCTACACCGAGTGCTACACGCCTTACATCGTCAATGCCGACAGCCTCAAAGGCACGGGCCAGTTGCCCAAGTTTGAAGAAGACTTGTTTGCCGCCAAGAAAGGCGGCCAAGAAGGCGAAGCCAGCAGCGAAAGCACCGCGCTGTATTTGATTCCCACCAGCGAAGTTCCCTTGACCAACTTTGTGCGCGATGTGGTGTTGGCCGAAAACGAATTGCCCATCAAGCTTACCGCCCACACCCCATGCTTTCGTTCCGAGGCGGGCAGTGCAGGGCGCGACACACGCGGCCTGATTCGTCAGCACCAGTTCGACAAAGTTGAGATGGTGCAAATCGTGCACCCCGAGCACAGCTACCAGGCGCTGGAAGACATGACCGGTCACGCCGAAGCGGTGTTGAAAAAACTAGAGCTGCCCTACCGCGTCA
>Ga0228701_1000719_pt1 | contig 25348 bp, 22 predicted proteins | sample McNCre117_Aug_MG_2_FD_178017 | JGI IMG/M metagenome (GOLD analysis project Ga0228701, IMG submission 178017) | Freshwater microbial communities from McNutts Creek, Athens, Georgia, United States - 11-17_Aug_MG | ecosystem: Environmental > Aquatic > Freshwater > Creek | place: USA: Georgia...
TTGGCCATCACCATCAAACGCCCACGCTTATCGGCTGTAATTTTTTAAAGAACCAAGGCAATTTGCACCACCTTTTTTCAAACCTCGCTGCGATCAGCGAAGCCTTAGATCATAACACGCTTTTTGCAGTTGCTTGAAAAAAATTTCAGATTTTTTCGGACAGCTAAAGTAAGTTTATTAACTTGACTGGCGGCCGACCTGCAATCAGCGAAGCCTTCGATTATGGCACAGTTTTCAGGCCGTGTGCAAATCTTTTGGATTTTTTGCCATCAAGCAAACGGGCACGCCCGGATAATGGGCCCATGGCTTTACTCACACTCTTGAACGCATCCTTGGCTTTTGGCCATGTCGCACTCCTTGATCACGCCGACTTCTCACTGGAGTCGGCCGAGCGCATCGGCTTGATTGGCCGCAATGGCACAGGCAAATCGTCTTTGCTCAAAATCCTGGCAGGCATGGAGCGCCCAGACGACGGGTCACTGCATGTGCAGCAAGGCATTCGAATTGCGTACGTGGCACAAGAGCCCGTCTTGCAACCCGAACACACCATCTTCGAAGCCGTGAGCGAAGGGCTGGCCGATGTTGTTCAATGGATTGACGATTACACCCACAGCCGCGGCGATCTGGACACGCTGCAAAGCCAGATTGAATCGATCGACGGCTGGAGTTGGGAGCAACGTGTCGACGAAACCCTGCACCGCTTGCACTTGAACCCGACCGCCGTCGTGCAATCGCTGTCTGGCGGCATGCGCAAACGTGTGGCTTTGGCGCAAGCTTTGGTAACGCGCCCGGACGTGCTCTTATTAGACGAACCGACCAACCACCTGGACCTGAACGCCATCACTTGGCTGGAGGACTTGCTGATTGACTTCAAGGGCAGCGTGATCGCCATCACCCACGACCGCGCATTTTTGGACCGCATTGCGACGCGGATTGTGGAGCTGGACCGAGGCCAACTGCGCTCGTACCCGGGCAACTACGCGCAGTACCAAATCCAGAAAGAAGAACAACTGGCACAAGAGGCTGTGATCCAGGCCAAAGCCGACAAGCTGCTGGCCCAAGAAGAAATCTGGATTCGCAAGGGCGTGGAAGCGCGCCGCACCCGCAGCCAAAGCCGCATCACCCGCCTTCAAAACCTGCGCAGTGAGCGCGCCGCCCGCCGCGAAAAAGTGGGCAATGTGCGAATGGAAGTCGCCTCGGGCGTGCCCAGCGGCAAGCTGGTGGCCGAGCTGACCGCGGTGAGCAAAAGCTTCACCCAGCCCGATGGCTCCGTGCGCACCATCATCCAGAACTTCACGGGCACCTTGCTGCGCGGCGACAAGATCGGCCTGCTGGGCCCCAACGGCGCGGGCAAGACCACCTTGCTCAAACTGATCCTGGGTGAACTCGAAGCCGACAGCGGCGAAGTGCGGCGCGGCACCAAACTGGAAGTGGCTTACTTTGACCAGATGCGGGACGCGCTGGATTTGAACGCCACGCTGGAAGACTTCATCAGCCCCGGCAGCGAATGGATCGAGATCGGCAACAAGCGCCAGCACGTCAAGAGCTATCTGGGCGACTTTTTGTTCTCGCCCGCACGAGCCACCTCGCCCGTGTGTTCCCTGTCAGGTGGCGAGCGCAACCGCCTGCTGCTGGCCCGGCTGTTTGCCCGCCCGGCCAACGTGCTGGTGCTGGACGAACCCACCAACGACCTGGACATCGAAACCCTGGAGCTGCTGGAAGAATTGCTGCAAACCTACGAAGGCACCGTGTTCCTGGTCAGCCACGACCGGGCCTTCATGGACAACGTGGTCACCGGCATCATCGCCTGCGAAAGCGCCCCCAACCAGCCCGGCTTGTGGCGCGAATACGAAGGCTCGGTGCAGGACTGGCTGACCCAGTCGCAACGGGCGCAAGCCATTGCTGCGCAAAATGCACTGCGCAACGCCGCCGCGGCCCCTGCCACACCGGCTGCGCCCGCAGTCGCCGCACCAGCGCCTGTGACCGCACCGGCCCGCAAGCTCAGCTACAAAGAGCAACGCGAGCTGGACGGCTTGCCCGCCTTGATCGAATCGCTGGAAAAAGAGCAAGCCGATGCCCGCGCCCAGCTGGCCGACGGCAGCATCTACCAGCGCGACGCAGGGCTGGCACAACAACTGTTCAAACGCGACGCTGAAATTGACGACTTGCTGATGCAGGCGCTGGAGCGCTGGGAGGTGCTATCGGCACGCTGACAACTTGAGAACCAGTCCAAAAGGCGACCTCGCTGCTTGCGATCGGGCACTACATTTACCTGATGACGTCCGCAGAACTCAGCGCCCTGTTGCTGCTCGCCACCGTGAGCAGCTTTACCCCAGGACCCAATACAACCTTGTCGACAGCCATGGCCGCCAACCATGGGCTGCGCCACGCGCTGCGCTTTGTGTTGGCGGTGCCTGTGGGCTGGGGTATTTTGTTCACGCTGTGCGCCACGGGCTTGGGCGGTCTGGTGGTGGCCTGGCCGCCTTTGCGCTGGGGCATCGTGGTGCTGGGCAATGCCTACCTGCTCTGGCTGGCCTCGCGCCTTTGGCAAAGCGGTAGCCTGCAGCAGGCCGACAGCCGCAAGCTGCAGGTGGGCTTTGTGCAGGGCGTGGGCCTGCAATTTCTCAACATCAAAGCCTGGATGCTGGCCCTGGCCATCGCGGCTGGTTGGGTGGCAGGGCGCGAAGACGCCACGGCCCGCACGCTGGTGCTGCTGCCCATCATGGTGGCCTATGGCTTGGTGAGCAACCTGACCTATGCGGTGGCGGGCTCCATGCTGCGGCACTGGCTGGCGCACGGCCGCCGCTTGCTGGTGTTCAACCGCTGCATGGCCATGGCACTGCTGATCACCGTGGCCTGGCTCCTGCAGGGGCAACTGGGCACGCCATGAAACACATGAAAGCTGAAACCCGAGGCCTGTGGCTCGGCATGCTGGGGGTGACCATCTTCGCGCTGACCTTGCCCATGACGCGCCTGGCCACCGGCACGGTGGATGCCCCTCAGCTGTCGCCCTGGTTTGTCACCTTCGGGCGGGCCGCGCTGGCGGGCGGCTTGTCGGCCCTGTATCTGCTGGCCGTTCGCGCCCCGTGGCCGCAGCCCGCGCAGCGCGGCCCCTTGCTGATCTCGCTGGCAGGCAACGCCATCGGCTACCCGCTGCTGCTGGGCTGGGCGCTGCGCCACGTCACGGCCAGCCACGCGGCGGTCATCACCGCCTTGCTGCCACTGGCCACCGCCGCTGCCGCCGCCTGGCTCATGCACCAGCGGGCGCGACTGGGCTTTTGGCTGTTTGCGGGTTTGGGCAGCGCGCTGGTCGCGGCCTACAGCCTGCTGCGGGCCGCGCAACTCGGTCACGGCTTTGGCCTGACCTGGGCCGACACCCTGCTGCTGGGTGCGGTGGTGGCCGCTTCGCTGGGCTATGTGGCCGGTGCCAAAGTCACCGCCAGCCTGGGCGCAGAAAAAGTCATCAGCTGGGTCTGCGTGATGGCACTGCCCATCACCCTGCCGGGGGCCTGGCTCACCTGGCCCGAACACGCGACGGCGCCCACCGCCTGGCTGGCCTTGATGTATGTCGGCGTTTTCTCGATGTGGGCGGGCTTTTTCGCCTGGTTTCGCGGCCTGTCCGTGGGCGGCCCGCTGCGCGTGAGCCAGACCCAATTGCTGCAACCGTTCATTTCCATTCTGGCGGCCGTCCCTTTACTGGGAGAATCGCTGGATGCGACAACGCTGGGCTTTGCCCTGCTGGTGGTGCTGACCGTCTTCATGGGACGGCGCATGGCCAGTGCCCCAGCCGTCCCCACCCACACATCCTCAAGGAACACAACATGAACTGGAACCTGGCACGACGCGCCGACAAGATGAACCCTTCGGTGATCCGCGAGATCCTCAAGGTGACCGAAAAGCCCGGCATCATCAGCTTTGCGGGTGGCCTGCCCTCGCCCCAGACCTTTCCGATCGATGCCATGCGCGAAGCCAGCGAGCGCGTGCTGAGGGATGACGGCAAAGCCGCCCTGCAATACGCCGCCAGCGAAGGCTACGGCCCATTGCGTGACTGGGTCGCGCAAGATCTGCGCAAACAGGGCATGAGCGTCAGCCCCGACCAGGTGCTGATCACCACTGGCAGCCAGCAAGGCCTGGACCTGCTGGCCAAGATCCTGATCGACGCGGGCAGCCGCATTTTGGTGGAGACGCCCACTTATTTGGGCGCACTGCAGGCCTTCACCCCCATGGAGCCCACCGTGGTCAGCGTGAACAGCGATGACCACGGCGTGGACGCGGCCGACCTGCGTGCCAAAGTCGGCATCGGAGCGGACAAGGCCCGCTTTGTGTACCTGCTGCCCAACTTCCAGAACCCCACTGGGCGCACCATGACCGAAGAGCGCCGCGCTGCCGTGGCGCAGGTGGCCATCGAGACCGGCCTGCCGATCATCGAAGACAACCCCTACGGCGACCTGTGGTTTGACGCGCCGCCCGCGCCCTCACTCAGTTCGCGCCACCCTGAGGGCAGCGTGTACCTGGGCTCGTTCTCCAAAATCCTGGCCCCCGGCCTGCGTCTGGGTTACCTGGTCGCCCCCAAAGCGCTCTACCCCAAGCTGCTGCAAGCCAAGCAAGCGGCCGATCTGCACACCCCCAGCTTCAACCAGCGCGTGGTGGCCGAAGTGCTCAAGGACGGCTTCATCGAGCGCCATGTGCCCACCATCCGCGCCCTCTACAAGCAGCAATGCGAAGCCATGCTGGCCGCGCTGGACCGCGAAATGGCGGGCCTGGGCCTCACCTGGAATCGCCCGGTGGGTGGCATGTTCCTGTGGGTGCAATTGCCCAAAGGCCTCAAAGCGATTCCCCTGCTGGAAAAGGCCGTGGACAAAGGTGTGGCCTTTGTGCCGGGCTTCGCCTTCTACGCGCAAGACGCCAACGAAAGCACCCTGCGCCTGTCGTTTGTGACCGCCACCGTCGACCAAATCAACACCGGCATGGCCGCGCTGGCCGCTGCGATCCGCGAATCGCTCTGATTGCTGCACAGGACATCGCCATGACCCCCCGTGCGTTCCAGCAAGTCGACGTGTTCACCGACACCGCCCTTCTGGGCAACCCACTGGCCGTGGTGCTGGATGGCACCGGGCTGTCGGATGCGCAAATGCAGGCCTTCGCCCGCTGGACGCAGCTGAGCGAAACCACTTTTGTGTTGCCGCCCACGCCCGAAGGCGCGGCGGGCGGTGCCGACTACCGAGTGCGGATTTTCACGCCCGGCATGGAGCTGCCGTTCGCAGGCCACCCCACGCTGGGCACCGCCCACGCCTGGCTGAACGCAGGCGGTCAGCCTCGGCAAAGCGGCCAACTGGTGCAGGAGTGCGGCGTCGGTCTGGTCACCTTGAAATCGATCAATGGCCGCTGGGCTTTTGCTGCGCCGCCCCTGCAACGCCAGACACCTGCGCCAGCCCTGCTCAGCGATGTGCTGGCGGCATTGGGCCTGCAAGCCGACGAGGTGCTGGCCGCGCAAGACCTGAACAACGGCCCGCACTGGCTGGGTCTGCTGCTGGCCGATGTGGACGCGGTGCTGGCCCTGGCGCCCGATCACGCTGCGCTCAAGCGGCTGGGCATCAAGGTCGGCGTGGCCGCACGGCGCAGTGCAGCGGCCCCAGGCCTGATCCGCCGCGCCAACCGCGAAGCCCGGGCCTTTGCCCAGTCACCCCCCATGGCCAACGACCCCACCAATCTGGAGGTGCGCGCCTTTGCCGCCCCGGTCGGCATTACAGAAGACCCGGTCACCGGCAGCCTGAACGCCTCGCTGGCGCAATGGCTGATGGCCGACGGCCACATGCCCACCACCTACAGCGCCCGCCAGGGTACGGTGCTGGGCCGCGCCGGGCAAGTGTTCCTGTCGCAAGACAGCGCAGGCCAGATCTGGGTGGGCGGCGATGTGGTCGGCTGCATCCAGGGCCAAGTCACGCTCTGAGCCGAGGATTCCGACATGCACACCGATCTGCCCACACTGGCTGAGATTGAAGCGGCGGCGCAAACCGTTTACGCCGCCTTTGGCCCCACACCGCAGTACCGCTGGCCCACCCTGAGCCAGCGGCTGGGCACCGACTGCTGGGTCAAGCACGACAACCACACGCCCGTTGGCGCCTTCAAAGTGCGCGGCGGCCTGACCTACTTTGAACACCTGGCCCGCACCGGCCAGATGCCCCGCGAAGTGATCAGCGCCACCCGGGGCAACCACGGCCAGAGCATCGCCTACGCGGCGGCACGCCATGGCGTGGCCTGCACCATCGTCGTCCCGCTGGGCAACTCCACCGAAAAGAATGCCGCCATGCGATCGCTGGGCGCCGAGCTGGTGGAGCATGGCCACGACTTCCAGGCCGCCCGCGAACACGCCCAAAACCTGGCCCAGGCGCGAGGCGCCCACATGGTGCCCAGCTTCCACCGGGCACTGGTACAAGGTGTGGCCACCGGCTGGCTCGAATTTTTGCGCGCCGTCCCGGCGCTCGATGTGCTGTATGTGCCCATTGGCCTGGGGTCTGGCGCCTGCGCCGCGCTGGCCGCCAAACACGCCTTGCAGCACCCGGTCAAGGTGGTGGGTGTGGTGAGCGCCCACGCCACCACCTATGCCGACTCGATGGCGGCAGGCCGCGTGATTGAGGCGCCCGTCAGCACGCTGCTGGCCGACGGCATGGCCGTGCGCCAGGCCGATCCACAGGCGCTGGCCATCCTGCAAAGTGGGCTGGAGCGCCTGGTGCAAGTGACCGATGCACAAGTGGCACAGGCCATGCGCGATCTGTACACCGACACGCACAACCTGGCCGAAGGTGCGGGTGCAGCCAGCTTTGCCGCCGCCTGGGCGGACCGCGCACAGCTGCAAGGCCAAGTGGTGGGCACCACCCTGTGCGGTGGCAACGTCGATGCCGCCGTCCTGAGCCAGGTGCTGCAAGGCCAAGCCTGAGCCGTGGCGCGACCCTCGCCGGTCGCTCGTGGGACAAATCCGATGCACCGCAACCGCCACAATCGCGGGCCATGGGAACGCTTTATCTTGTCCGCCACGGACAGGCCTCTTTCGGGGCCGACGACTACGACCAACTCAGCCCGCTGGGCCGCCAGCAGGCGGTGCGCCTGGGCGAATACCTGCGCCAGCGCTTCGAGCGTGAAGGGGTGCAGATCGACACCGTGCTCATGGGCAGCCTGCGCCGCCACCGCCAGACCTGGGAAGGCCTGGCCGAAGGCGCGCAGTGGGGCCACAACCCCGAAGTCTGGCCCGGCCTGAACGAATACGACAGCCACGCGCTGATCGAAGCCATCCACCCCGAGCCCCTGGGCAAACCGGACACGCCCGAGCTGTACCGCCACCACTTTCGCCTGCTGCGCGACGCGCTCAAGGCCTGGATGGACGGCCAGACCCAGCCCCGGGACATGCCCAGCTACAAGGACTTTGTGCAAGGCATCACCGATGCGCTCGACCATGTGCGACAAAACTGCACAGGCAATGCCTTGATCATGTCGAGTGGTGGCCCCATCTCCACCGCCGTGGGGCAGGTGCTGGGCGCGCCCGCCGAAACCACGATCGAGCTGAACCTGCGCATCCGCAACACCGCCTTGACCGAGTTCGTGTTCACCCCCAAGCGGCACATGCTGCTGACCTACAACACGCTGCCCCACCTGGACAGTGCAGAGCACCGGGACTGGGTCACTTTCGCCTGAAAGCCCCTCAAGCGGGGCCAGTCCTCATTCCGTGGTGTTGAGCAAAGTGTCCGCAGGCAGTTGGTCGATCTCGGTCAACAGTTGCGCCAGTGCCCGCCCAGACGCCTCCAGCAAGGCCAGGCCTTTTTCAGGCGTGGCCGCTGCGGCATTGCCCGCTGCACCGTGCGGGTTGTAGTCCTGCATCTGCCAGCCCAGCTTGGCGCTCTTGCCGTTGCCCAGGATGGAAAAGCGCTCGGCGCGGTCCTGCGAGGTCGAACGGAAATCCTGCGCCTGATCCATCCGGACCTGCCCTGGACGTAAAGCCCGCATCATCGAGGTTTCCACATCGCCGCCATGCACGCCAAAGCGGTGCTCCTGGGCGCTGAACAAGGCGTTCACATCGCGCCCTTGCGCGTCCAGCAGGGGCAGATTGAACCAGCTCACGCTGTACACCAGCATGCCCAGGCGGGCGCGCAGGTCACGCGCCACGATGTCCATCACGCTCACCTGGCCCCCATGGGCGTTGAGCAGCACCAGTTTCTGGATGCCACTGGCCGCCACCGACTCGCCGATGTCGGTCCACAAACGGATCACGGTTTCGGCCTTCAACGTCAAGGTGCCCGCAAAGCGCGCATGCTCCGGGCTCAGGCCCACGTTCTGGGTGGGCAAAAACAGGGCGGGCAGATCGGCGGGCAAATGCAGCAGGCTGGCCTGCACCACGCCATCGACCAAGTCGGTATCCACCGACAGCGGCAAATGCGGGCCGTGTTGCTCGGTGGCCGCCACAGGCAGCACCGCGATGGCCCGCGAACGGTCCAGTGCTGCAAAGTCGGTGGTGGCCAGATCGGCCCAAAAGCGTGAAGCGACGGTCATGCGCTGTATCTTAGCGCGGGGTGTACAGTCCGTTCTTTTGACGGGGGTCTTGCCAAAAATGCGTGTGTTCAAGCGTGAAGGTGGTTCAGCAAGCCGTGTGTGGGCTCAGCGCCTGCTCGGCGGCCTGCTGGTCTGGGCTCTGACAATCGGCGCCATGGCGCAGAACCTGTTGGGCGGTGCCGTGGTCAAGACCGACCAGGTGCGCGCCGAGCTGCTGGCCCATGCGCCGCAAGGTGTGCAGGCGGGGCAGACCTTCTGGCTCGGGCTGCAGATCACGCACCAGCCGCACTGGCACACCTACTGGCGAAACCCGGGCGACTCGGGCCTGCCCACCCAGCTGAACTGGACCCTGCCTGCCGGCTTGCAGGCAGGCTCCATCGACTGGCCTTTGCCCAAGAAGATTCCGATCGGCAGCCTGGCCAATTACGGCTATGAAGGCACCGTTCTGCTCAGCGTGCCCGTCATGGTGGCGGCCAACGCCAAGCTGCCCGCCACCTTGCCCATCCAGCTCAAGGCCGAATGGCTGGTATGTCGGCAGGAATGCATTCCGCAAGAAGGCCAATTCAAGCTGAACCTGCCAGTCCAGAGTGCCACCGCCTTGAATGGCGAGGCCTTCGATGCGGCGCACCAGCGCAGCCCCCGCAAACTGGCACAGCACAAGCAAGCGGGCAGCTGGATCACCGGCGGGCAGACCATCGTCTCGGACGATGGGCAAACGCTGCAACTGCGCGTGCATGGTCTGCCTGTGAACTGGCGTGGCCAGACCCTGAGCGCCTTCCCCATCTCACCGGATGTGGTGCACAACGCCGCCACGCCAAGCCAAAGCTGGCAAGGTGCCGTCTGGCAGGCCCGCATTCCCGTGTCCAAAGAACGGGGGGACGCCCCCCGGCAGATGGCCTGGGTGATCGCCGCAGGCCCCGAATCGGCCCCCCAGGCCCCGGCGCTGGAGATCAACACCCCGGTGGAAGGCCAATGGCCTGCCAGCGCAGCCCCGGCCACCGTATCCCCCGAATTGACCCAGGCCCTGCAGGCCAATGCCGCCACGCCATCTCCCAACAACAGCAACACCTTGAGCCTGGGCCTGGCCTTGCTGGGTGCGCTGGTGGGTGGCCTGATCCTGAACCTGATGCCCTGCGTCTTTCCGGTGCTGGCCATCAAGGTGATGGGCTTCACCCGCCCCGGCACCAGCGCCCGCGAACACCGCGCCTCGGGTCTGGCCTACACCGCCGGGGTGGTGCTGTCGTTTGTGCTGCTGGGCGCCCTGCTGATGGCCTTGCGCGCTGCGGGTGAGCAACTGGGCTGGGGCTTTCAGCTGCAGTCGCCCTGGACCCTATCGGCCCTCGCACTGCTGTTCACCCTGCTGGGGCTGAACCTGGCGGGCTTGTTTGAGTTCGGCCAGCTCCTGCCGAGTGCCGTGATCAACCTGCAAAGCCGCCACCCCACAGTGGACGCTGCCCTGTCGGGCGTGCTGGCGGTGGCCATTGCGTCGCCCTGCACAGCGCCCTTCATGGGTGCCTCCATGGGGCTGGCGATTGGCCTGCCCTTATGGCAAGCCTTGCCGGTATTTGCCGCCATGGGCCTGGGCATGGCCTTGCCCTATCTGCTGGCCAGCCTGTGGCCCGCACTGGCGCATCGCTTACCCCGCCCTGGTGCCTGGATGGCAACCTTCCGTCAAGCCATGGCCTTCCCCATGCTGGCCACCGTGGTCTGGCTGATGTGGGTGCTGGGTCAACAAGCGGGCATCGACGGTGCCAGCGCTTTGCTGGCGGCGCTGCTGGCCACGGCAGCGCTGGTGTGGGCGCTGGGCCTGCCAGGCCGGGCCCGACCCATACTGGCCGGGCTGGCATTGGCGGCTTTGCTGGGCACAGCCTTGGGCCCACTGCGCCAGGCGCTGCAAGAGCCGCCCCCCGCCAGCAGCGTCACCGGCACGGGCAGCGAGCGCTGGAGCGTCTGGTCCGCCAGCGAGGTGGCGGCACGCCAGGCCCAGGGGCAGACCGTGTTCGTCGACTTCACGGCCGCCTGGTGCGTGACCTGCCAGTACAACAAGAAAACCACCCTGGCCGATGCCCGTGTGCTGGCCGCTTTTGACCAGAAAAACGTGCACACCCTGCGGGCCGACTGGACGCGGCGCGATGCGGCCATCACCCAGGCGCTGGCCCAGTTGGGGCGCAGCGGCGTGCCGGTGTATGCCGTGTATGTGCCGGGCAAGCCCCCGATGGTGTTGTCCGAGTTGCTTTCGGTCAATGAGGTCCTGAACGCCTTGCCTTGACTTGTCTCAAGTTTGTCCGGAACGGCCCTGCGACAATCGGGGCATGAATTCCTTCGCCCCCTTGCAAAACGACACCTTCCTGCGCGCCTGCCTGCGTCAGGCCACCGACCACACTCCCATCTGGCTGATGCGCCAGGCCGGCCGCTACCTGCCCGAATACCGCGACACCCGCGCCAAAGCTGGCAGCTTCATGGGCTTGGCCACCAATGTGGACTACGCGACCGAAGTGACCCTGCAGCCACTGGAGCGCTACCCATTGGACGCGGCGATTTTGTTCAGCGACATCCTCACCGTGCCCGACGCAATGGGTCTGGGTCTGAGCTTTGCCTTGGGTGAAGGTCCCAAATTTGCCAAGAACGTCCGCGATGAAGCCGCCGTCAAGCAGCTGGCCGTGCCCGACATGGACAAGCTGCGCTACGTGTTCGACGCCGTCACCAGCATCCGCAAGGCCCTGAATGGCCGGGTGCCGCTGATCGGTTTTTCGGGCAGCCCCTGGACACTGGCCTGCTACATGGTCGAAGGCGCGGGTTCCGACGACTACCGTCAGGTCAAGAGCCTGATGTACAGCCGCCCCGACCTGATGCACCGCATCCTGGAGGTCAATGCCGACGCGGTGGCCCTGTACCTGAACACCCAGATCGAAGCCGGTGCCCAGGCCGTGATGATTTTTGACAGCTGGGGCGGCGTGCTGGCCGACGGTGCTTTCCAGGAATTCAGCCTGGCCTACACGCGCCGCGTGCTGGCCCAGCTCAAAACCGAACACGCCGGTGCGCGCATCCCACGCATTGTCTTCACCAAGGGCGGTGGCCTGTGGCTGCCCGAAATGGGTGAACTGGACTGCGAGGTGCTGGGCCTGGACTGGACCATGAACCTTGGCAAAGCCCGCGCCTTGGTCGGCGGCAAGGTGGGTGGCCCCGGCAAAGCCCTGCAAGGCAACATCGATCCCAATGTGCTGTTTGCCCCACCCGACCAGATTGCCAAAGAAACCCGCCGCGTGCTCGACAGCTTTGGCCGTCCGCACACCGACGCCAGCACCACCGGCCCGACCCACATCTTCAATCTGGGCCATGGCATCAGCCAGTACACGCCGCCCGAACATGTGGCTGCGCTGGTCGAAGCGGTGCACAGCCACTCGCGGGCGCTGCGCCAACAGCGCTGAAAGCCGCGCTGCTACCATAAAAATGCCTGTGATCCAGGCATTTTTTGTGGCGAAAATCAACCCAAAGGGCTTGACTTATGCACAAAACCCCACATGCCTTCGCTCTGTAACATGGTGTTGCAAAGCCCTGTGGGCCTCTTCGAGGCACAATCGTAAGTTGTTGATTTTATTGAATCTTCTGCTTTTGCTCAGAAGACGGGCAATCTGGTGAAAGGCTTGATTTCTCAGGCTTTGCGAGCATCCAGATCGGGTTTTCAACAAAGTTATCCACAGTTTTTCTGAATGATCCACAAAGACCATTCAAATCAAGCACTTAGGGCGTTTTCGGAGAAACATCCTAATCAATAAAATCATCAAAGATTCCAGGATAAATTTCATTACCGTGAATACCGTCAACTGGCTAGAAGTTGCTGTCCAGACCCCCGCGCACAGCGGGGTGGGTGGCCTGCTGAGCTACCGCAGCCCGATGCCCCTGCTGCCCGGGCAACTGGTGCGGGTGCCCCTGGGTCGACGGGAAGTACTGGGCGTCGTCTGGCAGGTCCAGGCACAGGCCCCGGAAGGCATCGCCCTCACGGCGGTCAAGGACATCGCGGCAGTTCTGGAAGGTGTGGGCCCTCTGAATGGGCATTGGCTCAAACTGGTGCAGTTTGCCGCCCAGTACTACCAGCGCTCACTGGGGGAAGTCGCCCTGTCGGCCTTGCCCCCGCAATTGCGCGACCTGAACCCGACCCAGCTGGCGCGTCGCCTCAAGAAGTTGCCCGACCCAGCCACCCCGCTGGCCGATGTGCAAGGCCCCACGCTGTCCGAGCAGCAAAGCACTGCCTTGCAGCAGATGACCGAACAGGCTGGACCTTTTTTGTTGTTCGGCAACACCGGCAGCGGCAAGACCGAGGTGTATCTGCAAGCCGTGCAACGTCTGCTGCAAAGCGATCCGCAGGCCCAGGCCCTGCTGATGGTGCCCGAGATCAACCTCACCCCCCAGCTCGAAGCCCGGGTGCAGGCGCGTTTTGGTGCGCAAGCCGTGGTGTCCATGCACAGCGGCCTGACCGGCCCACAGCGGCTCAAGAGCTGGCTGGCCGCGCACAGTGGCGCGGCGCGCATCGTGCTGGGCACACGCATGGCGGTTTTTGCGTCCATGCCGCACCTGAAACTGATTGTGGTCGACGAAGAACACGACCCCAGCTACAAACAGCAAGAAGGCGCCCGCTATTCGGCCCGCGATCTGGCGGTCTACCGTGGACACCAGCTGGGGGCTCAGGTGCTGCTCGGCTCGGCCACACCGTCGCTGGAGAGCTGGCACCAGAGCCGCCCGGCGGACGAAGGTGGGCGTTATGTGCGCCTGCACATGCCCGAACGCGTGGGGGCGGCGGCCTTGCCCCAGGTCCGGCGGGTGGACATGAACCACCAGCCACGCCGCACCGTGCTGTCAGCCCCGGTGCTGCAAACCCTGCAGGACCGCGTGGCCAAGGGCGAGCAAAGCATGCTGCTGCTCAACCGCCGCGGTTACGCCCCCGTGCTGCACTGTGCCGACTGCGGCTGGAAGAGCGAATGCAAGCACTGCAGTGCCTTTCGCGTGTTCCACAAGATCGACCGCACCCTGCGTTGCCACCACTGCGGCTTCACCGACCGTGTGCCCCGCGCCTGCCCCGAATGCGGCAATGCCGACATCGCGCCTCTGGGGCGTGGCACCGAGCAGCTGGAAGAGCATTTGAGCGAACTGCTGGCCCATGTGAAACGCCCCGATGGCGGTCCAGTGCGGATTGCCCGCATTGATGCGGACACCACCAAACTCAAAGGGGCGCTGGAGAGCCAGCTCGCCCAGGTGCACAGCGGCGATGTGGACATCCTGGTGGGCACGCAGATGATCGCCAAAGGCCACGATTTCCGGCGCATCACGCTGGTGGTGGCCGTGAACCCTGACAGTGCCCTGTTTTCCAGCGATTTCCGGGCACCCGAGCGCCTGTTTGCGTTGCTCATGCAAGCCGCCGGCCGCGCCGGTCGAGCCGCTGGCCAGGGCAGCCCCAGCGAGATGCTGGTGCAGACTTTTCACCCCACACACCCGCTGCTCGAGGCGCTCAAGCGCCATGACTACCCCGCCTTTGCGGCCAGCGAGCTGGCCGAGCGCACCGCCGCCAGTCTGCCCCCCATCAGCCACCAGGCCTTGCTGCGGGCCGATGCACGCAGCCAGGACGTGGCCCAGGGCTTTCTGGGCGCGGCACGTGGCGCATTGGAAGAGCTGCTGATGACCATGTCAGGCGGCACCGAGCTGCTGGAGCAGGTCAGCCTGTACCCCGCAGTGCCTCTGAGCATGCAGCGCGTGGCCAATGTGGAGCGCGCCCAAATGCTGCTGGAGAGCCCTTCACGCAGCGAGCTGCACAAGGTCTTGTCCCAGTTGCAAGCGGTGCTGCACCACCTGCGCAGCCAGCCCGAGCACAAAGGCGTGATCCGCTGGCTGGTGGATGTGGACCCCCAGGCGATCTGAAGCCGCTCAGGGTTTGAGCAAGGCCACAGCCCCCGAAAACGTCAGAAAGGCCGCAGCCGTTGTGACCAGGATGATGCGGGCGATCCGCCCGTTGTCGGCACCAAAGCGTTCGGCCAGCATGGACACATTGCTGGCACTGGGCAGCGCCGCCACCAGCACCATCACGGTGAGCGCCAAGGGCTCAATGGCCACACCCGCGCGCATGGCGATGGCTGCCGCCAGAAAAACCAGCACCGGATGCACCAGCAGCTTGATCAAGGTCACAGGCAAATAGTCCACCAGCCGCAAAGGCCCGTGCTCGCGCTCATGGGCCAGCATCTGCGAGCGGGCCAGCACCGCACCAATGGTGAACAGGGCCACCGGAGAGGCCGCATCACCCAGCAGGCTCACGGTTTTGGCCACGGGCCCAACCAACGCCAGGTTCTGCCAGGAAAACACCGCGCCCAGCGAAATGGCCCAAGGCAAGGGGTTGCGCACCACACTCGCCAAAGCCTTGCGCGCCGCCACTGCCGCGCCATGCTCGCCAGCCGCATCAAGTCGCGACAAGGCGATGCACAAAGACGTTGTGAACACCATGTCCACCGCGATGGTGACGATGGCGGGCCCCGCTGCTGCAGGTCCGAGCAAGGCCACCAGCAGCGGCACGCCCATGAATCCGGTGTTGGGAAAGGCGGCCACCAAGGCCCCCAGCGACGCGTCGTTCCAGCGGATGCGCGGGTTCAGGCTGACTGAAACCGTGAACGCCACCATCAGGCTGGCGCACAAGAGGTAGGTAAAAAACACCCCAGCGTCCAGCAGCTGGGCAATCGGCGTGCTCGCGCCAAAGCGGAACAACATGCAAGGCAACGCAAAAAACAGCACAAAACCATTGAGACCCGGAATGGCCTGCAAGGGCAAGAATCCCTTTCGGGCGGCCAGGTAGCCGCACAAAACCAGGGCAAAAAATGGGAAGGTGACCCGCAAAACATCCAGCATCTGTCGATTGTCTTCGCAATCGGCGGCCCGCCCCGTCGCCACACGGACATGGCCTCCAAATGCGGCCCATCCGAGCGCACCGCGGCCACCCGCTATGATGGCCCGCTTTGCCCTGTCTTTGCTGTTTTCCTGCCCATGTCCGCCGGTCTGAACCTCGCCCAACTCGACGCCGTGAACTACGTCTCCGGCCCCTGCCTGGTGCTGGCCGGCGCGGGTTCGGGCAAGACACGCGTGATCACGCACAAGATCCAGCGCCTCATTGAGGTGGGCCTGGAGCCCAAACGCATTGCGGCCATCACGTTCACCAACAAGGCCGCCACCGAAATGCGCGAACGCGCCAAAGGCCTGATTGGCCGTGCAGCCAAGGACGTGGTGATCTGCACCTTTCACGCCCTGGGCGTGCGCATCATGCGTGAAGACGGAGAGGTGCTTGGACTGAAACCCAAATTCAGCATCCTGGACGCGGACGATGTGGTCAGCATCCTCAAGGACTGCGGCGGCACCACCGACGCCGCCACCGCCCGCCAGTGGCAGTGGACCATCAGCCTCTGGAAGAACCAGGGCCTGAACGCCGCACAGGCCCAAGCGCAGGCCCCCGACGACAACGCCCGCGTGATCGCCCGCATCATGGCGCTCTACGAAGAGCGCCTGACCGCCTACCAGAGCGTGGATTTTGACGATCTGATTGGCATGCCGCTGAAGCTGCTGGCCGAGCACGAAGCGGTGCGCACGAAATGGCAACAGGCCCTGGGCCATGTGCTGGTGGACGAATACCAGGACACCAACGCCACACAGTACGAGGTACTCAAGCACATCGTGGGTGAGCGGGCCCGCTTCACCGCGGTGGGTGACGACGACCAGTCGATCTACGGCTGGCGCGGCGCTACGCTGGACAACCTCAAACGCCTGCCCGAAGACTTTCCGCAACTGCGGGTCATCAAGCTGGAGCAAAACTACCGCTCTACCAGCGCCATCCTGCGTGCGGCCAACAACGTGATCCAGCCCAACCCCAAGCTGTTTCCCAAAACACTGTTCTCGGAGTTGGGCGAGGGCGAGCCGGTGCGTGTCGTCGATGCCGACGGCGAGGAACACGAGGCCGAGCGCGCCGCAGCGCGCATCCTGTCGATTCGGGCAGGTACTTCCGCAGAAGGCGCGGGACAACACCGCGAATTCAAGGACTTCGCCATCCTCTACCGTGCCAACCACATGGCCCGGCCGTTTGAGCAGGCCCTGCGCCGTGCGCAGATTCCCTACAAGGTCTCGGGCGGACAGAGCTTTTTCGACAAAGCCGAAATCAAGGACCTGTGCGCCTGGTTCCGGCTGTGGCTGAACAACGACGACGACCCGGCTTTCCTGCGCGCCGTGACCGCGCCAAAGCGCGGCATCGGTCATCAGACCCTGGCGCAGCTGGGCACCTTCGCCAGCCAGTACAAACTGAGCTTGTTTGAATCGCTGTTTGCCAGCAGCCTGCCCAGCGCGGTCAACAGCCGGGCCATTGCCGGGCTGCACGAGTTCGGTCGCTTCGTCAACGACCTCGAACACCGTGCTCGGCACACGCTGGGCAAAGAGGCTGCGCTCGCCTTTTTGCTGGAATGGCTGAAAGACCTCGACTACGAGAAACACCTGTACGACGGCGAAGACAACGAAAAAGTCGCTGCCGCCCGCTGGACCAATGTGCTGGAGTTTTGCGACTGGATGGCCGGGCGCTGTGGCGGCGAGATCGAAGACGCCACCGGCGCCCAAGCCACTGAAGCCAAGAGCCTGCTCGATGTGGCACAAACCATCTCCCTGATCTCCATGCTCAACGAGCGCGAGCAAGAACAGAACGTGGTCACGCTCTCCACGCTGCACGCCTCCAAAGGTCTGGAGTGGCCGCATGTGATGCTGGTCGGCGTCAACGAAGGCCTGCTGCCTTTCAAGCTCGGCGACGACGACGAACACAGCGGCCGCAGTGATGGGCCGATGAGCGAAGGCATCCTGCAGCGCCTGCAGGAAGAACGCCGCCTGATGTACGTGGGCATCACCCGCGCCCAACGCAGCCTGGCCGTGAGCTGGACGCGTCGGCGCAAAAAAGGACGTGAAATCGTCGCAGCCTTGCCCAGCCGCTTCATTGCAGAAATGGGGCTGGACAAAACCACCGCCAAAGAAGATCCCCGAGAAAAACTCAAGGCCTTGCGCGCCGAATTTGCCAAACGCGCAGCGCAAGTGCCCGAGGGCAAATCATGAAAATCCTGTTGGTTGCGGCCTCGGTCTGGGGCTGCCTGCAGGCTTTGGGCACTGCGCACGCTCAAAGCCATTGCCCTGCCGCTTCGGACATCCGTGCCGAGCAGCTGATCGGGCGCTGGGATGTTGAACTGCAGACCCGGCCCCCCACACGCTGGACGCTGGAGTTACAAGCTCACCCGGAACACGAAGGCAGTCTGCGGGGAACGCTCACACACGCTACGCAGCAGGCACTGGTGGTGGCCGACTGGGACGATGGCGAACTCACCATGGAAGAAAGTCACGATGGGCAACGCATTGCAGCCACCTGGCTGGGAAGCGCCTCGCCAGGCCAGTGCGGTCAGCAAATTGAAGGCCTGCGCCAATCAGGGGACGCCATCAGCAGCGCACCCTTGCGTTTCACCATGCGTTCACGCCACGTGCGTTGACTCGCGCACCACCAAGGTGGTGGGCAGGATCTGCGACTCGGGCTGCTCGCCCTCCATCACGCGCACCAGGCTGTCCACCAGTTGCACACCCGCCATATCGAGCGGCTGACGCACCGTGGTGATGGGCGGGAAACTGTGCGCAGCAGATTCCACATCGTCATAGCCAACCACACAGACGTCTTCAGGTACACGGTAACCTCTTTCACGCAAGACACCGATCGCGCTGATCGCCAGCAAGTCACTGGCGGCCACCATGGCATCAAAATTCAGACCATACCGATCCAGATGCTCCCGCAGTGCGCGTTGCCCGTCGAGCGGTGCAAAAGACGAAGCGATGTACAACTCGGGGTCGGTCTTGAGGCCGAATTGGCCCAAGGCGTTCTGGTAGCCCGCATAACGTTTCTCAGGCTCGGGCAGGATCTTGTCGCCCATGAAAGCGAGCCGTTTGCGTCCAAGCGACAGCAAGTGCTCGGTGGCCATGTAGCCACCGCTCTGGTTGTCACTGCCCACGCTGCAATACAGCTGGTTGGGCAGCTGTGCACCCCAGGCCACAAAAGGCAAACGACGCCGGGCCAGTTCATTGAGCTGGTCGTGATGGCCCCACTGGCCGATCATGATGATGCCGCCCACACGGCCCGAGTCATACAGTGCCGCGATGTTGTCCAGGTGTTCCGAGTCCACACGAGACAACAACAGGTCGTATTGCCGCTCGGTCAAGGCATCGGCCAAGCTACCCAGCATGGTCAGAAAAAATGGATCGGAAATGCTTTGCCGGTTGGTCGCGTTGTAGGGGATAACCACCCCGATGGTGCGGTTGCCACCACGGCGCAGGCTCTGCGCACCCAGGTTGATGGTGTAGCTCAGCGACTTGGCCAGCTCCTGGATACGCTGGCGGGTCTCTTCATTGATCAACGCGCTGCCATTCAAGGCACGTGACACGGTGGCCGTTGACACCCCCGCCAAACGGGCGATGTCGGCCATCTGAATTTTCTTCTTGTCAGTGACTGGCTTGACCATGGGAACTGGCGACTCCTGAGCCTTTGATAATAAAACAAAGCACGATCACTGAAGAGCGGCTGTAGACAAAAAAATGCCCCGCCGCTGAAGCGGCAGGGCGAAGAAGTTTCCTTGGAAGAAACGTACTCAACAACTTGTGTGTGTCTTGGCGCGTCAGTTGATGAACTGCTCGGAGCCCACAATGCCCAACTTGGTCAGGCCATTGCTCTGCGCACTCGCCATCACGCCCGCCACCGCCTCGTACTTGGCCTTCGCGTGCGAGCGGATGTGGATCTCCGGCTGCGGGCTCATCGCCGCCGCCTCCTTGATCTTCAGCTCCAGCTCTGCGCGGCTGCCTACAGGCTTGCCGTTCCAGTTCACCACGCTTTGCGCGTCCACATCCACCTTGATCACCACCGGGTCCGCCTTCTTGGGCGCGTTCGTGGGCAGCGGCATGTCCAGGTTCACCGAGTGCAGCTGCGCCGGGATCGTGATGATCAGCATGATCAAAAGCACCAGCATCACGTCAATCAGCGGCGTGGTGTTCATGTCCACCATCACCTCTGGCTCGTTGCTGCTGCTCGTTCCTACGTTCATTCCCATGTCTGACTCCCTCAGTTGCTCGGCTCGGTGATGAAGCCCACCTTCACGATCCCTGCACGCTGCACCGAGTACATCACCCGGCCCACCGCCTCAAAGTCGCTCTTGCCGTCCCCGCGGATCTGCACTTCCGGCTGCGGCGTCTTCACCGCAAACTTCTTCATCCGCTCGCTCAGATCGGCCGTGTTCTTGATCGGCGTGTCGTACAGGTAAATCTTGCCCGCACGGTCCACCGAGATGATCACGTTCTCCGGCTTGGTCTCTCGCACCACGTTCTTCTCTTTGGGCAAGTCCACCTTGACGGACGTCGTCACCACCGGAATCGTGATCAGAAAGATGATCAAAAGCACCAGCATCACATCCACCAGCGGCGTGGTGTTGATGGTGCCGATGATCTCGTCATCGGCTTCGCCTACGTTCATGGCCATGTTGGCTTCTCCTGTAGCCGGTCAGTGTGCGCCGCAGCGCACACCCACCGTGGGGCTTTACTTCTTGCTGGAGGCCAGCAGCACCGAGTGCAGGTCCGAGCCAAAAGCGTTGACCTCTTCCATCGCCGCCTTGTTGCGGCGCACCAGCCAGTTGTAGCCCAGCACCGCAGGCACAGCGACTGCCAGACCGATGGCCGTCATGATCAGCGCCTCACCCACAGGGCCAGCGACTTTGTCGATCGAGGCTTGGCCGGACATGCCGATCTTCACCAGCGCGTGGTAGATGCCCCACACGGTACCGAACAGGCCCACAAAGGGGGCTGTGGAGCCGACAGTCGCCAGGAAGGCCAGGCCGTCTTGCATGCGGCTTTGCACGTTGCCAATGGCACGCTGCAGGTTCATGGTCACCCAGTCGTTGAAGTCGATGGCGCCCAGCATGCCGGTGTGCTTGGAAGCACCTTCCAGACCCTTCTCGGCGATGAAGCGGAAGGCGCTGTCTTCACTCAGGGTGTCTTTGCCCTGGGCCACAGAGCCTGCGCTCCAGAAGTTCTCCTGGGCTTGCTTGGCCTGCTTGTTGATCTTGGCTTGCTCAGCGTATTTGGTGAAGATCACGTACCACGAGCCCATGCTCATGATGATCAGGATCATCAGTGTGCCTTTGGCCACGAAATCGCCCTGGTTCCACAGGGCGCTCAGGCCGTAGGGGTTTTCTTCTTCAGCAGCGGGCGCGGCAGCGGCAGGCGCAGCCACTGCAGCGGGGGCCACTTCAGACGCGGCGGGCGCAGCTGCTGGGGCTGCAGCGGCAACTGGAGCAGGGGCAGCTTCTGCCGCCTTGGGCTTGGCGGCCAGTGCAGTGCCTGCACCCAGCATGGCGGCCAGCAGGCCTGCACACAGAACGATTTGTTTGATTTGCTTGAACATGATGAGGGACTCCTCTGGGGTTCTTTTGAATTCGGTTGATCTTGTCTCTGGTCCGGGTCACGCTTTTCGCGTCACTCCAGTCGCCAGGTGTACTTCATGCTGGCCCAGGCCTGTTCAGGCTTGCCATCCACGGTGGCAGGTTTGAACTGGCATTTGGCCAATCCGGCTCGGGCAGCTTCGTCCAGGCGTCTGAAGCCTGAACTCTTGTCCACTTCGGCCTGAATCACCTTGCCATCCACACCCACCAGGAAGCGCAGGCTCACCGTGCCTTCTTCTTCCAGGCGGCGCGAAGCGCTGGGGTATTCCGGTTTTTCACAGTTGGCCGAATTGACCACGGCGCCTGTGCGCACCGGCGCGGCTGCAACAACCGGCGCTGGCGACGGCGGCGCCACCGGCTGCGGCGTGTTGGACACGGCAGCGATCGCATTGGCCGAAGGTGGCGCCGAGACTGGCACATCCACTGGCGGCACGTAGGCCGGCGGAGGCGGCGGCAGGTTCTTGGGCGGTGGTGGTGGTGGCGGTGGTGGAATGTCGGGCTTTTGCTCTTCGAGCAACACCGCTTCGACCGGACCTTTGAGCTTCTTGACGAACGAACGGGCCAGGCCCGAATTGATCGCCCACAGCAACAACAGGTGCAGCACCACCACCAGCCCCACACCCACCAGGTGCTTGGTCGGCTTTCTTTGCCGGCTGGCGTAGTCTTGCATTGTTTGGCTACTCCTTTTTTGTCTTCAGGTTAATCTGCAATCGTTTGCATGATACGCATGATTGAGAATCTATTGGTATAGGGGAAACCCGTAAACCAGTAACGTGGTTACAGCGTAACAGCGTTATTTTCGTTTCAGACTAGGGAAAATCCTATGATTTCTCCGAATTCATGAAAATTGGTTACTGATTTTAGCTGGCGAAACAGATCAGCAACTCAACTCAAAACATTGCAATCGTTTTCAATTGAGTTCAATGAATCGATGCCGCCCCGGCACACGCACGACAGACATACACCTGCGCCGACTCGCCCTGTGGCGAGCGGTAATGACGCGCCACGATACCCTGGACCCTCGCCACTTCGGTCGCAGGCAACAAAGCCACCACACAACCACCAAAACCACCTCCGGTCATTCGGGCTCCGCCATGAGAGCCAATACTGGATTGGAGCAGGGCCACCAACGCATCAATCGCTGGAACCGTGATTTCAAAATCATCGCGCATGGAGGCATGTGACTCGGCCATGAGTTCGCCCATGCGCACCAAATCACGGCGGGTCAGTGCAGCCGCCGCATCCTGGGTGCGCTGATTCTCAGTCACCACATGCCGTGCGCGGCGCAAGGTGACGGCATCCAGCCCCGCCGACTGTGCCTGCAGACGATCCAGCGTCAGGTCCCTCAAGGCTTGCACGCCATAGTGGCGTGCGGCACTTTCGCATTGCTGCCGCCGGATGTTGTATTCGCTCTCGACCAAACCACGCTGAATCCGGGAATGGATGATCATGACTGCCAGATCGTCCGGCATGGGCACAGGGTGCGCTTCCAGCGTGCGGCAATCAATGAGCAAAGCATGGTCTGCTTGCCCGCGTGCAGAAATCAGCTGATCCATGATGCCGCAATGGCAGCCCACAAACTGGTTCTCTGCACGCTGACCAATCAAGGCCAGATCGGTGGGGCCAAGGCCATCCAGCCCACACAGGGTCTTGAACGCCTGCCCGATGGCCACCTCCAGCGATGCCGAAGAAGACAGCCCTGCCCCCTGGGGCACATTGCCCGCGATCGCGAGGTCTGCACCACTCAGTGGCAGCCCTTGGTCGAGCAGAATTTTGACCACGCCACGCACATAGTTGGCCCAGGGCGCATCCAGGCGAGGCACAAGGGCTTCATCGAGACTGAATTCATCCAGAGCACCGCCGTAATCGCTTGCCAACACCCGGACACGGCGATCCTGGCGCTGCCGCACGGCCACCAGCGTGTGGAAATCGATGGCGCATGGCAGCACGAAGCCATCGTTGTAGTCGGTGTGCTCACCGATCAGATTGACGCGGCCTGGCGCTTGCACAAACAGCGCAGGAGGCTGGCCAAAGGACTGCTCAAAGACTGTCCGGAGCTTGTTGATCAAAGGCGATGTCATGATTTTTGAGACTCCATGGGGTCAGCGACCGCTGTAATGCACATCGCTGAGTTCCCGCAAACGTTGGGCGGCCTGCTCAGGTGTCAGATCGCGCTGTGCTTCGGCCAGCATCTCAAAGCCGACCATGAACTTGCGCACCGATGCAGAACGCAACAGCGGTGGATAAAAATGCGCATGCAGTTGCCAGGGCTCACCCGCCTGCCCATCGAAAGGCGCACCGTGCCAGCCCATGGAATACGGGAATGAGCACTGAAACAGGTTGTCGTAACGTGAGGTCAGCTGCTTCAGGGCCAACGCCAGATCGTCTCGTTGCGCTGGCTGCAGCTGAGGCATCTGCTGCACCGCAAAGCGGGGCAGCAACAAGGTCTCGAAAGGCCAGGTGGCCCAAAACGGCACCACCGCCACCCAATGCTCGGTCAGCACCACGACACGTTCGCCCGACGCGATCTCACGCTCGGCCACATCCAGCAGCATCGCGCGCCCATGCTCGGCGAAGTACGCCCGCTGATGGCGATCCTCTGCTGCGGCCTCGTTGGGCAAATGGTCTGTGGCCCAGATCTGACCATGGGGATGGGGCTGGGAACACCCCATCACCGCCCCCTTGTTCTCAAACACCTGCACCCAGGCATGTTGTTGCCCCAGATCGCTGGTTTGCGCACACCAGGCATCGACCACGCCCCTGAGGGCTGGCAGACTCAGTTCAGGCAGCGTGCGACCGTGGTCCGGAGAAAAGCAGATGACACGGCTGGTACCACGGGCTTCATGCAGCTGGTACAAAGCATCGTCCGAAGATGGTGCCGCAGGCACCTGCGGCATGAGGGCCGCATGGTCATTGGTGAACACATAGGTGCCCGCGTAATCGGGATTGACATCGCCACTGACGCGGGTGTTGCCTGCGCAGAGATAGCAATCAGGGTCATGGGCAGGCAGGGCCTGGGCTGCCACAGCTTCCTGCTGCCCTTGCCAAGGCCGCTTGGCCCGGTGTGGCGAGACCAGCACCCACTGCCCTGTGAGGGGGTTGCGACGACGGTGGGAATGCTCGGTCATCTCGAAATCGGAATGGTTCATGGTGCATAACCTTGAGGGTTGCGGGATTGCCAGCGCCAGGTGTCGGCACACATCTCGTCCAGAGAACGCTGCACACGCCAGCCCAGCACTTGCTCTGCGCGGGTCGGATCGGCCCAGAACGCGGCCAGATCCCCCGGGCGACGCGGCGCAAACGCATAGGGCAACGTTTGGCCACAAGCACGCTCAAACGCGGCCAGCATCGCCAGCACACTGTGCCCCTGACCCGACCCCAGATTGAAGACATGGTGCCCGGCACGCCCATGCCCATAACGCAGTGCGGCCAAGTGCCCATCGGCCAGGTCCATGACATGGATGTAGTCGCGCACGCCTGTGCCATCGGGTGTCGGGTAGTCGTTGCCAAAAATGTTCAGTGCAGGGCGACGCCCCACCGCCACCTGCGCGACAAAAGGCATCAGGTTGTTGGGCACGCCCTGAGGGTCTTCGCCCATGCAGCCACTGGGATGGGCCCCCACAGGGTTGAAATAGCGCAAAGCGGTCATCGACCAGGAGGGGTCGGACACCACCATGTCGGCCAGGATCTGCTCGACCATCAGCTTGCTGCGACCGTAGGGATTGTTCGCACCCATGGGCGAGCCCTCATGCAAAGGCATGTGCTGCGCTTCACCGTAGACCGTGGCCGAAGAGCTGAACACCAGGGTCTTGACGCCAACTTCACGCATGGCATCGATCAACACCAGAGAGCCCTGGACGTTGTTGTCGTAATAACGCAAGGGTTGCACCACCGACTCGCCCACGGCCTTAAGACCGGCAAAGTGGATGACCGCATCAATCGCATGTTCCCGCAAGGCTTGCACCAGGCGCACACGATCCCGCACATCGGCCTCGATGAAAACAGGACGCTGCCCGCTCACCGCCTCGATGCGATCCACCACGGCAGCTTGGGCATTGATCAGCGAATCAAGGATGACGGGACGAAAGCCCGCCGCGATCAATTGCACACAGGTGATGCTGCCGATGTAGCCGGCACCACCGGTCACAAGGATGTTCATGTGGCAGACCTCAAACGCGCGTCAAGCGCACAATGAAGGCCGTCTCGGCCTGCGTGCGGGGCAAAGGCAAGCCAGCGTGGCGCAGCCAGCCGCCATCGAGCACCAAACCTGGCTCGGCATGGAGTGCGTC
>Ga0228701_1000724_pt1 | contig 25248 bp, 22 predicted proteins | sample McNCre117_Aug_MG_2_FD_178017 | JGI IMG/M metagenome (GOLD analysis project Ga0228701, IMG submission 178017) | Freshwater microbial communities from McNutts Creek, Athens, Georgia, United States - 11-17_Aug_MG | ecosystem: Environmental > Aquatic > Freshwater > Creek | place: USA: Georgia...
TGGCAAGGAACCAAATTTGGGGCCCAGCTCGCGGGCGATTTCCAACGTGGTGCGCGAGCGCTTTTCCCAGTCCACGGCACGGTAAATGACCGAGCCCTGAGCCACCGTGGGGTTGCCGATGTTGGCAAAAATCCGGTCAAACTCGGGGTAGGCCTCGCCCATGCGTTCCAGCACTTTGGCATAGCGGTCGGTGTAATCGAGCGTGGAACCATCGGGCGCGGTGACCGTGGCCAACAAAGTACCGCGGTCTTCCATGGGTGCCAATTCCTGCTTCATACTGGGGTACACCACAGCAATCGCCACGCCGCTGCCCACCATCACGAGCATGACCAGCCAGCGTGCCTTGCGCAAAACCACACCCAGCAAGCGTTCATAGGCATTGGACAGCGCGGTCAGCCAGCGCTCCATGCTGCGGTCAAACCAGCCCGGATTGGGGTTGTGCCTGAGCAACTGGGAACTCATCATGGGTGAAAGCGTCAAGGCCACAAAACCCGACACGATCACCGAACCAGCCAGCGCCAGTGCAAACTCGGTGAACAACTTGCCGGTTCGCCCCGGGGTGAAGGCCAAAGGCGCAAACACTGCAGCCAAGGTCAAGGTCATGGCCACCACGGCAAAGCCAATTTCGCGCGAACCTTTGATGGCGGCAGAAAACGGGTCAAGGCCTTCTTCGATGTGGCGGTAGATGTTTTCCAGCACCACGATCGCATCGTCCACCACCAGGCCAATGGCCAGCACCAGCGCCAGCAGCGTCAAGGTGTTGATGGTGAAACCGGCCAAAGCCATCATGGCGAAGGTCCCGATCAAACTGACCGGAATGGTGATGATCGGGATGATCGAGGCACGGATGGTGCGCAAAAACACGAAGATCACCAAGGCGACCAAAACCACCGCTTCCACAATGGTCTGGAACACGCTCTTGATGGAGCGATCGATGAAGAGCGAGTTGTCGTTGGCCACCGTGATGGTGATGCCTGGTGGCAAGTCAGCCTCCAGGCGGGGCATCATGTCGCGCACGCCCTTGGACAGCTCCAGAGGGTTGGCAGTAGCCTGACGGATCACGCCCGCAGAAATGGCGTACTGACCACCCAAACGTACGGTGCTGCGCTCATCGGCTGCGCCCTCTTCCACCTTGGCCACATCGCGGATCTTGACCGGAAAGCCATTGACCGTCTTGATCACGATGTCGGCGAATTGACCAGCACGCGTGAGGTCGGTTTGAGAAGTCACCGTGAATTCACGGTTGCTGGACTCAATGCGCCCGGCAGGCAACTCCAGGTTGCTGCGGCGGATCGCATCTTCCACGTCTTGCGGGGTGAGCTTGTAACCGGCCAATCGTTCGGGCTCCAGCCACACGCGCATGGCGTATTTGCGTTCTCCATAAATGCGCACATCGGCCACACCGGTCACGGTTTGCAAACGTGGCTTGACCACCCGGTTGATCATGTCATTGATCTGCAACGGGCTGAGGGTATCGCTCGAAAACGCCAACCAGATCACCGGAAAAGCATCGGCCTCGACCTTGGCAATGACCGGCTCTTCGATCGCCTGTGGCAAGCGGTTGCGCACGCGCGAAGTGCGGTCACGCACCTCGGCGGCGGCCGTATCGGCGTCTTTTTCGAGGCGAAAGCGCACGGTGATTTGCGACTGCTCGGCACGGCTGATGGAGGTGATCACATCCACCGCATCGATGCCCGCAATGGAGTCTTCCAAAGGCTTGGACACCTGGCTTTCAATCACCTCGGCCGAGGCACCCGGGTATTTGACGCTCACCGTGACGGTGGGTTCATCGATCTTGGGGTACTCCCGCACCGACAAGCGGTCAAAACTGACGGCGCCGATCAGCAAGATCAGCAGCGACATGACCACGGCCAGAACAGGCCGGCGGATGGAGGTCTCAGCGAGTTGCATCTGCACCTCGCAGGCATGGGTTGGGACCGCTCAGGGCTTGGGCGGCAGGCGCTGCACTGGCCACCACAGCTTTGCTTGGGCCAGCAGACGCTGGCGTCGCAGCGGGGGCACTCCCAGCTGCCGCCGGAGCCGAAGCAGCCGCGGCAGGCCCGGCAGCAGGTTTGCCGCCACCGGGACGGGACATGTCCACCACGCGCACGGGGGTGCCCTCTTTTTGCAGGCGCTGGTGACCAGCGACCACCACGGTGTCGTCCAATTCCAAGCCTTCCACGATTTCGACCTTGCCTGGCTGACGCAAGCCCACTTTGACCGCTACGCGTTGGGACACCAAGGTGTCAGGCTTGTCACCCGGCACGACCTTGACCACAAAGGTGCGGCCGCCTTGCGGCACGATGGCCTCTTCGGGGATGACCAAGGCCGATGGCCGTGAACCAAACACCGCATTCACACGGGCGAACATGCCCGGACGCAATTGCTGCTGTCGGTTGTCAATGCAACCACGCACACCAACCGAGCGGCCATTGGCGTCGATCAAAGGATCGACCGCCTGCACGATGGCCGCAAATGGTCGGCCTGGCAAAGCATCCACCGTCAGTTGGGCTTTCTGGCCAGGTCGCACCTTGGCCTGGAAGCGCTCTGGCAAACGGAAGTCGACCAGCACCGCATCAATGTCTTCGATGTTGACCACATCGGTGCCGTCCTTGAGGTAGTCGCCCACGTTGACTTGGCGCAGGCCCGTCACCCCATCGAAAGGCGCCACGATCTTCAGGCGCTGCCATGTCGCAACGGCCAGGTCCAGCTTGGCTTGCGCCACTTCCAGTGCCGCAGCACTTTCATCGAGCGAACGTTTGCTGATGAAGTTTTGTGCGACCAATTCCTGGTTGCGCTTGTGGTTGGCCGCAGCGATCGACATCTCGGCTTTGGCTTGAGCCACTTGAGCGGCCTGCAATTGGTCATCAAACTGCACCAGCAGTTGACCTTTTCTCACGCGCTGCCCATCGTTGAACAAGATCTTGGAGACACGGCCTGCCACCTCAGGGCGCAGCATGACCCCTTGTCTGGAACGCAAGCTGCCCACCGACTGGGTTTCATCGACCATGGTGATGGATGTGACTTTGGCCACCTCCACTGCCGGGGCTTTAGCGCCACTGGCTGCCGGCGCTGCCGATGGCTGATCCACCGCAGCTGGCCGCTGAGACCACCATGCCACACCGGAAGCCACGCATACACCGACCACCGCGATCAGGGCATATTTCTTTTGATAAGCCATTGCACAAATCTCACTACATTGAAGACGCAAACAGTTTCCGAATGTAACAGTCTTGAATTCAATGGCTCCGAGGGAAAACGACAAGCTTGGCGTTCAAACAACGCCGGGTGAAAGGCTTTACACAACGTTTACAGAATGCTCAGCGACCCAAGGCCTGTTCCACACCTTTGTTGGCCAAGGCATCGGCTCGCTCATTGCCCGGATCGCCTGCATGGCCCTTGACCCAGCGCCATTCGATCTGGTGTCCCGAAGTCGACACCACATGGTCCAGCGCCTGCCAAAGCTCAACGTTTTTGACCGGTTGCTTGGCTGCCGTGCGCCAACCTTTGGCTTTCCAACCATGGATCCATTCGGTGATGCCTTTGCGCACGTATTCGCTGTCCAAATACAGCGTGACTTTGCAAGGACGCTTGAGGGCCTTGAGCCCTTCGATCACGGCAGTCAACTCCATGCGGTTGTTGGTGGTGCCCAATTCGCCACCAAAAAGTTCATGCACATGCTGGTCCGATTGCAGGCGAACGCCCCAGCCACCGGGGCCAGGGTTGCCTTTGCAGGCACCATCGGTATGGATAAGGACGTGATTCAAGAAATATCTTTCGAGGCTGTCTAAGGGCCAATGTGAGAATCAGAACGGGCCAAAGGCACTGCCGCTGCAGCGGGCGATCGTACCGCGCGCCAGCGACGGCCATCGAGCAGGCGGCCGCCGGGCACACGCTTGGTGGCAAAAATCAGATAGACGCCACCCAAAATTGGCCACCAGCGCTGGCCTAAAACGTCCAGTGCATCGAGCTTGCGCATCCAGCGCTCACTGGCCAAGGCAGGCGTCCAGCCTGCAAATCGGCTGACCTGCACTTCAAAGCCCAGCAAGCGCAACCAATCCCTGAGGCGCCTGTACCCAATCAAACCCGACTCAAAGCCCGTGGCATCTGGCGTTTTGCCATGGGCCTGCCGCTTATATTGCCAGCCCCAAAAGCTCATGGGATTCAAGCCTGTAATCAAGACCTGGCCTTCAGGAATCAAGACCCGCTCGACTTCACGCAAACAGGCATGCGGGTCGGCCGAGCGCTCCAGTGCATGCGGCAAGACCACCAGGTCCAGACTGTCGGCGCCCCAGGGCCAGGCGCGGCTGTCAAAACACACATCAAACTCCGGTGACGTGCCAGAGCCCAAGGCATCAGGTTCGCAAGGGGGTTCAAATTCGGTGCCTACCATCCAGCGGTGCGGCATGCGGTTGCTGCGCAAACTGTGCAATGCGGGCCATCCCATTTGCAAGGCGTGGTAACCAAACACATCGGCCAACAGCGCATCGGCTTGGGCTTGCTCCCAAGCCAAGACCCGTTGTGCGACAGGCGAACCCAAATGGCCCAGCCAGGACGAGGCTGAATACTTACTTTCTATAATCGGGGACTCCATGAACCTCATCCCTTTGCCCGCATTCACAGACAACTACATTTGGTTGTTGCACGATGACCGCCATGCCTTGGTGGTGGACCCGGGCGACTGCGCCGTGGTGTTGGCTTGGCTTGCACAAAACCCCCAAGTTCAACTGGACACCATTCTAGTCACGCATCATCATGCCGATCACACCGCAGGGCTGGCCGAGCTGACAGCGCACACGCGTGCCAAAGTGTATGCACCAGCTATGGAAAACATGCCCATTGCGGCCCATGGCGTTCAACAAGGTGATGACATCCTCTGGCACGGTCTCCGCCTGCAAGTGCTCGATGTGCCAGGGCACACGGCGGGTCATATCGCCTTTTGGACTGCACCATCAGATCAAGCACCCGTGCTCTTTTGCGGCGACACCTTGTTTTCAGGGGGTTGCGGCCGCTTGTTCGAAGGCACACCTGCGCAAATGCTTGACTCGCTGGACCGTCTGGCGGCTTTGCCTGGTGACACGCGGGTCTGCCCGGCACACGAATACACTTTGTCCAACCTGAAGTTTGCCTTGGCGGTTGACCCTGATAATGCAGCGTTGAACACCCACTTCAGCGTGTGCACACAGCTGCGCCAACAAGGCCAGCCCACCTTGCCCGTCCGCTTGTCGACAGAGCTGGCGATCAACCCCTTTTTGCGAAGCCGCAGTCACACTGTGGCTGCAGCCGTTCGGCAACGCGAAGCTTTGGCTGTGGACGATGTCACGACCTTTGCCGCATTGCGTGCCTGGAAAAACGAATTCAAATGAACAAACTTGATCAGTTGTGGCCTTCATGCCGCCCTGCCATTTTGGCTGTGTTAGCCGGATTGAGCCTGTTGCTCACGGGTTGTGCCACCTCGGTACCCAATTCTGCATCTGTGCCCATGGCCACACCCTCTGCCGCGCCAACGGCTTCCAAGGCCATACGGGAGGACAGCCATGACCGAACCGGCACCTTCAAGCCGCGCGCCAATCTGGGACTGACACCCCCGACAGACATCTGGGAACGGATTCGCCGAGGCTTTGCCATGCCGGACCTGGATGACGACTATGTACGCAACCGCGAACAGTGGTACGCCAGCCGCCCCGACTACATCTTGCGCATGACCGAGCGCTCACGGCCTTACCTCTTTCACATTGTTGAAGAGCTGGAGCGGCGCAACATGCCCACCGAGCTGGCCTTGCTGCCGTTCATTGAGTCGGCCTTCAATCCCCATGCGGTCTCTTCGGCCAAGGCCGCTGGCATGTGGCAATTCATGCCCGCCACGGGCAAGTATTTCGACCTGAAGCAAAATCTGTTTCGCGACGAACGCCGCGACGTGCTCGAGTCCACCAGGGCTGCGTTGGATTACCTGCAAAAACTCTACGGCATGTTTGGCGACTGGCACCTGGCTCTGGCCGCCTACAACTGGGGCGAAGGCAGCGTCGGTCGGGCTTTGGCACGCAACAAGGCGCAGGGCAAGCCTTTGACCTACAGCGAGCTGAACATGCCCAACGAGACACGTTATTACGTGCCCAAACTGCAAGCTGTCAAAAACATCGTGGCGCAACCTGAAGCGTTCAACACGCAGCTGCCACTGATTCAGAACCACCCCTTCTTCAAGAGCGTTCAAATCGAGCGCGACATCGATGTGGCCGTGGCGGCACGTCTGGCGGGCATCAGTGTGGAGGATTTCAAAACACTCAATCCCTCCATGAACAGGCCAGTGATTCTGGCTGCGGGCACACCTCAGATCTTGCTGCCCTGGGACAACGCCACCAGTTTTGAGATCAATTTGCAAAACCATGCAAACCAACGACTGGCCACTTGGACAGCATGGCAAGCGCCCCGCACCATGAAAGCCGATGAAGCCGCAAACTTGGTGAACATGCCTGTTGACCAGCTTCGCTCAGCCAACGGCATCCCGGCCAACATGATGGTCAAAGTCGGTTCAACCCTGCTGGTTCACCGCAAGGGACCGCTCGACAACGATGTGACAGAAGAAATAGCAGACAACGCGCAACTGGCTTTTGCTCCAGAAATTGTCTTGCGCCGCGTCATGGTCAGTGCCCGCAAGGGCGACACCTTGGCCAGTCTGGCGGCGCGGCACGGGGTGAGCGCAGCCAACATGGTCACCTGGAATAGACTCAAGCCGAATGCCCATTTGAGTTCCGGTCAAAGTCTGGCGGTGCTGGTGCCCACCTCACAATCACCACGCCTGAGCCCTCGCCCTGCACCGCACAAAAGAAATGGCTCGACGACGGTTGCTGCACATCATCCCGCGTCGAAACACGCCAAACGCTGACCCAAGACTCAGGCGGCAAATCGAGTTTTGGATTTGCCTGCAAAGCTGTTGATGTAAAGACGCTCCAAAGCTTGGCGACTCGTGGGGCCGTACCCCATCAAGCGGGCATGGGCCTGCCAGACATTGAGCACGGCTTGCGCATCGAACAAGCCGTCCATGGCATACGACTCCCGCAACTTCTCGAAAGCCCCCAGGTAAATAGCGCGGTCACCCAGCCAGTAGGCGGGGGGTATATTTTTCAAAATATCGGTGGGTCCTGCCGTTTGCAACCATTTGAGCGCATGGATCACACCATCACTCAATGCCTGAACCACCTCGGGCTGACGGTGCAAGAATTCTGCTCGTGCGAACAAACACGCACCGGGCACATCCCCCGCCATGGCCTTGCGCGTGGCGGCTATGGAGCGCGCATCCCCCAGAATACGGACTTCGTTTTTCTGCTCCAGCCAGTGCATCACAGGATCGGGATTGGACAGCGCATCGATCGTGCCATTGCGCAAGGCGTCCACCACATTGGACGATGCGCCCACCTCAACAAAACTCACATCCTCTGGCAAAAGCCCGTGCTGCAACAGCCATTGGCAAGCCATCCAGTGGGTCGACGAGTCCATGGCAGACACACCTATCCGCGCCCCTCTGAGCTCCATCACAGAACGCATGGCGGCACCTTTGCGCATAGACACCCCCAATGCCACCTGCGGGGCACGCCCCATCTGAACAAAACCCTGGTAGGCCAAACCCTTTTGCTGCAGTCCAAACAAGTGCTCGAAAGCACCTGCCACCACATCGGCTTGCCCGCTGAGCACGCTGGCCAAGGCCTTGGAGCCCCCTTCTTGTGAGACCCAATCGACCACCAAACCTGACTGCCTGAAATAACCCAGCTGCTCGGCCAATGTCAAAGGCAAGTGGTACAAACTTTGGCGGGCTGCCAGTGCAATGCTGACCCGAAGGGATGGTCGCGGAGGTTCTGCCGCAGACAACGAACCACTGGCCAGCGAACCCAAGGATGCCAGCAAGAATGCACGTCGTGGACAGATCAACTGCGACAAACTTGCACCTCCATGCACCATCGGAAATTCGATGCTTCAAGCTTAAATGCGTCGCCTCATGGTCACATCGGGATCAATCCCGAGCGGGTTTTCACGTAATGGATTGCAAGTACTCAGAAATGGCTCTGCACCGCACGCCACATCTTCGATGCAAATTCAGAAAACTTCAGCGCCTGTCCACCAACGCGTGCGCGATGGTTCCCAAATCCACGTATTCGAGTTCACTGCCTGCAGGCACGCCACGCGCCAGTCGTGTCACCTTCGGGCCTTGCTGACGAATCATCTCGGAAATGACATGTGCCGTGGCCTCACCTTCGGCCGTGAAGTTGGTGGCCAAAATCACTTCACGAACCAGGCCATCAGTGACTCGCTTTTTGAGTTTAGCCAAACCAATATCGTGCGGCCCAATCCCATCCAATGGGCTGAGCTTGCCCATCAACACGAAGTACAAACCGCGGTAAGTGTCCGTGCGCTCGATGGCCGATTGGTCTGCCGGGGTTTCGATCACGCACAGCTGACTGCGGTCACGTGTCACGTCCTGGCAGGTATCGCAAAGCTCGGCTTCCGTGAAGGTGTGACAGCACTCGCAGTGGCGCACATGGTCCACTGCATTTTGCAAAGCCGCTGCCAATTGGCGGGCCGTGGCCCTGTCGTTTTGCAGCAGCTGAAAAGCCATGCGCTGAGCCGACTTGATGCCCACCCCAGGCAAGCCCTTGAGGGCTTGCACCAAAGTGGCAAGAGCGTGGGTATCGGCCATGGCTGCGTGAGGGTGCGCTGAAAATCAGAAGGGCAATTTCATGCCGGGTGGCAAACCTGCCGTGAGCTTGCCCATTTTTTGCTGGGACACTTCTTCTGCGTGACGCACGGCATCGTTGAACGCTGCCGCCACCAGGTCTTCCAGCATGTCCTTGTCATCGGCCAGCAGGCTCGGGTCGATGGTCACACGGCGCACATTGTGTTTGCAAGTCATCAAGACCTTGACCATGCCGGAACCCGATTGGCCTTCGACTTCTACATTGGCCAATTCATCTTGGGCCTTTTTCAAGTTGTCTTGCATGGCCTGTGCTTGTTTCATCAAGCCCGCGAGTTGTCCTTTGTTGAACATGGAATTTCCTTTGATTTCAGTTGTTTCAGAGAGAAAAGGTCAGATCACCTGCAAGCTGCCGGGCACGATGCGCGCACCGAAGTCCCGCACCATGGTCTGCACCAGCGGATCGTTTTCAATCAATTCCTGAGCGGCCACCATTTTGGCGGCTGCCGCAACTGCCAGACGTTTCGCCGGGCAGTCCGCCACCGGACCCAACTCGATCTGCAGGCGCACCTGACCGTGACCTGCTGTCGCCAAGGCCATTTGCAAGCGTTCACGGCTGGCCGGATGGTTGAGGGATTCGCGTTCAATGCGCAGCATCCATTGATCGGCATCACGCGCCACCAATTGCGACTGCAACGCCAATTCACGCACCAGTGCGGTGATGGCCTCTTGCGCCAGCAAGCCCTGCACCACGCCAAACCAGACATCGCCTTCTGCCGTGGTCAGCAAAGGTGTTGAGGGCACGGCTTTGGGCACATCCACACGCGCAGAATCAGAGGCCTCACGCACAGGCAAAGCGCGCAGACCCACTCCGGCAGGTACAGACGGCGGCAAAGACGCCACAAACGCCTCTGCGGCATCGTCGCTGGCATAGTCGGTGGTGTCGGGCAGGTCTTCCCAAGGAGGGGGCTCGGACACCGGCGCTGCTGAAGGAGGCGTACTGGGCGCTGGCGCTGGTCGTGCTGCTGGCTTGGGCACTTGAGGGGGCTGCGGGGCAGCTTCAGCCCTGGGCGCAGCCGGCACAGCGGGGAGCGGAGAAGGCGGCTGAGAAGTTGCCGCAGCGACTTCAGTTACTGGCCGAGGGCTGATTCGCGGACTTTTTTTTTCAGCCGTTCCTGCTGGGGGTTTGAACGCCAGCAAGCGCAACAAGACCATCGTCAAGGCCGCATATTCGTCAGGCGCCAAACCCAACTCTGTGCGCCCATGCAGGCACAGGCTGTAAAGCAGTTGGGTTTCTTCTGCGGGCATGGCCTGGGCCAAATCGGCCAAACCCTGGGTATCGGGGTCATCGCCATCTTCAGCCATGCCCGGCACCATCTGCATCACCGCCATGCGCTGCAGCAGCATGGCCATGTCTTCCAACGTGGCCGCAGCGGACACCCCTTGCAGGCGCAAAGCATCAACCTGCCCCACCACGGTCGCACCATCGCCTTCGGCCAAAGCGCGAATCAGTTGCAGCACATGGGTCCGGTCAACGCTGCCCAGCATTTGACGCACACCCGCTTCTTGCAGCTGCCCGTTGCCAAAAGCAATGGCCTGGTCGGTCAAGCTCAAGGCATCGCGCATGGAGCCACGCGCAGCGCGGGACAACAAGCGAAGCGCCTGAGGCTCGGCACTCAATTGTTCTGTGGCCAACACCTGGGTCAGGTGCTCAAACACGGTCTCGGGGGCCATGGGGCGCAGGTTGAACTGCAGGCAGCGCGATAGCACCGTCACAGGCACCTTTTGCGGATCGGTCGTGGCCAGGACAAACTTCAGATACTCCGGCGGCTCTTCAAGCGTCTTCAACATGGCGTTGAACGCGGTGTTGGTGAGCATGTGCACTTCGTCGATCATGAAGACCTTGAAGCGCCCCTGCACCGGCTTGTAAACCGCCTGTTCCAGCAAGCTTTGCACCTCGTCAACGCCGCGATTGGACGCAGCATCCAGCTCGGTGTAATCGACAAAGCGACCGGCATCGATGTCACGGCAAGCCTGGCAAACGCCGCACGGCTCAGCGGTGATACCGCCCTGCCCGTCTGCCCCCTGGCAGTTGAGCGATTTGGCGAGGATCCGGGACACCGTCGTCTTGCCCACGCCCCGGGTACCGGTAAACAAATAAGCATGGTGCAAACGCTGTTGCACCAAGGCATTGGTCAAAGCCTGGACCACGTGCTCCTGCCCCACCATTTCGGTGAAATTACGGGGGCGGTATTTGCGCGCGAGAACAAGGTAAGACATGCGTCTGATTCTATCGGGCCGCCAAGCCATTCCAACGAAGGCCGCCATCAAAGCTGCAAGTCCTGCGCATAAACAGGGAAAAAGTGCCGCCTGACCCAGAAAAATCCACAAGCTCGCCTACAATTGCCAGTGACGGGCCTTCCCGCATGGTGAAGCGGCCAACCGGGTCAGGTGGGGAACCAAGCAGCCCTAACTGTGGAGCCAGTGCCGGGGTCAAGGCTCGTCAACTTCCCCTACTTTTTTGCTTTAAAATCAACAACTTACCGTTGATTCAAGCCTAATTTCTCTCATTTTGTAGCACATTGATGTAGCACTTTGTCTAGAAAGTGTTGGCATCGTGAGGCATGCAACTGGTCTGTTTCGTCGTGGCGGTTCTTACTATGTAAGAGTCATCCTGCCACCTGATCACCCGCTTAAAGCGCGTTATCGCAATGGCCGCTACGTGGTCACGCTCGGTCAATGCTCATTTCCTGAAGCGAATCGACGAGCAGCACTCAAGCGAGCGGAACTGCTTTACGGCTTCAAGCCTGTAGCACAAGCAACTGAGCCTGTCAGACTTAGAGCCGTCTACGAACGCTGGTGCAAAGCAGCCGTGCGCAGCGATGACACAGCAGCAGCCATGGCACGCTCATTGAGACTGTTTGAAACCGTGCTCGGCGACCGTGACATTCAGTCCATCACTCGGCAAGACGGTGACACATTTCGCTCCTGGCTGACAGCGCAGTCAACGACAACGAAGACGGCGAGAGACAGATTGAACTGGATCAAGTCGCTGCTGAAATACGCTAGCCAAGATCTTGAACTCATCACGAAGAATCCATGGACCGGTCTTGAAATCAAAACCAAGACCACGTTGACAAGACGTCCATGGGACAGAGAACATCTGACACTACTTTTCAGCCATGAGATCTGGCAAAAAGGTGCGATACCGACCGTCAAGTTTGCAGGCGGCATATGCGCTTATTGGATACCACTTCTTGCACTCTACACAGGCGCTAGGCTGTCTGAAATCTGCCAATTAGAAGTGAAGAACATTCAAGAGATTGATGGACTTGCAGTTATAAAAATCACTGACACCGGCGAAGGGCAAAGCGTGAAAAGCAATGCAGGACACCGGATCATTCCTATTCACAGCAAACTGATTGAGCTTGGATTTATGAACTATGTGCAGAGTCAATCCGGATCTTTGCTCTGGCAAGATTTACCAAGAAGAGACGGAAAGGCAGGTGGATTTTTCAGTCGATTTTTCGGCGATCTACGAAAGCGCCTTGCTATACCAGCCGACATTGTTTTTCATAGCTTTCGGCATACGTTCAGATCTACACTGGCCGAGAGAGGCATCTCTGAATTGATCATTGACCAACTGCTAGGACATGAAACATCGGGCAGTGTAGGAGCGAAGGTCTACACACATCTTTCTCTGGCAAAACTCAAAGAAGCCGTTGAAGCATTTGACGATCCATTGAGGTCAACAAATCTGGCCATTTACAGGCACAAAACTCTTCCTGCAAGACCTAAATCAAGCTAAATTTTGTGAACGGACCTTTCGTCACGACAGCAGCTCAACAGCGTTGCGCATGCTTTTTGGAGAAACTTCGCAGTAGATCATTGTCGTCTGCAAGTTGCGATGACCGAGCAGCTTCTGAATGATCTTCGGATTCACTGAGTTCTCGGACAGGTGCGTTGCAAAAAAACGTCGACCGCTGTGACTTGAAGCGCCGGAAATGCCTGCTTCACGATAGATGCGAGCAAACCACTGCGACAGCGTGTTCGGATCAAAACCGTCTTTCATTGACTTCTGTGAATAGAACAATGCGCGTGAAGTGTCTGTGTAGTGCAAGACATGCAAATCAGCTGCCTTCAGCTTGAAACGAACGGACAGGTACTCAGTGAGTTCTTCACGCAGCTTCTCAGGCAGCAAGACAGTGCGGCCGCGATTGCCTTTCGTTTCGTCGGCAGTCAGATACATCTCATCTTTGATCGTGCCGTCGTCATTCAGGACGTGCTTGAGCGTGAGACTTGAGATTTCGCCGACACGCAGACCAGCGAGATGCGACATGTACAACATGCACTTGTTTCGTGCGTGATGCATTTTCTTTGCGATGTTCAATAGGACTTTTCGGAACTCGCGATCAGTGAGAATTCGTGCTTGACTCATATATTTTCCTTACGAATGTTTATATTTATGCAATGGACTCTATTTGGAAACATTCGGTTGGACAAGTGGTTCACATAAATAAGCTGGTTTTCTTTTAAATCAACTAGTTAGCTCATGAATGTTGAAGAATATCTATTAGTAAACATTCTCCGACATCTCAGAATCGGCACTGCGCCAGCATGAGATTTCATCATCCACGCATCACTGATCTACACACTGACAGTGAACCTGCGGTTCACTAAGTGCTTTCGCAACTCATTGCGCTGCGCTTATTCGTTTGCTCAGCACTTCGAATTGAATAAAAATAGAAATATGATAAGAAGTTAAATCCGTCTCTGTACTTGAGCCATAATCACCATATAAATCAGATGATTAGCTTTCGCCTTGTCCGTCGCCACGTGACAATCAGTCAGAATTCATACATAGCTGTTGTGAAAACATTGTCATAACATGCAATGCATGTTTTTACGTATGAATATTATTTGTGTAGCATTTTGTTCGATCTAGGCTCTGCTCCTTACCTATACTGACAGCGATTTTTAAGACATCTTGCAGGTGTACTGATGTCATGGCGAACGTTTTGAAGTTGCTATTCTTGGATGCTTGTTACCAAGCAGGTTACTATTACGATGTGAGAAATGTTGCAATGTTTCATTGCTCATTTAAAGCGTCTCTGCGGAGATAGTCTCACAAAGCGTGTGCTGAACTTCACACTGTCTACAGCTACACCACGGATGAGAGCTTGGTTTACGGCATTCTTTGAAGCGATGCTAGCTTTTTATTCAGAAAAATATAAATTGCACGAGTATTTATCACAATGCGCATATTTGATTTAATAATATTTATATTCAATGCATTGCAGCTGAATATTTTACAAATCGACTAATATGCAATGCAAGAATGAATTTTCTGAATCAATCAATGGTATGAAGAATAAAGCGATGGAGTAGATTTGACCAATTGTCGTGTAACACGACATCCACGCAAATCTTTAAACTAATGATATCAAATACAAATTCGGCCGTGCTATTTCGATGCTTTTGATTTAAGAAAGCGATCCTCTGATTCCAGCAGTGCCTCGTATTCCGTTAAATGCGGTTTCACTACCTTTATTGCATTAACTCTCTCCCTGACTTGTTGCTCATAATCTTCTTCAAGATCAACACCAACGTCGATTTTCTTGATTTTCTTATGTGTTTTAGACGGATCAAGAAGTGATGAGTATTTTTTCTCATCACTCTTTGCCGCAAGCACTTCCTGCCAAAGCAGCTTCGTTTGAAGTGCATCAATTCGCTTGATGTTCACATAGTCGAATTTAAGAAATGACTCAGATGACTGAAGACTCGGAAAATGTCCTCTGGCCGCATTCTCAGCGATTGTGAGTGCATCTTTCAGATTCTTACTGACAAGAATGCTCAAGTAATCCCTTACCGGAGCATTGGTTGCGGTCTTTTTGCTGTCCAGACGGATGTGCTTAGTCCATTTCGAAGCGATTCGAATCGATTTCCCTATGGCCCACAGCCGCTCTTTCTTGACCTTGTTCTCTATGAATAACGCTCGCTCAGTCACGAGATAGCGCCGCTGGAAAAGGGATGTGAGTCTGATCTTGTTGACGTGAAATTGAATGAGATCTTTCTTCACCGTTGACTTCTTCTTGGCCTCAAGTTGATCAAGAAAATTTTCATAGTCGCGCATCAACTGCTGCTTGCCTTTTGACAGGTCAACGGTAAGCCAGACCTTGTGCGTTTTTTCAGTCTTAGAGAACAGGGAATGGCCTCCATCGCTCCACCAACTTTCGAAGGTACGGGAAAACACATCACCAACCTTTTTGTACAACGCTACGACTTCGCTGAAGTCCTCAGGTAGTTCATTTCGAGGGATTTTTTCTTTAAGCGCAATCTTCCTGTGTGCCAGCCAGTAGCTTGGACTGATCTGTAAGTACTTGAAGAAGTACTCATGCTTGGCGGTCACTCTATCCGCAGCAGCGTGACCGACGATTGAGCTAGCTGAATTTGGCATTTATTTTCTTATATTAGATGGAGTTGTCTGCATTTTATATAAGTTACAAAGAATTTGAAAGATTTTACATTTCATCCATCGCAACAACAAACATAAATCAAGTTGAAGCGATGGCCGCAGCGGTGCGGTCTTTATCAACCAGCATTAAGGAGAAATCAAATGCAAAACACCGTTACCACTCTCGTCCAATCCAACGCAATCGCTATTGCTGCCACGCAGCAAGGTGCAGCAGTGTCGTGTAACACGACAGTTGCTGCAGCGGCCACTGCTACTGTCAATGTGCGTCAGCATTTTGAGCAACTTGCGGCCGAACGCGAAGCTTGGGAAGTCAATGTTTACCGCACAAGCAACGAGCAGTTGTATGTGCTGCTGCAGAAGTGCTACAGCACCTACGCCGCAATGTTGGCAGACTCGCCTGATGCTGCAGCTTTGCGCTCTGGCTTGAAGGACTACATCAACACGAAAGGATTGAAGTTCAACGCGAGCACACACACGATTGTGAAAATTGTGAAGTGTGTGTTTGGCAACGACCGTCGTCGCGTTAGCGCATACGGCATCGTTCTTTGCACAGCTCTTGCGCAGCGAATCTCCGTGCTGGATATTCCTGCCTTCATTCGCAACAACGGTGGCGTGGAGGAAATTCGCCTCGCTAAAGCATCCAATGCAATGACAGCCAAGCAAAAGGCCGTCGCTGCAGAAACTGCTGTGCAAAATGAAAGCATGGGCGTTTTCGCGAGTGACGCTCTGAGCTGCAAGCTTGACGCTGCAAATATTGGCAAGTCTGTGGTGCTTATTGGCACATGGCAGGCTGATGGCTCGGTAGTAGTTCGCGGTGCCGTGCAAAACGACACTGCTGTGAATGCCGCTCTCGCAAGCTATTACAGCTCGAACAAGGCTGCCGTAAATGCGCAGGCCAAGCAGAAAGTCGCTGCCAATGATGCACAAGTCGCACAAGACGCTATCGCAGCTGCAGTAGCTTCTGCTGTGATCACCGGCTGAACGTATTCGGGCAGCACAAGCTGTTGCCCGTTTTTATTTAATTTAGAAAGGACATACCCTATGTGGAACCCAAAAGACTTTGAAGATCGTTACACACCGAAAACCATCGGTGACATTGTTTTCCCCAACGAAGAGAGTAAGACGCTGATTGAGCAGCTGAAAAGTGGGCAGCGGCCATTTCCAATCACTGAGGGCAAGTGCGGCATCCTGTTGTATGGGATTCCCGGCACTGGCAAGAGTGCGCTGGCAAAAATTCTGCCTGATGCAATGGAAGAGGTAAGAAGCGGCAATCCTGTCGGCAACGACGGCATGTATGTCCAAGTGCAGCCCGGCAGCAATGGCATGAACTTACTGACGAAGATCCGTAGCCAGGCAGAATTGGTCCCGGTACAAGCCAGTAAGCACTACTTTGTCCTGGACGAAGCTGACAACCTGAATGCTCAGGCGATGGCGGTACTGAAGTCCGTGATGAACATGCCGGGCAGCGTGTTCATTCTGACAACTAACAAGTTTGATCAGATTGAAGAAGGAGTTCGTAGCCGCTGCCACTGCATCCCATTTAATGCGGCACCTGCACAAAGGTGGTTGCCACTGGCTCGTCGCATCATGTCCGATGCAGGTATTACTGGCATCAGCGATCAGCAACTGCTGGCAGTGATTGCTACTGGCAAAGGCAGTGCGCGCGATATTACGGCTGAATTGATCAGTATCGTGTTGCGCGTCATTGCCACGCAGTCTAAGCCCGAAGATCGCGATTAGTCGTGCAGTCTAGTGCTGCTGTGCTGCTGTGCTGCTGTGCTGCTGTGCTGCTGTGCTGACACTTGAGGACGGGAATGACCATGTGCCACATGGCCATTCCTTACACCGACTTCCCGGCACCCCAACAGGTCTTGTACGCCTGCTGGGATGTTCAGCATTGGGTGCTGATGCTGATTGGAGAGTATTGAGGGTCTTCACTCGATTTTCTTTTTCATAAAAACCCCGGCTAATCCACAACCAACTGCATACTCTATGCCAGTTAACACTGCATAGGAAATTCCGTAAGTTGACCACGTAAATATTGAACACAGCACCAAGCCACCAATCGCAACAACTTTAGCGGACTCCCCCTCTTTTAAGTAATATGCATAAGCAACAAAACCTGCTGCGATAAATAAAATGGCGTACTTCATACTAAAATGCATATCATCTCCAATATCCTCTGTGTCAAATTCTGCCTGTCCTCGCAATAATGCAATGGCAATCAGTGCTCCCACAACATACCAAACTGGTTTCCAATTTTTATTTTTGACTATGTTCCAATACAAAAAACCAAGCACAAAGCCAATCAATGTCCAGATAGTCACAACTACTAGCATTCGGAGAGCTGCCTCAAAGTAAATGTTACTAGGGCTGTAGTAATCATCTCCAGATGTCCACGGACTTTTGAAGAAAAAGGCACTTGCCATTGCCGCATAAAAAATCGCATTAGAGGCAACTTTCTTGCCCTGTTCCATTGCATTTTCGGCGATCTTTTTAGGATCCCATATAATTCTTTTCAGTAAATAACCAATAGTACCAAATACCACCATCATTCCAATACCACCAACAAGTGCTACTTGAGCTCTATCCATATCAATCCTTTAAAAATTTATGCAGAAAATGAAATGCCATCAGCATTTCTTATACTTACTGTTTTGACATTCTTTTGCCAAATTTTGAGACATTTCAATCTGTGCTGCACTTAATTTTGCAGCAACCAAATCCCTTTCTTTTGCAAGCTTCACGTCTCCACTGGCAGCAGCAAGATTTTTCCACATATATGCTTTAATATAATCAACCTCAACCCCACGACCATAAAAATATAAATCACCTATACTGGATTTTGCATTTTTATCATCAATTTCTGCCGCCATTTTCCACCATTTCATAGCTTCCGCATAATTAACTTCAACGCCTTCGCCAATCGAAAAATAATATCCCAAATCATATTGGGAAATAGCATCCCCTTTTTCGGCGGCCAATTTGTAAAGGCGAATTGCTTCAGCAAAATTTTTTTCTTTAAAATACATTTGTGCTAGATTAGTTTGCGCCTTCGTAAATCCACTATCGGCCGCAAGCTTATACCAATAAAAAGCCTTTTCATTATTTTTTTCTACACCTTTGCCATTTGCAAATGCCACACCAAGATTGTTCTGTGCATTTGCATAGCCCTGTTCTGCAGCTTTACGAAACCACTGAGCTGCTTGGGCTTCGTCTTTATCTACACCATCGCCATTAGTGTAGGCTATTCCAAGCCTGTTTTGTGCATATGCATAGCCCTGTTCTGCAGCTTTACGAAACCACTGAGCTGCTTGAATTTCATCTTTATCTACACCATCGCCATTAGCGTAGGATATCCCGACTATTGTTTGCGCGTTTGCATAGCCTTGTTCCGCTGCTTTTCGAGCCCAAAACGCTGCTGCCGCCGCATCTTTAACTATTCCTAAGCCTTTATAATATGCTTCACTCAGCTTAAATTGTGCATTTGCAAGGCCCTGTTCTGCAGCTTTACGAAACCAGTAAACAGCCTTTTCATTGTCTTTCTCTGCACCTTTTCCAGTTTCATATGCCAATCCAATATTAAATTGTGCTTGTGCATTTCCTTGCTCTGCTGCCTTAATGAACCAATAAACTGCTTGGCTTTCGTCTTTGACTACGCCTTTCCCATTTGCGTAGGCTATTCCAAGACTAACTTGCGAAATAGTATCTCCTTGCTCTGCTGCTTTGCGGAACCAAGAAACCGCTTGGGTTTCGTCTTTGACTACACCTTTGCCATAGAAATTTGCATAGCCAAGCCTGTTTTGTGCATATGCATAGCCCTGTTCTGCAGCTTTACGAAACCACTGAACTGCTTGGGCTTCGTCTTTGGCTATGCCTCGACCCTCTGCGTACAGCACGCCCAAGTTGTATTGCGCAATTGCAAAGTCCTGTTCTGCCGCTTTGCGAAACAAATAAACTGCTTGAGCTTCATCTTTGGCTATTCCTTGTCCATTTAAATACATCACACCAAGATTGGCTTGTGCGCGAACATCTCCTTGCTCTATTGCCTTGCGATACCATCGAATTGCAAGTGCATGATTTTGAGCCACTCCAATCCCGCTCTGATACTTTTGTGCGATTGTGGTTTGTGCTTGAACAGAGCCATTTTCTGCAGCCAACTCATACCATCGAATTGCTTCTGGAATGTTTTTCAATAAGCCCAATCCATTTTCGTAGAAATAACCAATTTTAAATTGAGAAAATCCATTATTTTGCTCGGCAGATAGTTTGTAATATCGAATTGACTCAGCATAATTCTGAGTCACTCCTCGCCCATATTCATATGCAAATGCAACATTTGCCTGAGAATCAGCATCTCCTTGTTCTGCGGCCAATTTATATAATTGGACTGCTTCTGCCAAGTTTTGCGCAATACCTGTACCACTCTCGTACATTATTCCTAATTTAATTTGCGCACTCTTATTACCTTGTTTGGCAGCCAGTTTATACCATTTCACTGCTTCCGCATAATTTTTGGAAACGCCCTCGCCTGCGTAATACATCATTCCAAGTACATATTGGGCAGTGGCATCCTCTTGTGCCGCAGCCATTTCCCACCAGCGAATTGCTTCTCTGGGGTCTTTATCAACACCTTCTCCTTTGTAATAAGCATAGCCAAGCCGATATTGGGCATTTACATTTCCCTTGGCTGCTGATATTTTCAAATTCGATATCACCTCTGCATATTTTCCGTTGTCGTAGACTGATGCATTTTTATCATATTCACTCGCGAAAACTGCTGTTGCCACTATGGTCAGCAGTGCAAACAAGGTAAGATTAGTCTTTATATTCATCATTGTAGTTTAATGAAATGCATAGTTACAGTCAATTCGCGGTGTTGGATTAAAAGGATGGGTCGCTTCTTCACACAACACATAAGCTCACTTGACTGACCTCAAGAGGCATAAGGATGACTCGAGTGAATTTCACCTGCTGACGCGACAGCTATACATACCGACAGGATCACTATACGCAGAGGATTTCGGAAGCAAGCTTCCAGCTTTGTGAAATAAGAAACGTTGTTACGTGTCATAGAACCCTCCTTCTTTGTTACGGTAATCTGGTTGTTTGTGTGCTTAGTGTTATCGCGCTGCTGCCTAAAGACAGTTAGCGGCTTCTGACATTGGAGCGTGCGATTTGTCGCACCATTTTGTGGGTGGTGAGCCTGCCGCGCACATTGATCCTGTCCGATTTTGCCGTCGAGTCCAGCCTTATGCCCCCTGATCGAATCGTTACAATAATTATATCAAGTGTCAGATTTGTCGTTTTAAACGACACCTCAAGCCAACATGTCCGCTGCCATCGTGACCCTTAATTTTGAGTAATGCTTTTCTGTCATTTCCGCAAAGTTGCCTCATCGACTGTGACAGCAGTTTTCTTCATGCATAGCTAAATAGATGCATGAAGATCAACGAAGTCACCAGCTCACTCAAGACGTACATTGCCACTGTTCGCGTCATCTTGCAAGACAGCACAACCACGGCAACGACATCAATCACTGCGCAAAGCTCATCGCAAGCGCACATGATGCTCACGCGCATCTATGGCCGTGGCAATGTCATAAGCGTGAGTCAGTCTGTTTCTGAAGCGTCTGAAACTGATCAGATCAACACTCCAGCGTCTTTTTCACAGCCGAGCAGACACAGACAGCAGCACGCAAAGAAAAACGCTCCTGCCGTGTTTTCCTGCGTTGCTGAGACTGAAAGCACGACCAGAGTGCTGAGTCCTGCAGAACTGCAAGTGAAGTCGCTGTCTGACAAGGCCAAGCAGATCAATCAGCAAGCGAAACAGATGAAAGCGCGACAGTCACTTGCGAAGGCACAAGAAAAATTGCGTCAAGCTAGCGCAGGTCCAAAGTTGTCTGCATGAGGACCATCTTGTTGCACCGTTATAGAACGCTTACACTTTCATTTTTTGTGACACATCAGTGTGACACTTTGAGAGTAAAGTTGAGCATCGTTTGATGATGTTTTCACTCTTAGCATTGCCTACTGTCTGGGCAGTGTTGTGGGGTCAAGGCTCGTCAACTTACACCCACGAAAAATGCGCCCTGCGGGGCGCATTTTTGCTTCTGAAGCGACAGGCTCAGAAAAAGCTGTACAGCACGCCCACGTTCACGGTGCTAGCAGTTTGACCTGCGGCACAGAGCGAATCAACAAAGTCTGGGCATCACAAAGGCATCTGACCCTGCTTTGGAAAAAGGAAAAGGCGCCACATGGGCGCCTTTTTAAAAACACCTCACCGAGAGGTGGAGCCTTCTGCGATCAAGCCATGCGGCGACGCAGAGAAGGAAATGGCAAGGCTTTGACCTTGTTGGAGCTCACCAAGCGAGGGGCCTGGGGCGCTGCACGCAGCAACTCGGCGACCAGCGCGTCGGCATGGGCATGTGCGCCAGTTCGGTTGGATTCAAAAGCCAGACGGGTTTGCTGGGCCATTTGCGCCACAAAATTCTGAGGGTAATCCCGAACACTGAAACCACGCAGGGCCATCACTTTCATGAAGGCATTGGCAGCCTCTTCAACGGCACACTGGTATTCCTTGGATGTATCTGGAGTCATGTCGACCTCGTTCATTGGATGAAGTTACTCACACATCCACAACGCAGCACAAGACCATTAGGAATACATCGATCTCAAGTTTTTTTGAAAATATTTTCCAAAACACCCTGCGCAGCCTGTTTTCCACTGGCCAGACAGGCCGTCAGCAGGTAACCGCCGGTGGGCGCCTCCCAGTCCAGCATCTCCCCTGCGCAATAGACATTGGGGCGATTTTGGAGCATCAAGCCTGCCGTCAAGCCTTCGAAGGCCACCCCTCCTGCCGTGCTGATCGCTTCGTCCACAGGCCTGGCCGCCTTGAGTGACAAAGACAACCCTTTGATCTGGCCCGCTAATTTCTCGGCTTGGTTGAGCACCTCCGGAGGGCAGAGCTCGTACAAAAGGCCCATCTTGACCCCATCCAGTCCCAAACGGCTCTTGAGATGGCTGGACAAACTGCGACTGCCACGAGGCCATTTGACCGCAGACAGCACCTGATCGATGGACTTGTCCGGCAGCAAGTCCATCACCAGTTCGGCCCGGCCATGGGCTTGCAGCTCATCTCGCAACCAAGCGGATGCGGAATACACCAAACTGCCCTCGATGCCAGACTCGGTGACCACGAACTCGCCTTTGCGGGAAAACCGGGCTGGCGCCCTGTCGTCACCCACCACCGGAACAGAAACCGCCACGGACTTCATGGGGTGCCCGGCAAACCGGGTCCGGAAGTGATCGCTCCAACCGGAACCGCCCCGGCCCAAGACATCAAAGCCGCAATTGGCTGGCTTCAAGGGGTTGACGGCAACGCCTTGAGCCCCCAGCAAAGGCACCCAGGCGCCGTCCGAACCCAGACGCGGCCAGCTCGCACCGCCCAAAGCCAACACAGTGGCACGGGCACGCACGGCCAGCGCGGTCAAAGGCGCAGAGCACTCAAACAGCAAATGCTCCTCTTGCCAACCCACCCACCGATGGCGCATGTGGAACTGGACAGGTACACCCGAGGCAGGGTGGCGCAGCCGGTGAAGCCACGCCCGCAGCAGCGGCGCCGCTTTCATCTCGGTCGGGAAAACACGTCCAGATGTCCCAACGAAAGTCTCAATGCCCAGGCCATGGGCCCAATCCCTGACCCCTTGCGCATCCATCACATCCAGCCAGCGCCCGACTTCGCCAGCCTTTTCGCCATAGCGCTGGCGAAATGAAGCAGCATCTTCAGAATGGGTCAGGTTCAAACCACCACGCCCCGCCAGCAAAAACTTGCGTCCCACAGAAGGCATGGCGTCAAACAGATGCACACGCACTCCGGCCTGAGACAAGACATCGGCGGCCATCAGGCCCGCAGGCCCGCCTCCGACAATGGCGACATCCACAACAAGATCGGACGATGGGACTGCGGGGGGAGTGAGGGTGATCAAAGACATCAAAACAAAGGGTGGCAACACACGCGTGACACATGCGCATGTCTGGATTCTGTCAAAATAGCCGCAACTTTAGCCGCATCTTCAATGTTCACAAGGAAAAGGCCATGGCCAGCGATTTGATCAAACACATCACCGACACCAGTTTTGACGCCGACGTGCTCCAGTCGAGCCAACCGGTGGTGGTGGACTTCTGGGCTGAATGGTGCGGCCCCTGCAAAATGATCGCCCCGATCCTGGACGAAGTGGCTGGTGCCTACGAAGGCAAGCTGCAAGTCACCAAGATGAACGTGGACGAAAACCGCGACATTCCGGCCAAGTTCGGCATCCGCGGCATCCCCACGCTGATGATTTTCAAAGATGGTCAACTGGCCGCCACCAAGGTCGGTGCCATGAGCAAATCCCAGTTGACGGCATTCATCGACCAGCAATTGGCCTGATCCCAACGGGCCTGCGGCACGCGCCACAGGCCACACCGAAAAACCGGGTCATTCGTGCCCGGTTTTTCTTTTTCTGGCCCGACCAAAAACCTGTCATAATTTCTCACAAGGCACCCCCAACAGGGAAATCCGCCTTGACCACCGGTACATCCTGCCCCTGACCCCGGGCGACCTCCGGTTCTGAACACCTCCACCCGGTTTACTGATAACGATCCACGATGGACCGTTGATACACAGGCCAAATCCCATGCATTTGAATGAACTCAAGGCACTTCATGTGTCCGAACTCCTGAAGCAAGCCGACACGCTCGAAATCGAGAACACCGGTCGCATGCGCAAACAGGAGCTGATGTTTGCCATCATCAAAAAGCGCGCCAAAGCGGGTGAGCAGGTGTTTGCTGACGGCGTGCTCGAAATCCTGCCCGACGGTTTCGGCTTTTTGCGCAGCCCCGACTCCAGCTACACCGCCAGCACGGACGACATCTACATCAGCCCCAGCCAGGTGCGCCGCTTCAATCTGCACACTGGCGACATGATCGAAGGCGAAGTGCGCATCCCCAAAGACGGCGAGCGCTACTTTGCATTGACCAAGCTGGACAAGGTCAACGATGACCTGCCCGAGAACAACAAACACAAGGTCATGTTCGAGAACTTGACGCCGCTGTTCCCCAAAGAGCAGATGCGTCTGGAGCGTGACATCAAGGGCGAAGAAAACATCACCGCCCGCGTGATCGACATCATTGCCCCGCTGGGCCGTGGTCAACGCGCCTTGATCGTGGCGCAGCCCAAATCGGGCAAGACCGTCATGATGCAGCAGATCGCGCATGCCATCACAGCCAACTACCCCGATGTGCACTTGATGGTCTTGCTGGTCGACGAGCGCCCCGAAGAAGTGACCGAAATGCAGCGCAGCGTGCGCGGCGAAGTGATCTCCTCCACCTTTGATGAACCTGCGGCCCGCCATGTGCACGTGGCCGAGATGGTCATCGAACGCGCCAAGCGCCTGGTGGAATTGAAAAAAGACGTGGTGATCCTGCTGGACTCGATCACCCGTCTGGCCCGCGCCTACAACAACGTGGTGCCCTCCTCTGGCAAAGTGCTGTCCGGCGGTGTGGACGCGAACGCCCTGCAACGCCCCAAGCGTTTCTTCGGCGCAGCCCGCAATGTGGAAGAAGGCGGCAGCCTGACCATCATCGCCACCGCTTTGGTCGACACCGGCAGCCGCATGGACGAAGTGATCTTTGAAGAATTCAAGGGCACCGGCAACTGCGAAATCCACCTGGAGCGCCGCCTGTATGAAAAGCGCGTGTTCCCGGCCATCAACTTGAACCGCAGCGGCACCCGTCGCGAAGAGCTGCTTTTGCAGCCCGAAGTGCTGCAAAAAACCCGCATCTTGCGCCAGTTCATGTACAACATGGACGAAATCGAAGCCATGGAGATGGTCTTGAAGAGCATGAAAGCCACCAAGAACAACTCCGAATTCTTCGACATGATGCGACGCGGCGGCTGATGCTCTATAATCGACAGGTTTTGCGGAAAGTGCACTCAGATGGTCTGAAGTGTGGCTACCGTAGCGAAAATAAAAGGATTTCCCCATGAAAGACGGCATTCACCCCAACTACCGTGAAATTTGCTTCCAGGACATGTCCAACGGTTTCAA
>Ga0228701_1000728_pt1 | contig 25097 bp, 21 predicted proteins | sample McNCre117_Aug_MG_2_FD_178017 | JGI IMG/M metagenome (GOLD analysis project Ga0228701, IMG submission 178017) | Freshwater microbial communities from McNutts Creek, Athens, Georgia, United States - 11-17_Aug_MG | ecosystem: Environmental > Aquatic > Freshwater > Creek | place: USA: Georgia...
CAAAGGTATCTCCAATGCCCTACTGCCATCCGACACACCCTTCATCCGGAAAAGACACCTCCGGTCTGGGAATTTTCGGGAGGTATATGTGTCTTTAAGCGCTAGGGCGGTATCTAATAACGTAACTGAAGAATTATACCTTATCGAGCATTTTTACTCAGGAATTACCCTAAATCCACCAATGAAAAAGGGGAATAAATTCCCCTTTATTCATATAGTTACAGGCTCTGAGAGCCTTTTAGCTAAGAGGCTAATAAAGTTTTAATTTGCTCCAAAACTGTTTGATCATCTAGGGTACTCAAATCACCTGGATCACGACCTTCAGCCACAGCCTGCAGCGCACGACGAACAATCTTGCCAGAACGTGTCTTTGGCAAGGCTGTCACAACATAAACCCGCGCCGGTCTAGCAACAGCACCTAGCTGAGAATCCACCGTTTTAAGAATTTCAGCCTCTAATGTTGCCGTGTTGTTGGCATCCTTAGGGATAGCAAAACCAACCGCTACCTGCCCCTTTAGCTTATCTTCGACACCAACAACAGCCACTTCAGCCACATTTGGATGACTTGAAATACTCTCTTCAATCTCACGCGTTCCCAAACGGTGACCAGCCACGTTAATCACGTCATCTGTTCTACCTAAAATAAAGAAATAACCATCTTTATCTTTAATACCCCAGTCAAAAGTCGAATAAACAAGCTTGCCTGGCACCGTCTGCCAATAAGTTTTAACAAAGCGCTCGTCATCACCCCAAACTGTTTGCATACAACCCGGAGGCAATGGGCCTTCAATTGCCACCACACCTTTTTGATCAGCGCCCAACTCGGCACCCGTCGCATCATCTAACAATTTCATGTTGTAGCCATAAACAGGCACGCCTGGGGAACCAAATTTATGCGGCATCACTTCAATACCGCGTTGTAAAGCCAACATTGGCCAACCTGTCTCAGTCTGCCAATAGTTATCAACAATTGGTTTATTAATAGCTTGGTGTAACCAAGTAGCAGTTGGCTCGTCCAATGGCTCACCCGCTAAGAACACTGAGCGCAATGTTGATAAGTCATATTTAGTTAAAAATGCTGGATCTTGTTTTTTCAATACGCGCGCAGCCGTTGGTGCGGAGAACATGACTGAAACTTTGTACTTCTCAACCAACTGCCACCAAATACCAGCATCCGGACGCAATGGCGTACCTTCATACATGATGGTAGCCATACCATTAATCAATGGACCATAAATAATGTAACTATGCCCAACAACCCAACCAATATCAGAAGTTGTAAACATCGCTTCGCCAGGCTTGCCGCCATAGATATGACGCATAGAAGCAGCCAACGCTACCGCATAACCACCCGTATCGCGTTGCACTCCTTTAGGCTTACCAGTTGTGCCTGATGTGTAAAGAATGTATGACGGATCTGTTGCGTCCAACCACTCACAAGGAACATTAGCATCCATCACTTTGGCGCGCTCAGCGGCGTAATCCAAATCACGTCCCTCTACCTTGGTGTACTCCACCAACTTACGATCCACCACCAATACTTTTGCTGGCTTATGCTCTGAAAGCTTAATAGCCTCATCCAATAAAGGCTTATATGGCACAGGTTTACCGCCACGCGCACCTGCCTCAGCCAAAATCACCATCTTCGGCTTTGCATCATCAATACGCGAAGCCAAGCTATGAGAAGCAAAACCACCAAACACCACCGAATGAATCGCACCTAAACGCACACAAGCCAACATCGCAAAGCAAGCTTCAGCAATCATCGGCATATAAATCAAAACACGATCACCCTTCACCACACCATTAGCTTTAAGGATGGCAGCCATGCGATTGACTTCTGTATGCAACTCTCTAAATGTGTAAATTTTCTCTTGATCAGTTTCTGTCGATACCGCAATCAAAGCCTGTTGATCAGGACGATCTTTTAAATGACGGTCAACGGCGTTATGGCATAAATTTGTTTTGCCACCTTTGAACCATTTTGCAAACGGTGGATTACTGTAATCCAACACCTGATCAAATGGCTTTTGCCATTCAATTAACTGCGCTTGTTCAGCCCAGAAACCTTGAGGGTCTTTGACAGAACGCTCATGAAACGCTTTATATGCAGACATACACACTCCCAAATCAACCAAGACAATTTACTCAAACTATAAGAATTTGAGGTCTAAGGCTGACTAGGGTCTGACAGGTCAGGGATTCACCTGATATTTAAGACTAATTAGTTAGATTTTTTACGATTTTCAGCTAATTTAGTTTCTTTAGCTGGCGCTTTTTTAGATTTGGGTTTTGACTTTTGCCCAGCTTTGTTGGCGGCGACTTTCTTGCCCTTAACCTTCTTCTTAGCCTGCTCTTCTTTCTCGAGATTTAGCGTGGCATTTGATGCCAAACTCTCTGATACATCCGCCGCCTTTTTAGACTTAGGAATGATCACTGTTGATCCAGGTTTAATTCTCATCCCTTTAGGAATACCATTAATTTCCCTGATTTGAGCGGCATCGACACTCAATCGTTTAGCTAATTGATCGACCGTTTCCCTGGCGCCCAAACGAATCGCCGTCCAAGAAGAAAGCGGTCCCTTATGCGAATTTAAATTATCTTGAAATGATTCTGCGCGTCCAAATGGCAACAAAATTTGCGGCTCAGTCACTCCCAAAATAACTGGTTTATTAAATGAAGGATTCATTGATTTGAATTCAGCCAAACTCATCCTTGCAAAGTTTGCAGCTAAATCCACATCCACATCTTTAGATGTAGTGACAATCACAAAGTATGGGTGATTTTCTAATTTAGGAAGATTCAATCCATATGCTTTTGAATCTTCAACAATTCGCTTGACCGCTAATAGTTTTGGCACATAATTACGCGTCTCATCAGGCATCGACAAACTCATGTAATCTGTTGGCAAACCTTTTGACTGATTACGTTTAATGGCTTTGGCAACATTACCCTCGCCCCAGTTATAAGCTGCCAAAGCTAAAGGCCAATCACCAAACATTTTGTATAAGCGTTGTAAATAATCCAACGCTGCATCGGTTGACTGAATCACATCACGTCGTTCATCCCTAAAAACGTTTTGCGTTAACTTAAAGTCTTTACCTGTAGCAGGCATGAACTGCCACATACCAGATGCCTTAGCCCTGGAAAATGCTTCTGGATTAAAGGCGCTTTCAATAAATGGTAATAATGCCAACTCCATAGGCATCTTGCGCCGCTCGACTTCCTCAACGATATAAAAAAGATAGCGTGATGAGCGCGACATCATCCGATCAACATAATCAGGACGATCGGAATACCAGCGGACGTGCTTAATGACTAACGGGCTGTCCATCTCGTCAAATCCGAAACCATCACGGATACGATCCCATAAATCGTTATAAGGTGCGTCTAATGATCGGACAGACTGCTTGTCAATATTAACCCTAGGAGCCCTTGTTGCTTTTCCATTTTTAGCAACACTACTAGGCTCATTTGTCCAATCGCCATTTAACGATGCACAGGCACTGACAATCAGCGCACATGATGCAATCAAGACATAGCGAATCAACTTCTCAACAATCATTTAAATCCATCTTTCCATGCGCGTAAGGCAGCAAATACATGTACAGGCTCATTGCTAATCAATGGTTGTCGCTCACGAATCTTAGCCACCACCGATGAAGTATCTGATCTAAGAAAGGGATTAACGCGCTTTTCATGCGCCACAGTTGTTGGCAAAGTCGGTTTGCCAGCATTTCTCAGAGCCTGCGCTCGAGCCTGCCAATCCAACAAATCGTGATTATTAGGCTCAACGGCTAAGGCGAATTTTATATTACTTAAGGTGTATTCATGGGCGCAATGCACCAAAGTATCGTCAGGTAATTGCTTAAGTTTCATCAAAGAATCAAACATTTGTTGAGGCGTTCCCTCAAAAATACGCCCACATCCTGAGGCGAATAATGTGTCACCACAAAATAAATGTTTACTTAACTCAGTTTCCACATAAAAAGCCAAATGCCCCAAGGTATGCCCTGGCACTTCCATCACAAATAACTCGCACTCAGGCGCATGCAAATGCAAGCTATCACCCTGCATCAAACTTTCAGTTCGCAAAGGGATGTTTTCATTCATCGGGCCATAAACAGCAGGTGCCTCCCCGCTAGACTCGATTACCCAACGATGTAACTCTGCGACTCCACCCACATGATCCGCATGGTGATGAGTGATTAAAATTGCCTTCAACTGCAAGTGATGCTCTTTTAAGTGGGCTATAACAGGCTGCGCATCACCTGGATCAACAACTACGGCAAAATAACCGTCCGACAATAACCAAATATAGTTATCGTCATAAGCAGCAATCGGTTGTACCTGTAATATTTGTTTAGGCATTTAAAAGTTAATACATGAATCGAGCAAAGCCCACATCAGCACGCAAAGCACCTTGGACATCTTGGGATGCTTGGCTAAGCTCACCCCCAGGAAAATACGTCCTAGAGTGGGAACAGGCTCAATTTGACCACATTGTGAGCGATATTTTTGGCTATCACGCCTTACAAATAGGTTTGCCACAACTTTCAACCCTTCAAGAAAACAGGATGCCGCTGCAAATCATCCTAAGAGCCCCCCACGACAAACCCAACCAGGACGATAGTACGGAGCATACTTGGCATGCTGTGGATGGCATACCAGAAGAACTGCCATTTACGAGTCAAAGTCTAGATTTAGTCATTTTGCCCCATGTTTTAGAGTTTGCCTCCGACCCCCACGCCGTCTTAAGAGAAGTAGAGAGAGTCTTGATGCCTGAAGGTCGCGTCGTCATCTCCGGCTTCAACCCAGCCAGCTTATGGGGTTTAAGACAGTATTTGAGCCATATCCTAGGTCAAACACCCTACTTACCTAGAGAGGGCCAATTTATAGCGCTGTTACGCATTAAAGATTGGCTGAAATTATTAAATTTCTCGGTTGATCGAGGTCGATTTGGTTGCTATCGACTGCCCCTTCGAAGCAAATCAGGCATGAAAAAAATGGGGTTTCTAGAAAAAGCTGGGGATCGTTGGTGGCCAGTATTAGGCTCGGTATTCATCGTATCTGCTGTCAAACGAGTATCCGGCATGACTCTGGTTGGCAAAATTGACTCAAAACCAAGCCCAACCAGCAGCCAACTCAGCCCAGCCACCAACCTAACAAGCCCTCAGCGAAAAATAGCTCAGAAAGATATTCATGACTCATAGCCACAAAGACAATTTGGGCAAAGTTACCATTTACACAGATGGTGCCTGCAAAGGCAACCCTGGTCCAGGCGGCTGGGGCGTCGTGCTTAAGTCGGGAGATAAAGAAAAACACTTATTTGGTGGAGAGGCTCAAACCACCAATAACAGAATGGAAATGACGGCTGTCATTGAGGCACTCAAAGCGCTCAAGTTAGCGTGCCACGTAAGCTTATACACAGACTCAAAATATGTCATGCAAGGCGTTACTGAGTGGATGGGTGGATGGAAAGCCCGCGGCTGGAAAACAGCAGGGAAAGATCCCGTCAAAAATGTTGATTTATGGCAAGAAATTGACAGCCTTTTAGGCAAACATCAAATAGATTGGCACTGGGTAAAGGGCCACGCTGGACACCCCGGCAATGAATTGGCGGATGCCCTAGCCAACAAAGGCGTAGAAAAAGTACTTAGCCACCTGAAATAGCATTTTGGGGTGGTCATATAAGCTGAAAAAGCTGCCCGAATGTGCGAGAATTCTCCTAGAACATACAAGGAGATAGTGGCTGGCACATGCCGTCCTAGAGCTATGAAATTTATCGATCAGTTAAAACAAAAAACATTACAACTTGGCTGCAAAGTTTTCACGCAAGCACTGCAACTCATCAAGAAAATCAATCTTAAAAAAATAGTTTCATGGTTACTTAGCCATAAGAAACAAGTTGTCATTGTTATAGCTCTCATTTACGGTGCCAACTACGCCTACAACTACTTCTTCCCTGAAGCTAGCAAAAAAATGCCGCCTCAAGTGGTAACCACAAAGCTAGTGGAAAAGAAAAGTATCCCCATCATCATTGAAGCAACTGGCAACATCGTTGCAGCTAATATTGTTGATATACGCCCACAAACTACCAACCTTGTAAGCAAGATTCATATCAAAGAAGGTCAAGAGGTTAAAGCTGGCGATTTACTTTTCACATTAGATGACCGTGCTGATAAAGCCAATTTAGATAAAGCTAGAGCATTAGCTGATGATGCTGTGCGCCAATACAAACGCGCATCCGAATTGTTAGAAAAGAAATTCTTATCGCAAGCTGCTGTTGATACATCACTTGCGAATATGAAATCAGCTGAAGCAAGTGCCAAAGCTGCTGAGGTTGCTTTAAGTTTTGATCACATCCGCTCACCGATTCGTGGTCGCGCAGGTGTGATCAACGTCTTCCCAGGCAGCCTTGTGCAAGCTGGCACCAACGTTGCAACTAGCACAAGCGCAACAGCCACGACCACAACAGGTGCAATGGTCACCATTACTCAACTTGATCCGATTAATGTGCAATTCACAGTTTCCGAAAAAGAAATTCCATTACTTCTAGGTGAACGTGACGCCAATGACCAACTGACAGTCAGTGTGGATGTAACAGGATCAAAGACACCTATTGAAGGCAAGGTCTACGTAGTGGATAACCAAGTTGATCCAGCCATTGGTGCAGTCCGTGTGAAAGCCCAATTAGAAAACAAGCAGAGCTTGATGATTCCAGGCCAATTTGTACGCATCAGATTAAAAGCGAAAACCCTTCAAGATGCTTTAGTGGTTCCAACGCAAGCAATTGTTACTAATACCAAAGGTGACCACCTTTATGTGGTTGAAAAAGAAAATAAAGTTTCATTAAAACCAGTTAAAGTGATTTATCAATATCAAGGTGAAACAGTCATCACAGGCATAGATGAAACAGCCAAGATTGTTGTTGAAGGTAAGCAAAATCTACGTCCTAATAGCAGCATCAAAGAGGCGCCAGCTCCAGCTCCAACTGAGAAAGCTGCCACCAAATGAATCTTTCAGAACTATGTATACGTCGTCCAGTAATGACGACATTATTGTCGCTAGCAGTCGTCGTTGCTGGCGCCATGGCTTACCTCAACATTCCAGTTGCGGCTCTACCAAGCTTTAATACGCCCGTTATCCAGGTTAGCGCCAACCTCCCGGGGGCAAGCCCCGAGAATATGGCGTCTTCTGTGGCGCTGCCCTTAGAAAAAGAATTCTCAACCATTGACGGCATCACCGTTATTAGTTCCACCAATACACTAGGCACCACCAACATCACATTGGAATTTAATAACAATCGTGATATCGATAAAGCTGCTGTGGACGTTCAGGCAGCGCTTTTGCGTGCGCAAAAACGCTTACCGATTGAAATGACCAACCCACCGTCTTATCGGAAGGTCAACCCAGCAGACGCCCCTGTGTTAATCATGACGATGACATCTCCCTCTATGGATTTGTCACAAATTAGCGACTACGCTGAAAATCTCATCTCTCCAACACTATCAACCATCGATGGCGTGGCCCAAGTTGTTGTATACGGCCAAAAAAGATATGCGGTTCGTGTATTAGTTAACCCAAACCAATTGGCATCTAAAAACCTAACGCTGAATGATTTAGCAACTGCTATCAATAGCGCAAACTCCAACACTCCTGTTGGCGTATTAGATGGTCCAAGACAATTGTTAACCATTTACGCCAATGAGCAAATGGTTAAGGCGAGCGAATATGCCAATCTAGTTATCGCTCAACGTAACGGCTTACCAGTTCGTCTAAAAGATGTTGCTGAAGTCAATGAAAGCTATGAATCAGTTAAGACTGCAGCATCATTTAATGGCGAGCGATCAATTGCTTTAGCTGTTTTACGCCAGCCCACAGCTAACTCTGTCAATGTGGTTGATGCCGTAAGAGCGATGGTACCCAAATTCGCGGCGCAAATGCCCGCATCCGTACATCTAAATTTACTAATTGATCGCTCCATATCTATTCGTGAAGCTATCCATGATGTGAACTTAACACTACTCCTTACTGTAGGATTAGTAGTCTTAGTTATTTTCTTATTCTTAAAACATGCTGCGGCGACCATCATTCCGGCGCTAAGCTTGCCAGTCTCATTAATCGGTGCATTCTTCTTAATGTACTGGCTAGGATATAGCTTAGATAATATCTCCTTACTGGGAGTAACTATTGCTGTAGGTTTAGTAGTCGATGATGCGATTGTGGTGCTTGAAAACATCATGCGTCACATTGAAGGAGGCATGCACCCACTCAAAGCCTCCCTAAAAGGTAGTCGTGAAGTGAGTTTCACGATTGTTTCAATTTCAATCTCTTTGGTTGCGGTATTTATCCCTATCTTTTTCATGCCTGGCCCAATCGGATTGTTATTTAGAGAATTTGCAGTAGTTGTGGCGCTATCCATCTTAGTATCCGCAATGATTTCTCTAACACTTGTCCCCATGCTATGCAGTAAATTTCTTCCTAAACATGGTGAAGAAGCTGTTGAAAAAGAAATCACCATCAAATTTGATAAATATTTCCATGCATTACTCCAAACTTATGAAAAAGCGCTTGATTGGGCATTAAATAATCAGAGACGTGTTTTACAAGGCGCGCTCGCAACCTTTGCACTAACAGTCGCACTTTTTATCTGGAGCCCTAAAGGCTTCTTCCCTGAGGAAGATATTGGTCAATTATTTGTGACAACCGAAGCAGCCGATGACATTTCTTTTAACGCTATGGTTGATCTTCAAAATCAAGCTGCTGAGATTGTTCGCAAAAACCCTAACGTCGATGGACTTGTTTCTCTTTTAGGCGGCGGCGCCAACTCAGGAACTAACTCAGGGCGTATGTTCGTTAATCTAAAACCTCGCAGCGATCGCGTTAGTATGAAAAAAGTTTTAGAGAGCCTAAGGGGCGATCTAAAAAACATTCCCGGCTTGGCTATTTATCTACGCCCCATCCAAAATTTACAACTAGGTGGCAAGGTAACCAAAAGTCGCTACCAATACATCCTTCAAAGTGTGGGCTTTGAAGGCGTTAATGATTGGGCCAACAAAGTTGTGGAAAGAATGCGGGCAGATAACGATCTTTTCCGTGACATCACGACTGACTCTCAATTAAAAGGCTTACAAGCCCAAATTGAAATTGATCGCGATAAAGCAGCTAGCGCAGGCGTTACTATTTCAGAAATTCGTAACTCCCTCTACTCCGCTTATGGTGAACGCCAAGTTTCAACCATTTACACCAGCGTCAACACCTACCAAGTAATTTTGCAGGTTGGCGATGAATATAAGCAATATGAGACAGACCTAGGAAGCATTTATGTACGCGGAAGAACAAGTGACCGACTCGTTCCTCTTTCAAGCATTGCTAAATTCAAAAGAAGTATTGGCCCAACTGCTGTTAACCATCAGGGGCAAGTTCCAGCAGTGACTATTTCTTTCAACCTAGCGCCTGACGTAGCTCTTGGAGATGCTACTAAAAAATTAGAGCAATACGTTAAAGAAGTTCAACTACCACCATCAATCATTACTAGCTATGGTGGCGATGCCGCAGTTTTCCAAAGCGGTCAATCAAGCCAAATTATTCTTTTACTAACTGCCGTTCTAGTGATTTACGTGCTACTTGGCGTTTTGTACGAAAGCTATATTCATCCTCTCACCATCTTGGCTGGCTTACCATCGGCAGCAATTGGGGCACTAATATTTTTGAGGATTTTTGATTTAGAACTAACCATCATTGCCACAATCGGTATTTTGCTTCTTATTGGTATCGTGAAAAAGAATGCGATTCTGATGATTGACTTTGCATTAGAGGCCCAACGCACACAAGGGCTCAGTCCTAAAGAAGCTATTCGAACTGCCTGCTTATTACGTTTTAGGCCTATTACGATGACAACTTTAGCAGCTCTCATGGGAGCCCTTCCAATCGCAATCGGCTTAGGAGCCGGTGCAGAACTACGACAACCGTTAGGTATCGCCGTAGTAGGAGGTTTATTAGTTTCTCAAGTAATTACGCTATTAATTACCCCTGTGATTTATCTCTTCCTAGATAAATACAGCGGCACAGGTCCTCGAGAAATCGCCCCAGAAATGTTAACGGATTAAGCTTATATATGCGTCAGATTATTCTAGATACCGAAACCACGGGGTTGAATCCTACAACTGGTGACCGCATCATTGAGATTGGGTGCTTGGAGATGGTCGACCGTCGCCTTACTGGCAATAAACTACATCACTACATTAATCCAGAACGAGACATTGATGCGGGCGCAATTGCCGTTCACGGATTAACTGTTGAATTTTTATCGGATAAACCTGTATTTGCCAATGTCGCTCATGAAATCATTGATTTCTTAAAAGATGCGGAAATCATCATCCACAACGCACCCTTTGACGTTGGGTTTTTAGATATGGAACTGGGGCTTCTCAAACTTGGGAAATTAAACGCTCATGTATCAGGTGTGATTGACACATTAAAAGATGCACGCGAAATGTTCCCCGGAAAAAGAAATTCATTAGATGCATTATGTGAGCGTTTTTCTATTAGTAATGAGCACAGAACATTACACGGTGCCTTACTAGACGCCCAGCTATTAGCAGAAGTTTACTTAGCCATGACCCGCGGTCAAAATGACCTCAGCATTGACTTAATGGGCGCAGAGAGCGACTCTGAAAAATATAAAAGAAAACCTTTACCAACAAGCTTAGTGATTCAACTAGCAAGCATTGAAGAACAAGAAGCCCATCAGGCCTATTTAGAAGATGTAGCCAAAGCAGCTAAAAAACCTGCTGTCTGGACTAATTAATCATCTCAAAAGCTTCTCCTGCCTACTTAGCAAGCTAAGTAGGCAGGCCATAAATCCCTACTGCCTATTGATGTTTATTTACTTTTGGCAAGCTTGATATAAGCCGCATATAAAAATGGGGATGCTGCCATGACATAACTCAACCAAGAGCCATAGACACCTTCTGGTGCATAGTCTTCAGTCAACAGATGCCAATAGTTGTTATCTAACATCGGAATAGCATTCGCTTCTGTAAATTCATGGAACGCATAAATGACTAACTGCACAGAAAAAATACTCATAAAGATAGCGCTAGCTTTAAAGACTGACGTCAAGTTAACTGACTTACCCAATTTCAGCCATAAACCAGCAACGACTGCGGCCAAAAATAAACCAGCAGCAGCGGCAGGTACCAAGTATTGCGTTTCTTCTTGAGTAGCCAAAGACGCCAACATGGCAGCAGCCTCTAAGCCCTCTCTTCCCAACATCAAAAAAGAAGTTACCAAAACTGCACCAAAAGCTTTACCTTGAGAAACACGTGCAAGACGCTCTCTAATAAGAGCCCCCATTTTGGGGCCATGTTTCAACATATGCCAAGTGCAACTGACGACTAACACAGCAGCAAATGTTGCCAAACAAGCCTCCCATATTGGCGCCAAACCACCAATACTGGCAAATAGAATACCCAACCCAACGCAACTGATCACAGCCAAAACTGCACCACCAACGACCGCTTTTACTAAATTCATTGCCCCAAGGGATGAAAAATAAACAATTGAAATTGCAATAATTAGAAGAGCCTCTAACCCCTCTCTGAAAGTAACCATAGCAATAGCCAACATAAACGCCTCTACTTATATAGAATGTCTAAACTATATCACAAATAGGAATGATTATCATTTGATATAAATCAATAGGTGTAAAAAAGCCGCTTTTTAGCGGCATTTTTGATCTCTTAACTTAACCCAAGAAAATAATTGCCCAAATCATAATTAAATTAAGCAATGCAGCTAAAACCGCAGCACTGCCAATATCTTTAACAATTTTTGATAACTCATGGCGCTCTGCCGAAATACGGTCAATAGTCTTCTCCAGACCGGTATTTAACAATTCAACAATCAATACCAAAATGGCGCTTCCAATAAGAAGAATTTTTTCAATTTTTCCAGGTGCAAAATACAAAGCTAAAACAATCAAAATTGGCAATAGCGTTAACTCAACCTTAATAGCTTCCTCAGACTTCCAAGCAGCCAAGATCCCTTCTACAGAATATTTAAAAGCACCAATCAAACGGCGCTGCAATAACCCTAAAAAATTTTTAAACCACATATCTAGACGCTTTCTTAAAATGCATCACGCTTATTAACAGTACCAAGTATCTTTAATGGTGACACTTGGCACCTAAATCCCAATTAACATCATAAAGACTTGTCTGAATATTCATCAAACCTAAGACAGTATGAAATAAATTGTCATGGTGTGCAGGCTCCTTGGCACGATGCATCAAACATTCTTTTGAATATTTATTTTCTTTAATAAACTGATCCGAAAACCACATGAGCATAGGTGCTCTTGTTTGATCTTTAGGGGCTATTGCATAAGGCAATCCATGCAAATAAAACCCACCCTCACCCAATGACTCGCCGTGATCTGACAAGTAAATGAAAACAACATTTCTATTATTTTCAGCCTTCAGAAGATCAATTGCTTTAGACAAAATATAATCCGTATACAGAATGGCATTGTCATATGCATTAAAGATTTCTTGCTGGGTACAACGCCCCAAATCTGAACTCGCACAAACAGGCTTGAATTTCTCAAACTCTTTCGGATAACGAGCGTAATAAGCTGGCCCGTGATTACCTAATTGATGCAACACCACCACCTGATTACCTTGTTCTTTCTTAATGGCTGCACTCAAACCTCTAAGTAAAGTCTCATCGTAGCAACCAGTAGCAGGACAAATATCGGGGGTGCCTAAATTTTTAGCTTCAATATCATTCAGACCTTTACAGACCCCCTTACAACCAGATTGGTTATCTATCCAAGTGACAGACACTCCCGTTCTAGCAATCACATGCAATAAAGATTCGCTTGAACGAATCTTCTTTTCATCATAATTTTTTCTACCCCAGGGAGAGAACATACATGGCACTGAAACTTCTGTATTCGTGCCGCAACTCTCAACATAAGGGAAATTAATTAAATTCTGCTTAGCTAAATTAGGTGTTGTTTGTCTAGCGTAACCAGATAACCCCCAATTAGCCGCCCTAACTGTTTCACCAACAACCAACACCAATAAAGTTGGCTTAACACCTAACTTAGCCTGCCTTGTAGCATCCAGACCAATCGGCGCCAACTCTTCTTGAGCCTCTACCCCAGACTCAAACAAAACCCGAGGGGTGGAAATTAAATAGCTCATTGGCAATACCAAATGACGAATTTCTGTGTTGTTTCTCATCGTCGCAGAGAAGTTTTTAAACACACTAACAAAACTAACAACTGTCACAACCAAAGATAAAGCAATCATGGCCAGCTTAAACGCCAACCCTTTAATTAATGATCTGGGCTTAATGCGAAAAATACTAAGCAACAAGACGCCTGGAACACCATAAATTAAAAAGTGTACTAATAAGGATAGCGTGAATAACTCTCTAGCCTCGGCAGAATTGGTGCTAATAATATTTCGCACCATCGACATATCGAAGAAAACACCATATTTTTTGGCAAAAAAATCTGCTGAAACTGCGCTCAATAAAATAGCAATAGCGGTAGGTATAGCTATCCACCTATAAATCAACAAACTTAAAACGCCAAATTGAAGAGCTGTCACACCAATCACCATGGCAATCATAAATAGCGATACAGTCATAGCATCAGCTGACTGAGAAGCGATCAATGAACCCCATAAAGATTGGTTCAACAATAAAGAGAAATATATCGCTAGAATCAAAATGAATGATTCAAGACTAATAGTAAAACGTGGGTAGCGCATAAGAGCTTTTAGAGCCTCGTTTAATCGGGCTTTCATTATAGTTTCTATTTTGTAGAACTATCTAAACAACTTTAGAGTAACGAGCCTCAGTTTGAGCATCTCGCAGATGCCTATCAAAAGTCATAGCTACACGCCTAACAAGTAAACGTCCTTTAGTCGGGATCACTATGACATCGCCATGCCACTCTAATAGACCAGCCACCTCTAAATCAGCCAATTCAGGTAATTCTCTTGAAAAATACTCACGAAAATCAATACCATGATGGCTCGCAAATTGCGCTGTATCTAAAGAAAATTGGCACATTAATTCACCAATCAACTCACGCCTAAGAATGTCGTCGCGATTTAACCTTAAACCACGAAGCGTTGGCAAATGATGTGCATCTAAAGCAGCATAGTACTCATCTAAAGTTCTAACATTCTGCGCATAAGTGTCATCCACTTTACCAATAGACGAAATTCCAAAAGCTAATAAATCACATTCAGCCTGAGTGGAATAACCTTGAAAATTACGATGCAGGCGCCCTTCTTTTTGAGCAATTGCTAATTCATTATGGGGTTTCGAAAAATGGTCCATCCCAATAAAAACGAAACCGGCAGAATCTAATTGATCAATCGTATTTGCCAAAATTGCCAACTTATCAGAAGCGACTGGTAAATCGGATTCGGCAATACGTCTTTGTGGCTTAAAAACAGTTGGTAAATGGGCGTAACTGTAAACAGACAACCGATCAGGACTCATATCAATCACTGACTGAACCGTTTCTGAAAAAGTTTGCGGTGTCTGCTTAGGCAGGCCATAAATTAAATCAACGCTACTCGAATTAAAACCATATTTTTTAGCCCAATCAAGCACAGCCTTGGTTTCCTCAAAAGTTTGGACTCGATGAACCGCCTGCTGAACTTCTAAATTAAAGTCTTGCACACCCAAGCTGATTCTATTAAATCCAAGCTGGGATAAAAGCTGTATATCTGATTCAGTGACCCGCCTAGGATCAATCTCAATAGAGTACTCACCACCCTCTTGCAAATCAAAATACTGGCGGATGTACTGCATCAGCTCTGTCATCTCTACATGAGATAAAAACGTTGGCGTACCACCACCCCAATGCAACTGAGTAACAGGAATTTTCTTTCCTTTTTTACCCATAGCATCAACCACCATCGACATTTCTTTAGCTAAATATTTAATATATTTAGCGCTACGACCATGGTCCTTGGTAATGATTTTGTTACAGCCACAGTAATAGCAAATATTAGGGCAAAACGGTAAGTGAAAATAAAGCGATAAAGGCTTATCCGCTTGTGCACAACGTTTAAGAGCCTCTAAATAATCAGACTCGCCAAATTGGGCATGAAACCTATCCGCAGTAGGGTATGAGGTATACCTAGGTCCATTAATATCAAAACGCTTCAGCAACTCAGGCTGAAACAATGGTTCACCAGGACACTGGCTTTGTAGGTTCGCTGAAAAAGTCACAGGGGCTATTTTAGCCCCTGTTATTCAATGGTCAAAATGACCCATATCAAATTTTAGATAATTGATTGTTATCCGTTGACCGGCATAGAAAAACTAGGTCCCTGCGCAATGGTTTCAGGCCAACGCTGAGTAACCGCCTTCATGCGGGTATAGAAACGCACACCTTCAGGACCATGTACATGATGATCGCCAAATAAACTGCGTTTCCAGCCACCAAATGAATGGAATGCCATTGGCACAGGAATAGGCACATTGACCCCTACCATCCCCACCTGAATACGGTTAACAAACTCTCTAGCGGTATTACCATCACGCGTAAAGATAGCTGTGCCATTACCAAACTCATGATCGTTAATTAGCTCAATCGCTGTTGCGACATCAGGCACACGCATAACACCTAAAACTGGACCAAAGATCTCTTCTTTATAGATGCTCATATTTGGTTTTACATCATCAAATAAACAGCCGCCCAAGAAGAAGCCATTTTCAGCGCCCGCCACTTTTAAACCTCGGCCATCTACCACTAACTTCGCGCCTTCTTTAATACCGGCATTGACATAACCAGTTACTTTATCTAAGTGAGTCTTAGTTACCAACGGCCCCATTTCAGCGCCAGGCTTCATACCGTTATCCACCTTAAGGGTCTTGATACGTGCTGTTAATTTCTCGATCAAGGCATCTCCCACTTGACCAACAGCAACAGCCACGGAAATAGCCATACAACGCTCACCTGCGGAGCCATATGCAGCCCCCATCAAAGCATCAACCGCTTGGTCTAAGTCAGCATCAGGCATCACCACCATGTGATTCTTGGCGCCGCCCAAAGCTTGAACTCTCTTGCCATTTTTGGCAGCTGTCTCGTAAATATAAGAAGCGATAGGTGTTGAGCCCACAAAACTAATAGCCTTCACATCTGGGTGGCTTAGCAATGCATCCACGGCAGTTTTATCACCATGCACCACATTAAAAACACCCTTAGGCAAACCAGCTTCTTCCAGCCATTTTGCCGCCAACAAAGCAGCAGAAGGATCTCTTTCAGAAGGTTTCAATACAAATGTATTGCCACACGCAATTGCAACTGGGTACATCCACATAGGGACCATTGCCGGGAAGTTAAATGGCGTAATACCTGCACAAACCCCCAAAGCCTGACGCATGGTCCAGGCATCCATACCTTTAGCAATTTGCTCGGTATATTCACCTTTAAGTAACTGAGGGATACCACAAGCAAAATCAACCACCTCTAAACCGCGAGCGATTTCACCTTTAGCATCATCAAAGGTCTTGCCATGCTCACGCGTAATGGCTTCAGCCAATTCGTCTACACGAGCTTCGATAATCGCTTTAAAGTTAAACATGACTTTAGCGCGTCTAGTGACCGGAGTACTAGACCAAGCTGGAAAAGCAGCTTTTGCAGCTGCTACGGCTTTTGCCACCCCCTCCGCAGAGGCCAGCTCAACCTCAGCCCTTACCTGCCCTGTAGCAGGCTCATACACGGGCATTTTTGAACCGCCCAATAGAACAACTTCACCATTAATATGGTGTCCAATAGTTACTGACATTTTGTCTCCCACATCATTTATATTCTTAGAGTTACAACTATATCGAAATTTCAAAAAATTGGCTGATCTTCATTCACTTCGACTAATTATTATTTTTATAACAATTGCAGGCACGCTGCAAGGCTGCGCCCTGGTGGCCGCCTACCCCGTCACAGCAGCAAGTGTCGCAACAACTGCTGGCACGGGCAAAAGCCCGACAGATCACGCCATTTCAGAAAGTGCGGACCAAGATTGCTCAATTGGGAAAATACTTGACGGACAGCCTATTTGCGAGCGTCGCCTAAAACCCAAAGAAGTTCCAGTCCAAGACTACAGCCGCAAACAACGAGTTGTCCCAGCCCAATAAATTACTGTAGGGTATCTTTTAATACTGGCAGAATAGGCAGAGCAACAACCTCAATCCCTTCTTCCCTTAACTCAGCAGTTTCATCTTGTGTAGCATGGCCACGAATACTGCGCTCTGGGGCTTCACGATAATGAATTTTTCTTGCCTCTTCAGCAAAATTATCGCCAACGTCTTCCGTTTTATTAATCAACTCTCTCATGGCCTTCATCACAGTCGCCTGCACTTGAGCTTGCAACTTAGCCTGCTCCGGAGCAGATAAAACCATTGAATTACCATCAACCACGGCCGCAGAAAGATCGGAAGTCACAGGAGCCTTCTCCGTCGCCCCTTTGCTAATTCTTGGCGCAGAAGGAAGGCGAGTAATCTCCTTGCTTTCGCAAATAGGGCAAATTAATAAGCCATTTTCTTGTTGCTCTAGGGCATCAGTCTCAGAAGCAAACCACCCTTCAAAGCGGTGATCAAGATGGCAGGTTAGGTTATAAACTTTCATATAAGACAAATAGTGACATATTTTTCAATTTCAAGCTGTTAACGTTCTTTTAAACGTCTAGACAAGTGATAAACAGCAATAATCGTTTTAACATCTGTGATTTTCCCCTCGGCAATCCACTGATGCATTTCTTCTAGGGTGGCAGCAAAGACATCTAAAAATTCGCCCTCATCCAAACACCGCTCCCCTTGCTCCAACCCCTTAGCCAAAAATATCTCAATAATTTCAGTTGAGTAAGAGATGACCGGATGAATCTTTCCCAAATACTCCCACTCAGTAGCGGAGTAGCCCGTTTCTTCCAAAAGTTCGCGCTGAGCGCATAACAATGGATCCTCACCCAACTCAAGCTTGCCGGCGGGAATCTCAATCATGGCCGCATCTACTGGGTAACGAAACTGTCTCTCTAGCAGAATTCGACCATCATTCAAAATAGGAATAATCGCAACAGCACCCGGATGAATTAAATATTCACGATAAGTTTCTTTACCATCAGGCAATGAAACAATATCTTTTTTCATTTTTAGGAAATTACCTTGATAGGCATCCTTTGAAGAGATGCATGTCTCCCTCAAGTGCAAATCAGATAAAGGTAAGTCGGATAAGTTTTTTTCTTTAAAACTCACGCCTAACCTTCAATCGTATTATCTCGATGCTTAAGAAGAAAGCGCCAAGTAAACCCTGGGAATGCGCCCACCAAGAAAAGGCAAATAGTAATAGCAAAAAATTCCCAATGCTTAGGGAAGACATTGCCAATCATGTTTTCTAAAAAATAAGCTAAAGCACCGACTAAGCAATACCAAATCAACATCTCTAATAAACACCAACCAGGATGTTTATCAGCTAGTTTTTTAATAAACATAAAACGTGGGGACATAAAAGCCAAATTGGCCGCCACTAGGGCGACCAATATAACTAACCAAGTTTCTAAGCTCAAGCTAGTAGGCGTCATATCTAACTAATCAATGTTTTGGTCATGGCAGTTAAACATAAAGCCATTAGAGTCGCTGGGTAAATGCCACAAAGGAGAACAAAAACACCATTTAATGTAAACACCGTTTTAGCAATCCCACCACCCTCAATTGGAGCAGTTTGAACTGGCTCATCAAAATACATGAACTTCACCACACGCAAATAGTAGAAAGCTCCAACCAAGGATGCCATAACGGCAATAATGGCTAAATACAAGTGACCTGAATCAATGAGCGTTTCTAAAATGGATAATTTTGCGGCAAAACCAACAGTTGGAGGAATACCCGCTAAAGAGAACATCAACACCAAGCCCATAAATGCTAACCATGGATTGCGACGATTTAAGCCCTTAAGATCATCCAAAGTTTCACACTCATAACCTTGGCGCGACAAAATCATCAACAAACCAAAAGAGCCTAAAGTAGTCAACACATAAGTGACAGCGTAAAACAACGCTCCACTGTAAGCATTGCCATCAAAAATAGACAACATACCTAGAATCATGAAGCCCATATGAGAAATCGTCGAATAGGCCAACATACGCTTCACATTAGTTTGAGCAATCGCAGTTAAATTACCTACCACCAACGAGAGCACCGCCATGATCATGATCATGGGCTGCCAATCCTGAGTTAGCGGCAACAAAGCGCCAACCAATAAACGGAATAACAAACCAAAAGCAGCCAACTTAGGCGCACCAGCAATCATCAAAGTCATTGCTGTTGGAGCGCCTTGGTAAACATCTGGCACCCACATATGGAATGGGGCAACGCCCAATTTAAATGCCAAACCAGACACAATAAATACAACAGCAAATGCCAAGACCAATCGATTGATACGAGCATCCCCTACTGCCTTAACAATCTCATCCAAATCAAGGCTACCCGTTGCACCATAAAGCATCGACATGCCATACAACAAGAAACCTGAAGCCAAAGCACCCAAAATAAAATATTTCATCGCAGCTTCAGTACTAATGCTTGAATCACGTCGCATCGCCACCAAAGCGTAAGTAGGTAATGCCAATAACTCTAGGCCCAAATACAAAGTCATTAAATTGGAACCTGAAATCATGACGCACTGGCCCAACAAAGCCAATAAACTCAAAACAATAAAATCCACACGGAACAAGCCGCGATCAATCAAATATTTTTTGGAATAAATCAAACTGATCAAAACAGCTAAACAAGCTACTGACTTTAATAAGCTAGATAGTGCATCCACCATAAACAAGCCGTTAAAGGCATGCACAGGTTGATCAACCGCTTGCAAACCAAAAGCAAAACTTAAACCTAACAAGGTAAATAAAGTAACCTTGTATGCAAGCTCAGTCCCACGTGGCGCATAAAAAATATTGTCATCACTTGCCAAAGGCTCATTCATAAAAGCCGTTAATAACAGCAAGCAAGCTACCGCAGAAAGCACCAACTCCGGCAACAAGGCAATCAAATCAATCGTTTGCATATTTTTTCTTTCCCTTAATCAGGATCAAAGCTTACTAACTGCGACGTGCTTTAAAAGCTCGATCACAGAAACGTGCATGACATCTGTAAATGGTTTTGGATAAACACCCATGCCAATCGTGAAAATGGCCAAAATACCCATCATCAAGAACTCACGCGCATTAATATCAGTCAACTCTGCCACATGCTTATTAGCGACATCGCCAAAGAACACGCGCTTGGTCATCCACAAAGAATAAGCAGCGCCGAGAATCAAGGCAGTTGCAGCCAAAATGCCTATTAAGAAGTCATAGTCAACTGCAGCCAAAATAACCATGAACTCACCTACGAAACCTGATGTCGCTGGCAAACCGCAGTTAGCCATAGCAAACAACACAGCAAATGCAGTGAACTTAGGCATCTTATTCACAACGCCACCGTAATCAGCGATTTGTCGTGAATGCATACGGTCATACAACACACCAATACTCAAGAACATGGCCCCTGAAATAAAACCGTGTGAAACCATTTGAACGATTGCACCCTCAACGCCCATCGGGTTAAAGATAAAGAAACCCAAAGTCACAAAACCCATATGAGCAATAGATGAATAAGCCACCAACTTCTTCATATCCGCTTGGACTAAAGCAACCAAACCAATGTAAATAACAGCTACCAATGACAGCGTAATAATGAATGGCGCCAAATACTGGCTAGCATCAGGTGCAATCGGCAATGAGAATCTTAGAAAACCGTAGGCTCCCAATTTCAACATAATCGCAGCCAAAACTACAGAACCACCTGTTGGCGCTTCTACGTGTGCATCTGGCAACCAAGTATGTACTGGCCACATTGGCACCTTAACAGCAAACGCCATAAAGAACGCTGCAAACAAGAAAACTTGCTCAACGATATCTAACTTGGCTTTATGCCAAGTCAAGATGTTGAATGTATCTGTCACGTTGTAAAGATACAAAATTGCAATCAACGTTAACAAAGATCCCAACAAGGTATATAAGAAGAATTTAAATGCGGCATACACACGATTTGGCCCACCCCAAACACCAATAATGATGTACATCGGAATCAATGTGGCCTCAAAGAAAACATAGAACAATAAACCGTCTAAAGCTGAAAATACGCCGATCATTAAGCCTGAAAGAATCAAGAACGCAGCCATGTATTGAGCAACGTTATGCGTAATAACCTCCCAAGCAGCAATCACAACGATTACTGTAATAAATGCGGTTAAGAACACAAACCACATTGAAATACCATCAACACCCAAGAAGTAGTTAATGTCATAACGAGGAATCCAAGCAACCTGCTCAACAAACTGCATAGATGCAGTGCTTGTATCAAAACCAGTCACTAGCGGCAGGGTTACTGCAAAGCTAATCAAAGCACCGATCAAGGCCATCACGCGAACATAGCCTTTGCTATTGTCCGAACCTGTGAACAGAATAATTAAACCGAAAATAACCGGTAGCCAAATTGCGTAAGAAAGAATCATATAAAGGCGCTCTTCTGTTGTGCTTATTTAATCGAGCCCAAATGGGTATATAAAATCCATGTAATCAAGCCAATCAGGCCCAAAATCATGGCGAACGCATAGTGATAAAGATAGCCAGACTGGACTTTGCGAACACTGCCAGAGAACCAGCCAACCAACTTAGCACTACCGTTAACAACTAAACCATCAATCAAACCTTGATCTGCGCCCTTCCACAAACCAGCGCCTAATACTCTGGCACCTTTAGCAAATACAGCTTGATTAAAGTCATCTAGGTAATACTTGTTATCGAGAACATTCTTCACAGGTGCAAGCACACGCGCAAAGAACGCAGGTATTTGAGGCAACCAAAGATAGAAAACTGCAGCAGTCACAACACCACCTAGAGCCAAGTAAAGCACAGGACTATGCAATGAGTGCAAAGCCATAGCTACTGGGCCATGGAATGCCTCGGCCAATTCTTTCATAGCATGGTGCTGTTCCAAATTAACAAAAATGGCGCCATTAAAGAATTCACCAAACAACATAGGTTCGATAGCAAAATAACCAACAATCACAGAAGGAATCGCCAACATCACCAAGGGCAATGTCACAACCCAAGGAGACTCATGTGGCTTTTGACCAGGAGCTAATCCATGGTGATCATCATGTGCGTCATGATCGTCATGACCATGGCCATGATCATCATGAGGTTGGCCAAAACGCTCTTTGCCATGGAATACCAAGAAGTACATACGGAATGAATAGAAAGCAGTAATAAACACGCCTGCCATTACCGCAAAATAAGCAAAGCCTGAGCCATAAATATGGCTTTCAGCAACCGCTTCAATAATCGAATCTTTTGAATAGAAACCCGAGAAGAAAGGTGTGCCGATTAAAGCTAATGAACCAATTAAAGAAGTAAGCCATGTAATAGGCATGTACTTCCATAAACCACCCATATTGCGCATATCTTGATCATGATGCATACCCATAATCACACTACCCGCGCCAAGGAACAACAATGCTTTAAAGAATGCATGCGTCATCAAATGGAATACTGCCACTGGATAAGCAGATACACCTAACGCTACGGTCATATAACCCAATTGAGACAAAGTTGAGTAAGCCACCACACGTTTGATGTCGTTCTGAACGATACCCAAGAAACCCATGAATAAGGCAGTAATAGAACCAATGATCAAAACAAACGATAAAGCCGTATCTGTTAACTCAAACAATGGTGACATACGACTCACCATGAAGATACCAGCGGTTACCATGGTCGCCGCGTGAATCAATGCTGAAATAGGTGTCGGACCTTCCATTGAATCTGGCAACCAAACATGCAATGGAAATTGAGCAGATTTACCCATCGCACCGATAAACAAACAAATACAGGCAACTGTTAATAGATTCCAATCAGTACCGGGCAACATTTGCTGCACTAATACATCTTTTTGGGCAAATACGCCGTCATAGCTCATGCTACCGCTATAAGCCAATAACAAGCCAATACCTAAAATAAAACCAAAGTCACCAACACGGTTAACCAAAAAGGCTTTCATGTTTGCAAAAATAGCTGTTGGTCTTGTGTACCAGAAACCAATCAATAAATAAGAGACTAAGCCTACTGCTTCCCAACCAAAGAAAAGCTGCAAGAAATTGTTACTCATCACCAACATCAACATGGAGAAAGTAAACAATGAAATATAGGAGAAGAAACGAGCGTACCCCTGATCTTCAGCCATATAACCAATGGTATAGATGTGAACCATGAGTGAAACAAATGTCACAACCACCATCATCATGGCTGTTAAAGGATCCACCAAGAAGCCAACCTCTAAGCTAAGCTCACCTAATTTCATCCAAACATAAATAGTTTCATTGAATCTTGCGCCGGCCATCACATCGTTTAAAACCATGAATGACAGCACACAAGCAATAGCCACACCAAGAATAGTTACAGTATGGGCAGTTGCTCGCCCAATTAAATTACCAAAGAACTTGGTACCAAATAAACCAGCAATCGCTGACCCCACTAACGGGGCAAGAGGAATAGCCAGTAATACGAGAGGGTTTAACGTAGGAGTCATAGTCATAAAAGAGATTCTGTTAGCCCTTCAGTTGTCCAAGATCCTCAGCATGAATCGTGTCAAGCTTACGGAACATTGTTACCAAAATAGCCAAACCGATCGCGGCTTCTGCAGCAGCCACAGTCAGAATAAAAAACACGAACACTTGGCCAGCCAAATCTCCCAAATAATGAGAGAAAGCGATGAAGTTCATATTGACAGCCAAAAGTATTAACTCAAGTGACATTAATAAAACAATTAGGTTCTTACGGTTAAGAAATACGCCAACAACACCAATTGCAAACAAAATGGCACCTAGAACAAGGTAATGAGCCAAAGTAATCGTCATAACGTTCCCCTGTCCTTAATCTTTTTTAACTGAAGTATCGGTAGACATACCACTCACCATACGCACGCGATCTTCTTTACGCGTACGAATCTGAGCAGCAATATCTTGCGTTTTCGTGTCTTTACGCTGACGCAAGGTTAATGCAACAGCAGCAATAATCGCTACCAACAAAATAAGGCCAGCTACTTCAAAACTAAATAAATATGTTGTGTACAACAAAGTACCCAATGCTTTTGTATTATTCGCCGCGACCTCTGGAGCTAATGCTTGAACTGGCGAAGAAGTGCCAACGAATCCACGCACCAACACAATCGCCATTTCTGCAACAATGACTGCGCCCACCAATGAGGCCAATGGCAAGAATTGCTTAAATCCCTTGCGAAGATGCTCAAGATCTAAATCCAACATCATCACAACGAACAAGAATAAGACCATCACAGCACCGACATAAACCAGCACCAAGACAATCGACAGGAATTCAGCTTGCAACAGCATCCAAATAGCGGCTGCCGTAAAAAACGACAACACTAAAAATAATGCTGAGTGAACTGGGTTATGCGCCGTAATAACGCGTAACGCAGCAATTACTAAGATTGCTGCAAATATGAAAAAGAGAATTGATTGAGGTTCTAAGATCATCTGTATTTAGCATCCGCTGACTTGTTAGCAGCGATCTCGTCTTCATAACGATCACCAATTGCCAACAACATTTCTTTTGTGAAATACAAATCACCACGCTTTTCACCGTGGTATTCGTGAATGTGTGTTTCAACAATGGCATCAACTGGGCAAGCTTCTTCGCAAAAACCACAGAAAATACATTTTGTTAAATCAATATCGTAACGAGTTGTGCGGCGAGAACCATCTTCACGCTGATCTGACTCAATGCTAATAGCCATTGCTGGGCAAACAGCTTCACACAATTTACAAGCGATACAACGCTCCTCCCCATTAGGGTAGCGACGTAATGCATGCACTCCACGGAAACGAGGAGACATTGGCGTCTTCTCTTCAGGGTACTGAATCGTAATCTTTGGCTTAAATAAATACTTACCAGTAAGAGCCAAACCTTGGAACAACTCTTTCAATAAAAGGCTGTTCAAAA